>Ga0210388_10001453_pt1 | contig 18633 bp, 13 predicted proteins | sample IncBWC19OmetaG_FD_155485 | JGI IMG/M metagenome (GOLD analysis project Ga0210388, IMG submission 155485) | Forest soil microbial communities from Barre Woods Harvard Forest LTER site, Petersham, Massachusetts, United States - Inc-BW-C-19-O ... | reverse complement strand
TCATGGGAAAAATCCTTAGCTTGCGAATTTATGCGCTCTTGACGGAGACGGCGCCGGCGTCAACTGCGACGCTGTCGATCACCTTTGTGGCAATCCGCTCGCGATGAAAAGTGGCGTCGCCGAATGCTGTTTCCGAGCCTTTGGCGCGGCGGTAGTACAGGTGCACATCGTTTTCCCAGGTGAAACCCATGCCGCCGTGAATTTGGATGCCGCGATTGCCGACGGTGCGGGCAGCATCACTCGCGTACATTTTGGCGATGGAAACGGCGGTTGATGCGTCCGGAGAATTTTCCTCGAGCGCCCATCCGGCATAGTACACCGCGGAACGGGAACTTTCGGTTTCCAAATACATGTCTGCGCATTGATGTTGGACGGCCTGAAATGTGCCGATGGGTTTACCGAACTGCTTGCGCGTCTTGGCGTATTCAACTGTGATGTCGAGCGTGCGTTGCATGCCGCCGACCATTTCCGCGGCGAGCGCGGCGGTGGCGACGTCGAAGGCGCGTTCGAGATTGGCGGTGGCGCCGATTTCTTCGGCGGGAGTGTTGCTGAATTCGACGACGTAGAGTTTTCGTGTGAGGTCCATGGCGGTCATCGGAGAAATCTTCAGGCCAGGGGCTTTGGAATTCACAATGAACACGCCGTTACTGGCAATCACGAGGATGAAATCGGCGACGGCTGCGTCAGAGACAAAGTATTTTTCGCCGCTGAGCTTTCCATTGGCTGCCGTCAGCTGAATATCGCGAAGATTCCAACTGGCGTTGGCTTCGAGGATCGCGACCGTGGAGCGAGCTTCTCCGCGGCAGATGGGCGCGAGGTATTTTTGTTTGTGCGCGGGCGAGGCGACGGCGTCAAGGACCGAGCCGGCCAGGACTACGGTGGAAAAGAATGGGCCCGGCAGGAGCGCGCGGCCTGCTTCTTCCATCAGCAGCATGAGTTCGACTTTGCCGAGGCCAACGCCGCCGTATGCCTCCGGAAAAATGATGCCGGTGTAGCCCTGGTCGGTGAGTTTGGACCAAAGCGCGGCGTCGTACGCGGTGTCGGTCTCCATCAGGCGGCGCATTTCCGCGCTGGGACATTCGCCGGCGAAGAATTTGCGCGCGCTGTCTTTCAGGAATTCCTGACTTTCACTCAATCCGAATTGCATGGAGTTTCCCCTTCCGAGTTTTTGGCCTAATAACTTCTGGGCAGGCCGAGAACAAAATGGCCGATGATGTTGCGCTGCACTTCCGAAGTACCGGCTTCGATGGTATTGCCGCGCGTGCGCAGGTAAGCGTAGGACCACATGCCGTTGTCAATGGCGCGCGGGTCGCCGGCGAGGAGCTGGCCGTAGGGGCCGAGAATTTCCTGCGCGATTTGCTGGAGGCGCTGATTGAGCTCACTCCAGAAAATTTTCTGGATGCTGCCTTCGGGTCCGGGCACTCCCGTCGCGGTGAGGCGGCTGAAGGCACGCATCTGATTGAAGCGCATGATTTCAATTTCGGCGCTGCACTGCGCGAGTTTCTGACGAATGATGGGGTCTGCAGCGGCGGGCCGGCCATTGCGCTGAATGTTGCGCGCGAGCTCGATGAGGCGCGTGATGTAACGTTTGAAAATGAGATGCAGGCGCGCGCCGTAGGAGCCGCGTTCGTACATCAGGGTGCTCATCGCGACGTTCCAGCCGTCGTTCACTTTGCCGAGGACATTTTCGGCGGGGACGCGCACATCGCGGAAAAAGAGCTCGTTGAATTCGGATTCGCCGGTCATTTGACGCAGCGGGCGAACTTCGACGCCGGGAGATTTCATATCCACGAGGAGCACGGTGAGGCCTTTGTGTTTCGCGGCGGTGGCATCTGTGCGCACGACGAGTTCGCACCAGTCACCGACCCAGCCGTAGCTGGTCCAGACTTTTTGGCCGTTCACGAGGTAGTGATCGCCGTGGAGGACCGCTTGCGTTTGCAGGCCGGCGAGATCGGAGCCAGCGTTTGGCTCGGAAAAACCCTGGCACCAGATTTCTTCGGCGCTGAGAATTTTCGGAATGAAGCGCTGCTTCTGCGCTTCGGTGCCGTAGGCGATGATCGTAGGCCCGATGAGGCCGAGGCCTAGAGAATTGGCCATGGGCGGAGCCTCGACGCGCGCCATTTCTTCCCAGAACAACGCTTGCTGCATCAGCGAGGCGCTGCGGCCTGCGTATTCCTTGGGCCAGGAAACGGCGGCCCAGCGGCCTTCCTGCAACTTGCGCTGCCACGCGCGGAGATAGGGGAAGGATTCTTCAATGGGCTTTTCGCGCCATTCGTTCCAATCTTTCGGGACATTGGTGGCGAGCCAAGACCTGAGCTCGTCGCGAAACTGCAATTCGTCGGGGGTTAAGTTTAGATCCATGAATCAGACTCCTTCGGGTTGACTGCAATGAATTCTGCAAATCGTGCTGCGTCGAACGGCCTCAACTTATTTCAGGCGCCGGTTTTTGCTTTTGGCGGCGTTGGCAGGGTGAAGCCCTGACGCATCGTGTCTTGGCCTTGCCAATATTTCTTGCGGATATCTTTTTTCAGAATTTTTCCGGTGCCGGTTTTGGGCAGGCTATCCACGAATTCGAAGGAGCGTGGACATTTGTAGTGCGCCACGCGCGAGCGGCAGAATTCGATGAGTTCGGATTCGGTGGCAGCGGCGTTTGGCTTCAACACCACGAGAGCTTTGGGGACTTCGCCCCATTTGGCGTCGGGAACGGGGATTACGCCGACTTCCAGGACCGCGGCATGAGCGAGGATGGCCTTTTCGAGTTCGAGCGAAGAAATATTTTCGCCGCCGCTCACGATGATGTCTTTTTTGCGGTCAACGATGAGGGCGTAACCATCTTCGTTGAGCGTGGCCATGTCTCCGGTGTGAAACCAGCCGCCGCGCAGAGCTTCGGCGGAAGCTTCGGGCTGCCGCCAGTAGCCTTCCATGACGCCGTCACCGCGCGCGACGATTTCGCCGATGGATTGGCCGTCGTGCGGCACGTCGTTGTCGTTGGGATCCACTATGCGCAGTTCCACGCCGGGAATTGCGTAGCCAGTCATCGCTTGTCCGGTGAAGCGCTGCTCGCCTTGCCAATCCATTCCGGATTTCATGGGAGAAACGGTAAGCGTGGGCGAAGTCTCGGTGAGGCCGTAGCCTGAGAAACATTCGCACGCAAGTTTTTCTTCCACCTCGCGAATGAGCGTGGGTGAAGAAGCGGCGCCACCGATGGTGATGCGACGGAGAGTCGTCAAATTGTAATTGGGGCGCTCGGGGCAATTCACCAGCGCAGTGGCCATGATGGGCACGAGGCTCAGCGTGTGCACGCCTTCTTTTTCGATGAGGCGGAAGATCTCCTTGGGGTCGAAACGCTGGATCATCACGTGGCGGCCGCCGAGCAGCGTGAGGAAATGCGCGACACCCCAGCCATTGGCGTGGAAAAGGGGGATGGTGTGAAGTTCGACGGCGCCTCGTTCGATCTGCAATCCCATGCAGACGTGCAGCGCGTGGAGGTACACGTTGCGGTGCGTGAGCATTACACCTTTGGGGTTGGCGCTGGTGCCGCTGGTATAGAAAAGTTCGCAGAGCGAAGTTTCGTCAATGGAGGGGATGTCCGCGAAATGCGGCGTAGCGGCTGCGAGAAGCGCATCGTAATTTTGGGGAGAGAGCCAGGGCGCTGCGGGTGCGCCATCGAGCTGGCAGAATAATTTTACGGTGGGAATATCTTTGCGAAAGGCTTCGACCACCGGAAGGAATTGTTTTTCGATGAAGAGGGCGGAGGCGCCGGAATCGTTGAGGATGTAACCGAGTTCTGCTGGCTGAAGGCGGATGTTGAGCGGAAGCAAGACCGCGCCGGCTTCGAGAACGCCGTAATAGGCTTCGAGCAAGCGATGGCAATTGCTGCTGAGGAAAGCGACGCGATCGCCGGGCTGGATGCCAGCCTGGCGCAGAGCACCTGCGAGGCGGCTGACTCGTTCGGCCATTTGCGCGTAGGTGAAGCGGTCGTCATTGCAGACGACGGCGGTGCGGCCGGGATATTGTTGCGCCGCGTAACGCAGAAAACGCAGTGGCGTGAGTGGAATGTTCATGGTTTATTTTTCCTGGATCAGGCGGATTGACCTCCATCAACTACCAGGGTGTGACCAGTGACATAATCGGACGCCGACGAGGCGAGAAAAATCGCGGCGCCTTTCAGGTCTTGCGGACCGCCGAAGCGGCCCAAGGGTATTCCGGCCAGGAGCGATTCTTTGTTGCGCTCGATGACTTTTTCGGACATGTCTGTGGGGAACCAGCCGGGCGCGATGGCATTGACCTGGATATTGTGCATCCCCCATTTGCAGGCGAGATCTTTGGTGAAGATGATCACGCCGCCTTTGCTGGAGCTGTAACCGATCGCGGAAAATTTCGGTGAAGAACCGCGCAGTCCGGCGACGGAGGCGATGTTGATAATTTTGCCGCTCCGCTGCGCGATCATCGCGCGGCCTACGGTCTGCGAAAACAGGAACGTTCCGGTGAGATTAGTTTCGATCACTTTGTTCCATTGCTCGAGCGTCATGGTTTCGACGGGCGCGCCCCAGGAAGTGCCGGCGTTGTTGATGAGGATGTCTATGCGGCCGAATTTTTCGAGCGTGGCGTCGGCTACTTTTTGAATGCTGGCTGGATCTTTGACGTCGCAGGCTAGCGCTAGAACTTTCGCGCCTGCGGCTTGCAGTTCGGCGGCGGCTTGTTCGCAGCGCTCTTTCTTCCGGGCGCAGAGAACCAGGGTCGCGCCCATTTCTGCCAGGCCGTCGGCCATTTGGCGGCCGAGGCCGACGGAGCCACCGGTGATGATGGCAACGCGGCCGGAGAGGTCGAAGATCTTGGAGGTGGTCACGTTACGAGTTTTGGAGCTGGGTTAATTTCACTCATTCAAAATAGCGTGTGTTTATATCATATGTTAGAGGCTAACGCTAGTTCGCGAATGCAAAAGGCGAATTCAAAGACGCCCGCCTAAGAAGCAAAACCAGGCGGCCGCTACAAAGTCAAAACAAACGTCAAGGTCGAAAGAGACGTCAAAATCAAAACCTGTACCTCAGCGGCTAAAACCGCGGCGCTTTTACCTCGTTGATGTCGTGGCTGAAGCCACGACCTACAACGATTCCCGAGTGCTTGCACGGACTGGACTCTAGAGCCACGACCTACAAAGATTCTCGAGTCCTGACGCCGACTCCAACGGTACGACCAAAGATTCCCGACTTCGCGCGTTGGCTCTCCGTACTCTTTGCTTCCGGCCCGCTCAGAACGTTTCGCCGAAAGAGAAGCCTTGGCTGCAATCGTTGCCGACGCCGAAGAAGCATGGGTGTGCGAAGGCGTCGAAGGGACGCAGATAGGGCGCGGGTGTGAAATCTATGAAGGCGGGCGGAGTGGGAACGATGGTGGTGCCCACCGCAAAGATATTGAATTGCGGGCCGAGAGCGGCGGCGTCGCCATTGAGGAGATTGGCTTCGATGCTCGGCCAGCGACCGGTCTCGAGGCGCTTCAGGAGAGTTTCAACCGCAGCGATGGTTTCCGCGGGGGTGAAGGCGCAGTGGCCGGCACGATCGATGAACGTTTGACGTAGGAGACGGCTGTTGTCGTCCACACGATCCACGACGTCCTTGTAGGCGGTTTCATTTTGCACGACAACGAGGCCATCGCCTTTGGTGTGCATGGTGAGGACGGGAATGTCTATCTGGCCGTCGAAAATAATATTTTGCTCGAGGTAATTGACCGCTTTCGGATTCGCGCTGATGCGGGCGGCACGATTCAGAGTGTCGAGGTCGGCTTCGAGGCTGAGTCCGGCGGTCTGATAGAGCGCCCAGACTTCGTCGCGATCCACAGATTTTTCGAGTTGCTTGCGGTAGTCAACGCCGGTGTTCCAGGAGACGTTGCCGCCGGCGCGGAGTTCGAGTTCGGCGCGGAAAGCGAATACGAAGGGAAAATCGATTTGCGCGTCCCAGCTAAACTGATTGGCTTCCTGGCTGGCGAAATCGGTGGGAGAAGGTTCCGGCGAAGTGGGAGTGAACCAGCCGGGAGTATCGCCGAGGGCAGCGCCGAGAGCGATACGCGCGCGGCCTTGAGGTGTGGCCTGAGCGGCGGCGAGAATTTCTTCTGCCAGCTCGAAATTTGCGGTGGGGTTTGCGATGTTAACCAGTTGCAGGTTGGAACTGGGTGCGAGCAGAGTCTTGAAGGCGAATTCGGCATCGAGCGCGGTATTCCAGGTGGCCACGCCGCCCGACAAAACGCCGCACATTGGTTGTGCCGCAACGAAGCGTTTGGGATTCCTTTGAATTAATCCGGCGGTGATAATGCCGCCGAGAGAATGTCCCCAGGCGATGGTGGCGGCAGGGTGGCCGAACAGGGTGTCGAACAAATCGAGCGTGGCGATCTGATCCGTAAGGGCTTCATGGATGGCCCAGCCGGTGGTGGAGTAGGAGGAGCCGGCGAGGGCGAATCCGTTGGCGAGGAGAAAAGCGCCGGTGTCTGGATCGCCGACATCCATCGCAGGATTGGCGGCTCCGGGTTCGACGTAACCGTGGCTATAGAGAAACAGAGTTCCGTTCCAATTGACAGGTACTTGCATCAGGTAGGTGGCGCCGTCGCTGAGCGTGCCGGTTTTTGTGACGACATTAGTTTGCGCGCGCGAGGCATCCGCGATGGATAGAACGAGGACCGCGACGATAACACTGAAAAGCACGGTGTGTTTGATCTGTTGCCACATTTCAACTCCTCCTGTTGCTGCGAAGTTCGTGGTCTCGAGGCACCGGCGAAATTATTCGCCTGAAATTCTGGAGACACCGCCGGCGGGCGTAGCGGGGGCCGCCGGCGATGTTCTGCCGCGCAACTAGAAATTAAATCTGCAGCCGAGCTGAATCTCCCGTTTCGCCAAGTCCGAAGTGAAGCCGAGCGGCGTGCTGGGGGAGAGGGCGGCGCTTCCGTGCACATTGAAAGTAGTGAACCCGGGCGTGAGTCCGAACAGCGGGCTCACTTCATTGTTAACGCTGGCGTAATTGGTGTGGTTGGCGATGTTGAAGCCTTCCGCGGTCAGTAGCAGATTGACCCGCTCGCCGAGTTTGTGCTGCCAGGTCAAGCGGGCGTCGAAGTCAACATAGTTGGGGCCGAGACCAGTGTCGCGCGGAGCACCGATGGGCCGTTCGTTCGTGGTGTGGTTGTCGCCGTTGACCTCGCCACCGGCGAGCAAGTTGAAGGGATGACCGCTATGGTACTGGAAGATTGGCGAGAGCTGAAAACCCTTCAGGAAGGCGTTCTTCCATGGGCTATTGATCACTCCCGCCGCCACGACTTTATTGCGTTCATCGAATTCGGAGAGGGCGCGTTCCGCAGCCAAGTTCGTGGGATCCTGCGGACCGAAGTCGGTGTTGAAATCGGTGCCGGTGTCGAAGGCTTTGCTGTAAGTGTAATTTGCGAAGAAAGAGAAATTATCGTTGAAGCGTTTATGGACTTCGATAATGCCGCCCTCGTACAGGCCTGATGACGCGGAGGTGTATTGGTTATTCTGAGTAACCAGGACGTTCACGAAGCAGGGCGAAATGGGCTGACCAAAACCGTTGAGGGTAACCGCGCATGGGTAAACGCCACCCGCACCTGCACCGGCAGTTTCAAAGCCAGCGGCTGGGTCGGTGGCCGCGCTAGTATTCCAGTTCTTATAGGAAACGGATTTGCCGTTGGCCAAGGTTACCGTGCTCGTCGGCGTGGAGGGCTGCAGGTTGGTATCAATTGCGACTGGGAGGTGGAGGGTGTGGGAATAAATAAAGCTGACGGATACCGAGAAGCCCGGGGTGATCTCACGCTCAATTCCCAGGGAAGCCTGTTGCGAGTAAGGAGGCCTATAGTTGGGCGGGTTGCTGAAGAGTACGGTTAACGGCGAAAGCTGGCCGCTGTTCTGAACGAAAATGCCTGAACCCAACGGTTGGGGAAAAACTCCGCCCGCGGTGGTTGGGAGCAGAGACTGCGGGGTGATGCATGCATTCTGGCCGGCAGTCGGGGTGGTGCATTGAACCAGGCCCGCGCCGAAGAGGGTCTGAAAGATGGTGGCGGAGTTTTGTAGAAAAGGAAGCCCCGTGGCACCGAGAGGATCCGCATAAATGGATATAAAACGGTTACAAGGGCTGGCACCGTTGCCAGGGAAAATAGTGCCCGGGGTACCGAGTGCCGTAACACCGACTCCACAGGTGTTCTGGGCGTTGAGGACCTGATCGGGAACTTGGGAAGTGTTGTGCTGATTCTCGACGGTGCTGCGATTCTTGTTGAGGACGCCGAGGCTCAAGTCAACTTGGGGGATTTGAGCGTCAATAGGGCCGTAGAAAATTCCGTAGCCGCCTCGAACTACGGTCTTGTGATCCTTGAAAGGATCCCACGCGAATGAGATACGCGGAGCGACGTCGCCATAGTACGTATTCAGCGGGTTATATTGCGAGTCAACTTCATAGCGCAGGCCATAGTTCAGGGTGAAATTGGAGGTAATTTTCCAGGAGTCCTGCAAATAGATTCCGCTGAGCGGACGCGTATAGGCGGGATAATCCGCGTCGCCGAATCCTTGCTGATAAACTTGTGGCAAGCCAAGAGACGCGCCCTGCAGCGAATTTAGACCATCTGCGAGGCCGCTCAGTTGCGGACTCAGGAGCGAGCCGGGAAGCGGTCCGAAGACGAAGCGACCCGGGAGGAAGGTGTGGGATTCGGTGTGATTGCCGCGGAGAATCTCATTACCTCCGAATTTGATGGTATGGCTGCCTCGTACCAGGGTGACGTTGTCCGCGAATTCATAGCGGCGAAGGATGGTGAGATTGGGCAGGAATATATTGGTGCCCAAATTATTGGCGAAGCTGGCGATTTGCAGGCCGACTTGTCCAGGCGTGTTGGGGATGACGTTGAAGCTGTTGTAATCCCACTGGAAGCGAAATTCATTTTCGGTGCGCGGGCTGAAAACGTGGTACCAGGAGGCTTGGAGATTGTTGTCGTAATCGTGGGTGGAGCTGCCGGCGGAGAAACCGGTGAGCGATTGCACGTCGGGATTTTCTTCGAGGTCGTGGCCATAACGGTAGCTTAGATTAATCGAGTCTGCTTCGCTGATGTGATGATCGAGCCGACTCGAGAATAGGTACTCACGAGTGGTGTAGGGGAAGAGGCCGCCGTTGGATTCCAGCTGGTTGATGAGGTAAGTGTTGAGGGCGGTTTGTCCTGCAGTGAGACCAGTGAGTTGGCTGGTGGTCAACGCGGTCTGAAGCGCGCCAGCGCACGTGGCGGCGGGTAGCGTAAGTACTGTGCCGTTGGGATTGTTGAGGCAGGGCACGGGAGTGCCGCCCTGCGCAACGAGCCCAGCGATAACACCGTTCTGAGCGGCAGTGGGAAGAAACTCATTCGTGTTGGTAATGAGCGGAACGGAATTCTCCGCGTCCTGGCGCAAGCCTTCAAAGGCAAAGAATACGAACGTCTTGTCCTTGTGGATGGGGGCCCCGATAGTGCCGCCGAATTGGTAGCGCCCAAGAGAATTCTTGATAGGTGTACTCACAGAATTAGTTGTGGGATCGAAGATCTCGCCGGGTGCGAGTGCTTGAGTGAAGGCGAAAGGATCGCGCGCATCCAGGCCGCTGTTGCGGAAATAGCTGTACGCGGTGCCGTGGACATCGTTGGTGCCTGTTTTTGTGACGATGTTGACGGACGCGCCGGTTGCGCCGCCCAGGTCCGCACCATAATTGCTGCGGTTCACCTGGAATTCTTGGACGGCGTCTTGGCTGACGGTGAGGCGAACGCCGCCGGCATCGTCGCCGGTCTCGCCACCGTCAACTGTGACGCTGTTGCCGCGGCCGTTGCTGCCGTAGAAGGAAAGGCCGCTTTGCGGAGTCTGCTTTACGCGAAAGTCCTGATCGTCCGCGATGCGAGTGGAATCGGAGACACCGGGCAGCAGCAGGGTAAAGTTGAGATAGTCGCGGCGGTCGATCGGGAGATCATCAATATATTGCTGGGTAATGGTGTTGGATTGGCTGCCACGTTCGGTTTCGACGACGGGCGGCGCCGCGGAGACTTCCACTACCGAGGAGGTGGTCGCGACCTGGAGATGGAAATCGAGATTGGCCACCTGTCCGACGGTGATCACGACCCCTTTTTGAAGCAGTGTTTGAAATCCGGGGATCTGTGCGGTGAGATCGTAGGTGCCTGGAAGCAGATTGGTGAAGCGATATTGGCCGTTGGCGTCAACGGTGGCAGAAAGGCGTATGCCTCTGGCAACATCCTCGGCCGTCACCGTGCCCTTGGGGATTACGGCGCCGGTGGGATCAGACACGGTGCCGCTGAGGCTCCCCGAAGCGCCCACACCTTGGGCGTGCGCGATTGGACTCGCCAGCAACAGAGACGCCGCCAGTATCACGGCCACGGCGCAGATAAATGAGATCAGAACTCTCATGGCTCCTCCTGATGTGTGGGACAGCTGCGAGATTGGGGCGGCTGGAAATTGGCACAGATTGGATGCACGGCCGCGGGACCGGCGGTGACAGGGCGTGGCTGGCACGACTTCGCCAGAGACATCATTGCGGAATATTTTGCACGACTTCAAAGACACTCGACCCCCCGTCCGACCCATTTCCCAAGAATTGTGAGTGTAGGTATCACATCATAGTTACTAACGTCAACTAGAAAGCTGATGCGGCGCATCGAAATTACGGATGGAGGCACGGGGTTGGGGCTGGGAGGAGCTTGGTGGAGATTTGGATAGGATGAATACGTTTACTGGGAGCTTGGTCTGACGATCACTCGCATTGGTGCAAACGTGCAAGGTAAGAACCGTGCAGCGCAGGGCGTCTAATGCGGGGTTAGCACGATGCGGCCGGAGACGGTGCCGTTGCGTAGTTCGGCCATGGCTTCGTTGACTTGCGCTAACGGACGCGTGGTTACTTGCGAGCGGATTTTTCCCGCTGCGGCCATGGCCAGGACCGCGCGCAGATCCTGGCGACTCCCAACGGAGGATGCCTGGATACGGACTTCCGATGCGGCCATCGAAATGGGTGGGAAGCAGATAGATTCCGCGGGGAGGCCGACGACGAGGAGAATGCCGGTGGGGCGGACGCAGAGAAAAGCGGTGTCGTAGGCGGCCTTTGCGGCGGAAGTTACGATGGCGGCGTGGACGCCGCGCGCGCGGCGAAGTTCCTTAGCAACATCCGTAGTCTTGGCGTTCAGAGTTGCGGACGCGCCGAGAGTGGTCGCGTGTGCGAGTTTTTCATCGGAGACATCGATCGCCGTGACCGCCGCTCCTAACCCTGCGCCGATCTGCACGGCGAGTTGACCTAAGCCGCCGACACCGAAGACTGCCAAACGCTGGCCTGGCTGGATTTTGGCGTGTTGCAGGGCGCGATACACTGTGACGCCGGCGCAGAAAAGAGGGGCGGCATCGCTGGCGGAAAGCTGTTCGGGAATTTTCAGCACGTGAGAGGCGGGCGCTTTGACGAATTCGGCGAAGCCGCCATCCACGGTGACGCCGGTGATTTGCTGCTTGACGCAGAGATTCTCGTTGCCTTCACGGCAGAATTCACATTCGCCGCAGCTCCAGTGCAGCCACGGAACGCCGACGCGATCGCCGACTTGCAGATTTTCAACGGAGGCGCCTTTTTCCACGATGCGGCCGGCGATTTCGTGGCCGAGGATAAGCGGTTTTTTGATGATGCGTGCGAGCTGCGGCCAGTCGGCGTCGGCGAGGTGCAAATCGGAGTGGCAGACGCCGCAGGCTTCGACTTCGATCAGCGCTTCGTGCGCGGCAGGCTGGGGCTGCGCGATTTCTTCGATGCTTAGTGGCGTTTTGAATTTGCGCAGAACGGCGGCTTTCATGGCGTGCACCTCAACGAGATTGTGGTTGCGAAGCAAGCTTGCGCGGGAGAAGCGCGAGCTTCCGCGAGCGGCACGCGGATTGGCAATGATCTCCGGCTACGGCCGAGCGCCCCGCAAGAAAAATTCGACGGCATTGCGCACCCGCTCAGTGAGTTTGTGTGGGCCGGTAAGGTCCACGGCCCATTGGCGGACGACGGTATTGAAAAGTCCTTCCATGAATTCGGCCAGGTGCACGACCGGAAAATCACGGGTGACTTCGCCGTTTTTCTGGCCCTCGGCGATAATTTCGCGCAGCAAGTTTACGGTTGCGGCTTCGGCGCCGCGCAGTTCGGGCGAGCGCACCGGATCCATGGCGCCGGCGAGAATTACGGCTTGCCAGAGCGGGCGGCCAACTTCGGTGACGTTTCCCAGAGTTTCGTAGAAGCGGCGCAAGCGTTGTTCGGTGGTGGCTTTGGTCGAGAGCTCGGATTTGAGGCTTTCGGCCTGGCGGGCGAAGGCGCGGCGTCCTACTTCGCGCAATACCGCTTCCTTGCTGGGGAAATAGCGGAAGAAAGTGGGCTGGCTGATTTCCAGGGTTTGCACGATATCGTCAATGCGCGTTTTTTCGTAGCCACGCTGGCGAAAAAGATGCAAGGCCGTTTCGATGATCTGCTGGCGGAGGCGGGCTTTCTTGCGTTCGCGAAGGCCGCCGAGCGGTTCTTTTCTGGAAGCAGAGTGGCCGCGTGTTCTGGTGGCGTCGCCGTCGCGATCGCCGTCGATTACGGGTTCCGCCGGGGATGGCTGCCTGACGGAAATTTTTGCGCGGGGCATGTTGCTGTTCCTCCTGCAAAGCGCACCGGGGTGGGGTGCGGGAGCTATATTGTGTTAGTGGCCCTAACATTATAGTGACTAACGCCAAGTTGCAAGCGCTGTGTGGTGTGCTTCTTCTGTGCCGGGCAAAGATTATTGCGGACGGAAGGTGGAATGTGCGGGCGTACCGGCTAGCCGATTCGCGCAGTAGCAAGCCTGACGCGCGAAAAGAATGCAGGGCCCGGCTGATGGATTTTCATGAAGGAAAGGAAGACTGGAGGCGCGGGTGGGAATCGAACCCACGTATAAAGGTTTTGCAGACCTCTCCCTTACCACTTGGGTACCGCGCCTCGGTCATACAGTATATCGAAACCGTGCTGTACTTTCAGCCGGGAAGCTAGCGGGCGTGAGTGTAGGGCCTACTGGTGCTGAGATTCAACTGCGATCGATGTTTGCGGCGTTGCGGATTGCGGACTGAAGTGCGCCGCTACCCTTCGATCTCGCACTGCGGACTTTCAGGGTGAATCGCGCCGCAGCGCGATTCGCAAATTCGAGAGCGAAGTCAATGGCGCCCGCCCTAAAAGCAAAAGCAGGCGGCCGCTACAAATTCAAAACCAACGGCAAGTACGCCCATCCCGCAAAGGCGGGATGGGCGGTAGAAATTCAAAAGCAAGAGTAACGGCCTGCGTTGCGAAATCGAAGTGCGGTGCGCCAATCCCGCAAAGCGGGATAGGCGTTCCCAGGTATTGCCAGTTCTTCGTCAGTTGCTATCGGATGCGCAACTCGTAGGGCATACGGGCTTGCACTGGGTCCATTTGACTGAGGATGTGACTGATCATTGACTCGAGGGATTGAGATTCGCTCATGTTGTTGTCTTTTTGGCGCTGGAGAAATTGTTCGAAGAATGATTTTTCTTCGGGGTAGCGGACGATGTGCACGCTTTCGCCGGCGGGAATATTGGAGAGCTGCTTGGCGATTTCGATGGCGCGGTCGAGGCCGCCGAGCTCGTCCACTAGGCCAATTTCCTTAGCTTGTACGCCGGACCACACGCGGCCTTTGCCGATTTTGTCCACAGCTTCGACGGTCATTTTGCGGCCTTGCGCGACGCCTTTGGTGAAATCGGCGTAGGTGTCGTTGAGCGATTTTTGAATGTAGGCGCGCTGCGCGGGGGTGAAATTCTGCTGGGCGGAGAACATGGTGGCGTTGTCGCTGGTAGCCACAGAATCCGTGCTCATGCCGAGGAGAGCGTAGAGCCCAGAAACGTTGAATTTACCGATGAGCACGCCTATGGAGCCGGTGATGGTACCGGGGTCAGCCACTATTTTGCGGGCAGGAGCTGCGATCCAGTAACCGCCGGAAGCGGCGACGTCTGACATGGAGACGACGACGGGCTTGACCTGATTGGCGAGTTCGACTTCGCGACGAATCACTTCGCTGCCTACCACCGAGCCACCGCCGGAATCCACGCGGAGCACGATGGCCTTGATGCTGTGATCTTTGCGCGCAGTGCGAAGGTCAGCGGCCACGGAATCACCACCCATAACCGAACCCCCGCCGGACGTGCTGCCGGAATCTCCGGAAACTATCAGACCAGAGGCATGGACGACGGCAATATTGGCAGTCCCGTCATTCGAGATCGAGGAGCGGTAGCGATTCAGCGAGACAGGATTCCATCCTTGGGCGCGACCTTTGAAATAATCCTGCAACTGATCCCAGTAGCCGAGACGGTCCACGATTTTATTGGTTACCGCATCGCTGGAGGAAAACGGGCCGCGATTTAGCAGCGCTTCAAATTGCGCGCGATCCATGCCGCGAGCTTTGGATGCGTCGTTGAGGTAGAGATCGTAGATACTGTGCAGCAGGCCTTCGACCTCTTCCTTATGCGCGGGCGTAAACTGTTTTTCGGTGAACGTGTTGCCGGCAGTCTTGTATTCGGCGATGTGATAAAACTCGGGAACGATTTTTAGTTTGTCGAGGGTGCCACGGAAGAAGAGCGCTTCAGCCATCATGCCGCGAATGCTGACGGGTGCGGTGGGAACCAGCCAGATTTGCTGGCAGGCGGTTGCGAGATAATACTCAGGGTTGCCGATTCCGTCGTAGCCGAGATAGCAGATGCTGGGCTTGCCGCTTTTGCGGAAGGCGAGCAGGTGACTGCGAATTTCCTCGAGCTTGCCCCAGCCGGTTTCCAGCGGGGCGATGCGCACGACGAGGCCGGCGATGTGCGAGTCTTTAGCGGCAGCGTCGATCGCGTCCACGTAATCGTGCAGGACCGGAGTCGTGAAGCCGCCGAAGGCACTGAAAAGGTCGGGGGAGTGCTGCTCTTCGATCTGGCCGGTTGCGTCAATCACCAGGACGGCGTTCGAGGGCAAGATCATCCTGCTGGGTTTCATCGCCGCAAAAAACAGCACGACAAGAAAGACCGCTAGAACGATGATGATGATGGCACGGCGCTGGCCCCAGGTCATTGGCGTTCACCTCGTCGAGGATTATTGCGCGGGAAATCGAGAACAGACAAGGTAGCACCGCAGCGAAGAAAACTCCACTTGGCGTGGCGCGTCCTGCCTATTCGCGTTGTAGCCCACGCCCCGAAAAGCCGGGACGGGATCGAAGGATGAATCACTTCCGCAGAGCGGGAGCGATTCACAAGCAGCGCCGCTACCGTGGATAACGAACAGCGGCGGTGCGGGTGACTCTTCCTGAGACGGCGGGCGGAAATACGCTAATAATAACGCGGCCGGAGGGTATGCTAGCGGCGACGGCGTGGAGCGACTATGAGATTTGGCGAATGAAGAAATTCAGAGTTTGGGCGGGCGCGATTACTGTTTTGGCATTGAGCGCTTATGTGGCGACGGGGTTGCGTTACGCATCGTATGCGCCGCAGCGGTCAGATCATTATATATGGGGCGTTTATCACGTTCATTCGACGATGTCGGACGGGTTGCAATCGCCGGAAGAAATCGCGGAGCAGGCGCGGGCGACGGGGATTAGCCTGGTGCTGTTGACGGATCACGGGCGGCCGAATCTGGCGTCTTCGAGTTTTCGAAAGATTGTTGATGGCGTGACGATTGTGGGTGGGTCGGAAGCTAGTTTGCCGGACGGGCACCTAACTTTTTTCGGAGCGCAGCAGGCTCCGGGATTTCTTTTGTCGTCGTTTCCGCCGGAAGCGATGGACGACGCGCGCGGCTGGGGCGCTTTTCCGGTGCTGGCTTATCCGGATGACCCGGATTTTGGGTGGCGCTACTGGGATATTGGTTTGCGGCCCGGTGGGATCGAAGTGCTGAATTTGTTTACGAGCTTACGCGGTGCGTCATGGCCGGAGCGGTTGCGCCTTGGGATGTACTATCCTTTTTCGCATTATTATTTTTTGAAGAGCATCACGATTCCCGCGGAATCTTTGGCGCACTGGGATGGCTTCCTGCAGCGGGGCAAAATATGGGGATTTGAGGCGTCGGACGCGCACGGCGGATTTCGTATCGGGTCGTGGTTTACGATGAAGGTGCCGTCGTACGCGGATACTTTCTCGTTTGTGGGGATGGGGATTTCTCGGCGCTTTGAGTCCGATCCCGAGGCGGCGGTGCGCGGCGGCGATTTTTTCAGTTGCATACGGGGGGCGGGCGAGCCGGAGCGATTTGAGTTTACGGCGCGAAATGGTGTGCAGGATATTCCGAGCGGCGGGGACGCGCCGGTGAATTCCACCTTGCATGTTGCGGTGCAGGTGGCGAATCAGGCGGTGCGCGTGGTTTTGAAGAAGGACGGAGTGGCAGTGCGCGAAGTTGTTGGGGAGCATTTGGATTTGGAGGACGCGGAGGCGGGAGTTTATCGCGTGGAGGCGTTTTTGGTGGGGCATCCGTTGTTGCGGACTGATGTGCCGTGGATTCTTTCGAATCCGATTTTTGTGGGAGTCGGCCAGGACGTGACACCGGAGGGACGTGCGGCCACGATTCGGGCGCAGCTGGCCCGACGGCCGGACTATTACAAGCGGTGAGGAGCTCGTAGAGGATCCTTTGAAATAAGTGCAAGGGGTAGGGTCTGCTATAATTCGGTCCTCAAATTATGGACTTCGACCACCTGACAACCTTTCTGGAGATTTCGAAGCTGGGTAGCTTTTCGCGGGCAGGGCAGAAACTGTTTCGTTCGCAGCCTGCGGTGAGCGCGCAGATCCGGCAATTGGAGCAGGAGTACGGGCAGAAGTTGTTCGATCGGGTTGGCAAGACGGTGAAATTGACGACGGCGGGCGAAGCGTTGATTGTGTACGCGAACCGCCTGCTGAGCTTGAAGGAAGAATCGCTGCGTGCGGTGTCTGATTTGTCGAGTTCGCCGCGCGGCACGCTGCAAGTAGGAGCGAACGAAGCGACGTGCTTGTACGTGCTGCCGGATTTGTTCGCGGCGTATCACCGGCAATATCCCGGGGTCCAGATCAGCATTTACCGGAATTTCAGCCGCAAGGTGATTGAGAAAATCGAAGATGGTAGCGTGGATGTGGGGATCGTGACGCTTCCGGTAAAGTCGCCGAGCCTGAAAATCCATTCGATTTTTCGCGACCGGCTGATGTTGATGGTGAGCGCGAGCAATCCGCTGGCGCGGGCGAAAGGCGTGACGCTGAGCGAGATTGCGGACCAGCCGCAGATCCTGCCCAAAACTGGTTATACGCGTCAATTATTCGACAAGCTGTTCCGGCCATACCGCTCGAAACTGCGGGTCACCATGGAGCTTGCTAGTGTGGGTATGATCAAGCGCTTTGTGGCGGCGGGGCTGGGAGTTTCGATCATCAGCGAAAGTTTTGCCAAGGACGAAGTGCGCTCTGGCGAAGCGAAGCTGGTGCCGATCACGGACGTGCAGCTCACCCGGGAACTGGGGCTGGTTTACCGGCGCGATCGGACTTTGCCGCGGGCGGCGGCGGCATTCGTGGCGCTGTTGCGCCAGCAGAATTTCCAGGCGGATGCCGTGCACGGTTCGAGCAAGCGCTAAAAATTTAATCTTTAAGTCGCGTTGCTTGGCCTGCGCGTGACCTATGCTGCAAGCCCTTCCGGAATTTGCCGCATCCAATTTCTCGTTACGCGCGTACCATATATGTAGAGAAGTGCGTACACGGAGAGCATCATGCTGGTCAAGAAAGCGCCGGATCTTACTTATAAGGATGTGACGCCCAAGAGCTTGTACATGGGGCGGCGCAATTTTCTATTTGGATTGGCCGCGGCGTATGGCGCGGTGGTGGGCTACAAGAAATTGACGCGATTGCTGGATGGGCCGGCGACTGGTTCGACGCCGGTGAAGCTGCTGGGCGTGGCGAAATGGCCGGGCAGCACCACGGAGCCGGAAACATCGCTGGAAGATGTGACGCACTACAATAATTTTTACGAATTCGGCACCAGCAAGACCGATCCCGCCGCGAACGCCCGGAATTTTGTGACCACGCCGTGGAGTATTTCTGTCGAAGGAGAAGTGAAGAATAAGCGCAAGTTCAGCATGGATGAAATAATGAAACTTGCGCCGCTGGAGGAACGGATTTACCGGCACCGCTGCGTGGAAGGGTGGTCTATCGTGGTCCCGTGGATCGGGTATTCGTTCAGCACGCTGGTGAAATTGGCGGGACCAACGCCCAAAGCGAAGTTCGTGGCGTTTGAAAGCTATTACGACCCGAAGCAAATGCCCGAAGGCGGCTCGGCGGGAATCGAGTTGCCTTATGTGGAGGGATTGCGGATGGACGAGGCCATGAATTCGCTGACGCTACTGAGCGTGGGGATGTACGGCGAGACGCTGCCGAACCAGGATGGGGCGCCGGTTCGCCTGGTGATTCCGTGGAAATATGGGTTCAAGAGCATCAAGTCGCTGGTGCGGATTCGGTTCGTGCAAGAGCAGCCGCCGACTACTTGGAACATCACGAACGCGCGCGAATATGGCTTTTACTCGAATGTGAACCCCAGTGTGGACCATCCGCGCTGCCGCAAGCCACGGAGCGCCGCCTGGGTGAATTCCGGCGGCGGCCAACCTTGATGTTCAATGGCTACGGCGATC
>Ga0210388_10001452_pt1 | contig 18636 bp, 13 predicted proteins | sample IncBWC19OmetaG_FD_155485 | JGI IMG/M metagenome (GOLD analysis project Ga0210388, IMG submission 155485) | Forest soil microbial communities from Barre Woods Harvard Forest LTER site, Petersham, Massachusetts, United States - Inc-BW-C-19-O ... | reverse complement strand
TTGCCTCCATCGGCGTAGCCGCCGAGACCGCCAATCCGTCGTTTCTGGCGGTGCATCCTAACCAGCGGTTCCTTTATGCGGTCAATGAAACTGGAAACTATCAAGGCCAGAAAAGCGGAGCGGTCAGCGCCTTTTCAATCGATCACACAACCGGCAAATTAACGCTGTTGAATGAAGTCGCCTCCAAAGGCGCAGACCCTTGCTACATCACGGTAGATAAAACCGGCAAATACGTTCTGGTGGCCAACTACACCGGAGGTAGCGTCGCCGTATTCGCAGTACTCGAAGATGGACGACTGGGCGAGGCTACAGCCTTCATCCAGCACACCGGCCACGGCGCCGACCCTGAACGTCAGGAAGGACCGCACGCTCACTCGATCGATCTGTCGCCCGACGAGCGCTTCGCCATCGTGGACGATCTTGGCCTCGACGAAACGCTGGTGTACAGATTCGACAGAGCCAAAGGCTCGCTCACTCTGAATGATCCGCAGATTTATACGACACTCGCCAAGGCTGACCCCGGAGCTGGTCCTCGGCATTTTGCTTTTAATCCCAATGGCAAGTTCGCCTATGTCGTCAACGAAATCCAGTCCACGGTTTCGGTCCTCAGCTACGACGGCTCCGCCGGAGTCTTGCGCCGGTTGCAAACTATTTCGACGTATCCGAAAGACTTCTCCGCGCACAACGATGACGCTGAGATTCAGGTCCAGCCCTCCGGCAAGTTCCTCTATGCCTCGAACCGCGGCCATGACAGCATCGCCGTATTTGCCATCGACCCAGACAAAGGGACGCTGACCCTGGTCGAGTACGCTTCGACGAAAGGCAAAACTCCGCGCAGTTTTGAGATAGCCCCGGGAGGTTCGTTGCTGTTCGCGGCCAACGAAAAGTCAAACAACATTGTCGTCTTCAGCATCGACGCCAAAACTGGCCGCCTTAAGCCCACCGGCAAAGTTCTGGATGTATCGGAACCGGTGTGCGTGAAATTCGTGCCGATCGACTAAGCTGCCCTCTTAATTAGCCGTCACCGGTACGGGCGCGGCCTTCGGAGTGCTCAGGTAGCCCGTCGCTTTCTTCTTGTCCACGGTCCACACCACCAGCTCGAACAGCAAGTGATCGCGTCCCGAATAGAACTGAATGGGCTCGGAGGTATTGCGATCCTGCTTCTCGATGGTTCTGTCGTCAGAAGTCACATTCACCGTGAACTTGCCGCGTTTGGGATCGGTTTTCTTAAGCTGAAGGCTCACCGTCGCCACCGGCTGCGGCTTAGCCCCCTTGAGCAACGTGAATTCGTAATAATTACGGTCGCCCTTATGCTTGAGAATTTCCAAATCGCTGCGGGTATTGGCGATCAAGCCGCTCTGCACTCCCAGGTCGCCCACTGCACTCTGCAGCTTCGCTTTCGTAGCTTCCAGATCGGCCTTGGTGGAAGCCACGTCGGTCTTCACCCCGCCTACGTCGGTCTTCACGCCAGCCACTTCCCCGGTCACCTGCCCGAATTGCTCCTTCGATTCCTTCTCTTGCTGCGCCAGGCGGGACTCATCAGCCTTCTGTTGGGCTTGTAGCGCGGCAGCACGCTCCATCAGTTCTTTTTTGGTCATGCCCAGCTTTTGTGCGATCGTCTCTTCCTGGGCTTCTGAGGATTGCACCCTCTTTTGCAATTCCGCAACCTGCGCCTGACTGGTGCTAAGGTCCGTGGTCAGCTTCTGCACGTGCTGTTGTGTGGTCACATATCCATACACCGAACCCGCGACAAAAAGAATTGCCAGGATCACCAGAATCCACTTCCCTGCAGTCGACTGCTGTTCAACCTGTATCTGTTCGCCTTCGTCCGGCATGTAGTTCCTCCGAGGATTTAACCGCCTTGACAGCGTGGTCCATTCAATTGTTTAGCACAAGCGCCGCAGTGTCAAACGGGGCGCGCGGAATTTCCAGCAGGTGCAAAACACGCTGATGAATTTTAGAAGGAGCAGCGCGAGGGAGCCAGGTTAGCGGCGAAGCGCCAGCGCTTCCTGCAGAACGGGGTCGGGATCGCGACGGATAGCAACTGCTTCGGACCCAATCCGGCCTTCGGCGCGCTTGCTGGCATCGGCCAGGAACCGCTTTTGCGATGAGTCTGGGAGAGCGTTCTCGAGCCCGGACTTCACAAAGCAAGCATAGGCCAGTCGAGCCGGAAACCCAGAGTTATCAAGAAAGCGTCCATAAGCCAGCCAGTCTTGCGCGCTTGACTCCTTGTCGGCAATCGAATCATCCAATTGCAGGGCGTGCTGGTAAAGCTGAAGTGCCTGGCCCAGTTTGCCGGCATCCGCCTGCAGCGCCGCTTCGTTCACGTCGGCGACGCTCTCAAGCTTCGGCTGCTTGGTCTGATCCGCGATGGTTGCCGCCAATTCATAAGACTGAATCGCCAGTGGTTTCTCGGACGCTCGCCGCTGGCAGTCTGCCATGCGAAGCGCAATCGCAATGACCTTCTCCGGCGCCGGACGCTGTCCCAACGGTTGCCGAGCAACGGCGTTCAGAAACACTTCGTAATGCCCGGCTGCAGCGTGAGCCTTGCCTTCGTGATCGAGTTCATTCGCCAGGTAAAGATGCGCAGCCATCTGGCCCGGATCGACAGAAATCGCCCGCTGCCAGCTCTCCACGGCCTGATCGGGCTGACCTAAGCGCTGCGCCAGCAGACCGCGATCCACCAAAAGATTCGCGTCTCTTGGAGAGTACTTCAGCGAAGCATCCGTCAAACTCAAAGCTTCATCGGTGCGGCCCTGCCCAATGAGGAATCGCAGCAAGGCCTGCCGCGGAGCGGGATCGGCTGGGTTGACTTGCATGGCTTTTCGCCACGCCGCTTCCGCAAGCCGCGCATGGCCTTCATCCAGCTCTCGCCGGGCCAGACGCATCTGCACTGAGGTATCGAAAGAATCCATCGCGGCCGCACGCTGCAAGTCCTGCAGATTATCGGCGCGCAGCGACAGATAGTACCGTGCTTGATCCACCGTTCCCCACAACAACAGCACGAGAGCAGCGCCGATCCGCAACTGGCGGGCGCCCGCAGTCGCACCGGTAAGCCAGCTCCACGCCTGGGATAGCCGGCTTCCGGCCCCCGAAGCGGCGTCGGAGATACGATCGCGCGAACTCAACAGGAGTGCTGCAATCTTTCCGTCGCGCAGCTTCCAGATGGCCCCGTCCAGAAGAAAGTGGTGAATGTTCACCAGCGCGGTGAAGATCAGAAAACTATTCGTGAAGTCGTGGTGGAATACCCGGCTGGCGAGCCACGGGCCTGGGACAAACAGTGCGATGCCCCCGGCAATCAAAACAGCAAAGTATCCCCACGCCCGCCAAGGCCGCTCGCCCTCACCGGCAGCCTCGCGCCGGGCGTAGTAACTGGTAATCCATAGGTATTGCGCGGAGTGCATCACTGCCAACACGCCAGTGCTGTAACGACTTTGCGGAATTTCCCAACCCTTGATCAGCGAAATACCAGCGGGCAACACGAACCACAGGAACTGCGAAGAGAATAAAGTCAGCGAAGGCAACAGCTTTCGCCAGCCCGTCTCCCGTGCCAGGCGCGACAGACCGAACCCTGCGAGCGCAACGAAGGCCACGGCGAGCAAAATCCGCTCCCAACGGCTAATGGCGGCAGGAATTCCGAGAGAAATGAAAAGCGGATCGGCCGAAGCCCCGGTATGGAAGCCGAGAAACAGAATCAGATACGAAGTGATGAATGCGCCGTAGAGCGCGCGCCGTACCGCCTCACTCGGCTTCGCACCCGCGCGGCGCGCGAACATCATAAACAAGCCATAGTTCTGGCCGCTGTAATGCCAGGGGCTCCAGGTCAAATAGATGGTGAAGATCCACGGCAAAATTCGAACCCAGGAGTGCGCCAGCAAAAGCGTCAGTACGATCAGCGCCGTAATGTGCACTGTGAAGATTCGGTATTTGTGAAAGTCTTCTTCGCGGTGGTAGGCGCGATAGATGGTCGCCATGTAATGCGGGTAATTGAAAAACAACGCCAGGGCGTAAAAGGCGACCGACCACGCACGGGCGCTCGAAGCAATCGAGAAGTAAGAGATCAGCAACAGCGGAGCCGACCATGCCCCGCATCCAACGATAAGATCAAGCCAAGGACTATAAATCCAAGGCGATGCCGATGCAGTTCCCCGGCTCCGATTGGGCGGCTGTGTGGCCATGCATTATCTAGTAGGTTTGATCGGATTATAGGGGGCAGAAGGGTAACCACACGGGTAACGAAAGTAACAGACTCTTTTACAATGCGGAGGTGAAGAATTGGGATGTAATCGTAATCGGCGGCGGTATCATCGGTCTCTCGCTGTCGATTGAGCTCCGGCGCAGAGGTGCGAGTGTCCTGATAGTCGAGCGCGGCGAACCAGGACGCGAAGCGTCCCACGCCGCTGGCGGCATGCTGGTCGATTGTCCGCTTGAAACGCCTACCGCTCTGCAGCCGCTAGCCACAGCTAGCGCGCGCATGTATCCCGAATTCGCCTACGAATTGGAAGCGGAATCCGGCATGAAAGTTGATTTGAGAGACCAGGGCACGATTCTCTTTCCTCCGATCGATCACCTTTCTTCTCCGTGCCTAGAACAAGCAACGCTTCCCGCGCCTCTGGACGAACTCGAACCAGTTCTCGCGGTTATCAACCAACCTGCCTTCTATCTGCGCGAGCGCAGCGTCGACCCGCGCGCCGTTACGATTGCAGCCCTGCAATCGGCGAAGCGGCGCGCGGTAGATATTTCGTCCGGTGAAGAGGTCACAGCCGTCAATCTTTCCGACGGACACGTCACCGGCGTCATCACGACAAAGACCTCATTCCACGCGCCAAAGGTCGTCAACTGCGCAGGCGCATGGTCGGGCCAGATCGCCCCCTACGCTTTTCCCACGCGGCCGGTTAAGGGACAAATGCTCTGCCTGCTCTCACCCTCCCGCAACCTGCTCAAGCATGTGATCCGTGCGCCCGAAGTTTATCTGATCCCGCGCAGCGACGGAAGAATTCTGGTTGGAGCCACCGTGGAAGAAGCCGGATTCGACAAGCGCACAGACGTCGAGACGATTCAGCGCCTGCACCACGCAGCGATCGCCATCGTTCCCGAACTGCGCAATGCGAAAATCCTCGAAGACTGGGCCGGCCTACGCCCGGGGACTCCTGACGCATTGCCCATTCTCGGCCCCACCGCGACTCCCGGCTACTATGTAGCCACCGGCCATTTCCGAGACGGGATTCTCTTGGCGCCAATCACGGCGCGCGTGATAGCGGACGTAGTTACAGCCAAAGAGCCTGCATTTAATCTCGACGCGTTCTCTCCTGCCCGGTTTTCGGAAGGTCTTTCAGACACTCCCAAATGGCCCTGCTAAACTCATGCGCATGCGGCAAAAGGCGGTCGCAGCAATCTTTACCTTAGCGCTCGTGGCGCTTTTTTCCCCGGCTGGTGTGCCTTCGGGTTCAGCGCAGGATCGGCCGGTTTCAACCAGCAACCAGACTTCTGGAACATCGACCTCAGCGCCAGCCGCCCCAGGCTCAAGTTCGCACGAGCCCAGTGAAGGGTGCAAGCTCGCTCCCTACACCGGCGCAATTCCGCTTAGCCAGGTGCAGAATTATTTTGCTGGCGAGGAAGATCTCCGTGGTGGGATGACCTGCACCTTTCGCATCAATTCGAAGCTGCCATTGTTCACCTTTCATTTTCTTGGCCAGCCGGATAACACGTTTGGCGATCTTGACATCGCTGCGGGAACCCGCACCGAAGTGATTCAGACCATCGAGGATACGACCGATCCCGGTTTGATAACGCCGACTCCTATCCAGAGTGTGCTTACTACGGTTGATGCAAATTTCGATGGCTATCAGGATCTGCAGCTACTGAGCCAGTGTGGAGGGACAGGAAATTGTTCGTACGACTTTTATCTATATGACCCGAAGGCGAACGAATTTGTTCATGACGATTTTCTGAGCGGCCTCTCGACCCCTTCGTTTGATCAGGCAAAGAAGCAGGTGACTACCAGCTCAAACGGAAGCGCGTCCGATTGGCAAAACGAAACCTATCGATACGAAAATGATGGCCGTTATACCCTGATCCACAGAGAGGTATCGACCTGGGATAGGGATAAAGGCACTGTCACAGTGAGCTCCTACGAACTCCGAAATGGAAAAATGGAATTGATCGATTCCACAACCAATCCCCAATAGCCATTGAGTCGGGCCCCCAGCCGCGCGATGAGATCGCTTCCCTTCGCCGCCCAGCGGTATACTGTTGGGCTTTCCGCCCTAGACCTGCAAGCGAAGCTCTCACGAGAAAGGATTATCCCATGGCGTCCGCCGCAGTAGATTTCGCCCGCAATAATCAGCAGCGCTTTCTGAGCGAACTCAAAGACCTCCTCCGCATCCCGAGCGTCAGCACGCTGGAAGAACACAAGCCCGACGTACAAAAAGCCGCCGACTTTGTAGCCAACGAACTCCGCCGCATCGGCATGGAAAACGTCGAAGTCATCGCAACTAAAGGCCATCCCCTCATCTATGCCGACTGGCTGCACGCTCCCGGCAAGCCCACGGCGCTGTGCTATGCCCACTACGACGTGCAGCCGCCAGATCCGCTCGACGAGTGGGTGACACCGCCATTCGATCCCACCGAGCGCAACAACAACATCTATGCCCGGGGCGCAGTCGATGACAAAGGCCAGCTCTGGATGGAAGTGAAAGCCCTCGAATCGCTAATGAAATCCGGCGGCGGCAAACTACCCATCAACGTCAAAGTAATTTTTGAAGGCGAGGAAGAAGTAGGCGGCGAATCCATCGCCGAGTATGTCCACAAGCAGAAGTCCAAGCTGAAAGCGGATTTCGCCCTGGTTTGCGACACCGAACTTTTCGCGCCGAACCTTCCCACACTGTGCGTCGGTCTACGCGGGCTGGTTTACACCGAAATCGAGGCAGTGGGAGCCAAAATCGATCTGCATTCTGGCATGTACGGCGGCGCCGCACCGAACCCCTTCTTCGCGCTGATCGAAATCATCGGTAAGCTGAAAGATGCCAAGGGAAAAATCCTGATCCCCGGGTTCTACAAGAACGTGAAAGCGCCAAGCAAAGACGAACTCAAGGCCTGGAAGCGCCTGCCCTTCAACGAGGAGCACTACAGAAAAACTGAAGTCGGTTCCAAGGTTCTAACCGGCGAGCCCGGCTATTCAGTTCTTTACCGCACGTGGGCGCGCCCTACGCTCGAAGTGCACGGCATGCCTGGAGGATTCATTGCCGCCGGCGCCAAAACCGTGATCCCCGCCAAAGCCGCGGCCAAAGTCTCCATGCGGCTTGTGCCCAACCAGGATCCCGACGACATCCTCAAGCGCTACACGGCCTTCGTGAAGAAGCTGACGCCCAAAGGCATCGAAACCAAAATTAAAGTGTGGAGCAAGGGCCCAGCCAGCGTTGTCGGTACCGACAATCCCTACATCAAGGCGGCAACGGAAGCGCTGCACGATACGTTCAAGAAAGAAACCGTATTCATTCGTAGCGGTGGATCGATCCCCATCGTCAACGATATCTATCAAGCTTTGAAAATCCCCAGCGTGATGATGGGCTTCGGCCTGCCCGACGACAACCTTCACGCCCCCAACGAAAAATTCCACATCCCGAACTTCCATCACGGCATAGAAACCATTTGCCTGTTCTTCGAAAAGCTAGGAGGAAAGTAAATGGGACACTGCCTGTGTGGGGACAGCCTCGACTATTCCGCCAAGCTCAGCGAGGCGCATATCTCGCAGTGATAAGCCCGGAATCGTTGTCTTAGATCGCCAGTTGCGCTACCATAATCCTGCTCTCGCGGTTCTCCCACCTCGTCGTTCCCTCACCCGTAAACCAGGCAATTGCTGCAATGCATGTGCAACCCAACGCGCTCGCTCTTAAGGCCATACAATATATAGTGTTATATTGCTTGACCCCGCCCCAATTTCACCGTTACAGTAGCTCTAATTTGTGCTCGCCCGATCCAGCCCGGGACAGTCGAAGTCTGGGAAAGCGCAGTTTCAGCGCTGGAGGTATCAGTCTGGTAAACAGATCGGCACGCGGCAGTACGCCCGGCAACAGAACTAGCAACTGGCCACTGACTACTGCCAACTGTTTTTCCCAAGGAGTTCACGTTGCTTAAACTGAAGCGGCTTCAGATTCTCGGCTTCAAATCGTTTTGCGACCGCACCGATCTCAAGTTTCACGGGGACGGAATCGCCGCCATCATCGGCCCCAACGGCTGCGGCAAGTCGAATATTGCGGATGCCATCTCCTGGGTGCTCGGCGAGCAGTCGGCGAAGACGCTGCGCGGATCGCGCATGGAAGACGTGATCTTCGCCGGCACCCGCGACCGCAAGCCCACCGGCATGGCCGAGGTCTCGCTCACCCTGATCGATCCCGAAGAGTATCCCGGTCCTGACGCGGGGGCGCCCACGGAAATCGACATTCAGGATGACCTTCCCGTCAGTGCGGAAGCTTCGCGACGTCCCGCCCAGGACTGGGACGAAGCCGCTGTCCGAGCCCGCGCCGCTGAAGAAACCGACCGCGCCGTGGAAGAAGCTCAGCCCGGGAAAACAGAGGAAGTAGAAGTTCCACGGTCGAACGTAGACATGCTAGCGGTCGCCTTCCCTGACGATGAACCGGTGTTCGCATTGCCCGTTCACGCAATCGTGCCGCTTGCGACTTCCGCTGCTGTGAGCGGCGCAACCCAAGTGGTGCTGAAGATTCGCCGCAGGAAATTCAATCAGCAACAATTCCGGGCCGGAGAAATCGTAGTCACGCGCCGCCTGTTCCGTTCCGGCGACAGTGAATACCTGCTGAATGGCAAGCTCTGCCGTCTGCGGGACATTCAAGAGCTCTTCATGGGCACTGGCCTCGGACCAGAGACCTACGCCCTGATCGAGCAGGGACGCATCGGCCAGATTCTTAGCAGCCGGCCCACTGACCGCCGAGCAATTCTCGAAGAGGCTGCCGGAATCACGAAGTTCAAAACCAAGAAACGCCTCGCCGAAGCTCGCCTCGAAGACGCCAAGCTGAACCTGGCCCGCGTGAACGACATTTTCGACGAAGTCACGCGACAGATGAATTCTCTGAAGCGCCAGGCCTCGAAGGCCGAGCGCTACGCCAAGCTGCGTGACGAGATGCGGGCCCAGTTGCGTGTGGTGCTGGCAAGTAAGTTCGCCGCCATTGAGCAGGAGAGCGTTGAACTCGACACTCAGCTCAATGCCCTGGCGGAAGACATGCAGCACCGCGCCGGATCAGTCCGGCAACTCGAATCCGAGCATGGAGAAGGAACCGAGCGCGGCTATGCCATCGAGACCGAGTTGCGCGAGAATCGCGAGCGCCTGAGCCAGATCGATTTGGAAATCGATCGCGCGAGTGCCCGCCGCCGGCACAACCAAGAACGCTGCGCCGAACTCGTGGTTCGTTCCGCCTCGGCGGAGGCCGAATTGGCCCAGGCCCGTCATCGGCTGACCGCTCTTGAAGCCGAGCGTGATTCTAACCGGCAAGTGCTCGAATCAGCCGCCGCTGATCTGGCTGCAGCTCAGCACGAACTCGCGCTTTCGCAGCAGGAAGCCGCGGCAGCCGCAACTGCGCTGGCCGAACTTGAACATCAGCAGGAAGAATCACGCGTAGCCATTTTCGACACCGTGTCAGCGGCCTCGCGGTTGCGGAACCAGCTGGCGCAGGCCGAAGAGCGTCTCGCCGGAGCCGATCGCGAAGCCCGGCGTCTGCAAACTGAAATTACAAGCGCTAACCTTCAGGTCGAAGCCTTCGGCGGCCAGCGCGGGCAACTTGCCCTCGAATTCGAGACCATCACGCAACGCGTGGCCGGAATTACCGAAGAGATCAGCCAGCTCAGACGCCTACTCGAAACCAAGCGCCTAGAAGAGACGAAGGCCAAGACTCATCTTGACCTGCTCCGCGCAGAATTTGCCACAGCTCTTGGTAAGAAGGGATCGCTCGAAGCAGTGATCGCGGAACACGGATATTCGACCGAATCTGTTCGCCGCCTTTTCCAGTCGGGAGTAATGCAAAGCGGTCTGGCGCCAGTCGGCGTTCTCGCCGATTTCCTCGAGGTCGAACCGCGTTTTGAGCGCGTGGTCGAAGACTTCCTGCGGGACGAGTTGAACTACATCGTAGTCAAGTCCTGGGACGCCGCCGACGAAGGCCTTCGCCTGCTACGCAGCGATGTCGATGGCCGCGCTACCTTTCTGGTTCATCCCGAAGACGCACAGGCCAAGTTCACAGGCCAAGTTCTCATTCATCCTCGACGAAGCCGCCCACTGCGCACCACCCACGGCTTCCATCGTGCCGCTGAAGTCCACCATCCGCGTGCTGGACGGATTCGGGAAGTCGCTGGAGGTAATTCTTCCCAAGCTGCGCGATGGTTACATTGTCCCCGGCTCTGACACCGCGCGCGGGCTTGCCCTCGAGAATCCCGACGCGTTCTTTCTTTCGCAAACCGGAGAATGCTTTCACAACGTCACGGTCACAGGCGGCAAACAGCGTGCCGAAGGCCCGCTCTCGATGAAGCGCGAACTCCGCGAAGTTCTGCGCCAACTGGAGGATCTCGAACGTGCGCTGCGGGAAGAAGAGATGCGGGTGCTTACGCTAGGCCGGGAAATTAAAGACTTCACTTCCCTGCTGGAACGTCTCGACGCTGAAAAGCGCGAAGCTGAGCACCAGTCGATGACTTCCGGCCATATGCTGCAGCAACTCGATTCGGAGATGGCCCGCGTCAGCGAGCGCGTGAGCGTTTCGCAAGCGGAGTTGCAACGTCTATCTGCGGAGCGCTCTGAGCAGGAGTCGATTGTCGCTGCGCGTCACTTAGAGATCGCCGCCCTCGAACAGACTCGCGCCGAACTCGAGCAGCAGATTGCGACCGCTCAGGAATCGCTCGGCGCGCTGCGTCAGCGTCGGGAAGACGCCGCCCAGGCCAGTTCGCAACGCGTGGCTCGGGTCGCGGCGCTCGAAGAGCGTCATCGCTCGGCAACTGCAGTCCTGGGACGCATCGATTCCCTTTTTGCTGAAATGAGCGAGCGCCTTCACACTCTGGTCTCGCAGATTGAAGCCGCTGCTGCCGAGAAGCTGCAGCGCGAAACCGAGAACCTGCAACTCGAGGAGCAAGCCGCCGACTTCGTAGCCGAGCGCAACGTAGGCCAGGCTCGTGAGGGTCTGCTGCAATTCGAAAAAGATCAGCTCCGAGCCCGCCTCTCCGAAATCGATGAACTACTCCGCCACGCCCGCCAGCTTCTTGACCAGGCGCGCGACCGGCGCGGCGAACTGCAGGCAGCGGCCGCCAAGCTGCGAGCCGATGCCATGTATATGGCAGATACCTGCCTGAACGAACTGGGAGTTGAGCACGCCGCTTTGCTAGCGGACACTACAATCGGAATTGTCGCCGGTGAAGAACTCGTGGCCTGTGACCAAGCTCATCGCGAAATGCGCGCCAAACTCGAAGCCATGGGCCCGGTAAACATGATGGCGCTCGAAGAATACCGCGAGACGGCTGAGCGGCACGGCTTCCTTGACGGACAGCGCAAAGACCTGATCTCCTCCATCGAGAATACGACCGCGACCATCCGCGAGATCGACGAAGTCTCGCGCCAGAAGTTCAAGGAAGCCTTCACCAAGATTAACGAGAACTTCGGGGTCACCTTCAAGAAGCTCTTCGGCGGCGGGCACGCGTTCATGAAGCTCACCGACGAGGAAAATTCCGCAGAGAGCGGCATCGACGTGGTCGCATCGCCTCCTGGCAAGCGCCTGCAGAGCGTCTTGTTGCTTTCCGGAGGCGAGAAGGCGCTCACCGCGCTCGCCCTGCTCGTCGGCATTTTCCAGTACACGCCCAGCCCCTTCTGCATCCTCGACGAAGTGGACGCGCCGCTGGATGAGGCCAACATCGGGCGTTTCACCGAACTAGTAAAAGAAATGAGTATCAAGACCCAGTTCGTCCTCATCACTCACAGCAAAAAGACCATGAGCATCGCGCCCGTGCTTTACGGCGTGACCATGCAAGAGCCCGGCGTATCGAAACTGGTTTCAGTGCGCTTCGGAGCGGCGTAGCTCAATTCGCATCTGGAACGACGGAAGGTTGCGTTCTGTTTTGGCACCTTTCGACAAGGAGAGTGAATTCCTTGGTATCCAGGCCATGGAATCTGGCATCTAATAGCCAGAAGGGAGTTGCATGTCGGTTTTCGACGAGAAATATCGAGTCGTGGGCGTCGAGCGCGACCGACTGCTCCTGCGTGGAGTTCACAGCGGTGATGTGCTCACGATTGTCAACTCCGAACCTGCGATTCCTCTCACCCAGGAAGAGTATCCGGTAGGCAAACTGATTGCTCTATCGGACCCATCCAGCACGCCTCTTAATTAAAGCCATCCACAAGATCCCAGCTGACGAATAATAAAGCGCGACGGCGCCTTTTTGTGACCTTCGAAACTTCGTGAATCAGCATCGTACTCGCGAAACCAGGGGCAGTAGAGTTAATCTAAATGACAGAATAGTTGAGGAGGGTGTGTGCGCTGCGGACGATGCGGCAACGAGAACGACGTCGCCAACCGCTTTTGCGGAATGTGCGGAGCGTCTCTGGTGGCGACAACTGCGCCTGCTGGGCGAGTACAGGCCGCTGTGGCGCCGCCGGAAAGCGTTGCGCCACCGAAGGTAGCCCCGGTTCCGCCACCGGTTCCGGCGCCATCCGCGCCCCCGCAAAGCGACAAGTCGACCATCCCCGAGCCTGCCCAATTCCGCCGAGCTAACCTAGACTCGCATTCGCCACGGCCTCGCACCGAGACTCGCACAAACGAAATCCTGACAGACGACGTTCGGCCGAGCGCGGGACCGGTGATCACGGGGCACTCATTTCTTGGCTTAAACACTCCCGGCCCCGCTGTCAATCGTGGTGCTGAGCCTGACGCTCTACGGCCGTCTTCGAATGTGGACTATCTCCTCGATGATGAGGAAGAACCGAAGCGGAGCGGGGGCAAGCTGGTTTTTATCGTCGTGGCGCTGGCGCTGGCGGTGGGAATGGGCTACCTACACTTCAAGGAAGCGGGCTTCGATGGCCTGATCCCGGACAAGAAGCCAGTGGCGACGAAGCCATCGTCGGACACCGCGCAGAGCCCGGATTCCGGCGCGGCGGCGGCGGGGGCAACGCCGAACAGCGCTTCTCCCTCAGTTGGGGTTAGCAATAACGGGACGCCTCCGGCCGCCGGTGACGCAGCGACTCCGGCGCTACCAGTTCCGCAGTCGCCGGCACAGTCCGCTCCGCCTCAGACCGCTCCCGCGACTTCTCCGGCCGCAGCTGCTTCGCAAACCCCTCCCACTACTGCGCAGACGGCTCCTGCTACTAGCGCCCCTGCTCAGGCGGCTCCGTCGCAAGCTCAGCCTGTCGATCCCAACTTGCCTGCTGGGGCAGCGGCGCCAGCGGCTTCTGGTCCCGACCAGCAACCGACTGCGATGGCGGGGGCACCGCCTGCGGCGAAAGCGACAGTCCCCGCGCCTGTATTGGCGAAGCCTCCGGCGGCGAAGCCAATCGATCCCGTGATCAACGCGGAACGCTACATTTATGGACGCGGGGTGCGCCAGGACTGCGATCACGGCCTGCGGCTCCTGAAGCAGGCCGCGGATGAGTCCAATGCGAAGGCGATGATTTCGATGGGCGCGCTCTATTCGACGGGAACCTGCACACCGCGGGACTTACCCACGGCCTACCGATGGTTTGCACTGGCTCTGCACAAGGAACCAGACAACCAGGCGCTGCAGGATGACCTGCAAAAATTGTGGAGTCAGATGACGCAGCCGGAGCGCCAGCTAGCCATCAAGCTGAGCCAGTGAGCGGAGATCTCCCGTGTCGGCTCTTTTATAGCGGTCGCCACATGACCCTGATCTTGGCAAGATGAACTTATCTTTACTGCTCTTTCTCCGCTTGAACCGCTCCAGGTAAACACAGCACCTATTTGTCCAGGACTACCGTGGCTTTCGGGGCCTCGGCGTGCATTTTTCTGTAAGTGCGGGCTACGTCGCCTAGAGGCGTCTCGTACGGGAGTGATCCTAATTCGGCCAGCGGAACTTCACCCTTAGCATAAGTGTAGGGTGACATGCCACCGAACAGGCTGGTTTCCGCCGCCAGGGAGTGCTCAGAGGCGTGCAGCGGGTGGTCCGCCATTACGACTGGTGCCGGAGTGTTGCTCAGCAGTGGGGCGCTTTGGGCGAAGGCGGCAGTTGCGCAGAGAACGCAGAAAACAATGATTGTGGTCTTCATAAGATGATCCTGTCTGGGGGAAACTGCATCTTGATGCCAAAGAACTCGTGGAATGCGCGATTGGCGCGGCTTCCGGAGGTATTATGGCAATCGGCATACCAAACCGGGGCGCCTGGGATTCGAGTTAAAGCCAGGAATACAGGCCTAGACGCAAGAAATTGCACATCTGTGGAAGATGGGTGGGCTTCGCGCGCGAGGGTCAGCAAGGGCTCAGTTTCCCACGGGCGTTCGGTCAATTTCATATCGCTTGAAGACCGAGTCGCGGGTGACTATACCTTCCAACTCCCGGGAATTGGCTCGGTTCGCCACCGGCACGAGCGGGTAATCGTTCACGTAGCGGAGTGCGGAGTCGAGCGGAAGATCAGGATACAAACTGGGAAGCGACTGCTGCGGGAGTACTGAGCCCAACGTGTGTTCCCCTTTGCCTTCGCGGAAAAGGCGTTGAAGCTGGTCACGGCTGATGGTGCTCCAGCCACTGGGATGCATGCGCACCAGGAAGATGGCATCGGTGGAATCCTGCACGCGCCGCTCGTTGGCATCGACGTAATCCTCGGCACTGAGGATTGTTGCAGGCACGGGAAGCATGGCGTCTTCGACTCGGAGGATAGTTTCTTCGCGGTCTTCTTCGAGCGACGGAAGGACGAGGCCGTCCTGGCGGGTAAGCATGTCGAAGATGGGAACATCCAGCAGGCCGCGCGAGATGAGATAAGAAAACGTATTGGCGACAATGACAGGAACGATGATCTCGTAGTTGCCGCTGACCTCGAGAACCATGAACACCGAAGTCATGGGGACACGCAGGAATCCCGCGAAGAGGACGCCCATGCCAACCAGGACGTAGGTGCCGGTGGATCCGGTGAGTTGAGGAAAAAAGATGCGTTCGATGTCCCCGACGGCGCCGCCGAGCATAGCTCCGATGAAGAGGGTGGGGGCGAACATGCCGCCCGGAGCGCCGCTGACGAACGAGAGCGTAGTGGCAACGATTTTGAGAACGGCCAGGATGGCGAGGATTTTCCAGGCGTACTGGCCGTGCATGGCCTGGTCCATGGAATCGTAGCCGGCGCCCATGACCTGGGGCGCGCCGAGGAACGCGATGAGTCCGATGAGGAGTCCGGCGACGGCGGGCTGAAAGTATTGCGTCCAGCGCGGCAGAGCTTTCAGGCGGGGGCGCAGATAGCCGATCGACTGGGCGAAGGCGACGGAAGCTAGGCCTCCGACGATGCCGAGCACGGCGTAGGCGAGAAGTTCGCTGGGCCGTTTGAAGGCGGTGACCGGAATGCGGAACAGGGGCTCGCTGCCGAGAAACCAGCGCACGATCACGACGCTGGAGACAGCGGAAAGCACGACGGAGCCGAGGATGCCGGCGCTCCAGCGGCCGATAACCTCTTCGATGACGAAGAGGACGGCGGAGATGGGAGCGTTGAAAGCGGCGGCAAGGCCGGCGGCCGCGCCGACTGGAGCCATGAGCCGGAGTTTGTCGCGCGAGATCTCGAGCTGGCGACCGAGGGCCGAGGCAATGCTGGCCCCGATCTGCAAAGAAGGATCTTCGGGACCGAGGGATTGGCCTGAACCGATGGCGAGGCCGGAGCAGATGAACTTTCCCACTGCAGTGCGGAACGGAATAAATCCGTTGAAGATGTAGAGCGCGGCCTTGGTCTGATTCACTCCACTGCCGCGGATCGTTGGGAACACATGAATCACCAGAGCGGCTACGACCAGGCCGGCGAGCGCCGGGACTGCGAACAGGCGCCAGCTATGAGTTTGGGGGAGCGGGCCGAGCAGAGCCAAGTGGATCCAGTCGATGGCGAGGCGGAAGCAGACCACTGCGAGGCCGGAAAAGATTCCGATGAAGACGCACAGAATCAGGAAGAACACCTCTTCGTTGAAGACTCCCTCAAGAGACGAAAACAAACGGCGGGGCCCCTGGAAACGGGCAACGACAGCAGAGGGAGCAGGAGCGCCGTTACTCATTGGTTGGCTGCCTCGTGCTTTTGAGAGATCAGAAGCAGTGCGCGGTCGAGGCCTTGCGGCTGGCCACAAGTCGCGGCGGTCTGCTGTTCGATTTGGAAGACCACATCCATGATCGCATCAGGGAGATCGGTTTCTGCGGGTAAGCGGAGACGCGCGAGATCTGGTTTGGCCTCGGTCCACAGAGACTGGAGCGCAAGCAGCGGCGACGGAGCGGAACCAGTCGCCAAAGCAGGGCCGGAAGCCTCGGCTGGAGTTACCGTCGCTTTCAGGTCGATGTTCTTCTCCTGAGCACATGCGTCGAGACGTTTTTCAGCCTGGGTAAAGGCGACGGCGATGCGGCGGTTGCGTTCGGCGTCGGAGATATGACCCGCGAAGGGATCGTTGCGAAGAATGAGTTCCGTGGTTGCCAGGAACTGGCGAGATTCTTCATCCTGCGGATTCGCGTTCACCGCATCCTGCAGATAACGGCGGGCAGAGGTGTAGTTGCTGGCACGGTAAGTGGCCTGACCTGCTCCGGCCAGCGCAGCAGCGTTGGCAGGGTCGAAACGGAGAACTTCTTCGTACTGAGCCAACTCCCTGGCGTAATCCCGCGCCTGAGCAAAAAGCTGGGCGGCCTGGAGATGCGCGTCGGGTGTAGGCGGCAGTGCAGTAGCGAGTGCCATGAGTTCTGATTCAGCCTTGTCCGGAGCGCCTTTCTTGAGCAGAAACTGGATCAGTTCGATGCGAGCCTTGCTTCGGTTCGCATCGGGATCGGAGTTCCACACTCCGTACATCGCATTGTGATAGTACCGAATGGCATCATCGATAGAACCGCGATGAGCGGCAACACGGGCCAGAGCGAGACTCACGGCGGCGTCCTGCGGGGCGCGCTGCCAGAGAGCGATCAGGTAGGATTCGGCTTCGTCGAGACGGCGAGGATCGTTGCTGTCGCGCAAGGCCCGCGCCAAGCTGAGTTGGTATTGCGAGTTGGTGGGATCGCAGGTGAGCGCGGCGCGGAAAACGTTGATGGCGTCGTCGTAGCGGTTGGCAGAGGCATCGGCGAGACCTTGCTGGTACAGTTTGCGGCCGCGGGACTGCTGATTGGCGTTGTAACGGGCGACGAGATGGCTGACAGCGGCGAATCCGGTAGCGGCCGCAAGAGTGAGAAGTAAAAGGATGACAGGCGCGGAGCGCGGGATCAGTTTTGGAAACCGCCACGACATATCTCGTATCACGATATCATTTGCGGGCTTGGTTGCGGGCTCGGACCGGCGGAATTGAAGACAAAATTGGCCTTGTGCGGTTCCCCTTCAGGTAAGATACTTCGTCTGCCGCGACTGCCAAAGAATGAACCGCGAATATCACAAAGGATACAGCCAGGAACTGCACCGGGATATGGAAGCTCTCGTCTTCGGGCATGCAGGGACGCCTTTGCTCGTGTTCCCGACTTCCATGGGGAAGTTTTTCGAGTACGAAGATCGCGGGATGATTGGGGTGCTGGCGCCGAAGATTGAGCGTGGTGAGCTGCAAGTGTTTTGCCCCGACGCCGTCGATACCGAGAGCTGGTACAACAAGAGCGTGCATCCCAAGGTGCGCGTGCTGCGACATTTGCAGTATGAGCGCTACATTCTGCATGAGTTTTTGCCGTTTGTGCGGTGGAAGAATCAGACGCCGCGGCTGGCGATGACCGGCTGCAGCTTCGGGGCTTATCACGCGGTGAATTTTGCCTTCAAGCATCCCGATGTGGTGACGCATTGTGTGAGCATGAGCGGGTCGTTTGATATTCATCAATTTCTGGATGGGTATTACGACGATGACTGCTACTTCAATTGCCCGCCAGATTATTTGCCGAATCAGAATGATGACTGGTTCTTGAGTCGCTACCGTCAGATGAAGATTGTGCTGGGATCGGCGGATTGGGATATATGTCTGGACGCCAATGTGAAGATGTCTGCGATTTTGAATGCAAAAACGGTGCCACACTGGCTGGATGTTTACAATGACAATTCGAAGCATGACTGGCCGCTTTGGCAGAGGATGGCGGGGAAGTATTTTTAACAGTGGTCCTCAGAGTGTTCGGTGATTAGTAGTGGGATGGAGAGCTCAGGAATGGAGAAGGCTGTGAAGAAGATTGGCATTTTGTTTGGGATGGAGAATACGTTTCCGCCGGCGGTAGTGGCGAAGATTAACTCCCTGGGCATTGAGGGTGTTTCGGCGGAGTTTGTGAAGATTGGCGGGATTCGGATGGATGAGCCGAAGAAATATGACGTCATCATCGACCGCATCTCGCAGGATATTCCGTTCTACCGAGCTTATTTGAAAAATGCAGTTCTCCACGGGACGATCGTCGTCAACAATCCCTTCTGGTGGACGGCCGATGACAAGTTTTTTAACTATGCGCTGGCGCACAAGCTGGGCGTGGCGAT
>Ga0210388_10001451_pt1 | contig 18639 bp, 9 predicted proteins | sample IncBWC19OmetaG_FD_155485 | JGI IMG/M metagenome (GOLD analysis project Ga0210388, IMG submission 155485) | Forest soil microbial communities from Barre Woods Harvard Forest LTER site, Petersham, Massachusetts, United States - Inc-BW-C-19-O ... | reverse complement strand
GGCCGCCAGCGCTTTCAACCCTCCATCGCCGTGGGCCTCACCAAGGCTGAGCCCGGCGCGCGCCATCCCGAGGACCTGATGCACGAGGCCGACACCGCTCTGGTCGAAGCCAAGGTCAACCGGCCCGCCCGCCTCGTCTGCTACTCGAGCGGAATGCGTGAGCGAGCCCGCGCAAGAATTCAGGTCGAAGCCGATCTCGACCTGGCCATCCGCAACGGGCACCTCGTCCTCCACTACCAGCCCGAAATCGAGCTCAGCACCCGCCAGATCGTCGGCTTCGAAGCGCTTGTCCGCTGGAACCACCCCGAGCGCGGCCTCCTGCCACCGGCTGAATTCATCTCCATCGCCGAAGAGTCCGGCCTCATCCTCCCTATCGGCGACTGGGGTCTCAAAGAGGCCTGCCGCCAACTCGTGGAATGGCAGGAGCTGGCCGATCGCCCCGAAGCCGATGGAGCGCCGCTGGCCGGCTCCGCACTCCGCGTCAGCGTCAACCTTTCCGCCCGTCAGTTCGGTCAGCCCGGCCTCGTCAAGCAGGTCGCCGACGTCCTTGCCGAAGCCGCCATCTCCTCGGCCACGCTGCGGCTTGAGGTAACCGAGACCAGCCTGATGGTGCATTCCGACGAGGCCATGGAAACCATGCAGGGTCTGCGCGCGCTCGGGGTCGGCCTGCACATGGACGACTTCGGCACCGGCTACAGCTCCCTCAACTACCTCCAGACCTTTCCCTTCGACACCCTCAAAATCGACCGCTCCTTCATCAAGGGGCTCTTCGACCACAAAGGGAGCGCCGTAATCGTGAAGACCATCATCGATCTCGCTCACTCGCTCGGCATGCAGGTGGTAGCTGAAGGCATCGAAACCACGCAGCAGCTCGACCACCTGCAATCCCTCAACTGTCGCCTCGGACAGGGCTATTACTTCGCCAAGCCCATGCATCCTCAGGCCATAAGTGCCATGCTCACAGCGCCCGCCACATCGGGTGTGCTGGCTTAGGGAACCCCGTGTCAACACCTGAACACCCTAACTCACTGATCCCTTTGAAGAAACAACTGGCAGGAAATTAGAGCCAAATCACTAAAATGAAATAGAAGGCCAAATCGGATTTCCCGTCCGGCAGCCACGTAGAATGAAACACTTACCAAGCGACTCAACAGAATCAAACACTTACCGCCAACACTCTGTAAGCCCCGCCGAATCAAACAGATCCCGAGGCGCAAAAAAAGGGGGAGGGGGTCCACCCCCACCCCCTCAAATAGTCTCAATCTGCTTTAGAACTCCAGCCGCATCGACACCTGACCTGTGCGGCTTCCCCCAAAGTCGGAGCCCCGGGCAGACGTGATGACACCAAACTGCGAGCTGGTCAGGTCCATCGTGACCGGATCGTTCAGGTTAGTGTGATTCAGCACATTGGTGAAGGTGCCCTCGGCCCGCAGCTTGATGCCTTCCGCAATTGCGAAGGTCTTGCTGAGTCCGCTGGACAGGTTGACCATCCCCGGCCCCGTGACGTCGCCGATCTGCGAGTTGCCGAAGCGTCCGATCGGAGCCGGAGCACCGGCCTGGCCCGATCCGGTATTGCACGGCACATCCCCGCCGAACGTCCACGCCGGCTGTCCGGGGCAGGCGAATGCTGAGGTATTGATCCAGTGGCTGCGATTCTGGCCGTGGGCCGCCGTATCGCCAACCCGGTCCGGCTTCTGCGCACGCCCCGGATAGGCTCCGCCCACAGCACTGTTGCTAAGTCCCGAACCCGTGCCCGAAGGATCAATATTGCCACCGGGGAAGTAAGCAGAAAGGAACGGTCCGCTCTGCCACAGGAAGATATTGCTCAACTGCCAGCCGCCAACAACAGCATCTTCGAGGCGATTCATCCCGCCACCGAATCTGCGTCCGCGGCCGACGGGCAGTTCGTAGACCATCGTCGTGTTCCAGCGGTTGCGGCGCGTGCCGTACACCTGGCCGAAGTCGACCGTGCGATCACGCCCATACGAAGCGCGCGATCCGCCCACCTCACCCGAGAAATTGCCGTTGTTGTCCGGGCCCTGGTTGTCGGCAAGGTTTTTAGCAAACGTGTAATTGGAGTCGAAGGTTAGCCCGTGGGAATAGCGATGGCTCATCTCCAGTTGCAGCGAGTGATAGCTCGCGTTCGCTCCCGTCGACCGGGTATTGACCGTGCCCCAGTTCGGGAAAGGACGCGCGCTCAGCGGTTGGTTGAAGGCCGAAGTTGTGCTCGAATACGCCATGTCGTTCAGGTTTGGAGCCCACACCAGGTCATGCGTCTCCAATCCGATATAGGAGATGCGCCCGCCATAGCCGCCCTGAAACTCGTGATCGACAGACAGCGAATACTGCTCGGAGTAGGGATCCTTCCAGTTGATGTCGTTCGCCGTGCCGAAGTACGCAGTACCGAAAGCGCCCGCAGCCGAGCTCTGGCCCTGACCCGCATAAATCGTCGGCCACGCGTACGCGGGACCCGTCGCCGTCTCGCTGTTCGCGTACTCGCTCGTTGCCGCCTGCAGCGTGCCGGTGAGGGAGTAGAAGCTGGAGCCAAGGCTGGTGATGTTGTACATGCCGAAGCCGCCGCGAACCGCCGTCCGGTCGTCGTCAAAGGGCCGGAAGGCGAAGCCGAAGCGCGGCATCACACGCTTGGTGGGAACATTCTTCAGGCTGCTCGGCAAACCGGCCTGGCTATTCGAGAGCACCGGAGTGCAAGGCGCGCCATTCTCCGCCGGCGTTCCAGTCGTCTGTCCGACCGGGCAGGCATTGAAGCTCTCCAGGAAGCCCGCATTCAGAGTGCCGGCCGCGCCGTTCGGAAAGACCGCCTCTCCGGAAAGCGGTACCGAAGGATCGAAGTTGCCGATGTTGCCCGAGGGATCGTGATAGCCCGGATGGTATTCGTAACGCAGACCGTAGCTCAGCGTCAGCCGCGAGCTCACCTTCCACTGGTCCTGCGCATAGAAGTTGTAGTGCAGCGAGATGCCGTCATTGTCCGCCGTCACCACGTCATAGGCCGTGCCTTGCGGCGTCCCGATGAGGAAGTCGGCAAACTCCTGACCCTGCGTCACTCCCAGGCCGGTGAAGTTGTGGCCCGTGTTGTAAACGAAGGTTCCGTAGTTGTCCGCACCGAAGAAGCTGAGCGGTGTGGCCGCCTCGATGTGGCGAATGTCGACGCCGAACTTCATGTCGTGCTGGCCCTTCGACCAGGTGAGGCCATCGAGATACTGGAAGGTACGCGATTTGCTGGTCGAAGCCAGACGATCGCCGTTGAGCGAGGTCAGAAAGTTGAAGTCGAGCTCGGAGATGCCATTGAAGAAGAGATTCTGAAGCCCCTGCAACCCCGTCGATTGTGCGAAGGCCGGACCGTTGAATCCGTTCGTCGTTCCATAGGTGTCGAGAGTAAAGCCGAAGCGGAATTCGTTCACAATTCGGGGAGTGAAGTTGTAGTTTCCGGCCACCACCAGGATGCGCTCCTGGTCGGTATTGGAGCCTGCTGGTTCAAGGAGCGGTTCGGGATTGGCCTGGTTGCTGTTCTTCCAGGTAAAGCGGCCATACACCAGCGCCTTCTGTCCAAAATACTGATCACCGCGAACGTCGAACTGGTTGGAAGTAAGCGAAGTGTCCTGGTTGGTGATGTAGTTGATTGCGCCCGGCGTGTAGATGCTCGTATCGCCCACGTTTGGATCGGGGAAGAACTGCAGAAACTTCTGCGATACCGAGTTCACCGGAACCGTGTAGTTCGGATATGGCGTGCCAGTGAACGGATCGAGGAGCGGTTCGATGCCTGCAACACCGGAGAAATTGCCCTGCTTCATTTCCGTGGTGGGGACGCTCGCCTGGTAGGGCTGGCTGCCCGGACGCCGGAAGCCTTCATAGGTGCCGAAGAAGAAGGTGCGGTCATGCCCGTTGTAAAGGTGCGGGATCACGACCGGACCACCCACCGTACCGCCAAAGTCGTTGCCCACCAGCTTCGGCTTCGTCGTCGCGCCGAAGGGAGTCGAATCGAAACCGGAATTCTGGAAGTACCAGAAGCCCGCGCCATGAAGCTGATTGGTGCCGCTCTTGGAGACCGTCGTCACCTCGCCCGGCTGTCCGAATTCCGCGTTGTTCAGAACGCCATCCACGCGCAGTTCGGAGATCGACTCCCCCGAGGGGAACGCGTTCGCAATCGGCTTATTGCTGGTCGTGTTCTGCGTCGTGATTCCGTCCACCGTGACGTCTGCCTGCGAAGGCAATCCGCCCTGGATGGAGAACTGGGGAGGCGAGGAAGCGGTGGGGGAATTCGACGCGCTATCGGCCTGCACGCCGGGCAGCGTTTGAATCAGGTTCAGCGGGCTGGTGCCGCTCTGGTTGGCGCGATAGTTCGCCGGCAGATTCTGCACATCGACCGCGCTGTAGCTGGCCGCAATGGAGGGCGTTTCAGTCTCGATGGCGCCGGCCGCGGCCGCATTCACCGTCACCGCCTGGTTCACTCCGCCGACCTTAATGGCTGCGTCAGCGCGGAGCTGTTGCCGGGCGCCGAGATTGAGGTTGTCGATGGTCTCCTCGCCAAACCCGGACGCTGCAATCTGCACCTTGTACCTGCCCGCCGTAAGGTCCAGGAACTGGTAGTTTCCGGATGAATCGGTCGTCGCAGTACGCGTGACGCCGGCATCCAGGTCCGTCAGAGTAACCGCCGCATGCGGAACCACCGCGCCGCTCGCATCCTTGACCGAGCCAAGGATGGTGCCCTGCGTAGACTGGGCCAAGGAGGAAGGCTGAAAAAGCAGCGCAACCAGAAGCGTGAAGGCAAAAAAACTGCAAAGTCGAAGCTTGGGGGAAGTAGGAATTCGCATCAATGCTGGTCTCCAAATGAAGAAGTCTGCAAAAGGACAGAAATCAGTCTTATCTGTGAACGCTTCTATGACAAATCGGGAAACAACAGAAGCCGTTGAGGAAGCAAAGCAGCTTTCGGAGGGCAAGTCGCGTAAAGGCTGAACGCGAATCTTTGCGGCTGAAATATGAGGATTGCTGCCACTGCCTTCCGTCGAGCGAACGGCTGATCTAGAAGGACTTTAGCAAGCAATGATTACAGCGCCTTGAATGGATATCAGTCTGATTGATTAGACCAACGAATTCAAGCGAAATTTTCCCCTCGCAAGCGCCGAAGCCGGAAGCTCCAGCACCCGTTTACAATGAACGCACAGACATACAGCGCCTCACCGGCTCGAAAACAATAACCATCGCAGGAAGACGCCGGAAGCGCCGCAAATATCCCATAAGGGCCTATAGCTCAATCGGTTAGAGCAGCGGACTCATAATCCGTTGGTTCCAGGTTCAAGTCCTGGTGGGCCCACCAACCTTGTCCATGTCCGTCAGCCACCGCTGCATCATCTCTCGAATCAAGAAGTTACGCGGTTCAAAGAAGCCTAAATCGGCACCGTAGAAAAGCCCCTCCGGGAAGAATGCTTTAGCCAAGCTTTGCCGTTGGTTCACGTCTCCTGCTTGCCATGCTCTAAGAACATCGACAGCCGAACGTTCTGCCCCTCGTAGCAATTGCTGCAACGATTCTCTCTCTGCTTTCAAGCGGTTCTGCGCTTGTTCTATGGAAGTCCGTTCTGCTTCAAGTGACTCCTTGAATAGCTGAAAATCCTCGTCGGACAATTCACCATTCAGCTTGGCGGTAATGGCTTTTTGGTTCAAAGCCTTTTGCTGGGTGAGACGGGTTGAGAGCTGACGAGCCTCCTTCTCCATCCGCTCCTGATGGTTCTTCCACTGCGCAGCGACGATTGTAGGCAATTGCAGTAGATACTCTGCCGTGGGCTCCATCATGGAGAGCAATCCCTCGAACTTTCGATGTAGGATATCGCGGGTTTCAGAAACGCCACGACACTTCGGAGTCCAGCACCAGTAACGAGGGTATTTCTGTTTTCTCCCCTGCACCCAACCTGCGGTGAGCGGTTTCTCACAGACGATGCACCGAACGATTCCGCGCAGAGGGAAATCCGGGTTGAGTTGCTTGTGGGGCATTCCCTTCACATTGACCTTTTGTTGGACCTTGTCAAACAATTCTTGCGAAACGATGGGCTCGAAGTTCCCATTCACCTTGAGGGCTTTAGTAACGATCCATCCCGCATATACAGGGTTCGTCAGAAGGCGTTGAAACGTCTGCTTTGTCAACGGCTGGTCCTTCGCGCTTCTGAGGCCCAATGCAGTGAGGGTTTGCAACACCGCCTTCGTCGTAGCAAAGCGACCTGATGCAACCAGTTCGTAGGCTTGTCGGACTAATGGAGCGCGTTCAGGATCGAGCACCAATTGCTTATTGCGGTTGAAATACCCGAGAGGCGCTTTCCATAGGAATCGACCCTCCTTGACTTGGGCTTGCATACGAGTGCGAGTCCTCTCCGAGAGCGAATCGCTGAACAATTGGTTAACTGACCCGAGCATGTTTCGCACAAAAATGCCCAACGCCCCGTTGTCAGTCAAAGGCTCATCGATTGAAACGACTGAAATGCTGAGTTGCTGCAGGGTGACGATGATTAGACCTTGATCTGAAACGTTCCTCGCAAGGCGCGAGAGGTCGCTCACTATCAGGTGTCGTACCTTACTGCGATTCTCACGGCAAAAATCGAACGCCCGTTGAAGAGCTTTTCGCTCCATGTTGCGAGCACTCTCACGCCCCTCGAATGTGCGCAGCAACTTGAATTCATTGTTCTGGCAATAGTTCGCGATCTTTCTCTTTTGGAGAGGCAGACTGTTATTTTCCTGAGCCTGCTCGTCGGTCGAGACTCGCGCGTACCCAACTGCTCCGTCCATACGTCCCTTTCATCATTGTGGCCATGGCTGGGCCAATCGCTATTACCAGACAGAGTGCGGGAGGGCTCCCCCGGCACCCCTTTCTCAACTAGGGAAGTGACCCCCTATTTTGCGAAGTACCCCACGTTCTCCCCCCTTTTCTACCCCCCGTTCTGGGTACTGTTCCCCGGGCCAATTCTCTTCGTATCTTATTGTTAAATAATAACTTACATAAATCAATGTACCGCTAGATCAGCAAAAAGTGCTTGAAAGGTTGAGATTGAGAAAAGAGTGCCGATCTAGGCGTGGCCGAGATCACTTCAATCTGCCGTTGAAGTCTTGAGAACACGCTGGACAGAGGTTGGATACCACTTTTGTCCGGTACGGGGCTTGATACCCTCGCTGTTTGACTTGTCGGCGATGGCACTGATAGTCATCCCTGCCTGCCGCAGTTGGACAATGTGAGCGATCACATCCTGTTCACCAGAAGTGACGCCGTATCGTTTACGCCCCTCACAATAACCGCTGGTCATCCTTTTGCGCTGCCTTGCTCCCCTCAGCTTCGCAACGAGGAGAGTCTTCTCATATTGAAAGAAAGCGCCGAGCATCTGTCTCATCAGGACCCTCGACGGGTCATCCGAAAGTAGGTCCGGTTCCGCTGCACTGATGAGCGTTAACTTCTTGCGGTTGAAGTCGGCGATCACGCTCTCTTGTACCAACAAATCCCGTGCAACGCGGTCCAACCGTTCCACAATCACCGTGCGAACACCATTGCTAAGAAGTAACGCCATCATCTCGGAGAATGCTGGACGGTTTTCCCAGTCGGCGGCACCACTCACACCCTCTTCTCTAAACACCTGCACGATTCTCATGCCATTCGCTTCTGCATACTTCTTAGCGGCAGCGAGTTGCCGAGTGAACCCATCACCATCAATCTGCCCCTTGCCACTCACGCGAAGGTAAACGAATGCTTTCGACATGGGGGAAGCGTATTCAAATACGGAGCGCGTTTTTAACACGAATTCTCTAGAATTAGATAAATTATTGAAAACACTGTAACTTGGTAGGGGCCGAACAAGTACGTCCAGTGTGCTTCCTTCCGATTGGGGGATGTGTATGGTGTAAATACCAGCTGGGATATAGATCGAAAGAAAGCCTAGAAATTCTTCAGGAGCTTTGAAAGCGTTGTGTCCAAGCCGCGAGCAAGAATTTGAAGTGGGACCGCACAGAGTCCCCCCCGCCCGTCTCATGTCAGAAATGCGCCTTTGGTTGGTTTCAAGGCCACTGCCGTATCAAATCTGAGTTCAGTTCAGCTCTTCTCTTTTCGCGCCACCAGGATTCGTTTTCCATGCACGGTTGAGCAACGCGCTTCTATGTTCTGACACCCCTCACCCTTGAACGTCTGTGCTATATCGAAGTGCTGGACTGAACAGATGGGGTGCCTCTATTGGGCACATCTTGGCGAAGCGCGAACTTCAACCTATCATTTGAACGGGACTAGAAGATCAAATGTCAAACGAACGCAAGACAGAAAGTTTGGTGCGCGATAAGCTCCGCACCTTGGGCTATTACGAGCCGGATAACGGAATCACCGTAGAAGAACAAAAATCGGAAATTGCCAAAGTCAAAACCCTGCTTGCCAAGGCCAGCAAAAACGCAAAGGGCAATCCCGGCTATCCAGAATTTGTCATCTCGAACCGCAAAGATACAGCGTTCCTCATTGTGTTCGAGTGTAAGCCTAACGTAAGGAAGCATGAGAGTGTGGCTCGCAATAGGCCAGTCGAATATGCCGTCGATGGTGCTCTTCACTACGCTAGACATCTGGCGAAAGATTACACAGTCATTGCAGTTGCGGTCAGTGGAACGACAGTTAGCTCAATGAAGATGCGAGCTTCCTTGTGCCAGCAGGAAGCACAGACCCCAAGGAGCTTGTCAACGAGAGTGGCGTCCCAGTGGCAGATATAATCGCCTATGACGACTATTATCGCCTAGCATCCTTCGATCCCGATGTGGCCAAGAAGCGCCACTCTGATTTACTTGCCTTTTCCAAAGAGCTGCATGAGCTGATCTGGACAAAGGCAAAAATTTCTGAAGAGGATAAACCTCTTCTTGTTAGTGGCACATTAATTGCATTGATGAACGCCACCTTCCTCAAAACCTTTGGCGCTTTGCCTGCGGATGAGATTCAAGAAGCGTGGCTGGGAGCAATCAAGAAGGAACTGGACAAGGCAGATATCCCCCAAGCCAAGAAGGATACGATGCTTCAACCGTATTCCACGATTGCCGTCCATCCTAACCTTGGCCAACCGGACAGTAAGACCGCGAAAGAATATCCAGACGGAGTATTCAAGGAAATTATCAGCCGAATCTGCGCCAACGTTTGGCCATATATCAACGTCTATCACGACTTCGACGTGGTCGGGCAGTTTTACGGCGAGTTCCTGAAGTACACGGCAGGCGACAAAAAAGCCCTCGGCATAGTGCTCACTCCTCGCCATGTTGCGGAATTGTTCTCTTTGATAACCAATGTCGGACCGGAGTCCAAAGTGCTCGACATCTGCGCTGGCACTGGCGGCTTTCTCATCTCAGCTATGCAACACATGCTTAGGAGGGCTGTGACTGAAGAAGAGCGGACCGACATCAAGAAAAACCGCTTAATAGGAATCGAGAATAATCCTAAGATGTTCGCTCTGGCTGCTAGCAACATGATTTTGCGCGGGGACGGTAAAGCAAACCTACACCAAGCCAGCTGTTTCGACGATGCAGTGATCAACGCCGTCAAGAAACGTAAGCCAAATGTCGGTATGCTAAATCCCCCTTATGCGCAGTCAAAGAGCGATGCTGAACTTCACGAGCTGTATTTCGTGAAGCAGATGCTGGACTCCTTAGAAGCAGGCTCAATCGGAATCGCTATAGTACCTATGTCGTGCGCCATCTCCCCGAATTCGGCACGTGAAGAATTAATGAAACACCACACCTTGGATGCGGTGATGTCCATGCCTCAAGAACTGTTCTATCCAGTGGGTACCGTCACCTGCATCATGGTATGGATTGCAGGCAAAGCTCACACCAAGTCAGCCAAGAAAACCTGGTTTGGATATTGGCGAGATGACGGATTCATCAAGACAAAGCACAAAGGACGCATCGATCAAAATGGCGATTGGCCGACAATCAGAGACCATTGGGTCGAGATGTATCGGAACCGCGAGGTTCACGCAGGAGAGAGCATTATGCATACGGTCACCGCTGCTGATGAATGGTGCGCAGAAGCATACATGGAGACTGACTACTCCTTTTTGACTCAGGATAACTTTGAGAAAGTCGTCCAGAACTATGCCCTATTTAAGCTGTTCGGGCAAGAGGCTACCCCTGAGCAAGAGGCTACGGATGCCGAAGATTAGCGACCTGTTCACCCTAGATTACGGGCACAGCCTCGAGCTGAACCGGCTGGAAAAGTCACGCGACCTAGACGCCGTAAACTTCGTCGGCCGAGCTGCGAGGAATAATGGCGTGACCGCACGCATTAAACAGATAACAGGTCTCTTACCTTCACCAGCTGGCACCATTACCGTGGCACTCAACGGTCAAGGCGGAGCCGGTGTGGCATTTCTACAACCATTTCCTTTCTATAGCGGATTTCACATAATGGTCTTGACACCGAAGAAGTCTATGACGGATCAAGAGAAATTGTGGTGGGCCATGTGCATCACGGCTAATAGATTCAGGTTTGGTTTCGGCCGTCAGGCAAATCGCACGCTCAAAGACCTCAACCTGCCTGCTCTCAAGGACATACCTTCATGGGTCAGAACTACAGACCTTGATCGCTACAGAGGAGCCGAGCAACCTAGGGCCAAAGCGGTTGTCGGGCTACGGGATACGGCAAGCTGGAAACAGTTTGCGCTACAGGACCTTTTTGATATACGCAAGGGGCAGCGTTTGACGCGAGCTAACATGCGGCCCGGCAGCGTACCCTACGTAGGCGCATCCGACACCGCAAACGGAGTCACATCCTATATCGGACAGGCTCCCATTCACAAAGACGGCACTATCAGTGTTAGCTACAACGGCTCGGTAGCGGAAGCTTTTTATCAGCCAACCCCCTACTGGGCCACCGATGACGTCAATGTGCTTTACCCCAAAGGATTCAAGCTTACACCTTCTGTGGCTCTGTTCATATGTGCAGTCATCCGGCTCGAAAGATATCGATTCAATTATGGTCGCAAATGGCATTTGGAACGTATGCGCGAGTCCATCATTAAACTCCCAGCAAAGAAATCCGGCGGACCCGACTGGAGTTACATGGTGAAGTACATAAGCTCTCTGCGCTACAGCTCCAGACTGGATGAGACGGATCACTCCGTGGCAATAGTGGGCTTCCTCGATAAGGTCGGTACAGGATGCGTATTCAATACGCCACCGTCTCCATCCCCAGAAGAGCGAGGCGACCGGGGCGCTTGAGGTAGCGACATCAGAAGCACCTTAAGCCTCACCAAGTGGTTCAAAATCTGTAACGATGGCCCACCATCTCTCAAGCGCACCGATTTGGTTCAGCGGGAAACTCGTTGCTGGTTTGTCCGCGAAAGGACCCTTTGTTTGAGAGATTGCATCGACTCAAGCGACCACACATCTATTGTCTAACCCAGATTGAAGTGGGTTCCAAGGGAGCACCTGATGAACGCCTCCCCAGCTTCTGTTCAACCTAGTCACGCTATTCCTGAACGCATCGACTCCTCGTGCGAGTTCGTTCAGGCCCTCATGAAGCTGCAGCGGGCGACACATCTCATCGCCTCCACCCTCGATCTCGAGGCACTGCTCGATCGCGTCGTCAATGACATCGCGACTTCCCTCGGAAACGTCGAGGTCGCCGTCTGGCTCCGCGACGGCGACACCGACGGAATGGTCCTGCATGGAATCCGTGGCTGCACACGGTACCAGAAAGGGGAGCGCTTACAAATCGGTAGGAAGGGTATGGTTGGCCACGTGGCAGCGACCGGTAAGATGCGCTATGCCCGGGATGTCGAGCAGGACCCGTACTACATTGCCTGCGAGCCTTCGACACGCTCGGAAGTCACTATCCCTCTGTTCACGGGGGGACTGGTCACCGGCGTTCTTTGCGTAGACCATCACCAGATCGATGGGTTCTCAGAGGATCAGCTCGAGGTCTTTCAAGCTCTCGCAGGACATATCTCGATAGCCATCGAAAACGCCCGCCTCTTTCAACTTGAACGCTCGGAACGCGAACGCATGCTGCGCGAATCCGTCGAGGCCCGGGCCATCCAGCAGGCTCTTTTCCTGAAGCCCGTGCCACTCATCCCCGGCTTCGCCTTTGAAACAGCCTGGCACCCCGCCGGAGCCGTTGCCGGTGACTGGTTCGATTTCATCGATCTTGGCCAGCAGCGCTACGGCATCGCTTTGGCTGATGTCTCCGGAAAGGGCATGTCTGCCGCTCTGCTCATGTCGGCAACCCGAGCCATTCTGCGCTCGCTGGCGCCTCTCCACTCGTCGCCTGCGCAGACCCTCGAACAGCTTAACCGGATACTCGTCGAAGACTTCCCCTCCGGAAAATTTGTCACCATGATTTACGGAGTGCTTGATGCGAGCTCTCGCGAGCTACGTCTCGCCAGCGCCGGGCACCTTCGCCCACTTCTCATCAATCATCATTGTTCATTCCTTCCACTGGATACCGGATTGCCTCTCGGCCTGGGAGCGTCCTCGTATCCGGAGTGCACCATCACGATGGCACCTGGCACGCAGCTACTGCTTTATACCGACGGAATCACGGAAGCAATGGATCACACAGAAGAAGAGTACGGTCCGGCACGCCTGCTCGAACACTTCCTGAAGCCTGACGCTTGCGTCGACGGCCTTATCGCGGAAGTTCAGCGCTTCGGCGCTAGTTCGAATCACACCGACGATGCGACCGCCGTCCTCATCCGCAGCCGCTAGCTCATAGATACCTGTTCATCGACTACGTCTTGAAGAGAAGGCGCTCCAGGATAGGTCCCAGAGTAAATAAGGGAAGATAGCTGAGCGCAGTAACGATGATCAGAAATCCGATAAGTAGCACTCCGAAAGAAAAGGAATCGGTCGGCAGCGTTCCGACGGAGCGAGACGTTACTTTCTGCCGCGCAAAAAGCCCCGCGAAAATGAGGGCCGGGACAGCCAAACCAAACCGTCCCGCCATCATGGCAACTGCTGTCAACACATTGTAAAAGGGCGTATTGGCACTGAGCCCGCCGAAGTTTTGGCCATTGTTGGCAAAAGAAGAAGCAATGCCAAAGAAAATCTCTGTAAATCCATGAGGTCCGCTGTTGGTAGAAAGACCGGCGAGGCCGGCTTTTGTCGAGACAGCAACTGCAGTCAGGATCAGAATCGAGAGCGGACACGCAAGGGCGTACAGCACGATCATCTTGTTTTCGCACGGCCCGATCTTCTTGCCCAGATATTCGGGCGTGCGGCCGATCATCAGTCCCGCCAGAAAAACAGGAATCGCAGCAGTCATGATCATGCCGAAAAATCCCGTGCCAAGACCTCCGAAAACAATCTCCCCGAGGAGAAGGTTGATTAAAAGAACCAGCCCACCCAACGAAGTGAAGCTGTCATCCGCTGCGTTGAACGACCCGGTTGCACAGTTCGACGTCGCAATGCCGGTGAGAACCGAGCCGCTGATCCCGAAGCGCACCTCCTTCCCCTCCATGTTGCCGCCGGACTGTAGCTGACTCTGCTGGGAGTCAACGCTGTGGATCAATGGGTTGTCGCGCTGCTCGCTAAAATGCAGGGCGAGTAAGCCGCCCGCGAAGAGAAATAACATCACCCAGTAGAAGAACCAGCCTTGTCGCCGCCGGCCCGTCATTCTACCGAAGGTGTTCGTCAGTGCCGCAGGCAATAGGACTACCGATAACATTTCCAGAAAGTTCGAAAACGGTGTCGGGTTTTCATACGGATGAGCACCGTTGGCGTTAAAGAAGCCACCACCGTTCGTACCGAGGTTCTTGATGCTCTCGAGTGCGGCAACCGGGCCCTGCGGTATGACTTGCTTCGCCCCTTCAAGCGAAGAGGCAACGGTATAGGAGTGAAAGTTCATAGGCACGCCCTGCCAGATAAGCAGGAGTGCCCAGACAAATGCGCCTGGTAACAGAATCCAGAGCAAGCCGCGAGTAAGATCCACCCAGAAATTGCCGAGTGTCCCTGCGGTCTCACGGGCGAGTCCACGTATGAATGCGATCCCCACGGCCAGACCCGCGCCACCAGCCAGAAAGTTCTGCGTGCAGAGGCCCACCATCTGGCTGAAGTAGCTCATGGTGTTTTCGCCTGCATAAGCCTGCCAGGTGGTGGTGGTCGCGAAACTAATCGCTGTATTGAAGGATAAGTCTGGAGTGAGCGGGGTGGTGTGGTATGCGGGGAAGAACCAGGGAAGATGGTGTTGCAGCCTGAGAATGAAGTAGAGGAGCAGCGTGCAGATGAGTGTAAAGACTGCAAAGCAGGTTGCGTATTGCCCGGCGTTCATCTCGACCGATGGATCGATTCCGGTAAGGCGATAGATCCATCGTTCCACCGGAAGCCATAAGGAATCGAGAAACGTTTTTCGTCGGGCGAAGACCCGATCCACGTAGCCGCCCAGTGGTTTTACGAAAACTGTGACGATAAGGACAAACAGAAGATATTGAGCTGCACTGTATACATTCATCGCGGTGTCGGTATGCAAGGAATTACCAAGGCCCGCCAAACCAGCCCTAGTGTTTCACGGGGCATATAAAGAAAGTGAGCGTCGAACGGAGGCTTCAACCATCCCGGCGATGAGTTCGCGAGCGAGGATATCACTCAAGGACATCCTCGCTCGCCGTTACAAGTTAAGCTAGCTCCGAAACTTCTGCGGGGATTTCACCTGGATCCGCTGGCGACTGCTTGAGCAGGCAGACGGGAAGGCATCCTCTCGCCGGTGGGCGCGATCCTCGGAGTGAATGAAACGCCAGGGCTTACCTGCTTGCGCCAGACTCGAATTAATTCCAATATCTCGACGTGCGAGAACTTGGTGATCTTGGTGTACTTTTCTCCGGCTTTTGCGTTCATTGGACGCACAAGCATCGCTTCATTCACACCTGGACGTATGCGGAGGAAGACACCCCGCTGTCGCCTCGGCCCGGGAACGGGTGGCGTTGCAGCCATTCGCAGCTCCCCGCTGGGTTTCATGTGTGGCAGCGCGTAGACGGCGCAGTTGCCATCCTTGAGCATTTCCCGAATTACATCTTTCACTAACTCAGACTGATTAGCATTGAACTCAATACCATGCACGTTCGGCATTGAAGCATCCTCCTATTCAACACAATTCAATCGTAGAGCTGAAACGCTAAAGAACTTATAAGGTCCGCACTCACTGAAATGAAGATGCGTTATCAAAGAAGCAGAGCAGACATGGCCGAAGTGAGAGATTTCCACTTCGGCCGTCTGATGTTGGTTGTCAGGAGTGGACTTAGAAGTCAAGCCGCAGAGCGACTTGTCCGGTCCGGTTTCCCGCGCTCTCCGCCGTCTGCGCTGTGGTCAGCGCGCCGAAGGATGCGGGGTTGCTGATGTCCGTTGACGGAGGAGCGAAGTTCGTATGATTCAGAACATTGGTGAACGTCGCTTCAAAACGCAGGCGCCAGCCTTCGCGAATGGCAATGACTTTTGCCAGACCGGAATTGACGGCGATTGTGCCGGGGCCTTCCAGGCTGCCTACACCCGCGTTGCCAACTCGTCCCGCACCCGTCGGAGGAGGCGCAAATGCATTGATGTTGAAGTAATTGGCATTCGTGCGGTGGGCGGGAGTCGGATTGCCTACCCGGTCCGGACGCACCACAGTGACGTCGGCCGCTGCGGGGTTGGTGTTGGTCTGGTCTTCACTCACGCTCATGGTTGGAGTCAGGTATGGCCCCGTTTCCAGCAGCGTGATGGTATTCAGGTTCCAACCGCCGAGGATGTTGTTGACTGCGGATGAGGAGCTGGACCACTGCCGGCCCTGGCCGAACGGCAACTCATAGGTTCCTGTCACCAGGACACGGTTGCGTCGCGTTCCAACAACATTGCCGCGGTTGCGGTTGATTGCAAAGCGGTCCTCGTCCGCGAGTCCATAGCGAGTCTCACCCTGAAACGCCGTCGGTGCATCGCCCTGAGCGTCACTCAGGTCATGCGCCCATGTGTAGTTAGCCTGATATGACAATCCTCTGCCCATTCTGTGCGTTGCCTGCAACTCCAGCGCCTGGTAATTCTGGTGGCCAAGATTTTCCGTGGAGAAGATGGTTCCCCAGTTCGAGAACGGGATTGGATTGGGGTTGGCCATTGGAGCAGGCACCGTGGTGGGCAACTGCTGATTGAGGTTCACGCTCACATTTAATCGATAGGAGTTCATACCAACGTAGCTGACCCGCATCGCGGTGTTCGCGGTCAACTCTTTCTCGAGCGTGACGTTCCACTGCGCCGACTGCGCGTCGCGATAGCGCGGATCGGTCGCCTGTTCGATCTCGCCACCTCCGATCTGCGCATGTCCGGCAACACCTGGAGGAGCGACCTGCGGAAATTGGAACGAGGGAAGGCCCTCCTGGGTGCATGTGGCGCTCAATTGGGTGCACTCGTTCGTATAGGTGAAGATAGACGCTTGCGGATTGCTCTCGTTGTTGTTCTGGAGCTGACCCAGCGCAGTCACGGTGAAGATACCGAAGCCGGCGCGAATCACCGTCTTGTCATTATTAAATGGGCGATACGCGAAGCTTACCCGCGGATCAAAGTTACGGAGGTACGTCTGACGCAGGCCTTGCGGCAATCCCTCCTGTTGATTCGAAACAACAGCAGTGCAGGGCAGCGAAGATGAGACAACGTACCCGGCATCCGCAGGCGCGGAAACTCCCGGAGGCGCCGCGTTGCAGGCGTTGAAGGATTGCAGGAATGCCAGGACCGGGCCGCCGAGCTTACGGTAGATGATGTCGTTGACGATGACCGAGTTGGTTTTCGGATCGAAGTTAGCTTGAATTCCGTTGGCGTCGACGAAGGGTGGAAGCAGTTCCCAGCGGAGACCGAAGTTCACGGTGAGGCGATCACTTACGCGCCACTCATCCTGCCCATAGAGACCGATCTGATGGCCTCCGGCGTTGTCCCTGGGACCTGTAACCGCAAAGTAGGTGGTGTTGGGAAGACCAAGCAGGAAGTCGCCGAAGGAGCTGCCGGTGAAGATGTTCTGGTTGAAGGTAAAGAGACCATAGTCGTCAGATGGAGTCTCGATCTCCGGCACGCCGAAGCGTACCCAGCGAGCATCGATTCCGGTGCGGACCGTGTGGCGGCCGCGGGTGTAGGTGAAATTGTCTGCAACCTGATTGGTGCTGGATTGCGTGGGACCAACATGGTCTCTTCCAATCGGCGTGAAGTTCGTGCCGTCGGAGAAGACGATGCTGGGGAATCCACCATCGGTCGGATGATGAGAGACGTCCACGCCCTGGAGTCCTAACTGGGAAATCGCCGCAGCTCCCTCGATTGCAAAGTCCGGAGAGAGGATCGAGTGGGAGAAGCCGAAACGAAACTCGTTCAACAGGCTATTGCTGATTTCATAGTTGTGGGAGATCAGAAAACTGCGGTCATGCTCTGTGTCGACGTCGTTCGGCAGCAACGGATTGACGACGTTCACGAGCAGATTCTTCCAGTTGAAACGGGCATACACCTGCTGCTTCGAATTGATTACATGGTCGACGCGGCCGTCGAAGCCATTTGTATTCGAAGGTGTGGAAACCAGCGTCTGATAGTTCAAGCCGCCGCCAAGGTTGCTGGCATTGGGAAGAGGATAGTAGGAGTTGAGCAGAGCCAAGGATGACTGGCTGAGGGGCGTCGTGATCTGGTAGTTGGCGAAGGGCTGGCCAGTAGCATTCGCCCCTGTCGCCGGATTGACGAGGCAGCCTGAGCTCACCGGGCAGTTAGGGTTCGCGGTGTTGACGGGAATCGTGGAAGCAAGATCACTCAGATTTCCCATCCGGTCAAGAGCGGTCGGCACGGCATACTGTTCGGCCTGGGCCGTCCTCCTGCGATTGCCTTCGTAATCAAAGAAGAAGAATGTCTTGTCGTGGCCGTTATAGAAATGAGGAACCGAGAGCGGACCTCCGAGGCTGCCGCCGAAGGTGTTAAAGCGCTCCGGAGCCTTCTCCGCGAAGTTATAGACATTCGCGTTGAGCGCATCGTTTTGGAGGTATTCGAAGAGGCTGCCGTGATATTGATTCGTACCGGCCTTGGTCGTAAAGGTTACGTCACCCACCTGGGAGAACTCGGCGTTGTTGTTGAAGGCTGTGACCTTGAGCTCGGCGATACCCTCGGATGAAGGATACGGATTGGAGCCCGCGGCGTTGACTCCGAGCGCGACGCCGCTTTGGAAGACGTTCACGGAGGAGATGCCGTCGACCGAGAATCCAATCATGTTCGACGTTGCGCCGCCGATGGTGAAATTGCCCTGACTATCCTGCTGGACATTCGCGGAGGTTGCCAGCGCAGCCAAAGGGCTGGTGGTAGACGCGCGAAAATTCAGAGGCAGCTGGCTGATTTCGGCTGTACCTTTTGAATCACCCACCGTTGCATTCTCAGTGTTGATCTCAGTCGCGGATGAGGTGACCTGAACCGTTGTTGCCTGCTCCGCAATGGCCATCGAGAGATCGAAGCGCAGGTCTTGTCTGGCGGCCAACGTAATGCCATCGAGCACGGTATCCGCGAATCCGGTCCGGGAGGCTCGAATGCTGTACTTGCCGGCTTTGACATTCTCGAGAGTGTAGCTGCCGCTGCCATCCGTCTCCACTACACGATCGGTATTTTCGTCGACGCTATGCAGCGTGACCTGCGTGCCCGGAATGGCGGCTCCGGAAGCGT
>Ga0210388_10001449_pt1 | contig 18642 bp, 15 predicted proteins | sample IncBWC19OmetaG_FD_155485 | JGI IMG/M metagenome (GOLD analysis project Ga0210388, IMG submission 155485) | Forest soil microbial communities from Barre Woods Harvard Forest LTER site, Petersham, Massachusetts, United States - Inc-BW-C-19-O ... | reverse complement strand
ACAAGATCATCCAACCCCACCGGAAATAGTGTTCCCTGACTGCGCCCATCCCCTCGGATATATCCCATAAACGAAGATACCCTCGCTCTCGCAAGGGCATCTTCTCATCTATTCAGGCAAACCGGAAGAGTTTCGTAACAGACTCCTTTCCGGGCGGCCTTTTCACTTCGACGGCTGGCATCTCTCATCGATTTGTGAATCGTACGGCAACCGAAAATGCTCCGCCATCGGGTCACAGGCAATTTTTATCCTGCTCCTCTTGACAATCAAGATGAAGATGGGTTACCTCTTGATTGTCAAGAGGAGATTTGTTCATGGCGCAGAAGTCGGGCGATGTGGTGCAGGGAACGCTGGAGATGCTGATTCTGAAGACGCTGGCACTGGAGCAGATGCACGGCTACGGCGTGGCGCTGCGCATTGAGCAGGTGAGCAATGGAGTCTTTCGCGTCAATCCTGGCTCGTTGCTGCCGGCGCTGGCGCGCATGGAGCGGGGCGGACGAGTGAAGAGCGAGTGGCGCTCGACGGAAAACAATCGCCGCGCAAAGTACTACATGCTTACCGCGGCGGGGCGCAAGGCGTTGAAGGATGAAACAAACGCGTGGGGCCGGCAGACAGCCGCTATTTCAAGAATTCTGGAAGCTTGAACCTGCTGCATGAATCGAGGGCGCGATGGGAATCTTTGCAAACCTGACGACCGGCCTGCGATCGCTGCTGGGCGACGGGCGCGTGGAACGCGAGATGGACGAGGAACTGCGCGGCTTTCTCGAATCCTCGGCGGAACAGAAGGTGTGTGCCGGCATGACGCCCGAGCAAGCCGTCCGCGCGGCCCGCGTGGAGATGGGCAGCGCCAACTCCGTGAAGCATCGCATCCGCTCAGCGGGTTGGGAAACGGCAATTGAGAATCTCTGCCAGGATCTGCACTACAGCTTACGCATGCTGGCCAAGAGCCCGGTGTTTACGCTGGTGGCCGTTGGATCGCTGGCGCTAGGCATCGGCGCCAACACGGCCATCTTCAGCCTGATGGATGTGGTGATGCTGCGCTCGCTTCCTGTTGAAGATCCTGGAAGACTGGTTTTGTTTGGACAGGGCAGAATGGTGGGCAGTACCGGTGGCCTGCCGAATGGGAGTTCGGAACTGTTCTCCTATCCTTTCTATCGCAGCTTCAGCGAGAAGAACGAAATCTTCTCAGGTGTTGCGGCCATCGATAGCGTCGAGTTCGGGACGCACGGCTCGATCGCTGACGCGGGCCGCGAAATGATGCGCGCGTCGCTGGTTTCCGGCTCATATTTTTCCGTGCTCGGCGTCAATCCTGAGCGCGGACGCCTGTTGAATGAAGCCGATGACAAGACGCCCGGTAGTGGCGCGGTGGCCGTAGCCAGCTATGCCTGGTGGCAGCGCCACGGCAGCGATCCGTCGGCCATAAACAAGGCAGTGCACATCGAAGGCCACGATTACACCATCGTCGGCGTTGCTCCTCAGGGTTTCTTTGGCACCACGGTCGGCGAGTCACCCGATTTCTGGATTCCTCTCTCGATGGAGAAGGAAATCTCGCCTGGTTGGAACGGCATCACCGACAAGTGGTTTCAATCTCTGTATCTGGTGGCGCGGCTCAAGCCCGGTGCCACTGCGGTGCAGGCGGCCGCCAACACCAACCTAGTCTTCAAGCAGTACATCCGGGGCGAGTATCTGGGGCAGTCTCCTTCTCCGAAGGATTTAGCCGACCTGCAACAGGCGCATGTCGAGTTGACATCTGCCGCGCGCGGGCTTTCGCGCCTGCGTGTCGAGTTCTCGCTGCCGCTGGAAATCCTGATCGCCATCGCCGGTCTTGTCCTGCTCATAGCCTGCGCCAACCTCGCCAATCTTCTACTGGCGCGCAGCGCGGCGCGTTCGCGCGAATTTGCCATGCGCATGGCCATCGGCGCCACCCGATCCCGCATTGTCCGGCAGCTTCTCACGGAGAGTTTTGTGCTTGCCCTTGCAGGTGCAGCCGTGGGCATCGCCCTGGCGTGGAAGGCCAGCCATCTACTGCTGACCATGGCCTCAAGCGGTCCGCAGGTCGCGGCCATGAACGTCAGCCCTGACCTCCGCGTTCTCGCGTTTACTCTGCTTCTTACAGTTTTTACGGCGTTCCTTTTCGGCATGGCCCCGGCCATTCGAGCAACGCGCCTCGATTTGAACGGCTCGCTGAAGCAAAGCCGCGGCGCGGCCAAACCTTCGTCCCGCTTTTCTCTCTCTCGCGGATTGATCGTTGTGCAGATCGCGCTCTCGCTTGTCCTGCTTGCCGCGGCCAGCCTCTTCCTCCGCAGCCTGGTGAATCTCACCAGGGTAGACACTGGTTTCGACCGGCAAAACGTTCTCGTCCTTGGGTTGGACGAATATTCCGCCGGCCTTCCGCTCGATGCTCGTCTCGTGAATCTTCAGAAGCAGATCGAGGGTCGTGTGCAAGCGTTGCCGGGGGTGCACGCGGCCAGCTTCTCCATGTTCACGTTCAACCAGGGCATGTGGTCCGACGATATTTCGGTGCAAGGCATTCCGCGTACTTCTGACAACAGCCACGACGCGCTTTTCAACGTGATCGGCAAAGACTTCTTTTCAACCATGAGCCTGCCGATTGTTGCCGGACGGGGCTTCGACTCGACCGACAAGATCGATTCGCCCAAGGTTGCCGTCATCAATCAGACCATGGCAAAGATGCTCTTTCCCGAAAGCTCGCCCATCGGCCATCGTTTCGGCTTCGGTGACGATCCCTCGCACAGCGCCGATTTCGAAATCGTCGGCGTGGTCAAAAACGCAAGATACGTTGGCCTGCAAGAGGATCCCCAAGCCGTGGCGTATTTCCCATATTCCCAGCGTGTGCAGTATTTCGGCAACTTCGCAGTGCGCTATTCCGGAGAAGCGGCGCAGATGATCCCGGCCATCCAGCGCGCCATCGCGGAAGTCAATCCAAACATCCCCATTGCATCAACCTCGACGCTCGCCGAGCAGGTAGACGAATCGACAGCAACTCAGCGGCTGATCGCGCGGCTCTCTGCATTCTTCGGACTGCTGGCCGTGTTCCTGGTCTGCATCGGCATCTACGGCCTGTTGTCTTACGCCGTGGCGCGCCGCACGAGCGAGATCGGTGTGCGCATGACATTGGGGGCTAAACGGTCGAATGTCCGTTGGCTCATTCTGCGTGAAGTTCTGGTGCTGGCTGCAATCGGGATCGTTCTTGGCGTCCCTGTCGCGCTCGAGGGGAATCACCTGGTTGCCAAAGCTGCTTTACGGGCTCAGTCCGGCCGATCCAGCGAGCATGATCGCGGCCGTCGTGATGCTGATTGCGATCGCGATCCTGGCCGGATATTTGCCGGCACGCCGAGCTTCGCTGGTTGAACCAAACGTGGTGCTGCGCTGCGAGTAAACGCGGAAGTGAAGAAGAATTTTAGGAGAATGCTATGGGATTGTTTGGAAATATCGCTGCCGGTGTGCGGGCGCTGATGGGCCGTTCGCGAGTGGAAGGCGAGATGAACGAAGAACTGTCAGGTTTTCTGCATGCGTCCACTGAGGAAAAGCGCCGTGCCGGAATGACGCCTGAACAGGCCGCCCGCGCCGCGCGCGTGGAGATGGGCAGCGCGCATGTCGTCAAACATCGTATTCGCTCCGCGGGCTGGGAGACGGCAGTTGAGAATCTTTGGCAGGATTTGCGCTACAGCGCGCGCATGCTGGCCAAGAGTCCGGGATTTACGTCTATCGCTCTTCTCTCGCTGGCCCTCGGCATCGGCGCCAACACCGCCATCTTCACTCTCATCAACCAGGTGCTGCTGCGCAATCTTCCGGTGCGCGATCCGGAACAACTTGTAACATTTGACAAAGCCAATGGCGGTGGAATTCTCGGCGGCGTGGACCTGGGCACTTTCGGAATGTTTCCCTGGAATTTCGCACGTCAGCTCGAGGCCAACCCCGGTCCGTTGCAGGGCATCGCCGCCTATGAAAGTTTTTCCAGTCTGGCCAGCGTGCGCTTGAATGGATCCGATGGATCGGCGGTCAACGCATCCGCAATTGTCGCGCCCGCAAACCTCGTTTCAGGCAACTTCTTCAGCGTGCTTGGAGCAACGCCATTCATCGGCCGAGCCATCTCTCCCGCCGACGATGCCACGCCGGGCACCGGAGCTGTCGTGGTACTCAGCCATCACTTCTGGCAGCAGTCGCTCTCGTCCGACCCCGCGGTTCTCGGCAAAACCGTTAGCATCAACGGCACGCCGTTCGCGGTGATCGGCGTGATGCCGGAGAACTTCCACGGCATCAGGCAGGACCTCTTCCCGCCCGATCTTTGGACGCCGATCTCGATGCAGGCTGTGGTGATGCAGCAGCCGAGTTTTCTCAGCCAGAACGGACCCTACTTTCTGCATCTTTTCGGAAGACTGAGCCCCGGGGCCGCGGCCAATAAGGCTGGCCTGGCGCCATCGCAGATCTGGGTAGACCAGCAGGTACGCAACGGCGTTCGCGCCGGCGAAGGCAGCGCAATCTCTCCCGCGCGGCAACAGGAAATCAATCGTATTTCCATTCCTCTGCTGTCTGCTTCGGGGGGGATTTCTTTCTTTCGCAGCCAGTTTGGCGATTCGCTCAAGATCCTCATGGCAGTAGTCGCGCTGGTGTTGCTGATCGCATGCGCCAACCTGGCCAACTTCCTGCTCGCCCGCGCCGCCACGCGCAAGCGCGAGATTGCAACGCGGCTCGCGTTGGGCTCCAGCCGGGGCCGCATCGTGCGCCAGAGCCTCATCGAAACGCTCTTGCTCTCGCTCACGGGAGGATTTCTCGGTCTAGCTATCGCATTCGGCGCTACGCGCGCCCTGATTGCGTTCGTGAGCCAGGGAACCGCCAATGTTGCAATGAATGCGCGTCCGGATGGAATTGTGCTGCTGTTCACATTGGGCGTTTCGTTGGCGACGGGACTACTGTTTGGCCTGGCGCCTGCGCTGGCGGCTGCGCGCACTGGCGCTGGCGGCACGTTGAGCGCCAACACGCGCACCGCGCAGAGCAGCGGCGGCCGGGCCTCGCGCTTTTGGCCCAAAACGCTGGTGACCGCGCAGGTGATGATCTCGCTGCTGTTGCTCATCGGTGCGGGACTCTTTTTGCGGACGCTGCGCAATCTGCAGAATCAGGACTACGGCTTTGAACGCACCCACCTGCTGCTCGGCGAAATCGATGAGCGTCTCGCCGGCTACAAACCCAGCCAAATCCCCGGCCTGCAACAGCAGCTTCTGGAGCACCTCTCCGCAATTCCCGGCGTGCGGTCAGCGGCCCTGGCTTCCACACCACCCATCGGAAATAGCGTATGGAACTCGACTATCAAGCTGTCAGGGTATACGCCGGCGCCCAAGGAGAACATGATCTCCGTGCTCGATCGCGTCTCCGGCCAGTACTTTGAAACTACGGGAATCGACATTGTTGCCGGGCGTGCAATCAACGACGCTGACATAATCAACAGCTTGAAAGTGGCCGTGATCAATCAGACCATTGCGAAGCACTTTTTCCCCAAAGGCGATGCGTTGGGCCGGTCCCTGACCATCGACATCGACACCGTCAAAGGCCCCTGGCAAATTGTAGGAATTTCCCGCGACACGCATTCCGGCGATCCGCGCAGCTCAGACCCGGTGCGCATGACCTACATCCCACTTGCCCAGATTGAGCCGTTTGTTCCCGTTGATCCTACCGCAAAATCTGATGCAGTCCTGGCGCCCCGAGAGGAAAATCAAGACCGCTTCGCCGGGACAATTTTGCTGCGCACCACGGGCGACCCGGCAAAGGTCACTGCCGACCTGCGCGCCGCGGTAGCTACCGTCGATCCAAATCTTCCGCTGCTCCAAATCCAGACAATTCACGAGCAGGTGTCGGAAATGATGACGCACGACGAGCTCATCTCCAGCTTGACCAGCTTGTTCTCTCTGCTGGCGCTGCTGCTGGCCGCAATAGGCCTTTACGGCGTAATGAGCTACAACGTCGTCCGCCGCACCAACGAAATTGGCATCCGCATTGCGCTGGGGGCACAAACAAAGGCCGTGCAGTGGATGATTCTTGGTGAGTCGCTGCTGCTGCTTGCTATTGGCGTAGGCATCGGCCTTCCGCTCACTTGGGCTGCCACGCGCTACATCAAAGAGCAGTTGTTTGGGTTAAGCGCTCTTGATCCACTGACGTTTGCCGTGGCCATCACAGTTGTCAGCGGGATGACTTTGTTGGCGGCATGGCTGCCTGCACGGAGGGCAACCAAGATCGATCCAATGGTGGCGCTGCGCTGCGATTGAAAAAAGCTACGTTGGGAGTCGATTGGAGTGGGTGAAAAGCAGTGTTTACCGTGTATGCTGGCGGCATGCGTTTCACTAGGTTTGGAATGTTGACTGGCGGCATGGCCCTTGCCGCGTTCGTCCTCGCCCCTTCACCGGCTTACGGCCAGGCTACTGCAAGTCCCTCTGGCGCGGCTGCGCCAGTTGCGGCTTCCGAGCCGCACTTTCCCACCAATGAAGACCTCCGCCATCTGAAGGCGTTAGGTGGGCCGCAGCTTTCGCCTGACGGCAAACTGGTGATTTTTACGGTGACCGAAGCGACTGCCGACGGCGGCGCGAGCCACTTATGGCTGGCTGTGATCGGAGGACAGGACAAGGCACGGCAGATCACTTTTTCTCCGCCCTCGGACAAGCGCGGGGAGCGCGGAGCGCAATGGGCTCCAGACGGAGCCGCGATTTATTTTTTGGCCAAACGTGGAGAACAGACGCAACTGTTTCGCCTCGACATGCGAGGCGGTGAGGCAGCGCCTTACGACCTGAAGGTCACTCCGGTAGTCGACGAATCAAAGATGCCCGGCGCGATTCCGCCGCCTGGAACCGCGACTTCTACGACGATAGAAAGCCCCGACAAGAACGCAGCCGAGAAGCCTGCGGAGAAAAAGCCGGATGCCGCAGCGGAGGCGCTTCCAATAAATGTGAGCGGATACGCGCCCTCACCGGACGGCAAGTGGCTGGCTTTCTGGGCTCGCGACCCGGAAACTCCCGGCGAGAAGAAGCAGGAGAGCGCCAAGGCCGACGCTAGCTGGATCGACCACGACATGCACGGCACGCGGCTCTACCTGGCTGCGCTCAAGGCCGATGGCGAGGTGGACGGGGCATTGAAGCCGGCTGCAGTCGCCCCCAATGTGAATGCAGCCATCTGGTCGCCAATTTCGGACCGTCTGCTGGTGTTTGCCTATAAGCCAAACGGCGCCTCGGATCTTGGCCCGGCCGGCGCCGGGTGGTTGGTGGACGTCGCATCTCCGGAGAAACCGGTCAAGCTCGATCGAATTCCTCCAACCGCATCCGGAGGCGCTGCGTGGCGGCAAGACGGCGGGGAGATTGTGTTTCCGGCGAACACGCCTGAGGATGCGCCCGAGAGCTACAGTGAGCTATTTGCACTCGCGGTGGACGCTGCTGGAACTGGAGCCAGTTCGGCGCGGAGACTCTCAGCGGGATTCGCGGGACAACTGAATGGGGTGTCGCTCTACTATGCGGCGGACGGGTCCCTTATAACGCAGGGCGGAGTTGGAACCCGGGCAACGCCGGTGCGTATTGCCCTGGATGGCAGGATGCCGCCAGTTGCCGTCGATTTGGGTGCCTCTGTGGTCATTGGGCTGAACACGAACCTCAAGCGGACAGGTTGGGTTTGGCTGGCGAATAGCGGCGCCCAACCCGCGAAGCTCTGCTTTGCGCCGAAACTGGGCGACCCGTGCCAGAGCGTGGCCACGCCGGAACTGCGTCCGGCGAATCTTCGTATGGTCAAGCCGGAACTGGTGCGCTGGAAGAGCGGGGAATTCACAATCGAGGGTTTGCTTTACTTACCCCCGGCCGCCAGTGGAGCGAAAGTTCCGCTGATCGTGGAGGCGCATGGCGGCCCCATGGGTGCATTTGTAGATCGCAACGACGCATTTGCCGATTTCATCATTGGTCATGGCTGGGCCGTGCTGCGGCCGAATCCGCGTGGCTCGTCGAACTATGGCTTGAAATTTGCCACGGCCAACAAGAATGACCTTGGCGGCGGCGACTACCGGGACATAATGGCGGGCGTGGACTATGTGCTGAACAAATATCCGCTCGATCCCAACCGCATGGCGCTGATGGGCTACAGCTACGGCGGGGAGATGGCCGGATTTGTCGAGGGCAAGACAGACCGTTTCAAGGCCATCGTCAGCGGAGCGCCGGTGATTGACCAGTTCAGCGAATACGGAACGGAATCAGGCTCCTGGGAAGACCGCTGGTATTATGGCAAACCCTGGGAGCACATGGAAGATGCGTGGCGGCAGAGTCCGCTCTCGGGGGCGGGGCACGCCAAGACGCCGTTCATGCTGTTGCAGGGCGATGACGACAGCATAGATCCGCTCGGTCAGTCCGAGGAGATGTACCGCGCGCTGCGCCAGGAGGGAGTTCCCGTCGACCTGGTGACCTATCCCCGCGAGGACCACGGCCCGCTGTCCACAGGGATGTACGGCTTTCCGTCGCCGGAGCCCTGGCACGGCTTCGATGCGCGGCAGCGGATTGTGGAGTTCTTTGAGAAGGGGTTTGCATCTGTGGGCGGCAAACCCTGATTCTGGCGTACCCCTGAATCGCGTCTACCCTGAATCAGTCGAGCCCGGTTCAGTCCAGCCAGCGCATGCTGTTCAGCCACGTCACGTTGCCTGGTTTGACCGGAGGTACCGGCAGCACGATGAAGCCTTCACGCCAGTGACCGCCCTCCCTGTGGGGGGCGTTGCCCACGATGCGCGCCGCTGCGGTATTGCGCTCTTCAAGCGCAAGCCCGGGCAGTCCGCCGACGATGGCCTGAAGCTGATCGTGGTTGGGAGGCCGGCTGGTGGTAATCGGGATCAGCTCGTTCAGAGCACCGTAGGCTTCTGCCAGATCGCTAATCCTCGCCCGTCGCTTGGCAGGAAGCGGCTTTAGCCCCAGCGACTTCCAGGCTGCATGCGGGTAACTCTCGACAAGGATGCGCTCGGGCGAAGAGCCGGGTTGCTCCTGTGTCTCCAGCCTCCGCCAGCCACGTCTGCACAGAGCATCGTAGACGTCCAGGCAAAACTCGGCGAACGGCCTGTAGGTTACCGGCTTCACCATGCCCGGAAGACCGGTTTTGGCGACGGTGTTCAGTTGGCGCTCGCTTACACGGCAGTGTTCCAGGCCGTTCGAGCCGGACTTCCATGCCTGCGGACCGTCGAGCAGGATGACGCGGATGCCGCGGACCGTGCATAGATGGCTGAGGCGACCGGCAAGGATGCTGGCGTCGACGGGTCCGGGAGGGTCGCCGGGTTCGATACTTGCGATGATGTCGCAGGAGATGGGCGAGGGCGCGGGCTTCTTTCGCTCGAGCACCACGATTCCCACTTCGGACCAGCGGCGGTAAGCGAGATCGACTGATAGGATGGCCACGGATTAACCCTAACCGCCGGGAAGCTCGGATGGAACCGACGATCGGTTGAACTTGTTTGGAGCCACGCGCAATTGACACAGGGGACCGAATCGGGAGAGCTACGCTGGCCCGGATTGCTTCTTTACGCTATAATGACTAAAGCCTCAAGAGGACAGGGAGACCCTTGTCTCTAGGGCAATGCGCCAGGCGGCCAAAGCAGCAATCGGCCTGCCGCGGCGGACAAAGAGAAGACAATGCCCAAGTTGAAGACCCATACGGGCGCGGCCAAGCGCTTCAGCAAGACTGGTACCGGCAAAATCAAGCGGGGCCAGACGAAGACGCGGCATATCCTTACTTCGAAGGGGCCAAAGACGAAGCGCAAGCTCGGTAAGACCGCGTTCGTTTCCGATGGCGACTACAAGAAGGTAGCGCGCATGATTCCCTACGCCTGAGGTGCTTCGCACGGTTCTCGTTTTTGAGAATTGTACCGAGGAAACTGACGGGCCATTGCGATATGGCCCCCACTGGATGCGAAATGCTTTCGCTCTGGCGCGAGATTCAGGCTTGAATGAGCGAGTGAAGAGGTAACCCGCCTTCCCCAAACGAAGGCCTCCTGCCTCCAGCCGCGTAACCGACGAAACCAAAATGGAGACGACCAATGCCCCGCGTAAAACGCAGTACCAAGCGGAATGACCGCCGGAAGAAGATTCTCGACCGGGCAAGCGGCTACTTCCTTACCAAATCCAAGCTCTACCAGGCAGCCCAGGAAGCCGTCGAGCGCGGCCTGAAGTTCGCCTACAGCGGCCGCAAGCAGAAGAAACGCCAGTTCCGGTCACTGTGGATCGTGCGCATCTCCGCCGCTGCCAAGCTGAATGGGACGAGCTATTCGCAATTCATCAACGGATTGAAGAAGGCCGGCATCGAGCTTGATCGGAAGATCTTGGCCGACATTGCCGTGAAGGACTCAGCCGGGTTTACGGATTTGGTAAACAAAGCCAAGTCGGCCCTGGCGGACGAGAAGAAGGCTGCCGCCTAAGCCAGTGTTTGTTCTGAAATATCGACGGCCCGGAATCTCATTGGATTCCGGGCCGTTTTGTGTTTCGCGGGGCATTACTGGCCCAGGAAACTCTCCACCGCCTTTTCCCACAAATCCGGCTGGTCGACGAAGTTCATGTGGCCGCTGTTGGGCAGGATTACCAGCTGCGAGCCGGCAATCTTCTCGTGCATCTCCTTTGATAGCGCCGGATCGCACTCGTCGTGGTCGCCGGCCATTACCAGCGTGGGAACGTGGATGGTGGACAGGCGGTCAACATACTCGACCGACTTTAGGTTGCCGTCGATGATGAACTCGCCGTGCGAGCCCCACATTTCGCGGTAGAGCTCCCAGCTTGTGCTCGCCTCCCCGCCCATCGGGTCGTAGGTTGGGTCGGGCCGCGCACCGTAAAGAAAGGGAAAATAACCCGGTCCCCAGGCCAGGTTGGCGTATTCGGCCGGGTAGCGCCCGTGCTCCCATATTTCCCCCTTGCCAAAAAGACCGGCAGCTTCCAATTCATTCAGCCGCTTCAGCTTGGCGGGAGGCATCTGGGCCTTCTCGCGGGCCAGCACTTCGTTCATTTGGCGGGTTGACGGGAAGGTAGAGCCCAGAATCAGGTGACTCAGATTTTGCTGGTATTTCAGTGCGTAGGCCTGGGCCAGGACGCCCCCGTAGCTGTGGCCGAGGAGCGAGATCTTTCCCAGATTGAGCGCCTGGCGGACGTCTTCCACGTCCTCGACCATGTTCTCGACGGTGTAGAGGCTGGCGTCCTGCAGGCGCTGCGAGCGGCCGGAGCCGCGCTCGTCAATGAAGATGAGCCGGTGCTTTCGCGCTAGCGGCAGCAGATAAGGCAGGAAGTAGGTGTGGTCAGCGCCTGGACCGCCATGGACCACTACCAGAGGTGAGCCGTTGCCGAAACTGACGTAGTAGATCAATACTCCGTGCGCGTCGACGAAGCCGTCCTGTTGGGGATAAACGGCGGTTTGGGCGGGCGCGAGCGCGAAGCCGGTCGTGAGCGTAGCGGCAAAAATGGTGGCAAGAATCAGTCGCATCATCTTCATGGAAAGAAGCATACCGGAAGTTTGAGCGGTTGGTGGTTTATCCTGCTCTTTACGCATGATGAACGACGACATACCCAATCTCACGTCATTTGATGACGCCTCGTTGGACCAGGCCTTTGGGACGGTTGAGGAACAGGCACGTGATGGGGCTGCCGCGCTTGGGGGCGAAGCAGACGTTGAGGCATTTCGGTTGGCGTGGCTAGGCCGCAAGCAGGGTCGGCTTACGGAGATCTCCGCGCGCTGGCTGAAGGCGGCTCCGGCTGAGGCCAAAAAGGCGCTGGGGTTGCGATTCAACGCGCTCAAAGTCGTGGTGGAGGGCTTGCTGGACCACGCTGCCGGCGCAGGGCCGACGGACGCCGCGCTTGCCGCTGAGGCCATCGACATTACTCTGCCCGGCACGCGGCGGCTCACGGGCGCCGAGCATCCCATCACGCGGACGCTCAATGAAATCACCAGCGTTTTCGCGGCGCTGGGTTACTCGGTCGGCGTAGGTCCCGAGGTCGAGACCGATTTTTACAACTTCGAGAGCATGAATTTTCCGCCCGGGCATCCTGCCCGGGATACGCAAGATACGCTGGTCGTCGCTAACCAGGATCGCCGCCCGCTACGCGACCGGCTCCTGATGCGCACGCATACCTCGCCAGTGCAAATGCGGACGATGGAAGCGCAACCGCCCCCGGTGCGCATCATTATTCCCGGCAAAGTGCACCGCAACGATGCGGCTGATGCAACGCATTCGCCCATCTTTCACCAGGTCGAGGGCCTCTGCGTGGATGCCGACATTACTTTCAGTGACCTGAAGGGCACGCTGGACCACGCCATGAAGGCGCTGTTTGGCTCGGCGGTAAAGACGCGATTCTTTCCCTCGTTCTTTCCCTTTACTGAGCCCTCGGCCGACGTGCAGATCAGCTGCATTTTCTGCGGGGGAAAAGGATGCCGCAAGTGCAAGCAGTCCGGCTGGATTGAACTGCTGGGCTGCGGCATGGTCGATCCCGCGGTGTTTGCATTTGCTGCGGAGAAACAGCCCGCCTATGATCCGAAGAAAATCTCCGGCTTCGCTTTCGGTATGGGCGTGGAAAGAATTGCGATGATGAAGTATGGGATTAGCGAGATCGGGCAATTCTACGCAGGGGACATGCGCTTCCTGGGACAATTTGTTTAGCGCGTCAGCGCGCTCCGCGCCGGCAAGTCAGCGAGTCAGCGAAAATGAGCAGAACAAGACACTATCGGGACTTGATCGCATGGCAGAAGGCCATGGACCTTGCCCGGTTGGCTTACGAAAAGACGGAAACTTTTCCCAACTCCGAGACATTTGGTTTACGCATGCAAATCCGGCGATCTGCTGTGAGTGTCGCAAGCCACATCGCAGAAGCACATGGAAGACTAAACGATACTGAAATGCGCAAGGGGCTCGGCTCGAGCCGAGCCGCACTCAATGAATTTGAAACACAAGTCGAGCTCGCCAAGAGCCTTTCATTCCTTCAATCCGAGGCTGCCGACAAGGTGCTCGGCCTTGCGTCGGAAGTGGGGAAACTGATCAATGGGCTGATTGGAGTTCTGGTCCAGGCGTAGCGCTGACTTGCTGACTCGCTGAGAGAGAAATCACAAGATGAAGATTCTTACGAAATGGCTACGAGCCTATCTCCCCGGTCTCACAATCGACGACGCTAAGCTCGCCGAGGACCTGACCCTGCGTGGTATTGCGGTCGAGGGCATCTACGATCTCGGGGACGGCAATGGTTCGGTCTACGAGATGGACATCACGACCAACCGCGTGGATGCGATGAACCATTACGGCATTGCACGCGAGGCGGCAGCGATTTATGGGTTGCAACTCGCGGCGCTAGATTTTGCGCTGCCTGTGGCGCGGCTGGCCGCGGCTCCTTTTCCGGTGCGGATTGAAGCTGAGAAGGAGTGTGGGCGATTTACAGTGCGGGTGCTGCGCGGCATCACCATCGGCGAGTCGCGCGACTGGTTCCCTGGCGCTGAAGTTGCCATGTATTTCGGGCTGCTGGAGCAGAAAAGAATTTCGAATGCGGTGGATGCAACCAACTTTGCATGGCTGGCAATGGGGCAGCCGACGCACGCATTCGACCTGGACAAGATTGAGGGCGGTATCGTGGTGCGGCGTGCGCGCAAAGGCGAGCGACTGAAGACGCTGGACGGCGTGGAGCGCTTGCTGGACGTGGAAGACCTGATTGTGGCCGATCATGTGAAGGCGCTTGGGCTTGCCGGCGTGATGGGCGGCTGGGACACGATGATCACGCCGCAGACGACCAATGTGCTGGTGGAGGCAGCGTGGTTCGAACCGATGGCCGTTCGCCGCACCGCGCGCAGGCATGGCCTCCATACCGACGCCAGTCATCGCTTCGAGCGCGGCGCGGATTTTAATGCCGGGCCGGTGGCTTCGGCGCTGGTGAGCGCCATTCTTCTGGCCGATGGCGGCTGGATCGAGGGCGACCTGGTTGACGCGCGCGTGGTCGAATTCGAAAGACGGACGGTCGATCGCAAGCCGGTGACGCTCGAACTTACCGAAGTGCAACGCATTCTTGGCAAGACTTCTGATCCGGAAGGAATTACCGAGGCAACGGTCGAGGAGGTGCTGACGGCGCTGGGGTGTGGGCTCGCGAGTCAGCAAGTCAGCAAGTCAGCAGGTCAGCCAACTGCGCCGGGGCAGGCCCTTGGAAATGCGTCGTGGATGGTCAGGCTGCCCAGTTGGCGGCTCGATCTGGAGCGCGAAATCGACCTGATTGAAGAGGTCGCGCGCGTTTACGGCTACAACCGCTTCGCCAACACGCTGCCCGCGTTTGGAGAGGGCGTGCGCGCACTGCCTTGGGCGGAGAGCGAGACCGCGGTGCGGGGAACGCTGCTGGATGCGGGCTTCAATGAGGCCATTGCCAGCACGTTCTGCTCGGCGGCGGAGGCTGCGCTGACCGCGCCGCAACCGGGCCTTGTGGTTCCGCTCGGAAACCCGCTGAGCGAGGAAGCCGGAGTTCTGCGGCCGTCGCTTGTGCCCGGAATGCTGGAGATGATTGCCGGCAACCTGCACCGCGATGTGAGTGACGTGCGGCTCTTCGAACTAGGGACCGTCTTCAGCGGCACAACGGAAAAGGTGGATGAGCGGCCGGCCGTGGCGTTTGGTGCAGCGGGCAGCTTGCCGGAGCAGGGGGCATTGCACGCCGTGCGCGACCTCGATTTCCACGACGTGAAAGGCGTTGTTGAGCAGGTACTGGCACGGTTCCAGGCGCGAGCTGTTTACTTCGATCGCTTTCCGGCCGAGGCCGGCCTTACGCCCGAATGGCTGCATCCTTACCGGTCGGCGCGGGCCGCTGTCGACGGCATAACGGTGGGCTGGTTTGGGCAGTTGCATCCGCGCGAGGCAGCGGTGCGCAAGCTGAAAGAGCCGGTGCTGGTGGGTGAGTTGTACCTTGACCGGCTGTACAAACTGCCGCTGCGCAAGCCGGTTGCCAAAGAGATTTCCCGATTCCAGCCGGTGCGGCGCGATTTCTCGTTAATCCTGGATGAAGATATTGCCTGGGAAACGATCGACCAGGCGCTTGCGGCGTTGCAGATTCCCGAATTGGTAGAGTGGCGGGCGCGCGAGGTATTTCGCGATGCGCGGCTGGGTACGGGAGAATATTCTCTGCTGTTGGGCACGACGTTCCAGGCGCCCGACCGCACCCTGCGCGAGGAGGAGTTGCAAGGCTTTCAGGCGCAGGTGGTGGAGGCCATTGGCAAAGCGGGAGCACGGCTGCGGAGTTGATAATTGCTCGAAGGCGGAGAAATGACGTTGATCGGCGCTATACTTGCACCGATGCAAAAAGTGAAGCATTGGAGGTTGTTTGATGTCGGAGTCTGGGTGGAATGCTGAAGGCGCCGAAGGGGCGCATACGGGGACCGCACTACCGTCAGGGCCTGCGCCGCAGGAACCGGCTCGACGACCGGTAACCCTTACGTTGAGTGCGAATGATTTCTCGGCGCTCGAGGAGCGAATTCTGCGCGCGGTGGAAGTGGTGCGCCGCGAGCGTCTGGCCCGAGCCGCGGCTGAGGAGCGCGCCGCCCGAGCTGAAGCGCAGTCGAGCCAGTTGGCGCCGCAGATCGAGCAGATGGAGAAGGAACTGGGCCTGTTGCGCGCCGAGCGCGACCATGTGCGCGAGCGTGTGGACCGGCTGCTGACGCAACTGGATGCATTGGAACTCTAAAATCTGCTATTCGTTTTTGGGAGGTCGAACATGGCGGATGGGCAACACGGCAATGCGGGCAATTTTGTGACCGTTGAAATCTACGATCAGGTCTATCATCTCTCCGGCCAGGACACGGACCACATTCGCGAGCTGGCCGCGCGCGTGGACGCCAAGATGCGCGCGGTTGCGGCGCATGGCCGCACGGTGGACTCGCTGCGCGTGGCGGTGCTGGCCGCGTTGAACCTGGCCGATGAACTGAGCCAGGCCGGCATTGCCGATTCGCAGCCGGGGCACTCACGCGTCATTACGCTGCGCGGACTGCTGGACGAGGTGCTTGAGGAAGAGCGGAAGACGGGGTCGTAGCCGGATTCGATCAGCCCATGCGATTTTCGGGCTGATGGGGTTTGCCAGCCGCAAACCCGATGAAGCATCCTATCGGACAAAAAGCTTGATGGGGAGCAGGCATATGTTTCGCATTCATCGTTTGTGGGCGATTGGATTGTTGGTTGCGGCGCTTGCGGCGGCAGTTGTATTGGCGGCTCCTGCCTGGGGTGCAATGCAGAGCGACGAGGGGCAGGCCGCCGCGCCCAAGGCAGACGCGGGCCCTGACGCGGCCAAACCCGGCGAACCCACCGATCCCAAGGCGCGCAAGACTTTCGATTTGGCGCGCGAATGGGAGAAGCACAAGGATTTCAACGAGGCGCTGGACAGCTTTCGCAAGGCCAACAAGCAGGACGGCGGCCATTGCTGGGAGTGTCTGCGCCGCGCTTACAACCTTGCCGTGAAGCTGGACGCATACAAGGACGCCGTGGCCATAGCGCGCGACATGCTGCCCATGGCCGACAACGACCAGGAGAAGGGCAACGTGCATTACCGGCTGGCCATGAGCCTGCAAGAGCAGGGAATCAAGGAGAAGAAAGAGCAGTTTCTCGAAGAGAGCAGCGGCGAGTTCAAGACCGCGCTGCAACTGGATCCCAAGCTGCACAGCGCTCTCTACCACTGGGGCATCACATTGGCTCGTCTGCGTCAGGACGATGCGGCGCGCGCGCAGTTCTCCGCATTCCTCGATGAGGACAAAAAGAACCCCAGCCTGCATGAGCGCGCCGAGCGCTTTCTCGATCGCATCGACCTGGCGCGCGCAACCATGGCGCCGCCGTTCATGGCGACCACGCTGGATGGGCAGCATATCTCCATGGACAGCCTGGCGGGCAAGGTGGTGCTGGTCGACTTCTGGGCCACGTGGTGCGGGCCGTGCGTCAACGCGCTGCCGCATATGCGTCAAATCGCCAAGAAGTTTGACGGGCAGCCGCTGGTGATGCTCAGCATCAGCCTGGACAGCGACGAAGCCAAGTGGAAGGACTTTGTCGACAAAAATGAAATGAGCTGGATGCAGGTGCGCGACGGCGGATTTAACGGCGATGTCTCGAAGAAATTTGGCGTCACCGCAATTCCGGCAACGTTCTCGATTGACGCAGACGGCGTGCTGGAGGACCAGCATGTGGGCGACGCGGATATTGAAGGCAAGCTGAAGAAGATGGTTGCGCGCGCAGCGGAGACGAGCAATCGCAAGCCATCGGCGGTGGCGAGCGACGCAGCGCCAGACAGTCGAAACTAGCAGGCGCTGAGCATTCCATTTTGGATCTGTGGTCAATGGAAGTGGGGCCGAAAAACGTAGCACACCCCGCCCGTCTCACACAAGGCCTTGTATTTTTTCGCGCGGACCCATAGTATCCGCAATAGAAACCGGCCTGCAAAGCAGGTGGGTAGTTAACGCTGGTTGAACCAATAATCATGAACAGGGGCTCGACTCGACAATCGGTTCCGTGTGCCGTGTCCGCCAGTCCGGAATGCCTAACGAACCGCGGAGAGCTCCACCGTCTTTGGACGGGTTCACCAGCGCATTACTCACGGCCCCGTGGGCCGGATTCTACCTTCCACCTGGGCTTAGGCGCGCTTTCTCATTGCGTATTCGCGCGATCAATCTTCTGCGGCTCGCGTTGAATGCCGTATTCTGACTCAGGTGCATCCAGTTCTCTTTCACATCGGACGTTTGCTCATCCCGTCATATGGCGCGATGTCGGCGCTGGGAGTGTTGCTGGCTCTTCTGCTTGCGCAGCGCACTGCACGCGCGGCGCGGGTGAATGCAGCGCAGTTGTGGAACCTCTGCGTCCTCTCATTGTTTGCGGCGCTGGTGGGCCAGCGTCTTCTGCTGATCGCCGTCAACTGGAGCGATCTGCGACAGCATCCGAAATGGATGCTGGGACTGGCGATAATTCATCATCCGCTGCTGGCTGGCGCGGGTGCGTTGGCGGGTTTAGTTGCGGCAGCCGCGTACGCGCGCCGGAAGCGTATGCCGTTGGCTGTAACGGCCGATGCGCTGGCCGCGCCGTTGGCGCTGGGATTGGCGTTTGAGCAGCTGGGTGCCTTGTTGGCCGGTTCGGGATTTGGAACGGAGGCCGCCATGCGCTGGGCAGTGATCTACACCGATCCGCTGGCCGCGCGCTGGAGCGGCACGCCGCTGGGCATTCCGCTGCATCCGGTTCAGGCTTACGCAGCGCTGGCTTTTCTTACGCTCTCGCTTTTGCTGGTGGTGGGTCTGCCGGTGCGCAAGCGGCCCGGCGATGCGGCTGGGCTGTGGCTGCTGGGTGCGGGCGTGTCTGTCTTCATGACGGAGTTGTGGCGTGACACGGAGGGGCGCGGCACTCTGCTCAACGGCGCTGTGGATGGTCCGCAGATCGTGGCTGTGCTCTTTGTGCTGACTGGAGCGATTGTCTTGATGGAGCGCGGGCGAAAAGCTGAGGTTCTGGACTTCCCACCCTCTCGCCAGGAAGAACGCGAGAGGATGGGGCACGGGGCATTGCAGGAGACGCGGGCGAAGGACGAGGCGCAACATGGTTGAATCCGGAGATGCGGTGCGGCAGACGCTCGAAGTGCCGGCGGAGGCAGCCGGGCAGCGGCTTGACCA
>Ga0210388_10001447_pt1 | contig 18647 bp, 12 predicted proteins | sample IncBWC19OmetaG_FD_155485 | JGI IMG/M metagenome (GOLD analysis project Ga0210388, IMG submission 155485) | Forest soil microbial communities from Barre Woods Harvard Forest LTER site, Petersham, Massachusetts, United States - Inc-BW-C-19-O ... | reverse complement strand
CAACTCTCCCGCGCCTGTCGTCGCGTTGTAGTGCCAGAAAATTCCCCACGGAACTCCCCACACCATCTGCTTCCACAACAGCGCCTGCACCTTCTGGTTCAGCAATATCGGCGTCAGTCCCATCCACGTCGGATTCACTCCAAAACTCGTGATGTTCTGCAGATCGAATCCGCTGGCATAGGTATCCTTCACTCCGGTTTCAGGTGCTCCCAGGTTGTTAGTGCCTCCCTCATGCAACGCCCCGCGCGCCCCCGTATACGGCACGGCCACCGCGATCCCCTCCATCGCCGGCGTTTCATATCCTCCCGGATACACGTACACCGGCGTCGACGGCAGCCCCGTGAGGTTCGCTGTCATCCACGACCGCGACAGCGTGAGCTCATCCGTCGTCAGCCGCGTCACATCCAGTTGCAACGAATACACCGCGCTCTTCACATTCTGCGAACTCACATCCGCCAGGTCCTGCGCCAGCAGCGCCGCTTCCGTGTACGCCGAACAGCCCGTCCCATAAGGCCCCTGGCACGGAGTCGCTTCCGTCGCGGTGTATTTTCCCGTCGCGACCAGCGCCTGCCGCAATCCCTGAATCGTTCCCTCTGGCTGCCCCTGCGCCAGGTTGTAAGTCACGCCGTCCGCCGCGCCGGTCACCGTGATCGCCAGCGTCTTCCCGCTGATGCTCAGCGTCGCCGCCGAGCCGCTCCCTGTGTATTGAATATCCAGCGCGTCCGTGTTCGTCCAGTACGTGTGCGAAATCGAATGCGACGTCACATCCCGACCCGCATTCAGCCATCCCTGAAACACTGAGATCAACGTCTGCGCCAGCGGATATCCCACCGTAATCGCCGCGCCCACCGGGACTCCCGCCGTATCTGCAATCGGCAACACAGTGGTCGCGTAATATCCGTCTGCGCCCGGCGTCATCCCCGCGTCGTCCACCGTCAAACTGATCTGCGCCGGATATCTCTGCCACACCTGCACCGCCGGCGCCGTGTCCGCCGGAACATTCCCGCCGCCGTCCGTCGGCCCCAGCGAATACTGCGCAAACTCCACGTCCGTCGAATTCGCTACCGCGAGGCTCGACGCATAAAAATGACAGTACGAATACTCCACTGCTCCTACACCCATCGAAGCCCCGCCATCCGTGCATCCCGCCGTCGTGCACGTCGTATCCACGTTCCCCGTGTTATCCACCAGTGCCCCATCGCGATTCCCATAACCCTTGTCGTTGACCATCGAAATCGGCGGTGTTCCGATCCCGTTGAAGATGAACCCATCTACCCGAAAGCCGTCGTAATTGAGATGAGCCTCGCTGTTGTAGATCTTGATGTCGGTCGGCTGCGTACTCTCGTTCACATAGAATCCCAGCGGCTGCGTCCCCTGCGGAATCATCGAGTCCGCTTCCATATTCGCGAACACAAGATGATCGCTCGTCCCCTGTACGTACACCCCGTAATCGTCGAACCAGTTCACCACAAGATGCTGAAACGTCAGCCAGGTTCTCCCATTCACGTTGATCACTGGCGAGTTGCTCAACGCCATCGGAACAATCGCCCCGCTGTAATAACTCGGCGGCGGTCCCACCGAAAAGACGTAAACAAATCCGCTGGCCAGATAAAAATCCCACAGCGCCGTCAGGTTCGCTGTTGACGCCGACACCTTCTGTCCCCACGCCGACCCGAACAGGCAAAAGTTAATCGTCGAATAAGTGCTCGGCACCGCCGCTTTCCACGCATTGCCCGTCACATGTACCCACGCCGACGTCGGCACCGCGTAGTACCCCGTGAAATTCGGCGGCGCGCCCGCCCCATACGCGTCAAACGTAATCGGATTCCCCGAACTCCCCGACGACGGCGGCACCAGGCTCTCGTTCCACGTATCGCCGCGCCGGAACAGAATCGAATCCCCCGCCGCAAACGTTTGAGCATTCACCTTCGCGATCGTCTGCCACGGCGTCGCCGTCGCCGTTCCGTTATTCGTATCGTTCCCCAGGCTCGAACTCACGTAGTACGTCGTCCCCGACGCCACTCCACTAAGCCCCAGCACCAGTACAAAAACAATCGTCTTCATGAACCGATGTCCTCTTGTGTTCCCGCGTGTCCAATGTGGTCAAGCCGTTTCTTGTCCCAATAAAAAAAGCCACCGGCAAGGCCGATGGCCAAACAAGATGCTCTCTACCCAGGGAGCTTAGACGCCCCGTCAAATCTAAACCGATGTCCCCCGTGCCTTCTGTGTTTAACGGATTGTAAAGTTTGAAACCTTGCAACCTTGAAACTTTGAAACCTGCCCGATCTCCTTCTTTCGTGTAAGAGAAGACTCTGACTCCTCCTCACTGTGTTCCTCTGTGTCCCCTGTGTCCTCTGTGGTTAATCCGCTTTCAGATCTTGACCTCCCCTAATTCACCACCCAGGCCGGAATCAGCGCCGCAAACTGCACCGAATCCGTGGGACACGTCGCCGTCGCCGGCAGCGTCCCACCGCTCGATACCGAAACATTCCCCACACTCGACGCCCCCGTCCCTCCGGCGAACGTCACCCCGCTGCTGTCGCCCCACAGAATCGCCGTACTCGAAGTCGCCGACGCCGTCAGCGCCAGGTAATACCTCCCCGGCTGCAGCGTCGTGCCTCCTCCCGTCCAACTCACTGTGTGCAACCCGCTCGTCATCGCCGTGCTCCCCGCAATCGAGCCGGTGTGCGTCACCAGCGTGCAGGTTCCGCCTGACGTCCCGGAATAAAGTCCCAGATCATACGTCGTCGACGTCGTATCCGCCGTCCCTACGTAATAACTCACCTGCGAAGTCGTCTTCTGAAATCCCAGCATGATTCCAAAAAACGCGGCTTTATTTGCGCTCGACGAAAACACTGTCCCCGCGCTGCTCGCATGCGGCACCGTAATCCACACCGACGCGCTGCTATCCGGAGGCACCACTCCATGTGCAAACGCCGTCGTCGCAATCTGTGTCGTACTCGTGCTTGCCGATGCCGTTGGCGCCGTCGGAGTTCCCGTCAGTGCCGGCGACGCCAGGGCCGCCGCTCCCGTAACCTGCCCCACCGAATAATCTCCACTCTGCGCCGTAATCGCTCCTACTCTGCCGAACACGCTGGCTGCTCCGCCATACGGAGCTTCCAGCGCCGCTCTCATGCCGTAGGTATTGGCCCCAGTATTCGTCGACTCCACCCGTCCCACCACCTGCACCCCCACCGGACGTGTCGCTCCCGCATCGTGACAATCACCCGACGTCGACGAACTCGCCACCACAAAGTCTCCCGCCGTCGTCCCGCCATCGAACGAGCACTGCACATATCCGCGATAGGTAACGACCGCATTTCCGCTCGTCCCCGACCCGCCACTCACAACCCCGACCACACCGTCCGTAACCGACGTCCCCGCCTTCACTGCGCATCCGGGCGTGGCCCCGTTGTACACCGCCAGCAGATTCAGCGCCGTCCCCGTCGTCCCATCGTTGCACAACTCAAAATTCAGCCGCCCCTGCGTCAGCGTGTCAAACGATGTCGCCGCAAACACGCTCTGCGGAGCAAACGACGTTGTCCCGATGTTGAAGGAATTATTCGATCCCGGCTTGAAGTTGCTCAGCGTGTCGATCGCCCACCGCACTCCCGATCCAATCCAGAATCCGATGCCCCGCTGCGCTCCCGTTCCCGCGTTCTCATTCTTCAGGACAAAGTATCCATCCGTCGCATCCCATCCCAGACCGGTCCGTTCATAGTTCGACGTATTCGTGTACGTCCCGTAAACATGCAGCCCCTGCGGGTTCGTCGCGTTGTACTCGCCCAAGTCGTTCGCATCTTCCTGAAACAAATTCGAGAAGTATGAACTCGTCGCGCTCGTCGCCACTTTCTGCGGAGTTCCTCCATTGGACGATTCATAAAAGTATCCATCGTTCGAAATTCCCAGCGCCGATGTCCCCGCGCTCGCCGGCCCCATCGCCGTTCCCGGAATCGGTGAACTCACCGACCACGGCCCCGCCACCAGCAACTGTCCATTCACCGTCAGGTTTCCGCTGAACGATCCTGTCGGCGCCGTGATCCCGCCACTCCCCGTATAGTTCAGCGTGACGCCGTTATCCGTGAGCGCGCCGTCTCCATTCACCGCCGTTCCACTCCCCGAATACAGCGCCACCTGCGATGACACGCCGCTGTTTACCGTTCCCGAACCGCTTCCGCCACTGCCGCACGCCGCGCCGGTCCCTGACAGTACGCCCGCCGAACTCACCTGCAAACATTGCGCGCCCGTTCCCGTCACCGGCAGCGTCACGCTTCCCGTCGTCACCGCGAGATTCCCATTCACCGTCACTGGAACATTGAAGGTCTTCGCCGACGCCGTCAGTTGCTCCTGATAATTAGATCCGCTCGGAATCACATTGATATAGGAAGTAATCGAGGTCGCCGCCCGCGCCGACAATCCGCCCACCTGGTCGAGTCCGATCGCCGCGTCTCCCGCGTCATTCGACGGCCGCTCGCCCGATGTCGCCATCGTCTTCGAAAAATTCGAGTCCTGCAGCGTGATCAAATCGTTCGGCAGATTGTTCAGCACCTTGCCGAAGTTCAATCGCCCCTTGCTGTTCGCCAGCGGACCGCCTCCCGCCGTATCTTGCTCCTGCAGCACCGTTGCCACCGATCCCGACCCGCCGCTATTCTCGCTCGCCAGGCAACTCACCCAGATCGGACTTCGTTGCCGGCTGACTCCCTGCGACTTGCATTGTTCCGCAATAATCGAAACGCCCAGCGTGCCCTGGCTCGCCACCGCTGACGGAGTTGTTCCTACCTGATCCGTCAGAATAGTTGTGTTGTTGATCGCCAGCGTGAGTGGCCAGAACCAGAACACCGGTCCCATCTGCTGCGGTGCCACCGTATACGATGCCGGAGTAGCCTGCGTGTCCGTGAACGAACACATTCCGTTCGTCCCGCACGACGCCGAAATGTTGGTCGCGATCGCATACGTCCCGGTGCCCGCCGGAGCCACCGCCGACACTCCCGTCGTCACCAGCAAATCCCAGGTCAGCGTTCCAACGCTCAGCGACGTGCTGGTCTGCAATTCGATCGATGGCCAAACCAGCGGAATGCTCACGCTCCCGTTCGTCGGTTCCGCCGATCCAATGAACAGCACGGGCCCATAACCTTGCGTCGAACTCCGCGGCACTACAAAGTAAGTTCGTTCCGCCGCCGTTCCTCCGCCCGCCGCGAACACCGGCGGGTATCCACTCAGCGGAAACGTCCCCAGAATCCTCGTGCCCGTTCCTCCTTGAATCACGAATCCCGCTTGCGCAGCGTACCCGTACAGCGGATTCACTGATCCTCCGGTCGATTCCTGGTAAACATTCTGAAATGTCGCCGGCTGCAATCCTCCGAAGTATCGAACCCCAAACGTCGGGAATCCCTGGCATACGGTGTCGGTCATCACAAATCCGTTGCCCCCGCCCGTCGCGCAATTTACGCCGGTGAATTCCGAATTATGTACGTACGTGATTCCCGCGAACCCCTGGTCGGTGCGCTGGTAAAGAAACGCTCCGATCGGCCAGTTTGCCGTCATTTTGAATATGTTGCTCGACCGGTTCGACGCTCGTTCAATGATGAACTGCTGATCGTTGTCATTCACAATGCCGTAGGTGAAATATCCCAGTCCGGCCGGATTGCTCTGAAAAATGTTGATGTCCTGCAGCGCCACATGATCCGAATTGTCTTCGATGAAAGCGTTGAGCAGATTGCAGAAGCCGAACGTGTTGCTGCTGGCTGCAAAAGACCCCGACGAAAGATTCACCGTAAAGCTCGTCGACGTGGGCACGCCCACCACCGGCGAACTCCAGTGCTGCTCTGCGTTCTGCGAGTGATATTCACAGTCCACCGTGTCTCCCACCGCAAAGGGATGTGCGCTCGCCGACGTGACCGTGTAGACCCCGCTCGCCGCCGACACGCTCGCCACCTGCACTCCATCCACATTCACCGTCGACGTTCCCGAGAGGTTGTAGATCTTGTGGTGGTGCACATACGGGTGTCCCTGCGTGGTTCCGATATAAATACAGCGGTCCCGCGTCGAACACGCGATCAGCGCGCCAGCCCCATCCAGAACTCCGCCCCGCCCTCTCAGATAGACCGAAGCGAAAACGTTGTACTGCTGATTTGAAGTCAGCTTCACGTACGGTGCGGTCTGCCCCGAAACGTTCAGTGAAATGTCGTTGACCCAGGCGTCGTTCCACGCTTCCTGAATTCCCGTGCTCGCCGATCCGACCGTATATCCCGCGCTGTGCGCGTTCACCGTTCTTACCGTGATCGTTCCGCTGCTCGCTCCTGCAGTGCAGGTCCCGCCCGTCACCGCCGCCGCTTCCGGTGTGCCCGTTCCTGAAATGTAGACCTTATAGGTGTAATAGTTGCTGCTCGATGCGGTATCGATTCCCAACGGGCACGGACTCAAGTGAATCGTCAGAGTCCCCGGAGTGCCCAGATTGTCCGCCGGCGTCTGCGCCCAGTTCCAGCTCGATGTCACATATCGAATGTTCGCCAGATTATTTGCCGAGAACTCTGTTCCCGCCGGCTGCGCAATCGCCTGACTCCCCGTCGGACTCGCCGACAGATTTCCTGTTCCGCCCGCGCACGTCGCCCAGGTCCCGTTTCCCAGCAGGCAGGTTCCTGAAGTTGCCAGTCCGGTTCCCAGTTCATTCGCCGGAACCAGTCCCGAAATCAAATCCGCCTTCGACGCAATTCCCACATCCACATACTGCTTCGTCGCGGCCTGCAACGCCGACGCCGGATTCGCCGGCAGCGTAATCGGTCCCGTCATCGTTCCACCCGCCGTCGGCAGAAACACTCCTCCACCCACCGTGGACACCGACGCATCCACATACGCCTTGTTCGCAACCTGTCCCGTGCTCGTCGGCGTCGGCACGCTCGGCGCCGTGGCAAATGTTTTCGTTCCGCTGATCGTTTCCGTTCCCGCCAGGTGCACCACCGAGCTGTCGTTCGCCTTCGTCGCCAGTTCCGAATTTACATACTCCACTGATACCGGAGCCGCTGCCACTCCCGCCCCCGGCGTCGTTCGCACCGCCGCCAGATTTGCCGGCGACGTCGTTGGCACCACCCAGTACTCAGTCCGGATCTCGCCCGGGCCGACCTGATAGACCGCCGTGTAGTACATCCCCGTCGGCGTCGCTCCCGCGTTCGAGACCAGCGCCACGCTGAGCGCTCCGCCCGTTCCCAGCGCCGTGTTCGTCGTCCCCGCCGCCACCGCCGCACCGCTTGCCGTCAGAAATGCCGGCCAGGTGATGATCAGGTTTCCCTGCGCCGTGCTTCCATCCGCCATGTACACCGTGTCCGCGACAGTCGTCGTCGCCGGCCCACCCTGCGGCACAGGTGTCGCCCCGTAAGCCGAAACCTCAAAGCCGCAGACTGCGGCCATCAGCAACCAATAACAAAGCCGCCCCAAAGGGCGGCGGCCCACGTCAAGCATCTTCCCCTCCATCTCATCCCTATAAAAGCGGGTGCCCCATCTTTCATTCGCATTCTTTGCGAAAGAAAATGGGTTTCTTGACTCTCTCATCACCCAACTATGAACCCTGCCACGCTAAATTTCTCCCGCCTTGAAACCTTGAAACCTTGAAACCTGGTCTCCACCTGTGGTTAAGACTTACCGTCCCAGAAAATCTTCGACACTCTTCACATACACCTCAGCAAAATCCGCCACTGGACGCTTTCCCTCAATCAACTGCATCGCTTCCTCGAGATCCCATCCCATCGACCCCAGCACCGCCAGCGCCATCATCGGAGCCCGGTGCACGCCCGCCGCACAGTGAATAAACAACTTCGCCTCGGGATCTTTCAGCGCCTCTTCGGCGAACTCCACTCCCGCGCGCAACAGTGACGCTGGCTTCGGCGCGAAATCATCGTCTGTCGGATTCCACAGCACCTTGATGTCGGGCCCATTCGGATCGAGAGGCGGCACAAGCTTTGTGTCATCAAACTCCATCTGCATGTCGATGATGTGTGTAATCCCCGCTTTCGCCACCTTCGCCATATTGTCCGCCGACCAGATTCCGCCTCCGACAGCGATCCGGTTGTCGATCACCCACGTAATATCCATCCCCGTCCTGTGCCGCGTTTTAAGTGGAGCGGTTTCGCGTGCGTCGGTTTCAAGTGTGTAAGGTTCATATGGGTCGGACTCATGTGGGGCGGGCACTCCTGCCCGCCTCTGCCACCGCCCTCCACATTGCTTGCGAAGAGCAGCCTTCGTCTTCGGCCCCACCCAAACCGCCACCGCCAGTTCTTCTACCACGCCCCGCCTCATTCTACTCGCCCCCGCCCGCAGCCTTCATTGGGTGCCCCATTTCTGGCGCGTCCTTTGCGCGAGAAGTGGGATCTCGCTCTATCACTTACGCGTTCACCGAATCCGCATCTCCCTCGCCACCCTGCGGTTCCGAACCAGAAACTTTCTCCTCAGGCTCGTTTGGCCTCTCTGCAGTTTCGTTCGGCTTCTCCGCCTTGGCGACCGTCACTTCAGAAGAAATCTCCGCGTCCATTCCGTCATTCTCCTCGCGCCCAATCGGTTCTTCCGGAAGGTTCAACCGCCGCAACAGCGTCTTCGCCAGACAGTCTTCCTCAGCTGTCGCCGATTCCTGGTCTGCCCGCGGAGGATAGATTGACGCCACTTCAAACAAATATTTCACCGTGGCCAACTGAACATCCCAGGGCACTCCATCTTCCGGTTCACCAATCACCGCTACCGCCATCCTCACCGCTTTTTCTTTCACGATCTTCGACACACTGTTCCGCACTTCCGCCGGATTCGTGTCCTTCTTGCCCTTGCCCGAACTCTTCTTCTTCGCACTTTTCTTTGCCGCTGTCCCCGTCCCTGCTTTTTTCTTCGTCATCGCCCCCACACCGGATTTCCCCCATCGATTCCTGTCCCAAAAACAAAGGGCGCGCCCTGGGGCGCGCCCTCTTCAAGAGTTTTTCTTTTTTCTTACTCTCTATATTCAGAATATCAAATCGTCTGGGGTAAAGTGGACATTTTTCAAAATTTATTTTCTCCATCTTCACAATCACTTGCAGAGAATGGACCGCTTTTACCCCCTTGACAAGAATTTTCCGGAATCGAGTCGAGCCGCTGCATCAACCCTACTTCGACCAGAATGTGACTCAACAGGTCCAGCGCCACCGGAACGTAGCGCCGCACCGTCTTCTCATTGCAGTGCAACAATTTCGCTGTCGCCCACCGATCGTGCTCCTGCATAATGTGCCGCGCAATGAGTTGCCGCGAGAATTCGTCCAGGCGGCTCAGACACTTTTCCATGTCATGCACGAAAATAACGCGATCCTCAAACGTCACAACCGTGTACGCCGTCACCTTCGCCCGAAAGAACTCAGTCCCTAGCAACGATGGAAGTCTTCCCGTCTCAATCGAATAGCGCATGTACCGCCGCAGCATGGTCACCGTCCTTTTCCGGTACACCCGGCGCGCCCGATCTTCCTGCTCGCTGACTTCGGCCTCCTCGCTAAGGAACTCGATGCAATCCGGGGAAGTGGTTTCAATCGCTTCCGTCCCTGACTCGGCAGGTACTTCATCCCGCACCTCTCGCGCTGGACCGCGCTCTACGCTGGCCGGAAACTGATGAGCCACCAGCCCTTGCGGCGGAAGCGTGACCTTCACCAGATCGTTTCCCCGCCGTGGCGGAATTTCATCCGCATCCACCCTCGGCCGCTCCGCCTCTGCCGCGATCCACGCCACCAGGTTGCTCATGCTGCACCTCCCGCCGCCTGAAAGTCCGAAAACTCATCGTCGTCGTCATCCTCGTCGCGGAGGTCGAGGTCGAGATCGGGCTCGTAATCCTCAACCGCCGTATGCGGCCGCACCGGCAGCATGGGACCGCGCGGTTTCTTCCTCGCAGGCGGCAGGTCGGCAATTTTTGGCCGGCAGTTGTCGCAGTACACCACGCCGGCGCCCGTCTCTCGCAGCCACAAGCCCCCGCAGTGTTCGCAGTACTTCAGTTCCACGCGTACCGGTTCGTTGCCGTCGTCTTTCGGATCGTTTTTCATAAACTCCTCCAAGCTCCTCTTAAAGATTCGATTCAAGAAACTGCCGCCACCTTGCAACCGAAGACCGGTTAAGCAGGAAGCCGCAGCCGAAAACGGGAACTCGAAAACGAAAAAAGCCCTGCGCCGGATTCTTCGCATGTTTGCGGGAACCAAACGCAGGGCTCGTTTCTTTTTACGATGGCCTGCTTAAGCTATTTAGTTTTGGTGAGGTGCAGGGAAATCACCGCATCGCCTGCCGGGACTACTGGGTGTCTGTCTTTTTTTGACTGCCTCCCGCTTCTACAGCTCTTGGGCACTCTCATCGTCTACGGCCGCGTTCTTGCGCGAACGAAAATAACCTTCCTCGTAGCCGGACTTGAGCACGCGTCCGTTTTGCATCACCACGCTTACCCGTCCTGTGAAGCGGAGCGACAGCAGCAGGTGTTCCATGGATGCCGACAGCACTTCGGCCGACCGCACCTTCCGTCGAAATTCACCGAAGTTCTTTTCCTCGTTCGAATTGTCTGAGTTGCTGTTCATGTATTGCCATCCTGAGGCCTGCTGGTCTCTACATTGCGGCGATCCTATCGCTGTGAATTTTCTCAGTCAAGGTTGGATATACCAACGCAGGCTGTGGAAAACTTGGCAGTAAAAAAAGCCATTCACCACGAACGGCACGAAGTAATCATGAAGGATTTCGTTCGCGATTGTTTTCCTTCGTGAACCTTCGTGTCCGTCGTAGTGAACGCCTTTTCTCACTCTCGAAACCGAACCCCGCCGCTCAGCCGCGGGCCATTCTGCGGTGCTATACTCCGGGCCATGAAGTTCAAAATCCTGCAGGATAATCTTCGCAAGGTGCTCTGGGAGCGCATCGAAGCAGGCGAATTGACCGGCCTCCGGCTGGCCCAACAGACCGGATTCAAACAGGCCCACATCTCCAATTTCCTCAACAAGAAACGCGGCCTCAGCCTGGAAGGCATGGACAAAGTCCTCTCCGTGCAGCATATTTCCGTGCTCGATCTGCTTGATCCGGCCGAGGTCAACAAGCGCGCCACCATCCTGCCTCCCAGCGGCGACGAGTTCGAAAACGTACTACTCACTGACGCCTCCACCGCCGCCACCCAGCCGCTCATCCCCAGCATGCAGGTCAAGGAAATCCTCAAGTTCAAGAAAAGCTTTCTGCGCAAGCTGAAAGCGGAAACCGAAGGTGACCGCTCCGGCTGGCAGCGCTTCGTCCTCATCAAGTTGGATGCGCGGGAAGCCCTGAGTATGTATCCCCGGCTCATGCCCGGAGCCACTCTCCTGATCGACCGCCATTACAACTCACTTGCGCCTTACCGCAAAGGTGAGTTCAATATGTACGCTGTTCTGAAAAGCGATACTTGCACGGTGAGATACGTCGAAGTCGCCGAAAGCCACCTGATTCTGCGTCCCCACAACCAGTCCTCCCCGATCGAGGTGGTCACCATGGACGAAGGCAAGTCCGCCGCCGACTATCTGGTAGGCCGGGTCTGCCAGGTCGGGATGGAAGCGTAAGCCGTTTCATAGCGCCTTTTTTTCTTGTTGCGAATTCAGCTTCGAAGTCAAAAGACTCTAACCGCAGAGACCGCAGAGAAAAGCCGCCGAGTTCGCCAAGAAAATCAGACCGAGCCATTTGAGTGGAAAATAAAATCCCCACTTCTCCCGCAAAGGACGCGCGAGAAATGGGGTACCCTCTTGTCTGATCTGCTCTTCAAAGTTCCCTTACTGCAACGCCGCCAACAACTTCTGGCCGTCGGGAGTTCCCCAGCCGGTGCAGGGATCCCAGCCCGGCTTGGCGGCGAAGTTGCCGTCGAGCAGGCCGTCAGTGTCGTTGTTGCCCTGAGTGATGTCGTTCAGCACTTGGTTGGGGCCGATGGTGGAGTACAACAAGGCGTTGAAGTTGCCGACGCGTGCGCCAAGTTGCTCATTGCACAGCGCAATCAGCGCTCCCCACAGCGGAGCCGCCGCGCTGGTGCCGCCGACAATGCTGAACTGGCCTCCCGAGTACGTCAGGTATCCCGTGTCAGGATCGGCGTTGGCGGCTACGTCAGGAATCCCGCGCCCTTGAAAGTGCGTGGGATTGATCGACGGATCCACGATGCCGTTTTGCCATGCCGGACGATCGATGTAGTCGCTGATCCCTCCGCCAGTTCCGCTGCCCGGACCGTCATTCCAGACCAACTCGCTGGCAGCCGCGAGTTTCGGGCCGGAACTCTTATGCAGTGTCGTGCCTCCCACCGCCAGAACGCTCGCGTCGGTTGCCGGATAGTTCACGTGCGCCCGGCCGTCTTTGATCTGCGCTTCCGATCCGTCATCGCCAGTGGATACGCAGACGGTGATGCCCAGTTGCGCGGCTGCCAGAAAGCTCTCGGCGATGTGATCGATGGCCGATGGAGTCCACAGGATGGAATTCTGGAACCTCTGGTTTTCATCCCAGCCCCAGCTGATGGAGACCACTGACGGGTCATTCGTCTTATCGCCGAGCACGGCGCTGATGGCGTCGATCAGGCCCTTCTCGTCGAAAGTGGAAAAGTAGACCGCAATGTTGGCGTCGGGAGCGAGCGAGCCCGCCACCTCGATATCGAGCATGACCTCGCCGGTGGAGTCTGGGTCAGCCGCGGGATCGACGGAGACGTCGTCCACTGGAATCGTCACCACGTTGGGTGGCGTGATGCCGAGTTTCTGGAAGTAGGCGGTGATGCTGTCGCTTTCCACGCCGCCGCCAAACTCCAGCAGGCCGATGCACTGGTTCTTTCCAGTAGCGTTCGGGAAGTTGTAGATAGTTGCCAGCTCAGGCGGTTCAAACCAGGGCTGGCGGGGAGACGACGCCTGGTCCATGGGTGTCAGCACCGCGACCGACTTGGTCGCCTGATTTCGCCGCAGGTGACGGTGATTGTTGAATCCAAAGACGCCGGTGACGGCACCCTTCAGTTCTTCGGGAATCGAAACCGGGCCGGTGTGGGCGTGGAAGTTGCCCAGCTTGTCATGGTGGTAATCGAACAGGGTCACATCGAAAGCTTTGCCGATGTCTGCCACCGTGCCGGCCAGACGCACGCGGGACGCTCCGGGCTCGCTGTGGGTAATCTGCAGGTTATGCGCTTTGGCGTAGGCGGTGATCTTGTCCATGGCGTCGGTGGAGGATCCAAATTGACTTTCCAGTTGCTCGCGCGTCATGTACTTCCGGTCGCGCGGTTTCAGTTTTTCAATTTGGGAAAGGCTGGGCAGCGCCTGCTTGCGCGCGACTCCGAGGGTGACTTCGATCCACTGATTAGGGCTGGTCTTGTGCTGCATTATGGAACCAGCGGGTAATGTGTGGGTACTGTTGGGCAGTTGAACATACGGCATGACTCCTCCTTCATGGGAGTGAATGCGGACCGCGAGGGCCGCTTGGGTTACTTACTTCCGGGCGTTTCGGGCTGCCCGGTTCATGGTTTCCGGTGAATGGTGCCCGTGAAATCATTCCCGTCGTTGATTGTTCATCCTTTTGGATGCAACCGAACTCCGCGGCCGCCTAGTGTCCCATCACAAATGCCCAGACTGCGTAGGCGCCGTTGATCGACGAGCAGAATCCGTATTCGTCGTACTGTTCCTTGTTCGGGCTGCACGGGATATCGGAAACATTTCGGATGGACGCCCAGTTGTTGAAACCAACAGCCTTGAAGGCTTCGGCAACGTAGGCGTCGTTTTCGTCGAGGGTAGCGCCGAGAGTGCGATACAGGCGGATCTTGCCGCACTCGTCGTCGCTGATGCGCGAGTTGGTGACCACGTCGGTGATGCTGGTGCCGTTCGCCTTGTACTGAATGACTGGCTTCCCGCTGGCGGCCAGCCGTCCTCCGGCCATGGCCAGGCCGCCATTGACGCAGGCGTCATTCTTGAAAATCTCGCTGGTCACGTAGTCGTACCAGTTGGCATGGCCCGCCGGCGGGTTGCTGCCCATGACGTCGGCGACGCCGGTGAAGATCAGCGCCTGTTTCTCCTGCGGCATGGTCAGGCCATAACGGGCGCGGTTGGTCACGTTCACATCGCCGACATCGAGTGTGGCCCAGATGCCGCCGGAGGTTCCCGTGGTCAGGGCATACTTGAAATTCGGAGTGGCCCCGGATCCGATGATCTTTTCAAAAAAGATCGTCGTGGATGCGGTTTGCACTTTGGGATGAAAGCCGCTCTTGAGGCAGACGACTGTCTTACCGTTGACGGTCGTCTGGAAAAAGAATCCGTGATATTGCTCGCCGTCGGGCGGAGCCATGCCTTCGTACAGCAATGGGGTGAAATTGTTTTCTGCTCCCGTGGTGAAGGTGTAGGCGCCTTTGCCCAGGACTCGCGCCATGGCTCCGCTTTCGGCTTCGGTCCAGGTGATGACCAGGAACTCCGCCTTGGGCAGAGCATGGACCACGGTTTTGTTGGGCGGTGGGACAGTGAGTTTCAGGTCGACGGTAGTAGTGGCGGCGCAACTCGTGCACTTAACTTCGGCCATGATGGATCTCCTCGGATTTTCGGTAGTGGTGCGGCTTGGGAGATTGGTCTAAAGCCGCACCACTACTCGATTTATCTCTTCGCGATGGCCCCTCCCATTCGGGAGCTTTCCTGTTCGTGAAATTTTATTTCCCCTTATGCCTTGCCGCTGGCTGGTGGCAGCTTGATGGGAGCAAAGCGGACGATACCGTTGCCCGCACCCTGCGAGCGATCGAACACTGTGTAGTAGTTGTTCATCAGCGGTAATCCCAGAATGGATTGATTCACCGGATCTTGCGAGCCGGCGGGGGCGATCTGGAATTGGGCCACGCCGGGAGACGGGAAATCCTGCTGCCAGTAGGTTTGCGGCGAGCAAGTCAGCGCGACCGAACCGCCGCTGGCGCCGGTCACGTTGAAGGTGATGGGCGGCCACTCCGCCAGATTCAGCAGCGAGGAGGAGATTCCGTGTTGTGCGGCATGGCGAATGATGCCGATGAACTTGGAATTTACCTTCGACAGGGATTCCAGCACATCCTCAAACACATCGTTGGAAAGAACCAGCGCGCTGGTGCCGCTATCGACGATGCAGTTCGAGGCCGCCGTGTTGGCATATTGTGGCTGCAAGGGCTTGGCCTTGACCGCGGGAACTCCCTTGACCTGGGTGGATATCAGATTGACGTTGTAGTAAACGTCGTGCAGTACATCGACGTCGACGAAGTCGCCGTCGAACAGGTCGGTTTCGTCTTCGCCGCCGCCCAGGACGAAAACTCCGTTGTTCCAGGGATCGGCGGCAATCGCCGATTTGTTGTTGCTGGCGCAACGCACCCAAGAGCGCAGCGTATAGAAAGCGAACTTGTCGGCGGTAAGTTGCTGTGCCTCCAGTTGCATGAAGAAGGGGTCGATGGCAGTCTGCTTCATCGACTTGGTCAGTTCATAGAACTGCTTCGAGGCGTTGTCGAAGTTGGAGGCCGGAAATGGCCAAGGGAGAGTGTCCGGCGGATTGACCTTCTGGCTGACCAGATAATTTTTCAAGTCATAGGCAGTATTGAGGCTGAGGTAGGCGAGGCCCATGATGCCGTCGACGCCGGTGAAATTGTTCTTGGCCTGGGAGACGGTAATCGCGATCGGCGCCGAAGGCAGAGTGACCTCGTTGCCATCTTCATCGCCGAAGGTAAGCGTGGTCTTGACCACGGGGCCAACCCACCCGCCAGTTCCGTAGAGCACTTCCTGGGCAAGCGAGGTGGGAGTCATGTCCGTGTCTTTTGCGCCGTTATAGACTTCCGGCACGACGGCGAGGGTGCTGCTGCCGGTATCGAGAATGACGTTGGCTGGGACTCCGTTGCTGCCGATCCGGATGGTCGCGGAATAATCGCTGCCATCGTAGATGTTGGTGATGGGAATGCGGATAACTTTAGGTTTGCCGCTGCCGCTTTTCGGCGCGGACTCGGCCCGGACGCTATGCGTCCTGGATTTTTTCGCTTTTGCCATGGTTGCTTTCCTTTCAAACGAATTGCAGATTGCGAGTCGCTCAAGGAACGCTCGCCGGGTCCCGAATTTTGCGTTGGTAAAACGCGCCCCAATGAAGGCCCTACTTCAAATCCGCCAGGTCGGCCTGTAGTTGCGTCAGGCTGAAACCTTGCGGAGCCTGCTTCTTGCCATTGATGTAGTCGGTGCTGAGAATGGCGTAGGCTTCGTCGCAGTACGTCTCCCAGAATGACCACGTCATAACCTGTAGTGCGCCCCAGGTCACAACCGTTACACCGCGAGAGTCATAGGCCACGACCGGGACGGCGTGGCCTCCCCACGAACCGGGCTTGCCGTTCCCGGTTGGGCCGCCGGGAGGCACCGACCAGGGCTGGTGGTTCTGGGTCTGCGCCTGCGCGCTGAGGGGCAGTTGCATGCCGATGTAACAGCCCTCAAACAGGTAGACCGCATCCATGACGTGGCTGTGATTGGAAGGCTCGAGCGACACATAGGCGCCAATCTTGTGGCCGGCAATGCCGGTCTGGCGCCAGTAGTTGAGCACGTCGACCTCGACCGCCCCGTTGTCGTTGGCGCCGGTCACGGGGTTGTAGCCGGTGATGGCGGAATATGCGGCGACAATCTGCTTGTCGGTGGGCGTAACCATTTTCTTGCCGGAGTTGGCGGTCCACTCCATGATCAGGTGGCCGGCGGCGGCGCAGGTACAGTCCCCGATCTGGTCGTTCTCCATCATTCCCCAGGCCTGAATGTTGTCGGCGATATTCAGCGTGGCGGGCGGCACGGGCAGCGCCGTCGTCAGGTAGGAAGCGAGCAGCAGCGCCCGCGGATCGTGCCGCGCGTCCTGCTTGCCCAGTTTGAGTTTGTGCGGATCTACGCGGGTGGGATCGGACCGCATGGCAACACTTTGTCGTGTGCCGGCCATATCAAGCTTCTTCACAGCCATGGGAGAGTCTCCTTGGACGAGAATGCAGAATTTATGAAATTTTTAACTGGGGCCGACCGCTCACAGAATCACTTCGCGAACGGAATGTGTCGCCGAGGGGAAGAAGTTGCGCGCATGTTAGTACGAGACGGAGTGATGGTCAACGGCGAAGAGAAGCTTGTTACGAAAAACGAACAAGCCTCGCGGAAATCTACGGCACGACTGTCAGCACCGTGGCGCCGGACGGCAGGAAGGGCGATCCGGTAACCAGCGTCGGCACTCCCGTGTTGGAATCAACGTTGTAAGCGAGGATGCCGGCTGGTCCTGAGGCGTAGAGAAAACTGCCGAAGTCGGTGGCGAGCGCACCCGCGGGGATGGCGAACGGGGAACCGGAAAGCGGCGCCAGGACGCCAGTATTGGTATTAATGCTGTAGCCGGAAACAGTGCCGTCCATGGCGTTGGCGACGTATAGAAAATCGTTGGCCGTGGTCAGGGCAAGCGGACCGTTGCCAGCAGCGAACGGAGAGGTCGGAACCGGCGTCAGAACTCCACTGGTTTGGTTAATCGAAAATCCCGCGACCTGGCCGGTGGCGCGAAGCGCGGTGTAAACGAAATTCCCGGTTGGTTCGACGACGATCGCGTTGGGTTGAGTGTTGCCCGAGGAATTAGCCGCGGTGGGGAACGGCGAGCCCGCTACCGCGTGCAGCGCTCCGGCGGAATCGAGGGTGAATGCGAAAACGCTGCCGGGAGGATCATCGTCCGAGGCGAAGAGAAAGCGGGTCTCCGGATCGACCGTCAGGTAGAGGTTCGTCCCGGAAGGGAAGGGTGATCCGGCGACGGAGGTGAGCGCGCCGTTGGAGCCGACCTTGAAGGCCTCAATCTGTCCGGCCTCGGCAACATAAATCACGCCAGCGGTGACATTTACGGCCATGCCTGCGCCAAAGTTGAGCCCACTCAAGCTGAAGGGAGAGCCGGGGACTGTGGTCAGGAGGCCGGTGTTCGGGTCGATCGACCAGGCATCGAGCGAGGAGTGGTTGATGTCGGAGACATAGAGGAACTGATTGCCCAGGGCGGTCATGCCCAAGGTCGCGGGTCCGGTGATCGAAGTCGCGGTGCCCACTAGTCCGCCGAGAAGAGGGTAGACCGTAACCTCGCCATTGACCCCAGCGCCGTACAGATACTGCGGCGGGGCAGGACAGGCAGCGTTGCTGGAGTCGCAGGTGCATTGGGACGACGGCGACGATGACGACGGCGCCAGGCACACTGTCCTGGGGGTACTACCGCATCCGCCGAGGGCAAGAAAAGCGGGCAGCAGCAGGCAGATTCCGAGGCGGCGAAGAGCGGTGCGGATCATGGGCTCTCCTTCAAGATCAACGTTGTGAGCTCTCACTATAGAACGGGGGCTGACTCCGCCTGCTATCAGCCGGACGGTTTCTCGAGTGTCACAGACGGAACTATGCCCTGTGCTTGGAAACCCGGGCGGGCGGAAAAGTTGCTTGAAAAAAGAAACATAACTCTGTTTTGAAGAAGGGCGACTTGAAGTGAAGCCCTAAATTCATTCACCACAGAGGTCACAGAGGACACAGAGGGAGCACCGAGACTTCGGACCCTGTGTAACCCTGTGATCACTGTGGTTAAGAATTTAAGACACTGCCACTAGACCCAGAAGTCGCGATTGGGGGTGGGAGTGCCAGTCTTGGTCGAGTGACCGAGGCTGGGCTCGACGCGGTTGCGTCCGGCGTTTTTGGCCTGGT
>Ga0210388_10001446_pt1 | contig 18660 bp, 12 predicted proteins | sample IncBWC19OmetaG_FD_155485 | JGI IMG/M metagenome (GOLD analysis project Ga0210388, IMG submission 155485) | Forest soil microbial communities from Barre Woods Harvard Forest LTER site, Petersham, Massachusetts, United States - Inc-BW-C-19-O ... | reverse complement strand
TGGCATCGGAGTCGGACCGAGACTCGGCTACTACGGCGGTCCTCCGGCCTGTGCTTACGGCTATTACGATTACTATCCGTACGCGTGCGCGCCTTACGGCTTTTATGGCCCCAGTTGGTTTTCGGGTGGCGTATTCATCGGCGCTGGTCCGTGGTACCGCGGTTACTACGGCCGCGGTTGGGGCGGACGTGGCTACTACGGTCGCGGCTACGGGTACGGTCGTGGATATGGCTACGGTCGCGGATATGGCTATGGCCGCGGCTATAGCGGGTACCGCGGCGGCGCTCCCCGCGGCGGCTTCCGCGGAGGCAACGCGTTTCACGGCGGTGGCGCCGTCCATGGTGGAGGAGGCTTCCACGGTGGCGGTGGCGGGTTCCACGGCGGCGGACACGGTGGCGGAGGTCATCGCTAACCGGACCTGATTTCTCGACGCCGAAGAAGATATTCAACAGGAACGGCTGGCAGCAGATGCTGCCAGCCGTTTTCTTTTTAGGTCGTGGTTGATAAATCCAGATCGCGACGGCGCTCGCTGAAGAAATCGTGAGCACACACGGTCGCTCCGGTTACTTCTTGTAAACTACTCCGCCCTTCATTACAAATCCGACATCCTGCAGCGCTCCTACATCCTGTAACGGATCTCCCGCCACCGCGATTACATCAGCAAGATAGCCCGCTTCAAGCGACCCGATCTGGCCCTCCCACCCCAACAACTTTGCGCCGTTCACCAGATCCGCCTGCAGCGCCGCGAGTGGAGTCATCCCGTACTTCACCATCAGCACCAACTCACGCGCCTGTGTGCCATGCGGAAATGGTCCAACGTCCGACCCCACCGCCATCGGCACTCCGGCCGCGATCTGCTTCTTGAACTCCTGAATTTTTACATCGAGCATCGCGTGCTCGTGTGCCGCCTGCGCCGGAGTGGCGGCGTGCGCTGCGAAATATTCGAAGATGGTGAATGTAGGCACCGCGAAAATCTGTTTCTCTTTCATCAACCGCATCGTCTCGTCGCTCAACTGGTTGGCATGGTCGATCGAGGCCACGCCCGCTTGCGCCGCAAACAGAGTTCCCGGCTCTCCCGTGGCATGCACTGCCACGCGTCGCCTCACGCGTGCCGCCTCCTTCACCGCCGCCTCCAATTGCGCTTCCGTGTACTGGTAGACGGTCGAGAATTTCCCGTCCTGCACCGAGTCGGGTCCGGTCTCATAGATCTTGATGAAGTCGGCGCCTTCCTTGAACTGCTGCCGCATGACGGCGATCAGTTCGTCCGCATTGTTTGCGTAGTCTGCATTGGACAAAACATGTTGCGCCGGGTTGTAGCCAATCGCATCCTCGTGACCGCCGAGGATGTTGATCGCATTCCCACTGATGCGCAGCCGCGGCCCCGGAATTCTGCCCTCATCAATCGCGTTACGCACTGCGGTGTCTGCTGACCCCGCACCTTCGGTCCCCATGTCGCGCTCGGCGGTGAATCCGGCCATCAGATCCTCGCGAGCCGCGAGCGTCGCCGTGATGGTACGCTGCGGCACCGACTCCTGCACCGTCTGCAAGTCTTCCGCACCTGGATGCAGAAATAAATGAATGTGCGCGTCAATCAGACCGGGCAGCAGCGTGCGATCCCCGAGGTCGATGACCTCGGCGTCCGCCGGATGCTTTACCGACATTCCGACCTCGACGATGCGATCACCCTGCACCAGCACTTCGCCGGGCTTGATCACGCGTCCGCTCTTTACATCCAGCAATCGCGCCGCATGCAGCACGACGGGATGCGCGGCACTCTGTGATTGCCCCGGGCCCGCGAGAGAGGCGATGCAAAGCAGCAAAGCCAAGGCCGAAGTAAAGCTTCGTTGAGTCATATCGCCCGCGATGGTACCACCAGCGCTCGTCCCGATACCACAGTCATCGCTGGACAGAACCCAGCCCGCGCGATCAAGAGTCGAATGGGTGGCTGGTGAAGTGCATCCCGAAGGTCTACTGGTCATCCCCCTGTCCCCACGAAGCGGCCCGTCGTAGTACACTTTCCCGCATGATGCCAAGACGCCTCGGGACGACCCTCACTGCCCTCCTGCTCAGTCTCGTAATAACCGGACTCGCTCTCGCGCAGATGTCCGATGCCAAACATAACGGAGTTCAACAGCAGCCCTTCGGAACGCAGGGCGGGAGGCCCGTCAACTTGTACACTCTGACCAATTCTCACGGTGTCGAAGTCAAAGCCATGAACTATGGCGGCATCATTCTTTCCATCCGCGTCCCCGACCGCAAAGGCCAGTTCGCCGACATCGTGCTTGGCCACGAAACCCTCGAAGGTTATGTGCCGAATCCTCCCTATATCGGAGCCATAGTCGGACGCTACGCCAATCGCATCGCCAACGGCACTTTCACCCTCGATGGCAAGGCCTACACCTTGCCCAAGAACGACGGCCCCAACACGCTGCATGGCGGCACTGACAAAACTTTCAACAAGGTTGTGTGGGATGGCGAACCGCTGAAAGGCAAGACTGGCGTGGCTTTCAGCTATCTGAGCAAAGACGGCGATGACGGCTTTCCCGGCAACGCGAAAATCAAAGTCACCTACACTCTCACGGATGGCAACGAACTCGTTATCGACTATGAAGCGACCACCGATAAGACGACGGTCGTCAATTTAAGTCAGCACAGCTATTTCAATCTCGCGGGCGAAGGCACTGGCGACATTTTGAGTCACGAAATCATGATCAACGCCGACCGCTTCACCCCGGTCGACAAAAATCTGATTCCCACCGGCGAGCTTCGCCCGGTCAAAGGCACGCCGCTCGATTTCACCACGTCGACAAAAGTCGGCGCCCGCATCGACGACAATTACGACCAACTCGTTCTCGGCCACGGATACGACCACAACTGGGTCATCAACCGCAAAGGCGACGGCCTTACGCTGGCCGCCCGCGTGTACGAACCCGCTAGCGGTCGCGTCATGGAAGTCTCGACGACACAGCCCGGCGTCCAGTTCTACACCGGAAATTTCCTCGACGGCACCGTCACCGGCAAGCAAGGCCACGTCTACAAACGCCGCTTCGGATTGTGCCTGGAGACGCAGCACTTCCCCGATTCGCCAAATCACCCGGACTTCCCAAGCACCACCTTGAAGCCGGGGGAGACGTTCAAATCGAAAACGGTTTTCAAGTTTTCAACGAAGTAAAGAAGTAAAGATGACCGTTTGTCGGAGCTTGCTAGCTCGTGCCAACATCGTTGTAGTTTTTCTGTGCCTATTGGCAATAGCTGGGTGCGACCTTCCGAGCGATGCAAGTCTTATCAGGCAGTTTCAGCGATCACGCCAGGATTTCGAGCGCCTGCGCCAAATGGCCGACGAAGATAACATACAAGGTCGGATACATAGTGACTTCGCCGATCCAAAGCTCTCTGACGTAAGATTGACTGAATATCGTCGCCTCATGAAGGGCAGCGGCATCGTGCGGCTCTACGCCAGTGGAAGAGGGAAGCCATTGGAACTGATAGTCGATGCTAACGGTTTCCTGGCGCAGGGTGATTACAAAGGTTTTTGGTACAACCCTGCTGAGTCGCGACCTCCTGCGGCGTCGCTCGATGAAAGCTGCTTTGACATAGCCGAGGCTACGAAGCAGGAGCGATCATGTAGCGCTGTCCTCGATCTTGGGGATGGCTGGTGGCTTATTCGGTACGAGTATCGATGAGAATGTCATCTAGGATTTCGCCAACCCGGTCCTATTCCGCTCTCAACTCCTCCACTAGCGCCTTCTCCACCGTCCGGCACCGTTCCATCCCCAACTTCTTCCCGCCGGAAGTCAGATAAAACGTATCGATCGCCATCTGCCCCTCGGTATCGATGAGCGCAATTTCGATGTTGCACTTCTGATCCGACAGGCATGACGCGATCCGGTGCAGCAGCCGCGGACGATCCTGGGCAATCACCTGCACCAGCGTGCTCGTCGATGACGACGCTTCGTCAAACTCAATCTTTGTCTCCACTTTCACTTTCGCAATTGCGCCCTTCTCAGATCGCTGCCGGTCGCGCAACATCTTCTCCAGGTCAGCCTCGCCCAGCAGGACCTCGGTCACACTGCGCTTGAATCGATCCCACTCCGAAAGATTCAGCTCCAGCGTGCGGAAGCGATCCGTGAAGTAAAGAGTATCGACCACGGTGCCCGCCTCGTTCGAGAACGCGTTCGCCTTCACAATGTTCATGCCCCACGCCGCCAGCACACCCGACAACTTGGCGAACAGAAATGGACGATCCCGCGTTACCAGCGTCAACTCGTACCAGTGCCGCCCGCGCTTCAATTCCACTTGTACCGGATCGGTGCCCAGCTCCTCCGCCATTCCCATATGCCGCATTACTTCCTCGGCGGAATGCACCAGCAAATATCTTTGCGGAAATCCTTCCAGGAATTCCTTGAACTTGCTGCTGGTCACCGGTGCCAGCGACCGCAGCCGCGCCAGCTTTTCGTCGTTTACATCGGCATGCACCCGCTGGTCGGCGCTCTTGTTCAGATAATTTTCCGCGCCCATGTAAAGCTGCCAGACGTTTTCCGCCTTCCACGGCGTCAACGCCTCAGGATTCACCGCCTTGATGTCGGCATAGGTCAGCAGCGCGAGCATCTTCAACCGCTCCGGTGTTCCCATCTTTTCCGCGAACGCGGCCACCGTCTCGGGATTAAAAATATCCCGCCGCAGCGCCGCCGAAAGTTCGAGGTGGTTCTCAATCAGAAATAAAACTTCCGCGCGCTCTTTCGGATCGACATCCAGCCGGTCCATCGCCTGGTTCGCGATGTCGAGGCTCGCCTCCACGTGATTGCCGCCCGGGATGCCCTTGCCCGTGTCATGCAGCAGCAGCGCCAGGTACAACAATTCTGGATCTTCCAGTTCTCCCAGCAACTCCGCGTAGCGCCGGTCCCACTCCGATTTCGACTGCTTCAGCCGGTGCAGGCTCTCGATGGCCAGAAACGAATGCTCGTCCACCGTAAAGCGATGGTAAAAATCCCGCACAACGAGTGAGTCGATCAACTTCAATTCCGGCAAGAGCAGCGTCAGCAGGCGCAGCGAATGCATGGCACGCAACGCGTCTGCCGCATACGGCTGCAACAACGTTTCCTGCAGGTAGAGCCACAGTTCCGCTCCCCGCGGCGGCGTTGCCGCCAGTGCCGGCAAGGTCTGCTCAATGCGATATTCCGTGGTCGCACTCAGCTTCAATCCGTGATGCGCCATGAAGTGAAACATCCGCAACAGCACTTCAGGATCCTGCAACGCCGAAGACTGCTGCAGAAATATGAGTCCATCGACAACGGAGAAATCCGCGGTCGTAATCCGCGTCCGCCAGCTCTGCACCTGCCGGTATAGCGCCGACCAGGCTTCTGGAATTTCCTCGAGCAGTTGCGTCACAGTGCGTTGCACGGCGCGCGCATGGCCAAAATAAATGCGCATCCAGTCCGCGGCGGAAAGTTCCAATGCGTCCGTCGCTCCAATACGCCGCGCCGCCGCTTCATCCTGCGCCTCCCAGCTCAGCGTGTTGTCGTCGCGCCCATGCCGGAAGTGCAGAAAGCACCGCGCCGACATCAGAAAATCCAGCGCCGCCTCCAGTTGCTTGCGCACTGGAGCCCGCAGAGAACTTGCGTCCGGCCAGTCATGGAGCTTGTCCATCGCCGAAGTCAGCGCGAGCCAGTTCGCCACATTGCAGTCGCGCAGTCCACCCGGAGCTTCTTTCAAATTCGGCTCCAGGTGATACAGCGTCATTCCATACTTTCCGTGTCGCTCGCGCGTGACTTCCGCCAGCCCCTGCAGCAAGGCCTTGGATTCCCGCATCACCAGCTTCGGAATTGATTTGTCATGAAGTCGGCGAAACAGATCGCGATCGCCCGCGAGATACCGGCAGTCGAGGAGGGAAATGGTGAACTCAGTATTGTTGGTGTCGAAGCGGTCGCACTCCGCCAGTGTGCGCGACGCTGGACTCAGCTTCAGCCGCAGGTCCCATAACTCCTGCGAAAATCGCCGCACCGGATCCTTGAAGGCCTGCTCTGCATCGCGATCCCCAAAGAGGAACAGCAGGTCGATATCGGAGTAGGGAAAAAGCCAGCCTCGCCCGAACCCACCGGTGGCAACCAGTGCAAAGTTGACCGGCCCGGATTCGTTTGCAGAAACTATGTCGCGCCACAACCGCAGCAGGATATCTTCGACCAGTCGCGTGCGTTGCGCCACCGCCGCGCGACCATCTCCGCTGACCTCAAAGTCCCGCTGAATGCGCGCCGACTCGTCGCTGAGGGAACTTCGCAGTTCGCTAATCAATGAGGACGCTGCCATCATGAAAGTACCTCACCCCGTTTCTTCAGCCACCGGGGGAGGACCGCAAAAGCCGTCTGTCAGATGCTTTCCGATAGCAATCAGTTCAATCGATCTGTCATCCTGAGGCGGAAATTCGACTCGCCGAAGGATCTGAGCGAGCCGCGCATTTTGATCGCTGCGTCGGCCCGCACCCTTGCAGCTACAACGCTCCCTCGCCGCGCTCGTCATTCCGAATACGGATTGCTTCATCCACCCGCGACAGAAAAATCTTTCCGTCGCCAATCTTCCCTGTGCGCGCCGATGCCAGAATGGCCTGCACCGATTTCTCCACCATGGCGTCGGGCAGCACCATCTCCAGTTTTGTCTTCGGAATTAAATCGACGCTGTATTCGCGTCCTCGATAGACCTCGGTATGCCCCTTCTGTCGGCCGTGGCCGCGCACTTCGATCACCGTCATGCCTTCGACGCCAATCTCGTGCAGCGCAGTTTTCACCGCTTCCAGCTTGGAGTTTTGAATGACTGCCTCAATCTTCGTCATAATGTTTTCAAGTCCTGTTCTGCGTTCCTCACGCCGACACCTCCCAATAATATCCCTCTTCCCCGAGTTGGGAGAGATCCAGGCCCCGCATTTCGTCCTCCTCAGAAACTCTTAATCCAATCGCGACATCTCACCGCAGGTATTGTTGTGCACGACGCTTCAAGTTCCCGCTCCCGGGGACTCTCCAAGCAGCCCAGCGATCAGCCTTCTCCATTGAGACTTCGACTTGGCGCGTGCGAACAAATTGATACCTCCGCGCGAACTTCTGCACCCAATTCCAGGACGCCTCACTCTATCGTCCGCCACTGCTTCACGGAAATCGAAACTATTTATCGTGCCTATCAGGTTTTGTTATTGATTTGAAGACAGGAACCGGCCTTCGAGGTCGGGAAGTTCGATCGAATCGCACATCGAGCAGGTCGTTTCCTCCAAGGACTATTTCGCCGGCACTTTCGCTGGCTCTGGCGCAGGCGGCTTGGCGAATTTCGCATCATCCACCGGAACATTCTGCTGGACGTCGGTCACCTGGATGGTGAACCGGCCGCTCGGCCGCGCCAGCGTCCAGCGGTAGGGAATCTTCACTCCGTTCGTCTCGCGGTAGTCGGCGTAGTCAATCTGTACTGGAAGCTCGCCCAGCGCCGTCTCGCCGAATCGCACCATGCGCACCAGCAGCCCGGTTTGGGTGTCAAAGAAAAGCTCGATCGGCGTCTTGCCCTCGCGTTCTCCCACTACTGAATAAACGTCGTGGTCGTCGACTTTTTCCGTTCCGCGCACCTTCAGTTGGCTGAACATCGCTTTCAAATGCGTCGCCAGATGCAGATCCGCATCGATCGACGCTCCGTCCAGATCGCTGCCATGCATCTCGCGCGTCGGGCGCCCCGGCGCCCCCAGCCAGCCCTCGTGTCCATCGAAGGCCGTAACGTTGTCGCCGTCGGGCAAGTGTGTGAAAGAGATTCGCTTGTCGGGATCCTTGGAATAGATATCGATCGCGATCGATTTCCCGCCGACGTCAATCGTCCCCTTCATCACGCGGCTGCTCACGTTGCCGATCGCCGCCGCTCCGCCCGCCGCCTGCAGATATTTGTCCAGCAGTTGCGCGCCGCTGGGACCGGCACTGTCTTTCGCCTCGCCTTCCGCTTTCATTGGCGCGCCCATGCCCATCTTGACCTGTTCTGTCATCACTACCGGAATCGCCACCGGTATCGTGCTGCCGCGATGGCACGTATAGCACGTCACATCGCGATGCCGATCGAAGTTGTCCGCGTTGATGGCGAACATCATCTCCATCATTTTGCGCGCGGTCGCCTTCGTTTTCTTGTCATCCTTGTCGAACGCGCCCTGCACGTGGCAAAAATCGCATTGCACACCCAGCGACGCGGTGATGAACTCCATGGTCGGGACGAGTTGCTCCGCCGGAATTCCCTTCAGCACCTGAATGTTCTTGAATTGTTCTTCCGCCTTCTTCGGCGCTGGAGCACTCGCGCCCGCCTGCGCTTTCACTCCTCGCACCACAACGCTACACACGATCAGCGCCACGATCGTGCCGACAACGGCCATCCGTTTTGCGTTCATGAAGATTTCGCCTCGGTGGAATTCGAAAAGTCTAACAAATGCTCACCGCTCCTCGCGCCGCTCAAAAAATTTCCACTTATCTATTCCCGCCGGCACCGCGACGTCGAAAAATCCCACCATCATCTCGTCCGATGTCTGGTCACCCCATGTCACTGTCTTTTCCGGATCGGGGTTATGCGGATTATTCTTCGAATTGTCATACCACGCAATCGCCCGCAGCTTCGTCCCTGCCTTCAGCAATCGCGGCTCCGCCAGTTTGTAACTCAGCTGCCAATGAAAGTGATAATTCACCCGCAACAAGACTTCCACGTTGCCATCGTCGTGCACGATGTCGTATTCAAAACGCTTCCCGCGCAAATGCATGTGCGGAAATAAACTCAGCAGCGTCGCGTCATTGGGTAGCGTCCCCTGCACTTCAACGCGAAAGTCATCCGCTCCCGGTGGAATAATCAGCGCATGCTGGTTTAACTGCAGGGTGATCACCCGCTGCTTCGAAGGCGCCTTCGCAAATATCAGCCCGATGCTGGTCTGATCCTCATCGGCTGTGCCGTTGGTCGTGTAGTGCATCTGAAAAACCAGGTCCGATCCCGCCGGAACAAACTTCCCCATACCGTCTGGCCACTCGTCCGGAGAGCTGCCCGGCGCATACACCAGCAACAGATCGCTGGTCGTTTCATGCGCCTCGCGCCGCTCCAGCGGATCGTTCAACGTGGAAGCCGTAAACGGTTCGCCGACGGGTGCATGCCGCAGCCACTGCGAATCTCGTGGCCGAATATAAACCACGGCATGATGCACGTGCGCCGGGCTTCCCGCACGAAACTCCGACATCTGCACCCATCGGTCCTCGGCAAAATGCGTCGGTACGATCTCGTACGTGTACTCAACCTCGCCATGCGCCGGAATCTTTATCGCCGTTGGCATCTTCACTACCAAATCCGGCTGCGGAATATTCCATCCCTCAGCCCATTTTCGCGGTACCGGCGCATCGTGAGCGTCGCCCGCAGGCGCTCCGCTGTTCGCCCAGGTCGAAATTATCCCGATCTGCTGTTCGTTGAGCGAAATGTCGTCTGCAAAGTGTCCGTACCGCGGATCCGCAAACCACGGTGGCATCATCTTCATCTCGACCGCATGAGCCATCGCCCGCGCCCACGGCCGCGTCTGCTCGTAAGTCACCAGCGGCATTGGCGCAACTTCTCCCGGACGATGGCAGCTCTGGCAATGATCCTGCAATATCGGTACGACATCTTTATAGAAAGTTGGCGGTGGGGTCGCCATTCCGTTTTTCTGCCACGCGGTTCCGGTGAACGCAGCCAATCCGACAACCGCCAGCATCCCGATCAATCCGCGCGCCATGTAGTGATTCTACAAGTTGTTTTCCTCTGTGTTCCCCCTGCGCCCTCTGTGGTTAAGCTTTTGCTCTCTCCACGCTCACACCGAGCCGCGCGAAAATGCTACATTCAACCTTCATGTCCGCGCCTGACTCCATCTTCGTTCGCGCCTGCAAATCGCTGACCGTCGATCGCACTCCCGTCTGGTTCATGCGCCAGGCCGGACGCTACATGCCGGAATATCGCGCCGTCCGAAAGCAGCACTCGCTTCTTGAAATCTGCAAGAATCCCGCGCTCGCCGCCAATGTCACCATTACCGCCGCCGAATTTCTTGCAGTCGATGCCGCTATCATCTTCGCCGACCTCCTGCTGCCGTTCGAGGTTATGGGCCTGCCCTTTCATTTTTCCGCCGGCGAAGGACCCGTCATCGAAAAGCCCGTGCGCACCAAACAGGACATCGCCGCTCTGCGCACCGACCGCGCCGCCGATCTCGGTTATGTTTCCGAAGCCGTGGCTCTTGTGGCCAAACATTTTGCCAACCGCGTTCCTGTCATCGGATTTTGCGGTGCGCCCTTCACTCTCGCCAGTTATATGATCGAAGGCGGCGGCTCGCGCAACTATATCCACACCAAGAAAATGATGTACAACTCTCCCGCCGACTGGGACGCGTTGATGGGCAAACTGGTCGCGGTCACGACCGCCTACGCCGCCGACCAGGTCCGTGCCGGTGCCGACGTCATCCAGATTTTCGACAGTTGGGTGGGCTGCCTTAGCGTGGAGGATTACCGCCGCTACGTTCTGCCTCACGTTGTCTCGATGGTGAAGCAGTTGCAGAAGACCGGCGCACCCATCATCTATTTCGGCACCGACAGTGCCACGCTCCTGCCCGCCATGAAAGAAACCGGAGCCGATGTCGTCGGCCTCGACTGGCGCATTCCGCTCGACGAAGGCTGGCAGCGCCTCGATCATCAATGTGCGGTTCAGGGCAATCTCGATCCCGTGCTTCTCTTCGCCGACTGGAAGGAACTGAAGTCGCGCGCGGAAGACATTCTCCGCCTCGCCGCCGTACGCCCCGGTCACATCTTCAATCTCGGCCACGGCATCCTGCCCGAAACCCCAGTAGAAAACGTGAAGAACCTGGCCCGCTTTGTACAGGAGCATTCCGGCTTTCGAGTGCGCGCTTCCGGAAGCCGAGAGCCGGGCGCCGGAAGCCCGACTCCATGACTCGCATCGCCATCATCGGCGGAGGCATCTCCGGCCTTGCCGCCGCCTTCGCCCTTGAAGGCCACCGCCGCGATGGCGCCGAGGTCGAATACGTTCTCTTCGAATCTTCGCCGCGTCTCGGTGGCGTCCTCCGCACCGAACACATTGACGGATGCATCGTCGAAGCCGCTCCCGATTCCTACCTCACTGAAAAGCCCTGGGCTACCGACCTCGCCCGCGAACTCGGCCTCGACGGTCAACTCATCAGTTCGAATGACGCCAACCGCAAGACTTACATTCTCACTCGCGGTCGCCTCGTCGAACTGCCCGACGGCCTGATGTTCATGGTCCCAACGAAGATTCTGCCGACGGGTCTCTCGCCGTTGTTTTCGCTGAAGACCAAGCTGCGCATGACCCAGGAACTCTTCCACCCTCGTCGCGCCGCGGAGCAAGACGAATCCGTCGCATCCTTCGTCGAGCGCCACTACGGCGCCGAGATGGTCGACCGCCTCGCTGATCCGCTGCTCTCCGGAATCTACGGCGGCGAAGCCGCTACCCTGAGCGTTCGCGCCGTGCTCCCCCGTTTCGCGGAGATGGAACGGACTCACGGCAGCCTCGGACGCGCCATGCTTGCCGCCAGAAAAAAAACGTCCAGCGCTGCAACCAAACCCGCTCCGCCAATATTCACCTCGCTCCGGAACGGCATGCAGAGCATGGCGGACACATTGGTTTCACGCCTGACTGGAACCCTGCTCACAAACGCCTTCGTGCAAGCCCTGCAGCCGCAAGCCGGAGGCTGGCTTGTCTCAGCCGGCATGCAGTCCGACCAATTCGACTCCGTCATCCTCGCTCTACCCGCACCCGCCGCGGCCCAAGTTCTGCGTCTTGCCAGTGCCGATCTTGCGGCCGAACTCGCTGCCATTCGGTACAGCTCGTCCATTACCGTAGGCATCGGCTACGACGGCGACGTCCGCCGCTCTCTTCCCCCCGGCTTCGGATTTCTCGTCCCCCGCAGCGAAGGAAAGCGCCTGCTCGCCGCAACTTTTGTGCACAACAAATTCCCCCACCGCGCGCCCGACGATCGTGCCCTGTTGCGTTGTTTTTTTGCCGGAGCCAACGCGGAAAACGTCTGGCCTCTCGCGGACGATCAGATTGTTGGCATCGTGCGCAACGAGCTGCAGCAGATTCTGGGCCTCCGCGCCGCGCCGCTTTTCGCCCGCGTCTACAAATGGAAGTCCGCCATGGCGCAATACGGCGTGGGGCATCTCGATCGGCTCGACCGCATCCAACGCCTGTGCCAGCCGTTGACCGGCTTGGCTTTAGCAGGAAATGCCTACCGCGGCATCGGCGTCCCCGACTGCATCCGTAGCGGCCGCGAAGCCGCTGAGCAAGCCGTAAAGACATAGCCTGCCTCATTCTCCGCCGCAGGCGTCGATGTTGTCCTAAAGCATAAGGCCACCGGCAGGAGCCGGTGGCCTTATAGTTTCGAAGCGCTTCCTAAGCGCTCGCTCTTGACTCCGGCGCTTTTTCAAAGGCCGGTTCCACTCTCTGAGGCTTCTTCTTGCGTCCAAACAACGCTTCCCGCACCAGCCTGTAAATCGTCACGCGATTCTGCGCCACGACTTTTACCCACGCGAACTTCCCCATCATGGGGAAATAAATTCCGCGGAAGCACATCCGGGCCAGGAAGATGTTGATGCGATAGCCAAGCGGCTGATCGTCGAGCGAATCCACGGCATGAGCCAGCGCTTCCGGACTGTAAGCCTGCGCCCATCCGTATTTCACTTCCGCATGCGCCTCTTCAATTGTCATCTTCAGCGGCGTATGCGCCATGGCAAACGGAATAAACTCCTGCCAATGCTTCGCGCGCGTGAGCCGCCCCGCAGTCTCCAGCCGCTTGTAGAGCGGTGTTGCTGGCAGCGGAGTCAGCAACCCAAAAATCGGCAGCCCCGGCGGCCACGTGCGCACCTGAGACAGGGTACGCTCGCCCACCCCAACCGTGTCATTGTCCATGCCGAAAATAAACGATGTGATGGCATACACGTTGCGTTTCGCCAGCCGCTCCAGCACTTCAGCATACTCACTCGGCTTGTTGAATCCCTTATTCACATCTTTCAAATTCGTCGGGTCGATCGATTCCATCCCGATGAACACCCACTTGCCACCCGAGGCGGCAATCAAGTCCACCAGTTCCTCATCGCGCAGCAGATTGGCGCTGATCTGCGCCACCCAGTGCACCTGCGCCTTCGCCGCAATAATGTCGCGCAGCAGCGACTTGGTGCGCTTCACGTTGATGGCGAAATTGTCGTCGATAAAGAACACCGCCATCTGCCCTTTTTCCTTGCGCGCTCGCGCCTTCAGCAGAAGCAGTTCGTTCACCACGCTTTCGTTGGTGCGAAAGCGAATCGAATCGCCAAAGAATCCGGTCACGGTGCAGAACTCGCAGCCATACGGACATCCCCGGCCTGACTCGACAGGAATAATCCGAAATGTTCCCCAGCCCTCGCCGACCTTCTGCAGCATGGGGGCTACGACTTTGGGCAGCAGATTGAACTGCTCGAGATCAATCGACTGCCACGGAATCACTGGATACTCTTTCAGCGATGGCTTCCGCTCTTTGCCCGCGTCGTCCACAGGCGTATAGATTTCCTTAAGTTCGCCGCGAGCCGCATCGTTCACCATCTGCGGCCAGGTTTCGTCCGCCTCGCCGAGTGCCACCGCATCGGCGTGCCGCGGCCCACCATCCCGCCCCAGCGCCTCATCGGCCAACTCGGTGACGTGCGGACCACCCATCACCACCTTCACGCCGGTCGCGCGAATCGCGTCCGCAATGCGGTAAGCCTTGGCGATCATCCGCGTCATCGCACCAATGCCCACCAGATCGATCTTTTCATCGCGGACGTATTGCGCGATCTGCGCTTCGTCCATCGGCTTGGCGTTGCCGTCAATCAGCAACACCTCATGTCCGGCTGGAGTCAGCGACTTCAGCAGAAACATCCATAGATGTGGCATGAAATTACGCGTAACCCCGTTGTCGGGGTTGTATAGCAGGATTTTCATGACTGCTCCCTTCACGAAGAAGAACGTGCTTTACCGCACGTACAAACGTGCTTCACCGCACGGAGCCGTCACGAGCGATGCCAAGAATTGGCTAATCTGCTGCGTTTTTAGTGTGTGTGCTTGATGGGAATTAGGAACCCGACGAATTGTACACCCATAACGCTACATTCCAGCGTCTATGTCGTTTTTGCTGTTGTATCGAAGGTGCCGAAGTTCCCAATTGGGATCGCCGTTTCCAGCGGGGAACCAGCCCTTTTATGCCGGAATCGAGCTCTTTTTGTCACTGCCCTGACGCCTCAAACGCGCCACCACCAGCCGGATTTCGTCGTAGGTAATTTCCGGCGGCAAGGCGTCCTTCAAGGTTTTCAATCGTTCCAGCCGATCCAGACCCAGGCTGGCGCACGCTGCCTCGATCACCGCCAGTTTGTTTCGATCAATCCACTCCGGACGAAATTCCAGCTGGCCTTTCTCCACCAGTCCGGCCACCGCGTTCACGACGGTCGAAATCTGCCGCCCGCGAATCTCGGCAATCTCCTCAAAACTCTTGCCCTCGGCCAGCAGTCGCAGCGTCTCCAGCGCCGGAGCCGTTTTCTTCTCCGCCGGAGCCGACGCCCGCGCGCCTTCGCCGTAGCTCCGCAGCGCCGCCAGAATTTCTCGCCCGTACATGTCCGCCTTGCGCTCGCCAATGCCGGTGATCGTCATCAACTGCGCGATCGAGGTCGGCTTCATGCGGCAGATTTCGTCTAGCGACGAATCATGCAGCACCACATACGCCGGCATCCCCTGCTCCTTGGCCGTCGTGCGCCGCCACTCCCGCAGATACTCCCGCAGTTCCACATCCGCATCTGCCACCGGAATCGCCGCCACCCGTGGGGACGAAGCTCCGCCCGAGCGCGCCGCGGTCCGCCGTACCGCCGCCGTGCTTGCCGCCAAAGTCATCCACTCTGGCGTCTCGCCGCACACATCGCAGGCTCCGCACGACTCCCATTTCGGAGTCTCCCCAAAATGCGTGCAAATCTGCCGGTGGCGGCATTTCCCTGACTCCACAAATGCGCGAATCACGTTGTAGCGCTGCCACGCCCGGTCGCGCTCTGCCGCATCCAGAATCTGATTGGCAAAATATCCCAGCAGTCCCGCATCCTGCTTCTTCCACAGCAAAATGCAGTCCGCGTTTTTTCCGTCCCGGCCGGCGCGTCCCGCCTCCTGGTAAAACTGCTCCACCGACTTCGGTAACGCCAGGTGCACCACCGCTCGCACCGTGGCCTTATTGATCCCCAATCCGAACGCGATCGTGCCCACCAGAACCCGCACTTCGTCCGACATCCAGCGTTCCTGGTTGCGCCGCCGCGCGCCACTGTCCATCTTGGCGTGATATCCCACCGCCGCAATTCCCTGATCTTCCAGAAAATCGACCGTCTCTTCTACTTTGTTGATGGTCGGCGAGTAGACGATCACATTCCCCTCGTCGTAATTGCGCAGCGCCGTCACCAGCAACGCGGACTGTTCCGCGCTGTCGCACTCCCGCACCAGGTAGCGCAGGTTCGGCCGGTGAAAGCTCGCAATATATTTGTCGGGATTGCGCAACTCCAGTTGCGCCAGAATGTCGTGTCGCACATGCCGCGTCGCGCTCGCCGTAAACGCCGCAATCGGACAATCCGGAAACTTTCCCCGCAGCCGGCTCAGCTGCCGGTACTCCGGACGGAATTCGTGCCCCCACTCTGAAATGCAGTGGGCTTCATCGATGGCAAAAAATGCGATCGGCACCTGCTGCATCCAGCTCAGAGTGTCGCCTCGCGACAGCCGTTCCGGCGCCAGGTACAGCAGCCGGTAAGCCCCTTCGCGCGCCTGCCGCGTGATGCGCTTCTGCTCTTCGTCGCTGACCGAACTGTTCAGCACCGCCGCCGGAATTCCCATCTGCGCCAGTTGCGCCGCCTGATCCTGCATCAGCGCAATCAGCGGAGAAATCACCACTGCCGTTTTCCCCGAAACCACCGCCGGCAATTGATAACAGAGCGACTTGCCCCCGCCCGTCGGCATCACGACGCAAGTGTCCCGACCCGCCAGCAGACTCTGCACAATCCGCTCCTGCAATGGCCGGAACGCGCTATATCCCCAATAGCGCTTCAGCGGCGTCAACAGATCGGCTCCCGAGGTCATGAGATCAGCATGCGCCATAAGCGGCCAGTGTGACATGCTCCGAACCGCGAAGCGGCGAAAGAGTACAGACCACAGCCTTCCCTAAGCTTTTGTCGAAGGGGAGCAAGCCGTGGGTAGCAAGATGGAAAATAAATACCCCGAAGGGGCGAAAGAAAAACTGCTTCTAGTATAGGCGTCAGGCGGTGAGCCGAATTCCACAGCGTCAATTTCTTCGCGCAATGCGCCCAAACTGAAACGATGAGGTTTTCACTGCGTCATTCCGAAGCTGGCAACGCCTGAGCCGACCCCACAGCTGCCGCCGGATACATCCGGTCAAACGCCAACCACACCACCGCGACCACCACAAAGCAAAACACGCTACCTTCTGGCCCCACCGACCCGCCGCTCAGCCACGATGCCCCGCGCAGCGACGAACTCAGCAGGTGCCCCGGAGACACCATCCCGCTATCTGGCACGGAATAAAAAAAAGTCTCGCCCCAGTCCCATGCCGCGTGAAATCCCACCGCAAACCACAGATTCCCCGTGCGCCGCAGCGTCAGACAGAAGAAGAATCCAATGAATGCCGCCGCCAGCACTCCCTTCCAATCTTCCCCATAGTTCCGCAAATGAATCAATCCAAAGCCGGACGATAGTCCAATCGCTGCCCGCCAAAATCCAATCCCGCGCGCCAGGGTGAACTGCGAATATCCCCGCAGCAGAAATTCTTCAAACAATCCAACCAGAAGAAACATCACAGCCCAGAATGCCGCAAACCGTGCCATGCGCGCGCCATGCAGCACCAGGTGTCCGAAAGTAAATGCATGCGCTCCATACAGTGCGAACATCAGCAAAGTCATGGCGCAAAATCCCCACACCGTGCCCATCCAGAACAAGCGGCCGAACGCCTGCCCTCCCGGCAATCCAAACACTCTCCACGGCCGCCGCTCCACCCGCGCCAGCACCAGCGCCGGAATCACCGCCGCCACCAGCATTCCGAATTCCTGCAGCAGTATCGTCCATAATCCGCTCGCCCGCACATCTCCCGCCGAGAGCCCGCCAGCCAAAACCTGCAGCGGATAAAACATTGCCACATAGAAGGCGAATCCCCATCCCGGCCGCAGCCCGTCTGGACCCAGAAACAGCGTCCGCGCATACGAAGGCTGCGTCGCCGCCGCAAACTCCGGCACCGCCACCGGACTCTGCGCGACCTCGACCTCGTTGCTTCCGTCCGTCATCCCCATCCCCGTTGTCATTCCAACCGCGTCCAACCCAAGTATCACTTTGTCATTCCGAACCGGACGACAAAAACCCAATATCTCTTGTCATTCCGAACCGGGCCAAAGCCCGGTGAGGAACCTGCTTCACTCCGTCCGCGCCACAGAACTTTCCCCGCAAACGGCCTCCGACATGGTAAAACACTCGGCTCGACCTTATGCGTCCATATTTCACCCGCGAACGCTTCGGACGTCCTCAATTTCTAGCGGGATTGCTGCTCCTCGCCTTCTTCGCACAGGCCTTGTGGCTGGTGCATTCCGAACTGAGTCCGGCCCAGCCTCCCGACGCTCCTGAAGCCATCCGCACCAGCGAAGGCTGGAAGCAGCTGCACGGAAAGGGAATTGCCGGAGCTCCTTTCGCCGGTTCAGGCGAATTGGGCGACTCGATTCAAGATCCCTTCCGCAGCGACGATTCGGGTTTTGATACCGAACACTCTCCGTTGCTCTCCCTGGTTTCCGCCGCGCCGCTGCTGATCTGGCCCCGCCACTTTGCCCCTGAATCCACTGTCTACTGGCGCTGGCTGCCACGTCTCCCGTTCCTCGCCTGCGGACTTCTTCTCGGCGCATCGCTCTGGTATGTCGCCCGCCGCCTGTGCGGCAACACCGGAGGCTTCATTGCCCTAACCTTCTACTGTTTCTCTCCCTCGCTGATTCAATCCAGCGCCGCCTGGCACACCGATCCTGAAATCGTCGCTGCCTGGGGAGCCTTCGGCGCCATCTTCACTGCCATCGCCGTTGCGCACACTCTCTACGCTCCGCGCGAAGTCGTCCTCTGGAACTGGCGTCGCATCGTGCTCCTCGGAATTTCGCTCGCCATCGCCGTCGGTTCGCAGTTCTCTCTTGTTATCGTGATTCCGCTGGCGCTCGCTTTTCTCCTCTACGTCGCTCCAGTGCGCCGCCATGCCGGATTCGTCATCTGGCTCGCCGCCTGCACGGTCGGATTCATTCTGCTGTTCGCCATCTATTCCTTCCACCCGCACGCCTTCGCCGAAAGCCTGCGCCGCGCCAGTTTCTGGGGAGCCACCTGGCGTGGATTCACCGTTCTCGGAGTCTACAAAGAAGTTGCCCTGCAGATCGCCCGCGCCTGTCCCGCGATGGCCCTGGTTCTTCCCCTAGCGCTGATTACCTATGCCGTGTGGCCCCGCACTCGCTACTTCGGCAACACCGCCCCACTTCTGGTCGCCGTGCTCTTCGTAATCTTGGGCATGGCGCATCCCCACGTCGCCGGCGCCGGATTCCTCCTCGGCTCCGCCCCGTTCCTCTT
>Ga0210388_10001443_pt1 | contig 18684 bp, 17 predicted proteins | sample IncBWC19OmetaG_FD_155485 | JGI IMG/M metagenome (GOLD analysis project Ga0210388, IMG submission 155485) | Forest soil microbial communities from Barre Woods Harvard Forest LTER site, Petersham, Massachusetts, United States - Inc-BW-C-19-O ... | reverse complement strand
CGATCGCTGATCCCTTGATTTTTTTCATCAATCTGATTTTGCTCTCGGCTGGTGACCCGGGGTGTGACTTTGACCCGGTTTTCAGTCGGTTCTTCGGCAGTCTGCAGTGAGTCAAATTTCACGTAGGTTACGTGGCCTTTCGTGCCATCAGGCGCTTCGTAGACTCTAAAGGCTGTTCTCACACCGCTCTTGGGTTTTCCATTGCCAGTGACGACAAGCTTAAGATCCGTTGGCGGAGAGGGTCCATAAACAAAATCTTGAGCAGTTGCGAACCATCCTTAGCATGAGCATGGATTTACTCCTACCCACAGCTTAGACTGCGCGCTAACCCCAGCCGAGGTCAAGCTCGCTTTCGGCTGCGCGAGATTGCCTCGCGGGCTTCTTTGTCGGCGGTGCGGCGGCGTTCGGTTTCGCGCTTATCCCACAATTGTTTGCCCTTGGCCAGGGCGAGCTCGACTTTGATCTTGCCGTTCTTGAAATACATGCGCGTTGGAATCAGCGTCAGACCCTTCTGCTGCGTTTTGCCGATGAGCTTGCGAATTTCTTCTTTGTGAATCAGGAGCTTGCGCGTGCGCAAGGCAGCGTGATTGGCGTAGTTGCCAAAGTCGTAGGGGCTGATGTGGCAGTTGAGGAGCCACAGTTCGCCGTCTTTAATCAGGCCGTAGGCATCCTTGAGATTGGTCTTGCCGGTGCGGACCGACTTTACCTCCGTTCCGGTGAGCACCACTCCAGCCTCGAATTTTTCGAGCAAGAAATAGTTGTGACTCGCGTTCCTATTTACGGAAGCATCCTTTTCCCCCGAAGCGGTCGGTTGGCGGCGCGGGTTTTTCTCGCGATTGGGCGCCGTCTGGTGGGTAGTCTGCTTAGCCATAGTGCTCAAAAGATGGCACTGAAAAGAAAGTATCACGAAGAGCCAGGGGGCAGGTCGCAGGGAAAGCAAAAGGAAAAACAAACTAGGCAAGGCAGGAAAGGTAATGGCGCGTGAGGGGCGCGTTCCGGTTCGACAAGTCTTAACATCGCGACCAGTCATTACTTGCTTTTCCTGTTTTTCCTGACACCTGTCGCCTGTTTCCCGTCACCCGCCCTTCAGTACCTGTACTAATGAGTGTAAACATCGCCCTACCAATCACTTCGGGTGCCCGTTGCTACGATGCTATAATCCGAATTTCCGGTACTTTTTGCACGTGACCATCCCGGAGACGCCTGACCGGTTAGTTTTTTCGGGTGGTTCGATGCGTCTTGCTGGGACAAGTCTGGCCGGGCGCCGCGGCCGGACGAAGGAAATTTTTATGAGGATTGCTTGATGAGACGCCTGATCCCTCCGGCTTTGTCTGTTCTGGTGTTGCTCTCTTTGGCGCTTCCCCTGTCTGGAAAAAGTCATGATTCGTCCAAGGCGCTTTATGAAAAAGGCACCGACGCCGAAGCGCGCCAGAACTATGAACAGGCCTTCGATTATTTCAAGCAGGCCTATAACCTCAAGCCGAAAGACCTGAGATATCGCACCGCTTTCGAGCGGACGCGTTTTTTGGCCGGGGCATCGCACGTGCACCGGGGCCAGGCTTTGCGCGACGCTGGGAAGGTCGATGAGGCGTTGGTCGAATTCCAGAAGGCGATCGAAACCGATCCATCGTCGTTCATCGCGCTCCAGGAACTGAAGCGCACCCAGCAGATGATCAAGGATACGCAGAATCCGCCACCGCAAGCGGCGCCTCCGACCGCGTTGCGCCGGCGGTTAGACGCGGCGCAGGGACCGGTTGAACTGGCTCCCATTTCTAATGTGCCGATCACTCTCAAGGTGACGGAGAAATCGAATGTGATCTACGAGACGGTGGGAAAACTCGCCGGAATTAACGTTCTTTTCGATCCTGATTACACCCCGCGCCAGGTGCACGTCGAACTCAACAACGTTACGCTGCAAGAGGCGCTGGAGATCATTTCGTTCGAGACCAAAACTTTTTGGCGTCCGGTGACGCCGAATACGATTTTCATCGCGCAAGACAATCCTGCAAAACGCAAAGAGCTGGAACAAAACGTCATCAAAACTTTTTATCTTTCCAATCTTTCGCAGCCGACCGAATTGCAGGACGTAGTCAACGCGATGCGCACCATTCTCGAAGTGAGCCGCATTCAGCAATTGCCTTCGCAGGGAGCGATCGTAGTGCGCGGCACCCCGGACCAGGTGGCTCTGGCGCAGAAATTGGTGGACGATCTCGACAAGGCGAAGCCTGAGGTCATGATTGAAATCGCGGTCATGCAGGTGAGCCGCGACAAATCGCATACCCTCGGCATCAACCCACCGACCAGCGTTTCCGTGCAGCTCCAGCCGAATATTAGCACCACCGGGACGACGACCACGACCACCACGACCACGTCTAGTACCTCCACGACGTCGAACGGCATCAGCCTGAATACGATCGCCAATCTCAACGCGACCGATTTCCAGGTGACGATTCCGCAAGCTACGGCGACGGCGTTGATGGCCGACAACGATACCAAGGTGATTCAGAATCCGCAGATTCGCGCGCTCGACGGCCAGAAGGCTTCGTTGAAGATCGGCGAGCGCGTGCCGGTGGCTACCGGATCGTTCCAGCCTGGTATCGGCGGCGTGGGCATCAACCCGTTGGTCAATACTCAGTTTCAATATCTCGATGTGGGCGTGAACATAGACATTACGCCGCGCGTGCATTCCGGACGCGAAATTTCCTTGAAGCTGTCGATGGATGTCTCGGAAGTGGACTCGTACGTGAGTATTGGCGGCATTAGCCAACCGGTCATCGGCCAGCGCAAGATTGAACACGATATACGTTTGAAAGATGGCGAGGTCAGCGTGCTCGGCGGCATGATGGAGGATTCGAAGACCAAGTCGCTCACCGGCATTCCCGGCCTTGCGTCGATTCCGATCTTAAAATATCTCTTTGCCCAGGACACCTCGGACCACTCTTCGAACGAAGTCATCTTCGTCCTGATTCCGCACATTATTCGCGCGCCAGAATTTTCTCATGGCAGCAACGAGATGATTGACGTGGGCACGGCCAATGCGCTCTCGCTGCGGCTCAGCAATGCCAAGGAGCAGGCGCCAGCCGCGCCCGTTCCGGCGGGTTCGCCAACTTCCTCTGCGATCACACCGGCCGCTCCCGGAGCCGCGCCGATGCAGCCGCAAGCTGCGGTGCAGAGTCAGATTCCGAAGAATTTCAGTTTGTCAACGCCGACTCCGCCGAATCCGGCTGGAGCTAGCGCTGGCGGCGGCGCGTTTTTATTTGATCCGCCTACTTTGAACCAGCCCAAGGGATCGACTTTCACAGTGAATGTCATGCTCTCGGGCGGCCAAAACGTTTATTCCGTGCCCGTGCAACTCAACTACGATCCGAATAAGTTGGAAGTCGTCAACGTTTCGAACGGAGGCTTCCTGTCGCAGGATGGACAAATCGTAACCGTGGCGCATCGCGAGGATCCGACGACGGGCACGATGCAGATTACGGCTTCGCGGCCTCCGGGCGCCGGTGGCGTTTCCGGGCAGGGCGCGGTTGTGACCCTCACATTCCTCGCCAAAGCGGCGGGCCAGTCAGCCTTAACCATCACGCGGGGCGGGGCGCGCGATCCGGCGATGCAGCCGATTGCCATGAGCGGGGCGCAGGCGGCCGTCACAATTCAATAAGGGTTCTCAGTTGACGATTCTTAGTTCCCTATCGAGGTTCGTTTAACTGAGAACCGGGAACTGAGAACTGATTTATGACTCAGTCGATTAACATTAGAAACACGGCAACACGCGGCCAGCGCGGCTTCACGCTGATCGAGTTGATTGTGGCCACTGCGATCGTGGCGATCCTCGTTGGCATGGCGGTTCCCGTCGCCAAAAACGCCGTCGCCCGCGAGCGTGAGCACGAGCTGCGCTACGATCTCTGGATGATGCGCGATGCCATCGATCGCTACAAAGCTGCCGCCGACATGGGCGCGTTTCAGATCAAGGTTGACAGCCAGGGCTATCCGCCGGATCTCGATACGCTAGTGAAAGGCGTCGATGTTGCCGGCAAAAAGTTGAAGTTTCTTCGAAAGATTCCTGTCGATCCGATGACGAAGGACGAATGGGGATTGCGCTCCATGCAGGACGAAAAGGATTCGACGTCGTGGGGCGGCCAGAACGTTTTCGACGTTTACACCAAGTCAGACCAGACGGCTTTGGACGGCACGAAATACAAGGACTGGTAGATGAAATTTTCCTCCAAAGCCGGCCATCCCAAACTTAGAAATATTAAACGCGGCTTCACACTGATCGAGATGGTTGTCGTGATCAGCCTGATCCTGGTGCTGATTGCGATCGCGCTGCCCATGTACAACCAGAGCATCGTTCGCGCCAAGGAAGCGAAGCTTCATCAGAATCTGACGACGCTCAATAAAGTCATCCAGGAATATTCGCTCGATAAAAAACATGCGCCCCAATCGCTCGAGGACCTGGTGCCCGGGTACATCAAGTTCATTCCGGATGACATCACCGGCACGCCGACGACGTGGCAGACGGAAGCGGAAGACCCGGAAAATGCGTGGGACCCGAACAATACCGGCATCGCCAGTGTGCACAGCGGTTCGAATGAACTCTCCAGCGACGGCACTGCCTATTCCAGCTGGACGCACTAGCCCTTGCCGCGAAAGGTGAAGTTTGCTATTGATTTGCGGAGGCGCGGCTTTGGCCGCGGCCTAAAGTGCATCGAAATCAGTATCCGCTTGAGTCACTGGGTGCGACCGATCACGAGATGAACCGACCAAGAACAGAGCGCGGCCGTGCAGCCCGGAGCGAGGGCTTCACGCTGATCGAAATGATGGTGGTGATCAGCATCATACTCATCCTGCTCGGCGTGGCCATGCCGATTTACAGCCACAGCCTCACGCGGGCACGGGAAGACAATCTCCGCAAGAATCTCGAAACGCTGAATTACATGATCTATCAGTACGGGCAAGACAAGCAGAAAGCGCCGCAGTCGCTTGACGATTTGAAGTCGGCCGGTTACATCAAGTCTATTCCGAATGACATCACCGGCAACCCTGATACTTGGGAGGTAGAATCGGGCGACGACGTAATCTTGTCGACTGATCAAACCGAGCCCGGCGGAATCATCGGAGTCCACAGCGGCTCGAATCAGGTGGGCAGCGACGGTAAAGCATACTCGACGTGGTAGAGCGGGTCACAGGCGTCAGGTCGTCAGTCCTAGGAAAATCGAGATTTGAGGACTGCTGACTTTGCGTAAACCAAAAGCCTTGATTTTCCTGACACCTAAGACCGGTCACCTGCTTTTAGGAGGTGTTCTTGAATTCTCTCAATCGGCTGCAACCACTGGCTCTCCTGGTGATGCGCCTGGCTCTCGGCACGATCATGATCGCGCACGGTTATCACAAGGTATGGGGTGGCTTCCATCACCATATGGATTTTGTCGGCTCACTCGGAATTCCACGCTGGATGGCCTATCTCTCCGCGGGGACCGAATTTTTCGGCGGCATTGCGATCGTGCTGGGATTGTTCACGCGCTTCTTCTCCCTCGCATTCCTGATCGAAATGTGCGTCGCTATCTGGAAAGTGCATTTCAAGAATGGCCTGACCGGCCCCGGTGGATTCGAATTTCCCATGGCGATCGCCACCATTGCGCTGGCTCTCGTTTGCTTCGACGGCGGGCCGTGGGCTCTAACATTTAGCGGAAGGTCGAGCGGAGTAAGGAAATCGAAAAATGGCTAATAAGGCAGCAGGGAGAAAATCGCGAAGGCCGAAGGCCGGTGGCACGAAGCGAGACGCCGATCGTTTGATCCTTCACGCCGTCGAAATCAGTCCACCACCAAAGCCCTGTGAACGAGTGTCCCTGCCTGTGGTGCGGTCCTAGCGGAAAGGGACGCTTGCGCTCGACAATGTCAAAATCTTCAAGATCATCCCTTTCCCCTGATTTGACTAAACGAGGATGTGCCCGGCAACCCGGAGGGGCGCAGTCAACTGGGGCTACAAGCCCGCCTCAGAATTCCGCCAGTTCCTTCATCGCCCGAAACAGATCGCTAGCCTGCGGCAAGATGGCATCTTCAAGAATCGGCTGATAAGCCACAAACGTGTCGGTCGCTGCCACTCGCTTTACCGGAGCATCGAGGTGATGGAAGAGCTGATCGGCGATGCGCGCGGCGATTTCCGCGCCGTATCCCCAGCTTAGCGAATCTTCATAGGCGATGAGCGCACGGTTGGTTTTCTTCACCGACGCGGCAATCGCTTCCCAGTCGAACGGATTCAAGCATCGCAGATCGATCAGTTCGACACTGACGTGATGCTCGCGCTCCAGTTTCTGCGCCGCCTGCAGCGCGCGCGGAACCACTGCGCCATATGTAATAACGGTAAGGTCGGTTCCAGCCTGCACCACTTTCGCCTTGCCAAACGGCACCGTGTAGTCCGGTCCCGGATACGGTGCGCGCCCGTAGGTTTCGCGATAGAGCCGTTTGTGTTCGAGAAACAATACCGGGTCGTCGCAACGAATCGCTGTGCGCAGCAACCCCGCGGCATCGAGCGCGTTCGAAGGAAAGACCACGCGCAATCCGGGAGTATGGGTGAAGATACTCTCGCCGCATTGCGAGTGATAAATTGCGCCGCCGGTGAGATAGCCGCCAATCGCTACCCGTACGACCAACGGCGAGGAGAATGCATTATTCGAACGCCAGCGCACGATCGGCAGCTCGTCGCGCAACTGCATCATAGCCGGCCAGATGTAATCGAAGAACTGAATTTCGACTACCGGCTTCAATCCGCGCTGGGCCATGCCCGTGGCGCGGCCGACAATATTCGCCTCGGCCAGAGGAGAATTGAAGACGCGATCGGCGCCGAATTCCATCTGCAATCCCGAGGTTAATTTGAAGACTCCGCCCTTGCCCTTGATCAGTTTCTGCTTGAGATAGTCTTCGCGGCTGGCGTCGGCCACGTCTTCGCCAAAGATTATGATGCGCTCATCGTGCCGCATCTCATCGCGCAGCGTCGAGTTGATCAGGTCGGCCATCGTTTTGTTAGTGGCCGGGGAGCGCTTGCCATCGGCTCCGGTCTCTTGCGCGGCCACTGCCGGTTGCGCCTCGAACGCTGCAGAGGTGGGATCGAGGTCCGGCGAATACACGAAGTTATAAATCGTATCCGGCTGCGGTACCGGAGCTGCCAGGGCGCGGTCGGTGTCGATCTGCAACTGCTCGTCGACTTCCTTCTCGATTTTATTGATCCCCTTCTCGTCGAGAATTCCTTCGCGCAATAAAAACATTTGCAGGCGATGCACGGGATCGCGGGCCGCGTCGGCCTGCCGCTCGGCGTCCGGTCGATAAAGGCGTTCATCATCGGAGAGCGAATGAGAATAAGGACGGATCACATGCGCGTGGACAAACGCCGGCCCATGCCCACCGCGGCAATAGTCCGAGGCGCGCTTGAAAGCGGCATAAGCGACCACGGGGTCGGTGCCATCAATTTCTTCGAAATGAAAATTAGGAAAGCCCGAGACGAGACGCGAAATGTTTCCGCCCGCCGTCTGCACTTCGACCGGGACGGAAATCGCGTACCCATTATCTTGCACGCAGAAAATTACCGGCAAGCGCAGGTTGGAAGCGGTGTTCAGCGCCTCCCAGAATTCGCCTTCGCTGGTTGTCCCATCCCCGAGCGAAACGTAAGTGACTTCGTCGCCCTGGAATTGGACGTCTTTAAACTGGCGGTAATCGCCATCGACCTTGTGCGCCGACCCCGGATGCGCCGCAAAATAGCGGCCCGCTTCCGCGCATCCCACCGCCTGTAGAATCTGGGTCCCGGTGCAGGACGATTGCGTCACCACATTTAAATGCTTGAAAGCCCAGTGCGAAGGCATCTGGCGTCCGCCGGAGCTGGGATCGTCCGCCGCGCCCACCGCGCCCAGCAGCATTTCATAAGCAGTAGCGCCGAGCGCCAGGCAGAGCGCGCGATCGCGGTAATAAGGATAGAACCAGTCGTATCCAGCCTTGAGGGCGAAAGCTGCGGCCACGCCCAAGGCTTCGTGCCCGGCGCCTGAAATCTGAAAGAAGACTTTCTGCTGCCGCTTGAGCAGGATCTCGCGGTCATCGACACGCCGCGAAGTAAACATGAGCCGATACGAATCGATAAGCTGCGGAGCCGACAGCCCTTGATAATCCTTGGCCTGCTTCGTGAGGTTAGCGTCGTTCAGCTTGGGATCGACTTTAGTTGTGGCCATTGTTTGCCGTTCGGTTCAAAATGGTTCCAGCCCCGCAATATTGTAAATCAGGTATCGGGAAAAAAAAGAAAAACAGGAAAGCAGGAAAGACAGGTGACAGGAAACCATTGAGTCTTGCGACATTTCCCCGCCGTTCCTGTTTGCCTCTCCTGTCACCTATCATCTGCCCGCTTGATCTATCCTGATCTCTGATGATTCGCTTTCTTCGCCCCTTCGACCCCCATCGCGTTCGCCTGCTGGTTTTTGATCTCGATGGCACCCTGATCGATTCGCGCCTTGATTTGATTCACTCGGTCAACGCAACGTTGCACCACCTTGGCCGGCCTGCGCTCGACGGCGATGTGATCGCCAGCTACGTCGGAGACGGCGCCCCGGCCCTTATTCGCCGCGCCTTGGGCGATGAAGACAGCGATGGCAATAACGAAGCATTACTGCCACGCGCTGTTGAATACTTCCTGGGTTACTACCGCATACACAAACTCGACCACACGACCGTTTACGAAGGAATCCGCGAAACGCTGGCGCAACTGGCGCAGCCATCGAATGGAAATCCCACAGCCAGCCCGCGGCGCCAAATGGCGGTATTGACGAATAAGCCGGTCCGCCCCTCGCGAGACATCATCAAGGCGCTGGGCCTCGCGGATTTTTTCATCAGCGTATACGGCGGCAACAGTTTTCCCACCAAAAAGCCCGATCCGCTTGGCGTGCAGACTATCCTCGACGAAACCGGCATTCAACCCGCAGAAGCGTTGATGATTGGCGATTCCTCAGTCGACGTTTTGACCGGACGCAACGCAGGCCTCTGGACCTGCGGCGTCGCTTACGGCTTCGCACCGCATACGTTGGAAATCGTGCCGCCGGATGTGCTGATCGAAAATCCTTGTGAACTCGGTGAGTTGTTGGGATAGCGGCTATCGATGATTCGAGACCTTAACCTCGACGCCAAGAGCCAAGGGCATCGGTTCTCGGCTGCAGGCTGCGGGTTTGAACCGCCAGGCCCGGACAGGCGAGGGCGGAGTTGTCAAAATCTTTGCCCGCAGAACAGGATATTCTCAGGGCTTGTGGCTTGCCCTTAATGTCAACGATCAACCACAGGAGGACCGAGCGGTGCCGATCCTCTATTCCCGCGGGAGACATTGGATAGGCAGTGGAAAGAGGGGTGGGTTCGGACGGACTCACGGGACAGCTGTCTTTCTCGAGCAGAGCGGTAAGCTTAGTTGTCGCGGTCCTAAGGCGAGAGTGGGTGGCTCAGACGCCCGGCTTTTCCCCCATCATCACCTTGCGCAGTGCTCGGTTAATCCTCGTCTGGTAGCCTCGTCCTTGCTTTTGGAACCAGGCGAGAATGTCGGCATCGATGCGCAACGTAATCGGCTTCTTGATCGGCCTGAAATATCGCGTCCACTCCGGGCCGACTCCGGACGCGGGTCGCTCTCGCTCAACGTGGGAGGCCTGCAAGCGGGCAATCTTCCGTTGCTTGGCAACGCGCTTTCTTTTCTTCATAAGGGTATCTATATGTATACTATTATACGTACACGAGCGCCAGTACAAATGTTCCAAGTGGAACATTTCTCATAAATGCGTGGCTAACCAAGATAATTCTTGGGGGCTGACCCCGGCCGAGCTTCGGAAACTGAGGGGGCTGAAGACGCCGCATGGCATCCAGCGGGCACTCGACGCCATGCCTTACCACCTGGCCGACAGCGCCTGGTCGCCGCGGCGGGTGCTGCGGGAGAATACCTCCCATTGCTATGAGGGAGCGCTGTTTGCAGCGGCGGCGTTGCGCGTCATTGGATATCCTCCGCTGATTCTTGATCTCGAGGCCGAGCACGATACCGATCACGTGATAGCCGTCTATCAGATGGATGGACACTGGGGCGCATTGGCCAAATCGAACTATACCGGCTGCCGCTATCGTGAGCCGGTCTATCGTTCGCTGCGCGAGCTGGCGATCAGTTACTTTGACACCTACTTCAATCTGCGGGGGGAGCGGACGCTTCGGACTTTTTCTCGTCCGGTGCATATGCGGCGGTTCGATCGGCTCCAGTGGATGACAACCGAGAAGCCAGTGTGGTTTGTCGCGGAATACCTGCTCACGATTTCTCATACTCCGCTGATTACGCGCACACAGGCTCGTCGGCTGCATCGCCTGGATAGGCGGTCGTTTCGGGCGGGCTGCCTGGAGCGAGCCGAGAAAAACTCTAACGAAGCATGAGTCTTTAACCACGGGGAGCACATAGGTGCATGGGGGAAAACTCGTGGAACTGCGACCGCTTTTGCATCGTATGTTGGGTATGCGTTTTTGGCTGGCCCTCGTGTTCAGTTTCGGCATAGCAGTTGTGCTTTTCTGCGGCCGCGTCGTGGCTCAGGACGCGAGCCCGACTTCGCCGGCTGCTGCAACGCCATCGGCTTCGAATCCCAAACCGATTGATCTCAAGCCCGATGCCAGCGGGGCAGTGCCCGCTGAGCAAATGCGGGAATTGTTGCGGCGGGCAGGAGAGAAAGACTTACAGAACGACAAGCAGCAGCGCGACTATACCTACATTGAGCGTGAGGAAGAACGACATCTCGACGGGCATGGTGCGGTGAAGAAGACGGTATCGCGGACGTCGGAGGTTCTGGAGATTTATGGCGAGCCAGTTGAGCGGCTGACGGCGAGGGACGATAAGCCGCTGTCGGCGGACGAGACGAAGAAGGAAGACGAGAAGATTCAGAAGATCATTGACAAACGCAAGAATGAGTCGGAAGAGGCGCGGCGCAAGCGGTTGGCTCGCGAAGAGAAAGAGCGGGAAGACGGCCGCAAGTTTGTGTTGGAGGTTGCGGATGCCTACAACTTTCATCTGGTTGGGTCGGAGGTGGTTGACGGACAAGATACATGGGTGCTGGACTGCGAGCCCCGTGCAGGGTTCGAGCCTAAGAATCGCGACGCGAAGATACTCAGTAAGTTAGCGGGGCGCATCTGGATCGACAAAGCCGAAGCGCAATGGGTGAAGCTTGACATTACGGCGATCGACACGATCTCGGTCGGTTTTGTTTTGGCGCGCATACACAAGGGCACGCATGTGGTCGTCGAACTGACGCAAGTGAATGACGAAGTGTGGCTACCGAAAAGTGTCCGTTTCCACATCGATGCGCGGGTGGCGCTCTTGAAGAGCTACGACGAAGACGTCGAGGACGTTTATCGGGACTACAAGAAATTTCGGACGGATACGAAGATCACGGTGGTGGGGGAAGAGAACAAGCAATAGTTAGATTGTGAGCCGAACGCGACGCCTTGATTGATTTGCCGTCAGCGGCGACCGTTGTGCGCCGCGGACTTCAATGGCCACTTTAGATGCGTTGACTGAGACCTGGTGAACCTGTAGGCTCCGCACTCGATGTTGATCGGATTACTCGCTCACATTTCAGGGGAAGGGAAGATAGCGTGGGCCATTTTGCGTCGCTTGGGATTCGTGTGCTCGTTTTAATTTCGGGGAGATTGGCGGTTTGCGCTGAGAATTCTGCTTCGAAGTTGCCGGTGGTCATGGCGAACCTATCACCCGCACTGGCACGATAGTGTGCAGTTGCGGAATGGAGTGTATGGGCCGCTGATCGTGCTGGAGCCGGGAGAGAAGTTTGATCCCGAACATGATCAAACATTTGTCTTCAGCATTGGGAAATATGATCCGTTTGGCTTTCTGCTGCCGGTAAATGGCAGTCCGCAGCCGCAGGCGGTTGAGTTGCACACGGCGACACGGTACCGGCTACGGCTGATCCGCATCACTTCGAATTCAGTAGATCTGCGTGTGCGTCTTAGCAACCAGCGCGCACCGGTGAAGTGGAAGCTTCTTGCGAAAGATGGCGCCGACTTGCCGGCAGCCCAATTGAAATCTTCTGACGCTGAGATGGGAATTACGATGGGCGAGACCTACGATGTGGAGTATCGATCGGAGAACGCCGGGATGGCGGGCATGGTGGTTTGGGATCCCATTTTTTACCCGCCGGTCACAATGAGGTTGCAGTTCGCGGATGCGAAAGCGGAGGCCAGGTAAGGCCGACGCGGTGAATGCGGAAATCGAAAGCTTTTGCGGATGCCGGAAATCAAGTGGAAAGCGCACTAAGATCACCTCGATTTCACGTTGAGCGACAGAGACGAATGGTCGTATTTTCAGTGGGTTGCGCGCCCGTGCAAGTACTTCCGTACCGTCTCTAGTACCTTAGTTACCCGGATTTGGGTGACCAGAGCTTGACTCGTGGTCTGACTACTACCTGTAGGGTTCAACCCCTGAAAAATCGCAATATATAGAAATCGCTTGTAAGTCCGCAAATTGTGCAATCCAGAAAAACCCCATAAAACCCAACAAAACCGGGACATTCGCGCTGAGATGCCCTCGCTTCCGGTTGAGATATGCTCAGCACACCAACAACACAAGAACCCGCAGGAAACATTAATGGCCGACTCGCGAGAAGTGATGAATATTCGTCAAGCTTCGCAGTATCTGGGAGTGAGTCCGGACACGCTTTACAAATATGTGAACGAGCAAAAGATTCCGGCGTTCAAGTTGGGCAACCGCTGGCGCTTCAAGAAATCGAAGATCGATCAGTGGATGGAAGAGAAGTCGATGGAGACCGAACCGCAGGGCAAGAAAAAAATCAAGGCAGCGATGAAGGCTGCCGGAACTCCGTAAACGAACTTCGCAGGCTAAAGAGGCAGACATGTTTGGAATGGGATCGAAAACGATAGTGGGTCTGGATGTGGGTTCATCGAGCATCAAGGCCGTCGAGCTCAGGAAGACACGCACGGGAATCGAAGTGGCGCACCTCGGCCTCGAACCGATCGCGCCGGATATCGTTGTCGATTCCATGATCGTCGATTCGGGCACGGTTTCGGCAGCGATCGCCAAGCTGTTTACGGACACGATGATCAAGTCGAAGGCGGTGGCGACGGCGGTCAGCGGACACTCGGTGATTGTGAAGAAAATTTCGCTGCCCTCGATGAGCGATCAGGAACTGGCGGAGACGATTCAGAAAGAAGCGGCGCAGCATATTCCGTTCGATCTGGCGGATGTGAATCTCGACTATCAGATTCTTTCCGACGATGCGAGCAGCCCGACGATGGACGTGCTGCTGGTCGCAGTCAAGAAAGACAAGATTTTGAACTACACCAACGTACTCTCGATGGCGGGCAAGACTCCGGCTATTGTGGATATCGACGCGCTGGCTTTGCAGAACTGCTACGAGTTCAACTACGAGCCGGCGCCAACGCAGGTGGTGGCGCTGCTCAACCTGGGCGCGAGCGTGATGAACATCAACATCGTCAAGGGCACGACACCGCTCTTCCCGCGCGACGTTTCGGTGGGCGGGCACCAATACACGGATTCGCTGCAGAAGGAATTGGATTTGAGTTTCGATGACGCGGAGTCGCTGAAGCTGGGGCGCAAGGTGGGCACTGTGCAGGACGATGCGAAGACGCCGATCTTGCAACAGGTGACGGAAATTATTGTGCTGGAAATCCAGAAGACGTTCGACTTCTTCCGCGCCAGCGCGGCGGGCGAGCACATCGAGAAGATCTATCTGGCGGGCGGATCGGCGAAGGTTCCGGGACTGGTGGAAGCTTTGCGGCAGGAGTTTTCGATGCCGGTCGAGTTGTTTAATCCCTTCCAGAAAGTTTTGGCACCGGCGGAAGGCGCCGGGGCGGAGCTGGTCGAACAGAACGCCGGCCAGTTGGCGGTGGCGGTGGGTTTGGCCCTGAGGAGCTTTGAAAAGCTATGATCCGAATCAATCTGTTGGGATCTCCGAAACCGAAAGGCAAGAAGGGCCCGGCCTTCAACATGCCGAGCTTCGATCTGGGCAACCTGGGCGGACCGATTCTCCAGGTGACGGTGGTCTTGCTGATTGCAGGCGCGGTGAATGCGGGCTACTGGTATCAGCTTGATCGGGAAAAGAAGTCGATCGACGTACAGGCCCGCGCGGCGGAACAGAAAAACCGCACCCTCGCCGACATCAAAGTGAAATACCTGGAGCGGCAGAAGCAAGCCGAGTCTTACAAGCGGCGGGTCGATGTCATTGACCAGCTGCGCAAAGATCAAACCGGTCCAGTCGCCTTGCTGTCGATGATCGCCGACACGGTCAACGGCACCGAGGCGGTGTGGTTGAACAGCATGCAGGACCAGGGACCGAATGTGGCGATCGATGGGACGGCGCTGTCGAGCGATGCGGTGGCCAACCTGATTTCCAACCTGCAGAAGACGGGCTTCTTCCGCAACATCGAGATCAAAGAAAGTTATCAGGATGAGTCGATAAAAGACATGCAGGCGTTCCAATTCACGCTCACCTGCGAAAAGGCGAAGTCGTAAAGGCGGAACCTACTATGAATCTTGGCGAATTGACAGGTGTGAAGCTACTGGGGGCGCTGGTGCTGGGGGCAGCCGTAATCACGGGCGGTCTCTTCTACACGGTGTATAAGTCGCAGCGCGACCAGAACGATGCGGCGCGGGTCAAGCTGCAGTCCAAATTGCGCGAGAACGCGGAGCTCGAAGCCTATAAGCCGAAACTGGCGGATATGGATCGCCAGCTCGCCAGTTTGAAGCAGCAACTGGAAATCGAGCGGCGCATCGTGCCCGATGAAAAAGAAATCGATAATTTCATGCGCATGGTGAGCGGAGAAGCGCGGAAGTCGGGCGTTGAAATCCGCCGCTACACGGCGAAGCCGTATGCCGCGAAAGAGTTTTACACGGAAGTGCCGTTCGAAGTGGAGTTTGACGGACCTTATTACTCGATGCTGGGGTTCTTCGACCGGCTGGGAAAAGTGGAGCGCATCGTCAACGTTTCGAATCTGTTGGTAGCGTCGACGCGGACTCCCGGGGTCGCGAAGGCGAAGCACAGTTATCAGTACGCGCCGGGTGAGAGCGTGGTGGCGACTTGCCTGACCACGACATATTTCAGTCATGATCTGGATCCGGGGGCACCGGCAGCAGCAGCAAAGCCCACGGCACCGGCAAAGAAGTAGGGGGACAGGATGAAGAGGAAGCCAGCAAACACGATGAAGACGGCGATACTGGTTTCGGCGCTGGCCGTTGGCATGGCCTCGGCGCAGAGTCCCAGCATAATCCAGAACACGCGCAACACCATGAACACGGTGTCGAGCAAGAACGCGGCTGCGTCGAACGAAGCACTCGAACAGAGCGCTCCGGCAACGATCAGCACCATACGCGCGCAGGCTGCGCCGATGAAAGTCGCGACGGGCGCAGGTCCAATGAGCGCGAAACATTCAGGCGCCAGAAAACCGGGCGCCAGACATGTTGTGATCGCTGGGACGACCATGGGGACCCGGCCGAGCAGGCCGGCGAAGGCGGTTGAAACTCCGAAAGCTTCGGTGGCCGAGGCCGAACCCGCGAAAGGTGCGGCGGAAGGCGCGCCGGCAGAGGTGTCGGAGACGGAGCAGCCAGTGACCCCGGACAGCAAGAACAGCGCGAACGGACGGCGAGATCCTTTTCTCAGCCCGGTGGTGAGCCATGCGGGCGGTTCCGGCTGCAGCACGGGTAAGAAGTGCCTGGAGATTGGCGCCATCAACTTGCGGGGCGTGGTGCGGTCGCAAAACGGATTCATAGCGGTGGTCAGCAACGGACTCAATAAGGCTTACTTCCTGCGGGAGAACGATCCGGTGTTCAACGGCTATGTGATGAAGATCACGGGCGACTCCATCGTTTTCCAAGAAACGCTGCAGGACCGGCTGGGCAAGAGCTTTACGCGGGAAGTGGTGAAGAAGATTACGACTCCAGCGGTGTAGGGCTGGGGAGGGATGTTCGAGGCAATATTTTCTAGGAAACAGATTCCAGGAAACACATGGAGGCGAAATCGCCTCGCATGGGGAGACGGGGAAATGCGAAAGCAACTGCTGGGACTCACGGTTTCGCTGCTGGCGTTCGTTCTGATCGCAGCCGCGGCTGACACGACGGGCAAAGAAGTGGCGGCGAGCGCTCGCTTGCAGAGGCTCGAAGTCGCGCACAGCCAGGACGGATTGCGGGTGGAGTTCAGAGCGACGGGCCAGTTGGCGCCTAAAGTGACGACGCTCGAGTCGCCGGCACGCATCGTCGTCGACTTTCCCAACACCGTGATGGCGACGGGACAGAGCCGCATCAACGTGGGCACGGACGGCGTGAAAGACGTCCGCGTCGGCATGAGCGGCGGAGTTTCGCCGAGCACGCGCGTGGTGCTTGACCTGGCGGGCAACGATCTCGCTGGCCGACAGCACGAATTGGTCGCTGGTCCTGACGGCAGCTTCGTTCTTACGGTTCACGACGCCGCGGTGGCTCATCGCCAGGCGCTGACGCCGGCTGCGAAGCAAGTGGCGGTGAACGCCGCGCCGCAACTCATGCCGGTTTCGGCCGCTCCGGCTCCTGTAGCTCCGGCTGCGACAACAACCGCAGTTACGCCTACTCCTGCTCCAGCAGCGAGCCCGGAAAGACCGACAGACTTTGCTTTCATCGAGCCCAAGTTCGCGCCTAAGAAGGACGACGCAGCCGCTCAGACGGGAGCCGCCGATCCTGCTGCGAAATCGCAGGAAGCAGCCATCCGTTTTGCCGACAAGACTGCGGCCGAACTCGTCGCCACGAATAGCAATGCCGCCATGGGACAGACTGGCGCCACTCCGGTGGCGATCACTCCTGCCGTCAATTTAGCGGCCGAGCAGAAGGTTCAGATGGAGCAGAAGCCGGCCGACCGCGGAGCGAAGTATACGGGCGAGCCCATCTCGGTCAATCTCAAGGATGTGGATCTGAAAGATTTCTTCCGCCTGATTCACGAGATCAGCGGATTGAATGTCGTGCTTGACCCGATGATTCACGGCAACCTGACCATCGTGCTCGATGACGTGCCGTGGGACCAGGCGCTCGACATCGTGCTCAAGAATAACGACCTGTCACGCCAACTCGATGGCAACGTCCTGCGCATCGCGACCGTGGAAACGCTGCGCAAAGAGGCCGAGGGACGGCGCGCGCAGATCGATGCCGAGGCGCTGGCAGTGGATAAAGTCAGCATCACGCGCTTCCTGAGTTATGCACATGCGAAGGACCTGTTGCTGCCGATCAAGAAATTCCTGAGTCAGCGGGGCGACGTGGTGGCGGATGAACGCACGAATTCGCTGATCGTTAATGACATTCCGGCGGTGCTGCCACAGATCGACCGCATCATCCAGCAGATGGATCGCAAGACGCAGGAAGTCGAAATTGAAGCTCGCGTCGTGGCGGCCACTCGCAGCTTTGCGCGCGACATCGGCACGCAGCTTGGCCTCGGTTGGGGCAATGGCACGACCGGCGTAGGCGGCGTGGGCGGTGTGGGACAGTCGCCGATCGTTGTCGGCGGCGGTGCGGTGCCGAATCCTCTATATCCGGTTGGTGGTACGCCATCGACCGGGACTACGGTTCCTCTGTTCTCGAACCTGGGAGCAGTCGGGCCGACCAGCGGTCTGCAATTTGTGAATGCAACCAACAACATGCGGATCGACTTTATTCTTACGGCGGCTGAGTCTCGCGGCTTGCTGAAAATTCTCTCGCGTCCGCGCGTCGTCACCCAGAACAACATTCAGGCGGTGGTGAAACAGGGCGTGAAGATTCCGATCATGACTGCGGCGTCGATCGGCTCTCCGGCGACGGCTACCTACGTTGATGCTTTTCTGCGATTGACGGTAACTCCGCAGATCACGTCGGAAGGAACGATCTTCCTCAACGTGGATGTGGAAAATACTTTGCCTAACTTTGGCCAGACCGACGTTTTAGGTAACCCAGAGTTAATAACTCAACAGGCGACCACGCAGGTGCTCGTAACAGACGGCGGCACAGTCGTGATTGGTGGTGTAATCCAGACCAACAACTCGCTCAACGTTGCACAGGTGCCAATACTCGGAAATATCCCATATCTAGGCAACCTGTTCAAGCACACGACTGTACAAACCACGAACCAAGAGTTGATTTTCTTTATCACACCTCGGATCATTCAGACGTAGACACGGCTAGTCGGGGATAAAGAAGCCGGGCGCTAAGGCGCCCGGCTTCTTCTTGCAGTGACAAGCTTTTATGGGACTAGTTTGAACACTGTTCCATCTTGATGCGTGCCACCCACCGATGTCGTGCCCCAGAAATTGCCGGACGAGTCAATGGCTAATCCGGCATCAGGGGTTCCACCGTCGCCGTTGCCGGCGAGGTTGTCGGTGAAGCTGTGCTCCGTGGTATATGTTCCGGTTGCGGTTATCTTGAACACTGTTCCGTCCTGACTGGTACCGCCTGTAGAGGTGGTGCCCCAGAAATTGCCCGTCGAGTCGATGACTAGACCAGCCTCCGGAGTTCCACCGTCGCCATTGCCGGCGAGGTTGTCGGTGAAGCTGTGCTCCGTGGTATATGTTCCGGTTGCGGTTATCTTGAACACCGTTCCATCCTGACTCGTACCGCCCGTGGAGGTGGTACCCCAGAAATTGTTTGACGAGTCGATGACTAGACCGGCC
>Ga0210388_10001442_pt1 | contig 18686 bp, 18 predicted proteins | sample IncBWC19OmetaG_FD_155485 | JGI IMG/M metagenome (GOLD analysis project Ga0210388, IMG submission 155485) | Forest soil microbial communities from Barre Woods Harvard Forest LTER site, Petersham, Massachusetts, United States - Inc-BW-C-19-O ... | reverse complement strand
GCGCTAACTCAGCACCCAGGGCCCTGTTTTCTCGACAAAACGGAATCCGAAATGGCGCAGCGGGGCCGCCTTTGTATCTGAGTGGACGACTTTCGCCTTACCCACATAGTTTATTCCAGAAGTCGTAAGATAGACCTCCACGATCGAGTCGACGGGCAACTCCGTCGTGCAGGTACACAGAAATCCGCTGAGGCTCACATCTTCAGTGTTCGTGTCCTGTTCCATTTTGTTTCCGAGCTTGTCGATGCCGCGTAACTTGAGCGGAACGCGCAAACGCACGCGGACTTCGGAGCGAGGAATAAAACGGCGGACCTTGGTGAGCTGGGTGAGACAAGCACGCAAAGCATCAAAGTCGATGGGCTTTTCGAAATAAGCGCAAGCACCGAGCTGCTTACAGTGGTCTTTGGTTTGTCCGCCGGCCTCGCCGCTGACGATAATCACGGGAATCTTTTGCGTGTGGCTGAAGGCGGTGAAGGTCTGAAGGAGTTCGTAGCCGGAATAATTCGGCATACGGAGGTCCAACAAGATGGCGTGCGGCTTATGTTCGAGAGCGAGAGCCAAGCCTTCTTGCGGCACGCCGGTGTCAATGACTTCAAAGAGGTCGCTCAATTCAAGACGGATGAGGCGTCGAATTGCCTCGTCATCGTCCACAACCAACAGCTTATCCATCGTGGAATTTCTCCTATCTCCCTGGTTGAATGCTGGTTCCGACCAGTTCGGTCAATGATTCTGGAGCGAGCGTGAGACTCTTCCCGCCGTCAATCACTTCGCGAACCTTGCGGATAAGGACCTCTTCAATAAAAGGTTTGTGCAAGAGATGGATTCCGGGATCCAGAACTCCATGGCCCGCGATGAAACTGTCGGTATAGCCGGACATATAGAGGACTCGCATTCCTGGCTGGCGAAGTAACAAATTCTCGGCCAAGATGCGGCCGTTGATGCCAGGCATGACGACATCTGTGAGCAAGAGGTCAAAGGCCCCTCCGAAGCGAGCGGCGACTTGCAGGGCGTCTTCGCCACTCTCCGCGGACAAGACGCGGAATCCTCTGGATTCAAGAAAGGTTTTTGCGAGCTTGCGCAAGGGCTCGGAGTCTTCGACAAGAAGAATCGTTTCGGAGCCACGCAGGTTTTCCGGAGAATCGGTCTTAAGTTCGTCGACGACCGGTTGGCCAGCATGTCTTGGAAGATAAATTTGGAATGATGTGCCCTTGCCGACGATGCTTTCCAGGCCGATATAGCCGTTGCTTTGTTTGACGATGCCGTAGACGGTGGCGAGTCCCAGCCCGGTGCCTTTTCCCAGCTCCTTGGTAGTGAAAAACGGTTCAAAAATATGGGTGAGCGTCGCGGGATCCATACCAGTACCCGTGTCGGTGACAGCGAGAAGTACGAAACTGCCGAGTTTGGAGCCTGGGTGACTCCGGACGTAGGTCTGGTCCAACTCCACGTTCGAGGTTTCGATCTTGAGTTTTCCGCCCATGGGCATGGCGTCGCGGGCGTTGACTGCCAGATTCATGATGACTTGCTCGATCTGGCTTTGGTCGGCTTTCACATTGCCTAGCTCCGGGTCGAGCAGCAGGGACACTTCAATGTCTTCGCCCAAGAGCTGGGGAAGCATTTTTTCCATGTCGGCGGCCAGTGTGTTGAGGTTCAGCACGGCAGGGGAAAGGACCTGCTGACGGCTGAAGGCCAGAAGCTGTTTGGTTAGAGAGGCTGCTCTTTGTCCGGCTTTTTCGATTTCCAGGGCATGCTCAGCCATAGGATTGTTTGTACCTAACTCCCGCTTGAGGACTCTGCTGTAACCAATGATCACACCTAGAAGATTGTTGAAGTCGTGGGCGATGCCTCCTGAGAGGCGGCCAATAGCTTCCATTTTTTGCGCCATGCGCAGTTGTCTTTCGAGGATTCGTTTTTCTGTAACGTCCTCGGCAAACGCTTCAAAGTAGGCCAGGACTCCGTTTTCATCGGCTACTCGCCTGCCGGAGCAGCGGACGGTGATTGGCGTGGCGTCTTTTCGCTTCCACTCCATCTCCAAGTCCTTTATTTCTTCTGTGCGGGTGAGGAGTTCTGTTAAACGCTGATATTCTTCAGAGTGACCGAAGATTTCACTTGGCAGATCTTTGCTGAGCAATTCTTCGGTCGACTCGTACCCGAGCATGTTTTGGAGCGCCGGATTTACCTGGAGGAATCGGCCGGCAGTGTTTGCGCGATAAATTCCATAAGGCGCGTCTTCCACCACCGACCGAAAACCCGTTTCCAGCCTGCGGAGAGTTTCCTCCGCTCTTTTTCGCTCGGTGACGTCGCGGTTCACGATGATCAGCTTCTCTGGCTTGCCATCGGCATCCTGGATCACGCTCGAAGTCGATTCCAATACAAGCCAGGCGCCGTTCTTGTGGCGGAGACGGTATTCCAAAGTTTTTCCGACACCGGTGCGGCGGGCCTCCGCAGCGGCATTCTTGACGCGCTCACGATCTTCGGGGTGAATCTGCTCGAAACCAGAAGAGGTTTGCAATTCTTCCTGCGAATATCCCAGAACCTTTTGATAGGAGACGCTGTTGAAAATTCGGTTCCCGTCCATATCCACGACGGCGATCATGTCGGCGGCGTTTTCGCTGATCAGGTGAAACAACTCTTCGCGGTCAACCAACTGACGGCGTATTCGATGGATCAGCAGATACTGATAGATGGTGTAAAGATCGAAGAGGAAAACCAAGCCCACAAGCCCTCGCATGGCTTGGGGAAAAACATTTTGCGAGTAGAAATCTTGGTGAGCGTGAGCGTTTGGAAGAAGAAAAGAGGCGAGGCCGCCCGTTAGGAGGAGTGTGATGATGGCGGCGGCTGCCCATAGCCACCATTCGCGCCGCTCGATCCGGCGAAAGTTTGCGCGGATGTCGTTGGTCTGCGTGCCTGCCCGATGCCCTATAGTTTTTGGCTGATGCGGTTTCAAGAATCACCGAGCGGAGTCCACACCTGCTCTCAGGACCAAAAGTTTTGGTGGCTGAGTCAGAGGCTGGTTGTGGGCCGCAGAACCTTCCAGACTCTACATGCACGAAGCCATCCATGTGGCTACTTGCTTGCGAGATACAGAGTCCACCTAAGATATTGAAACGTAAGGGGCTAACTTTGTCTGAAGTAGGGAAGAGAATAATCGCTTGGAGTCACTGCGCCATCGACGTTGTGAAGTACCGGTTTGGAACAGGTTCAGCGCGGTGGTCTGTTTTAGGACGAAGGATTGACGGAGGTCAGGCTACAGATTTTGCTGTTGATTGCGTTTTTTCTTTCGGCAGGGAAAGTCTGCTCAGCTCGTGCAACACTCAGTGAATCTTACTGGACAGCGGCGCTTACCTCGGTGCAGCCCGCGCCCGACGGGTCATAACGGATCACCCCTGCTTGATCTGTGCAAAACATGCGTTGGCCCGAGCTTCCGACAACGAGCGGCGTTCCAGTGATCGTGTACGCGACCGATGGTGTAGCTCCGTCGCCGGTCCAGGCGAGTGAGTAACCGCTCTTCGTTCCTTGTGCGATGCTGTCATCGATCAAGCAAGCCGAGGTTGGAGTTGCGTTGCATGGGTTCACGCCGCCCATGTCCGCTAAGTTCACGGGAAATCCGACACTTCCATAGGTAGAGGAATAGGTAATGGCGGCGGTGTTGATCATGCGGAGAGAGCTGACAGCTGAGGCTTCATTGGCCTGTATCCGCGACCGCAAATAACTTGGGATGGCTATCGCCGAGATGATGAGGATAATGGCGACCACAATGAGCAACTCGATCAACGAGAAACCCTTCTGGTTCTTCATAAATTCCCCTAGGTAGTACCCAGTCCGGCGGCGCACGCTGAAGCAGTGGAGCCGAACTCCCCAAACGCAGAAACTCTATCATCGTGCACCGTTTGCTTTCAAGTAAATTTAGAGCCCCTCAACTCGTCGAGGATGCGAATCCGGATTGACGCGATATGATAGAGACATCCCGGCAGGAGGACGTGGAACCCCATGCCGATCCAAACGGTATTGCAACTTGGCGACCCACGATTGCGTGAAGTTGCGAAGCGCGTGGGCGATCCTAGCAGCGCGGAGATTCGCTCGTTGGTCGAGGATCTTGCAGACACTCTTGCCTATTGGAAAAGCACGACCGGGTACGGACGTGCGATTGCTGCGCCGCAGATTGGCTCATCCGTGCGTGTGATTTTCCTTCAATTGCCCGGAGCCGAGCCGTGGCCGTTTGTGAATCCGCAAATTACTGAGCGCAGCGAAGAAAAAATCGTGGTTTGGGATGCCTGCTTGAGTTTCCTTTCGATTTTCATGCAAGTGGAGCGATATCGTAAAATCAAGATCAAATACCAGGACTTGCGCGGCGAGTGGCACGAAATTGAGGCAGACGAAGAGCGAAATCTATCTGAACTGTTGCAGCATGAGATTGATCATCTCGATGGGATACTGGCCGTGGACCGCATCACCGATATCCGCACTTTGTGTACTCGCGAAGAATTCGAGAAAAGGTATCGCGACGGGAGTCCTTACGCGACAATCGTAGAGAGCAAAACGGCCCGGTAGCGGCAGCTAGGATCCAAAGATGAAGGATTTGAAGACGAGCGTCTTGGCATACACCTCGATGGAGAGCCCAATCGGTCCGCTATTATTGGCTGGGGATGAGCGGGGCCTGCAATTGGTTTACTTCGTCAATGGCCGGCGACCCATGTCGCCACCCAGCGCATGGGTTGAGGACAAACAGCCGTTCAAGGAAGTCGTTCGCCAACTTAGGACTTACTTTGAGGGGAAGTTAACGGACTTTGATCTGCCACTCGTCCTCGATGGCACTAAATTTCAACTTCTTGTCTGGAGCAACCTGCAAAAGATTCCCTATGGCGAAACAATCAGCTACGGCCAGCTGGCCGACCGCATTGGCAGTCCCAATGCCGCGCGCGCCGTGGGATTGGCGAACGGCTCCAATCCCATACCGATCATAATTCCGTGCCACCGCGTTATCGGGAGCAATGGGGATTTGACTGGATTCGGGGGCGGCCTGCCAATCAAAAAGAAGTTATTGGCCTTAGAAAGCAGGCAGCTGAGTTTTCTCTAAATGCACGGCGATCGCGTTTCTTTTGTTGCCCGCCGTGGCCGCCGTCTTTTTCGCTGACGTCGCGGTCAGTACCGCCAGCTTTTCACGTCCGCTCCTGGCGGCGCCGTTTTCTCAATGCGTTCCAGAATCTTGGGAAGATATTGCGTGTTGTAATGCAGTCTCGAAAGATAGTTGGGCAGAGTGGGATCGCCATTCCAGCAATGCTCCGCGCGTTCTCCATATTTCACTTCGCCGTCGTATGACGGATTCGCGGTGGTTTTCAGAAAATCCTCCACGAGATACACAGCGTCGTTTAGAAAATAGTTGTCCGCGCTGCCGCAGTAAATGTGCAATTTACCCTGCAGCTTGGGGCCAAGCGTAGGCCAATCGCGGCGAAGCATGGCGCCAAGATCGTAGTGTTCCTTCCAATAGGCAGCGACGGCGTGGTCGATCTCTCCTGTTTCCTTGTTGAAGATCGCTACGGGATAGCCGTCGGCGCCAGCGGGGGAATAAACCGCCTGCCAGATATCGAACTGCTCGCCGGAACGGGAGTGCGAGCCTAGGGCTAGTTCGTATTGATTGATACCTTCGATGGAGACCAGAGTCTGCCCGAGATAATTTCGCATGCCGGGTTGCGCGACGCGAGTGTGTGGGCCTTCGTGATAGAACGCGTTCTTTTCGTCATAGATATTGACGTGCGTATAGGCTCGAAAATCGACGGGATCAGGGCACGCGATAAATGCGCCATTGTAATGGTCTGGATAAAACATCTGCACGGCAATCGATTCCCAGCCGCCAGTGGATCCTCCGTACAAAAATCGCGCCCACCCCTGGCCGATGCCGCGAAACTGTTTTTCAATGGCGGGGATAAGTTCTGTCTCGATGGCGTCCCCGTAAGGTCCTAGATTGGCGGAGTTCACGGCATACGAGTCGTCATAGTAGGGATTGGCGTGCTGAAGCTTCACGACCATGTAACGCGGAAAATTCGGCGCGGTCCACTGCTTGTAGAACTTGTAGGCCTCTTCTTGTTGTATTCGGTTGTAACCGGAGATATGAAACCGTTCGCTATAGTCCGGTTTTAGATTTGGGTCAGGCGGCTCGGTGCGAAAGCCGTCGAAGTCATGAACAAAGTGGTCTTCGAATACCATCACGGGAAAATGAGCTTGAGGATGTTCGTCGAAACCATCGGGGACGAGGATTGCCGCGCCGATATACATCGGCCGACCCCAGAATTTCGTCAGCAGTGCGGATTGAATTGTGATGTGACGGATGAACTTGGTGTCCTTCGGCGCTTCGATGGGAGGGATTTCTTGATCTAGGAGAATCGAAATGGGAGCCGAGCCCGCACCTAAAGTTATTTTCTGCGGCCTGCTATACAGGTTTCCAGGAGCGATGTTCCAATGCTGACCTTCGCCGCGGTCCATCGGGAGCTTAACGGTGTGACCGTCGGAGCGATGGAAGGTTTCGTAGCGGTGAAGGACGGCCTGAACATAGTATTCGCCTGCGGGAACGTCGCGAAGGTGGCGAATGGGATAACCGTAAGCGTTATCGTTCGTTACCACGATCGGCTGACCAGGAGCGAGCGCATCCACGTCGACGCCGAAAAGAATCTGCGTCTTTACCGAGAGATCAATCTGCATGCGGGGTTCCTGCGACGGGTCGGTGGAGAGCAAAACGAAGACTCGGCCGTCGAGTGGCTGCGCGCTACGCTCTTTGGTAAACGAGACGGAGAATTGTGGTCCATTCGTCGGTGCCGGATGCGCGAGTAGTGGAGATGCAGCTACGAAACTCGCGAGGAACGACAATGCACAATAGAGCCTGCAGCCTTTACAAATATTCATTCGTATGCCTCTGTGGTGTGGGATGCGCGCAAGAGAATAGCTTCTTAGACTGGCGAAAGACAGAAGATTTTACTGGGACGCTCTAAGCCGAAGCAGGGAAGTCGAGGACTACGAGGGTCATATCATCGTCTTGAGATGCACCGGAAGTGCGTGCGGACCAACGCGCAATTTCGGCGAGAAGTCCATCCGCGAGCGCAGTTGCGTTCAGGCGAGGATTCGATTCGAGAAACTTCGTGCAGCGGATAATTCCAAACTCCTCTCCCGTGACGTTTTTCGATTCCGGCAGGCCGTCAGTGTATAGCAGGTAGCGGTCTCCTCGTTGCAAGCGCATTTCGAGCGATGCGTAATCAGCTTCGGGAAACATGCCCAGGAAAAAGCCGTTTTTTTCGATGGAGCGCGCGTCGCCATTCGAACGGTTGCTGAACAGGAGAGGAGGGTGTCCCGCGCCGGCGTAACGAATTATTTTCGCTTCGAGGTCAACATACAGATACGCAGCGGTGACGAAATGCTCTTCGAACTTTCCGCAGAGAGCCTGGTTTAGTCCAGCTAAAACGCGAGCCGGATCGGCAGCGTGGGCGGACTGGCTAGCAAAAGCAACCTTAAGCATTGAAGCGATGAGCGCTGCTGGAACGCCATGGCCGGTAACGTCTGCGATGAGGATGCCAAGCTGCTTGCCTTCGAGCACGAAAAAATCGTAGAAATCTCCTGCGACGGCACTCATAGGAAGGTAGCGCGCGGAAATTTCTATTCCGGCGAGGCGAGGGACTACGCGCGGAAGAATAGATGCTTGGATTTGCTCGGCAATCTGAAGCTCTTTCTGAATAGTGACAAGGCTCTCCTCCCTGGCGAAAATGCGGTGTGCAACGAAATATCCCAAAGTGCAAACGAAGAAGAGAAAACCTGCGGGTTCAACGTCACGTCCGGGAACCAAGTGAAGGCCGGTGAGAATGGCATGAAGTACGAAGAGACCGAAAACGGCAAGCCCAACGGCGACAACACGTAGTTCGCGAGGGAGCCGGCCGGGTGGGCGGAGAAAGAACAGGAAAATGATCAAGAGAACCCACGAACCCAGAACAAGAAGGGCGTTACCGATATCGATTGCTCTGCGCGCGATGCCGAATAGGTCGAGAGGGATTGCAATTGCGGCAAAGACTAATTGTAGACCTAGGGACCACAGGAAGAAGCGCCGCCAGCGGGCCTGCACCATTTCGAGAAACAACAACATTAGTGGGAGGGCGAAGGTGAACGTGATGGCGCGAACAATGTGTTCGGCGAGGGCGGGCGGAATGGCAAAGACAGAGAGAAGCGGCGCCGCGCGCAAGAATTCGCGGACGGCATAAAGAAGGACAAAGAGCCCGAAATAAAGAAGAGCGCGGTCCGTGCTCTTCTTTCGAAAAAGAAAAATCCCCGTCGAAACAAGGCCTATGCTCAGGAGTATTGCTCCAATTCCTATGGAGACAATTGTCCAGCGCCATTCGGTAACAGAGAAGGAGCTTTCGCCCGCCAAGTTAGTGATGAGGACTTCAAGAAACATGGCAATTCTTATACGCGGTCGGCGACGTTATGACAAATGCGTGCCGAGTGGGCGGATTTTGCCGCCGACGCGATGCGTGATAGAACGGGATGCTTGAATCGAGGAGGGAAGTGGTGGCCAACAAAAAAGTGAAGTGGGGCGTGTTGAGCACGGCGTCGATTGGCGTTCGCAAGGTGCTTCCTGGAATGCAGTTGGGGCAGTGGAGCGAGATCGTCGCCATCGCATCTCGCGATGGGAAGAAAGCCGAGGATATCGCACGCAAACTGCGCATTCCCCAAGCTTACTGGTCGTACGAAGAACTGCTTGCTGACCCGGAGATCGAGGCTATTTATAATCCGCTGCCGAATCACTTGCATGTTCCGTGGTCGATTAAAGCCGCGGAAGCAGGGAAGCACGTGTTGTGCGAAAAGCCGATTGGCCTGAATGTGGCTGAGGCGAAGGCACTGCTCAGTGCGCGTGACCGTAGCGGCGTAAAGATAGGCGAAGCGTTCATGGTGCGCACGCACCCGCAGTGGCTGCGCACGCGCGAACTGATCCGCTCCGGACGAATCGGCGAGTTACGCTCGGTCATCGGCGCGTTCAGCTATTTCAATCGCGACGCAGCCAACATTCGTAACATCTTGGATTGGGGCGGCGGCGGAATCTATGACATCGGCTGCTATCCCATTACCACGTCTCGTTTCATCTTCGGCGAGGAACCGTCGCGGGTGATTGGCCTGGTAGAAAGGGATCCTGAGTTTTCTATTGACCGTTTGGCCTCCGTGATCCTCGACTTCCCGACAGGCCAATCCATTTTCACATGCAGCACGCAGCTCGTTCCTTATCAGCGCATGCAATTCCTTGGCACCAAAGGACGTATCGAAATCGAAATCCCATTCAACGCTCCAAACGACCGTCCGTGCAGAATCTTTGTGGATGATGGCCGAGACGTCCACGGCGGCGGCACAAGCACGGAAACATTCCCCACTTGCGATCAATACACCATTCAAGGAGACGTTTTTTCGCGAGCTATTCGCGAAGATGGCGAAGTTCCTGTTTCGATCGAAGACGCCATTCGGAACATGGCGGTCATAGAAGCAATCTTCCGCTCCGCTGAAACGGGAAGGTGGGAGAGACCGTAGCGCGTCTTCGTGCCGTCAACCCGCGGAAACATTCGGAACGGCTGCGAAGCCTTTGCCGCGCCAGCTCAATGGTTCGACACGGCCAACAACAAAAGCCCACGAAAGCGCCCCCGCCAGCAAAACCCCGGCAGTCACCGCAAACGCCCAGAAGAAATGCCCGGTTCGCTGCACCACAAAACCGGTCAGCGCGGGAGCAATGATCCCGGCGAAATTTCCGGCGCAATTTTGCAGGCCGCTCCATTTGCCCGCCGCTAGCGGTCCCGCAATAGTCTGTGTAATCGCCCAAAGATTCGAAGTGCACAATCCTGCGCTAGCGCAAGTCAAAAAAAGAAAGAGAGTGGCGAGTCTCTCGTCAAACGCAAACACCACAACCGCAAGACAGAAAATGGAAGCAAACCCTAGGCCCATCGAAGTAAACGTCTTTCGCACACGCGTAGGCGTGGCGCCACGCAAAATCCACAAATCCGAAACACAGCCGGACGCGAGCGCAGAGAGCGCCAGAATCAGATAAGCCGCACCCCCGACGCCGCCCATCTTCTGCATCGAAAAATGCCGCTCGCTAACCAGAAAAGACGGCAACCAGGTCAGCAGAAAATAGGAAAGGTAATTGAAGGCAAAGAGTCCCAAAAACGTGCCCCAAGCGGAGCGTTGCTTGAGAATTTCAAAGATACTGGGCATCTGCGCTGCGGGCGAGACAACCAGTCCCGGCCCCGTTGGCATCCATTTCTTCCATGGTGGCAGCCAGAGCAGGCTGAACAGTCCGAGAACGACGAAGAACGGCCTCCATCCATACCTGCCGATGAGCATCGCACCGAAAAAAATCCCAAACGCCGGGCCGCCTGCGATACCAGCGGAAATGAATGAATTGGCGCGCCCGCGCAGCACCTCAGGGAAATGTTTGGCGAGAATTTTGCTGTACGAAGGGAAAGCCACGGATTCTCCCGCGCCCAGGATGAGCCGCATGATAAGCAGCATTTGAAAGCCATGGACCACCCCAGTAATAGCCGTTGCGATGGTCCAAACAAAAAAGCCGCCGGCAAGAACCCAGTTAACGTTGAAACGGTCGACCAGCCAGCCCGAAATGACTTGAAAACTCGTGTACGTCCAGAAAAAGGACGAAAGGAGAATGCCTAGCTGCCAGGGAGACAACTGAAGCTCAACTTTGAGCAAGGGAGCGGCGAGGGACAGACTGCCGCGGTCGATATAGTTGATGAATGTTGATATCGCCAGCAGAGCGGCTACGGGCGCCAGCGCCTTCGAAAGTTCGACTCCAATGGGTGGCTGCGACGCGTGCGACGAAACCGCCATCTTTTCGGAACTCCTACAAAGATCGGCTTGTTTAAGCGCGGCACAAGCAAGACCAATAATTCAGGCGACAGTCTGCCCTGAATTGCGAGCGGAAGCAATGAAAGCGAGGCGGAAAGAAACAGGCGGGATTCAACTTACCGTTGGCGATGGGCCGTAAACAGGAAAGCGACTGCTTGCGCTGGGGCGTAGAAGGCCAGAAGTAGCAGGGAAGCGGCACCGTAAATCGTCAGCCGAAGCCTCATGTGTATAGAACACAAAGCACCGCTCAATGTTGCGGTGCTCTGGCCGTGACGAGTTAGCTAGGGTGAGTTATTGCAGAGTTAGATCACCGGCTCCGACGTGTGCGTGCAAGTGATATTTTCCGTTGCCTTCTTTATGAAAGGAGCGGAACAGGCCGCCATGAGTCTCGCCAAATGGGCTCGCTTCGAGGCCACCGGAATAAACTGACGCGTCCACGCGCGAATAATCGCTGGCGTCACCCACATCAATGATTAGCTCGCCAGCGCGCAGTTCCGCATCCTTATCGCCGGTAATGTGATGAAGCTCCAGGTTCCCCGCAGGCATGCGAACGAACAGCCCAGTCTTCTTCGGCACTTCGATGGTCACCTCAAGATCATTTTTGGGGCCGTCGCTGACGGTCAAGCTTGCATAATCTTTTGAGCCTTCCATTTGGACTCGCATGTCCCCTGCGTTGTAAGCATTTCGACCGGAAACCCGCACGGTAATCTTGTTCTCCGCGCCGCCAACAATGTGAAAACTCCCAGCTCGCAGATACATCTTGAGCTTTCCGCCCGAGTTGAAATCCGCCGTGAACGGATGATTCTCAATATCTTTAACGTCGAGTTTCGTTTGCGCCGCACCCGAGGTAGCGGATATGGCCAGCGCGGTCGCCAGCAAGAAAGTAGTACGCATGAAGACACCTCCCAAGCTTATGGACTATGTAACGAAGTCTCCTGCGGAAATGTTCCAGTAGTACGAATAAATCGTCAATTTAGCCATTTTTGCGTGCACCACCGATTTGGGAGGCAACGGCTGCGGTGGATAAATGCGCTCCGCCCATGCGAAGATGCTGCTGCGCGAATCAGGAGACGCGGATCATGGGCGACCTTGTCCCAGCCGAAGAGCCCGACTGGAAAAATCATGGCTTGCGCATCGTCCGCGGCGGCCAATTGGATACCAATACGCCTCAAACACCTGGCATGACTCGCGCCGAAGCCATCTCCCACGCCAAAGTAGGCGCGCAGAAACTTTGGGCCGGAACCGTTATTGTACATCCCAACGCCAAGACCGGTCCTCACCATCACGGCGAATTGGAAACCGTTATTTACGTGGTTCGCGGGCGCGCGCGCTTTCGCTGGGGAAATAATCTTGAATTCGTCGACGAAGCCGGCCCGGGCGACTTTGTGTACGTCCCACCCTATGTTCCTCACCAGGAACTTAATGCACGTAAGGACGAACCTGTGGAAGCAGTCATCGTCCGAAGCGGCCAGGAACCTGTCGTAGTCAATTTGGATATCGCAAGCCCGGAAGACGGGCTTAATCCGGCTGAAGCCGACCCCTTCCACTCTGCTCCGGGTAAATAGGAGCTCTCGGAGGATGGCCTTGGTGTTTTCAGCTGATTAGAATGGCGGTGAATTAGGATTGGCGAAACGTCAGACCATCCAGTTGGGCTACTTCATAGTGCCGCACCCGCGTGTCGTAATCCGTCAAAAGCGCAGCCGCTTCGCTAGCCACAATGGCCGTCTCGCGATCTGATCCAGCGAAAGCCTCGATAGCCTGTAGAGATTGCCAGACTGTGCTAACGAGAATCTCGACCGAGTGTCCTTGTGACCGCACGAGGACGCTGGAACACACGTACCCATTAAATGTTTGGAGTGACGGCACTACACTCTGCCAAAAGTGTTCCAGGTACTTGGTGGATTGAAGACTGGTAGTTCGAGCGGACCACAGACGAGCAATCATCCCCGGGGATACTCCTATTGGTTTCCGACAACTACGTTCCACGACCGAATTTCCCATCGCTTTACAAGACCGTTGCGGACGTACGGATCGTTGCGAACAAATTCTTGGGCGGGAGTTTCATCACCGCCCCGGAAGATCAGCAGCGCCCCATCCGGCGGGTCAGCCAGTGCACCGGCTAGAACCAGTTCGCCTCGAGAATGGGCTTCTCGAGCGAGACCCAAATGTTCCTCGCGGTAAGCGCCCCGCTGCGTAATGAAATCCGGCACCACTTCACGGTAGAAAAGGGCGTAGTAACCCATGGGCGTCTCCACCTTCATGATAGCTGAAAACGAAATCGTTCTGAACACGGCAGCCGACGCGAAAACGGGGACTCGTTCGCAAAAACGCACTCAGTCAAAATAGAAATGCGAACGCTTAGCCTCCTGCGATAGATGGGACCAGCAGAACACGGTCGCCTTCTTTCAGCGTGCATCCTTCGCCGCCAAGAAAGCGAATGTCCTCTTCATTGAGATAAACATTGAGAAACTGGCGGATCTGCCCCTGCTCATCGCGAACATGGCGCGACAGATCCGGAAAGCGCGTCGTCAAGTCATTCAACGCTTCGGCAATGGTTGTAGCACTACAGTCGATCTTTGGCGTACCGGCCGTGAAGCGGCGGAACGCTGTGGGAATTTCAATGGTGACTGGCATTTCGAATCTATCTCCTTACTTGACGCCGGCAGTTGCCGGTGCGGCGTTAAATTGATTATCGAGGTACGCCTCGAATGCATCGAGACGCGGCGCAATGGCTTCACTGACTGGAAATTCTGCAGAAATAGCATCGAGTGTCTTGAGGCCGTTTCCAGTAATACAAACGACGGTCGTCTCGTCGGGTCGAATGCGACCTTGCTGAATGAGTTTTTGCGTCACGCCAGCTGTCACGCCACCTGCTGTTTCCGTGAAAATGCCCTCGGTTTCAGCGAGCAGTTTGATTGCTGCAACAATTTCAGGATCAGAGATGTCTTCCGCCCAACCGCCGCTCTCGCGCATGAGCTTGATCGCAAAAGGCCCGTCGGCGGGATTGCCAATCGCCAGAGACCGCGCGATCGTGTTCGGCTTTTGCGGTTCAAAGCGCGCGAGGTTGCGCTTCACGCCATCGGAAATCGGCGAGCATCCCGTAGCCTGCGCACCGAAAAACTTCACGGGCTTACCTTCCACCCAGCCCAGCGTCACCAATTCCTTAAACGCTTTAGCAATTTTCGTGATCAGCGAACCGCCGGCCATCGGCACCACAACGTTGTCCGGCAAGCGCCAACCGAGTTGCTCGGCGATTTCATAGCCATGCGTCTTCGAGCCTTCCGAATAGTAGGGACGCAGATTGACGTTCACCAAGCCCCACTTAAACCGGTCGGCAATCTGCGCGCACAAGCGGTTGACGTGGTCGTAGTTCCCGTTAATGCGAACGATGCGCGCCCCATAAACTGCGGTATTCAGCACCTTGGCAGGCTCGAGATCGGCCGGGATAAATACGCATGCGTCAAATCCCTGCTGTGCTGACTGAGCCGCAACCGCATTCGCCAAATTCCCGGTGGAGGAGCAGCCCACAGTTTGAAATCCAAATCGTCGCGCGGCTACCAACGCGGTGCCAACGACGCGGTCCTTAAACGATAGAGAAGGGAAGCACACCGCATCGTTCTTGAAATAAAGCTCGTCGATCCCCCAGTGCGACGCGAGCTTCCGTGAAGCAACCAGAGGCGTGCCGCCGACCGCGCTGGCGGGCGTAAAATCTTCGGGTAGCGGCAACAGTTCCGCGTAGCGCCACATATTGAAGGTTCGGCCGGCCAAGTTCTCGCGCCTGACTTTTTTCTTGAGGGAATCGTAGTCGTAGGAGACTTCCAGAGGAGAGAAGCAATCTTCGCAGAAGGACTTCGGGGCATTTCCCCAGGTCTTGCCGCACTCCCGACATCGCAGTTCATATAGTTCAGACATCGCATCACCTTTCAGCTCACCGTGCGAGGACCATTTCGGTCACCAGCGCACAAGCCTCGGCATCAACAAATCACGTGGGATTCGATTAGGGCAGCAGGGAGGTAAAACGAAAAACCCTCCGTGCCAAAGTGCTCGGAGGGTCTCAGAAAATCTTCTGGGATACTCTACAGCTCTTTAGCAGTTTTTTACGTGGAGCAAGTTGCCCTAAATCGCCACGTGTCGCCGCAACCGCAGCTAGTACATTTATCCTAGATACGAGTGTATTTGTCAAGTGCATCGCCACACTTCTTACGCCGCGCCTCGATACTGCTCGTCGCTGACCTGTTCCATCCAGTCCACAACCTTGCCGTCCTTCTTTTCTTGAATGGCGATGTGCGTCATGCCCGTGGTCGGCGCGGCTCCATGCCAGTGTTTCTCGCCGGGCGGGAACCAGACCACATCACCAGGCCGAATTTCCTCGATCGGGCCGCCCCAGCGCTGTGCCAGACCGCAGCCAGCGGTGACGATAAGAGTTTGGCCGAGCGGGTGCGTGTGCCATGCCGTTCGCGCGCCCGGCTCGAACGTTACGCTGGCGCCTTGAACAAATGCCGGATCAGGCGCTTGAAAAAGTGGATCAATCCGAACCGTTCCTGTGAACCATTCGGCCGGACCTTTGGCGGAGGGTTGCGACCCAACTCTCTTAATCTCCAATAGAACGTCCTCTCCTGATACTCAGTTAAGCCTTCAGAAGTGCCTGCACATAAGCGCGCTTCAGCGGCAGCCGTCGTAAGACTTTTCCGGTAGCGTCCTGGAGAGCGGCTGCGACCGCTGGAGCAGCGAGAGCGTTGGCGGCTTCGGAGCCTCCGCCGTACGCGCCAACTTTGGGATTGTGAATGAGGACGACTTTGATTTCGGGCGTGTCCGTCATTTTGGCAATGGGATACGTGTTCCAGTCGCGCGAAGTAATGCCGCTTTCATCGAACATAGCTTCTTCGTAGAGCGCATGGCTGATTCCCATCATGGCCCCGCCTTCGACTTGCCGCTTTAGTTGAGCAGGATTGACGACGATGCCGGGATCCACGGCAATGGTGTATTTTTCGACGGCGATGGCACCAGTGCTGGGCGTGACGGCGATTTCGCAGACGCAGGCCCAATACGTTCCTGAGCGGAACATCGCAGAGACGCCGCGGCCGCGAACGGGAGTTGAGCCGACAAATTTTGCGCCAGGGTTAGGCGAAGGGCGCGTTTGCCAGCCGCTCGCGTCCCGGACTTGCTTGAGAACGTTGATGAGGCGCTCTTCTTTGGCGTGGTCAATTCGAAATTGAATCGCATCGGCGCCGGCGAGTGCTGCGGCTTCGCTAAAGGCGAGTTCGCGCGGATAATTTTGCTGGTATTGGCCGGGCGTGCGCATGCTGTGATCGCGAAGGCCGACGGCGAGCGGCGAAGCTTTTTGTCCCACCTGAAATGTGCCATGGCCGCGCTCGGCCACATTGGGAATGAGATCGTAAGACCAAGGATCGGACAGGAAGTTGGCCGTAGAACCGGTGAATCCTGAGCCACTTCCGGGCGCGGGCATGGTAGGGAGTCCAGCGAGGATAGCGCCGATGGGACGATCATCCTGGAAGGCCGGCATGTAGTGATCTATCTGGTAGCCGGTGATTCTTCCTTTTTCATCGAGAGCGAATTCGACATCTGCGAAAGCAGCAGGGGATTGAGTCGACCACTGCAAATCTTCGGCACGCATCCACTGAACGCGCACAGGTTTTCCAACAGCCTGGGACAGGAGTACGGCGTCGTCTTCCGCGCCAGAGTTGCCGCCGTTGGAGCGACCGTAGTGCCCCGCTCCGGGATGTGTGTGAACGATGATGTGATCTGGCGTGGTGCCAAGCATCGTGGCGATTTCGCCGCGCAAGGCCTGGGGATTTTGATTGTGTGTGTGGAGGTGGACTGTGCCGTCGGGCTTGACGTCTGCGACGGCGAGAGTGGGGCCGATGGGGGCGTGCTTCATGAAGGGAAAGTGGTACGTGGCAGATAGCTTTTTATGAGCTGAAGCGAGCGCCGCTGGTACATCGCCTTTGTTGGCATCCCCTTTTGTAACTTGCGCAGTGGTCCAGTCGGCTTCTTTGCGCAGGGAATCGTAGAGTTTTTCGTTACCGGGCAGGCCTTTCCATTCTGTCCATTTGGTTGCGGCGGCGACTTGCTGCGAAGCCTGAATGGCTTCCCACTCGGTTGGAGCGGCGACTCCAACCAGATTTCCTTTCACAACGACTTGTGAATTGGGGAATTTGGATTTGTCGAGCTGCCCAACAGAAACGAGCGTGGAGCCGAGCGTTTTGGGATGAACCATGCGTCCATGCAACATTCCGGGAAGACGGATGTCGGTGGCCCAGGTTTCTTTCCCGCTCACTTTGGAAGTGATGATGGAGTTCGGGTGCGATTTGCCGATGACGGTGTAGGCGCTGACAGGCTTCATCGGCGGATCGCCTTCGACGGTCAATCCCATAATGCCGGTCAGATCTCCACTGACCGGAATGGTGAGTTTGAGTTGCTGATCTTTGACGAGGTCGCCGTAAGAAATCGTTTTGCCGCCGCCGGAAAAGACACCATCTTTGGCAGTGAGTTGGTCTTTGGGGACGTTGAGGCGTTCTGAAGCGAGATCGAGAAGCGCTTGATAGGTGTACGCAGCGGCCTTTCGGATGTTGGGAGTGCCGCGGCCGAGGAAATCGAAGGCGCCGCTGCCATCGGGCGTTTGATCGGTGTGCCCAGCGACGACAGTGGTGATGGATTCGAAGGAAACGCTCAACTCGTCGGCAACAATCTGGCGATATGCCGTGAATGTGGAGCCCTGACCGAAGTCGCTTTTGCCGGTGCGAATAAGGACGGTGTTATCCGGATGTATTTCGATCCAGGAACTAAGTTGAGTCGGATCGAGAGAGTTCTTGAAGGGAGCCCCAGTGACTTTCGGGGCCTGGAAACCCTGAGCTTTGAGGAGGGAAGGACCGACGAATGCGACGCCGACAACAAGTGCGCCGCCAGTTTTGACGAATTGCCGGCGGGAGAGAGTAGCTTCATGAGCTTTGGCGGTGTTTTCAGCGGCGGTAGTCATGGCTTATTTCCCCTTTCCCATTAGCGATGCGGCGTGTCTTACGGCGTCAATGATGGCGGTGTAGCTTCCGCAGCGGCAGAGATGGGGCGATGGCCCGGATGTGGTGAAGGCTCCCTTGATTTGCGCTGTGGTTGGGTTTGGGTTGCTCTCGAGGAGTTCGGTTGCAACGATCATCATTCCACTTTGGCAGAATCCGCAGAGAGGAGTTTGCTCCTCGATCCACGCTTGCTGGACTGGGTGAAGCGTGTCCTTCGCTTCCTCCGCCGAGAGTCCCCTTTGCTTTGCCCAGCGCGCGGGGAGGCCTTCGAGCGTGGTGATTTCCTGATTGGCCGTTACGGTGGAGATCGGGGTGACACAGGAGCGAATTTCTTTGCCGTCGATCAGAACGGAGCAGGCTCCGCATTGTGCGAGCCCGCAGCCAAACTGGGGGCCGCTCAGTTGAAGATCGTTTCGCAAGACGTAGAGAAGTGGCGTGTCGTCAGGAGCCTGGATCTCACGCTGAACTCCATTCACGATAATCTTGACCATAGCCAACTCCTTCCAAAGGCAGATTCTGGGTTCGATTCTACTCCCGAAAGCATAGGAACAGGTACGCCAGCTCCGTTGCGATCACGATCGAGCTCATGGGATGTGGGCAAGGACGGCAACGTCCAGCTTGGAATAGTATTTCTTCACATCACCCGGTCCATACTTGGCGCGGAATTTCTCGACAACAGACGAAACCTGGCTTCGATCCGTAACAGGAACACCCTGAAAATCAGCTCCTGCGCCATGCACTTCGATCCGAATGGATGGGTGATCGAGGAGGTTCTTA
>Ga0210388_10001441_pt1 | contig 18698 bp, 19 predicted proteins | sample IncBWC19OmetaG_FD_155485 | JGI IMG/M metagenome (GOLD analysis project Ga0210388, IMG submission 155485) | Forest soil microbial communities from Barre Woods Harvard Forest LTER site, Petersham, Massachusetts, United States - Inc-BW-C-19-O ... | reverse complement strand
GTCGTCGGTCAGGCGCGCCAGATGATCGAGGCGCAGCTCGGGGAGGCTGCTGGCGCGCGGCGGCGTCGCGCGGCGGGCGCGTTTGGGTCTCGGCCCGAGGAGCGTCGTGCCGAGGCGCAGGTACTGCGCGCCCACCCGGGGCCAGGTGAACGCGCGGGTGAACTCGTACGCCCGGCTGCGGACGCGGGCGAGCTCCGCCGGGCCGTTGAGGATCGAGATGATTCGATCGGCCAGGGCACCGCTGTCGGCGAAGGGAAACAGGTACCCGCGCCCGTCCGCCAGCAGCTCCTGGGCGTGCCAGTAGGGCGTCGACACCACCGCGGCGCCGGCGCCCATCGCGTAGGAGAGCGCCCCGCTGGTCACCTGCGCCTCGCTCAGATAAGGGCTGACGAAGAGGTCGGTCGCCTGCAGGTAGCTGCAGAGCTCGTCGGTGGTGACGTACTGATCGCGGAACACCACGTGGTCGCGCACGCCGAGCCGCTCCGCCTCGCGCTCGAGCGTGGTGCGGTAGGCCTCGCCGTTCTCGCGCAAGATCGCGGGGTGGGTGGCGCCGACGACGAAGTAGGTCAGGTCGGGACAGGCGGCGATCGCCGACGGCAGCGCGCGGATCACCGTCTCGATCCCTTTGTTCGGCCCGAGCAGCCCGAAGGTGAGCATCATGCGACGGCCGGCCACCCCGAAGCGCGCCTTCAGCCTCTCTTGGTCGACGGGGCCCATGTCGGGGATGCCGTGCGGGATCATGTGGACGCGCGCCCCGCCCAGGTCGTAGCGGCGCGCCAGGAGATCGAGCGCCACCTGGCTCATCACCACCAGGTTCGCCGCCTTGGCCATCTTCTGGACGATCGTCCGCTGTGACTCGGAGGGCTTGTCGAGGACGGTGTGCAAGGTGACGACCGCCGGGACCCGCAGGGCGTCGAGGAAATCGAGGATGTAGGCGCCGTCGTCGCCGCCGAAGATGCCGTACTCGTGCTGCACGGAGACCCAGCGCACGTCCTTGTAGTTGACCAGCTCGGCGGCCCGGGCGTAGTCGCCCTTGGTCCCTTGTCGGACCTCGTACTCCACCTCTTGGGGGTAGTCGTACTCGCCCCCCGCGTCGGTCACCGCCACCGCCAGGGGCGCCGTACGCGGATCGGCCGCCTTCACGCCGGCGGCCAGATCTCGGGTGAAGGTGGCGATCCCGCAACGCCGCGGCGGGTAGGTCCCGACGAATCCGATCCGAAGATCCGGCTCGCTCACGGCTATCCTGCCACTTCGGCCTAGGTGCCGGCGGGAGCGGTTGCGTCGGGCTTGTGCTCGACGGTGGGCGCTGAGGTCTTCACCGCTTCGCCGGCTGCTTCCTCGCCCGCCGGGCTGGGCGCTCCGGCCAGGGCCCGGACGGGCTTCGGTCCGTAGTGGTTGAGGTCCTTGATCCCTTGTTTCGTCAGTCTCGGTTTGGTGTCCATTGTGTCCTCATAGATGGACCCGGGACCAGAAGTAGGCCAGACCGAAGTTTCAGCAGATCGCATCGAAAAAACCGACGTATCATGTTCCCGCTCCAGCGCCCTCGCCACCGAACGCGACAGCCGATCGATCGCGCCGTCCGCGGCGGCGAACGGATCGACGTCCGCGTCCTCGGCGCTCACCGGCCGGGGAGAGAGGTCTGCCGCGATCCGGCAGTGCTTCTGAGATGGCCCATGACCCGCCTCGGTGCCGGTCAATCGGACGGTCACCTCGGCGATCCGATCGCCGAACCGTCCCAGCGCCAGCGCCACCCGGCGCCTCACGTGGACCCGCAAGGGCTCGGTCAGCACCATGTTTCGCGCCGTGAGTCGAATCTTCATCGTTCGGGCTCAGCGTGCGCGGACGACGATTCGTCGGCTATTAGGAAGTTTCAGATCCCACCGTCGAAAAAACCGATATATCGTCACCGACCATGGAGTGGCTGAACTACCACCACCTTCAGTACTTCTGGGTGGTGGCCAAGGAGGGGAGCATCGTGCGGGCCAGCGAGGAGCTTCGTTTGGCCCACCCGACCATCAGCGGCCAGATCCACAAGCTGGAAGAGGTCCTGGGCGAAAAGCTCTTCGCCCGTCGCGGGCGCAATCTGGTCCTCACCGAGGCGGGACGGGTGGCGTTCCGGTACGCCGACGAGATCTTCTCCTTGGGGCGGGAGTTCGTCGATACGCTGAAGGGGCGGGCCAGCGGGCACCCGCTCCGGCTGGTGGTGGGCATCGCCGACGTGCTGCCGGCCTCTCTGGTGCGACGATTCCTGGAGCCGGCGTTCCGGCTGGGACAGCCGGTGCGGGTGGTCTGCCGCGCCGACAAGTCGGTCGAGGAGTTCGTCGCCGAGCTGGCGCTTCATCGGGTCGACGTGGTGATCGCAGACGGACCGTCCAGCTCGGCAGTTCCCGTCCGCGCCTTCAGCCACCTGCTCGGCGCCTGCGGGACCTCGTTCTTCGCGGCGCCGAAGCTGGCCGCCTCGATGAAGCGGAAGTTTCCGCGCTCGCTCGAGGGGGTTCCCTTCCTGCTGCCGGGCGCCCCCTCGACCGTTCGCCGTTCACTCGAGCAGTGGTTCATCGCCGAGGACGTCCACCCGACGATCGTCGCCGAGTTCGACGACAGCGCGCTGGCGAAGTCGTTCGGGATGGAGGGGATGGGCGTCTTCGCCGCCCCCACGGTCATCGAACGCGAGGTGTTGCATCAGTACGCCGTGCGCGTCGTCGGCCGCTCGAGCGCGGTGCTCCAGCAGTTCTACGCGCTCTCGGTCGAACGGAAGATCAAGCACCCCGCGGTGGTGGCCATCTGCAAATCGGCTCGCCAGGACATCTTCGGCCAGACCTGAGCCGTCGGCCTCGACGGCCAGCCGTCGCCTACTTGGCGGTGGTGGCGCCGAACTGGCGATCGCGATGGCGCTTGGTGGTGCCGGCCAGCTTGTTGATCCGATCGACCTCTTTGCGCTCCGCGACGAAGGTGCGGATGACGGAGTCGACGTTCTCTTTGAACCGCACCTTGCCCGCGCCGACCTCTCGCAGAGCGGCGACCGCCGACTTGTTGGTGCACTCGACCAGCCGCGGCGCACCGACGGCGATCTGCCGGGCTCGGCCGGCGGCCAGGATCACCAGCGCGAAGTGATTGTTGACCCGCTCCAGACAGTCTTCGACCGTTACTCTTGCCACCTGCGCGCCTCCTTCATCAATGGGGCGTCTGTCCCCCGCATCTATGGACGGGGGGGTTGGTGGACTTCCGCTCGCGCCACGGCGCCGAAGCCGCCTGGCAGCAGCCGCGCCAGACAGCAGGGAGAATGGCACGGCGTCGGTCGCCGCGCGCGGATTAAATGCGATTCCGCGGAAAAATGCGGCTATTCCGTCGTTCGGGGCGGGGCGGTCGAGCTGTCGAGGCGGAGAAACAGATAGAAATGCTCCACCCCGAGCAAGATCAGGCGGATCGCCGCGGTGGGCGTGTCGAAGGTGTGGAGATAAATCCCGTACGCCCGCATGGCTCCGTCGCGCGCTGCCGGCTCGCGCAGGGGATCGCCGTTCGCCCAGGGATTGGCGTCGAGGTAGTCGCAGTAGCGCGCCACCTGATACCGCACGCTCGAGGCGCCGTAGACCCGATCTCCGTCGAGCGGGTTCTTCGTCAACCAGCTCGCGAACGCGGCGAACGACTGGCCGACGTTGCTCCTCGCGCTCAGCGTCATGCTTGAACCTACGACCGGTCTTTGGCAGCAAGCAGGGGCCATCGCAAGGAATACCTTTGCCGGGGCGGCCGGGCGGTCGCCGAATCTACGGTGTATGCTGCGCAAAAAGGCGGTGGCCGGTCATGGGGAAAGCAGAAGATAAGCGGGCGGCCATCGTCGCCGCGCAGGCGGCGCGAGAGGCGGGGGAGCGTGCGGCGCGAGGCGCTTCGACGTCGGCCCGACCTGCCCGCAAGGAGAGGCCCAAGTGGGCCATGCGTCGGGGCCGACCCCCCAAGCCTCAGGAGTGACCCGGACTGGGCGACTGCCGGACCGGGGCGACTGCCCGGACCGGGGCTGCTGCCAGGACCGCGGCTACTGAAGGATCCGCGGGGCCATCTCGACGGTCGCGGAGAGCATGTCGTCGAGGTGATTCTTGGCGTTCACCGCGCGCAGCAGCAGCGCCAGGAGTCCCGGCGAGGCGAGCGTCTCCTCCCCGTCGATGTCAGGCACCGCCGCCACCGCTTCGTCGAGGTCGGCCCGAGCGATCGAGAGAGCCCGTCGCGCTGCGACGAGATCCGCAGGGGGATCGTTCGACATCCGTCCTATATAGGTGGCGTCGCAGGGGCACGCTACGTGTTTGAGGTTGGCCCCGCGCGCTTGCCGATTGTGCTGGCGCCCTGAAACGGCGCGCGCATGCTTGGCCACGTCGGGGAATGGTCGCCGGGAGACATCTCAAAGGGATCGCCGCCTCGGGGGGCGTGGCGATCGGCCCGGCCCATCTCCTGGTCAGCCGGGCGGCGGTGGCAGAGCGGCGGATCCTTCGCGGCGATCGCGAAGCGGAGCTGGCGCGTCTCACGACGGCGCTGCGGGCGGCGGACGAGCAGCTCGACGGCCTGCGGCAGTTCTTGGCGGGGCGAAGCGCCGACGGAGAGGCGCTGATCGAGGTCCAGCGCTTGATGCTCCGGAGCCCGGAGATCGAAGGGGAGACCCGGCGGATGATCGCGGACGAGGCGCTGGCCGCCGAATGGGCGGTCACCCGGGCCATGGAGCACGTTCGGGCCACCTTCGCGGCGCTGCCGGATCCCTTCTTTCGCGCGCGCGGCGCCGACTTCGAGGCGGTGGGCGAGCGGCTGGTGCGGGTGCTGCTCGGGCTCCCCGACATTCGGCCCGGCGCGGGCGCGCGGAAAGGGTCGATCGCGGTCTGCTTCGAGCTGACGCCGCTCGACCCCTACCAGCTGGAACGGGCCGGCGTCATCGGGATCGTCAGCGAGCGGGGCGGGAAGACCTCGCACGCTGCCCTGGTCGCTCGGGATCTGGGGATTCCCTACGTCGCGGGAATCAAGAATCTGGGGGCTCACGTCCCCCCCGACGCCACGCTGATCGTCGACGGATCGCACGGCGAGCTCGTCTTCGAACCGGACGCGGAGACGCTCGCCCGCTACCAGTCGAGCATGGTGGTCAGTCGGCAGCGGTCCCAGGCGCTGACCTCGCTGCGCGACCTGCCATCCGTCACGCTCGACGAAGTGCGGGTCCATCTGGCCGCCAACGTCGAATCGGTCGCCGGCATCTCGGCGGCGCGCGCCGCGGGGGCCGAGTCGATCGGCCTCATGCGCACGGAGTTCCTCTACCTCGATCGCACCGACCTGCCGAGCGAGGCGGAACAATACGCGGACGCCATCTCGGCTCTGCGCGCCGCCGATGGTATTCCCGTGACCTTCCGGACCCTCGACCTCGGCGGGGACAAGCTCCCCGCCGCGCTCCGGATCGCGACCGGCGCCAACCCCGCGCTCGGCATGCGGTCGATGCGCTTCTCGCTCGAGCGCCCGGACATTTTTCGCACCCAGCTCCGCGCCCTCTATCGCGCCTCCTCCCACGCGCCGATGCGGTTGATGCTGCCGCTGGTCTCGGGCGTGACCGAGCTCGAACGCGCGATCGTCATCTCCGACGACGTGGCCTCCGCTCTCGGACGGAAGGGGAACATCACCGTCGGACAGGGTTCTCGGGTCCCGCTCGGCGTCATGATCGAGACGCCCAGCGCGGCGTTGACCGCGGACCATCTGGCGCGGCGTTGCGACTTCCTCAGCCTCGGGACCAACGATCTGATGCAGTACGCCTTCGCGGCCGATCGCGACAACGACGACGTCGCTTACCTGTACCAGCCGCTGCATCCCGCCATGTTGCGGCTCCTGAAGACGGTCATCGACGCCGCGCGCCTGGTGGGGGTTCCGCTGTCGATCTGCGGTGACATGGCCTCGGACCCGATGCTGACCTGGATCCTCGTCGGGCTGGGGCTGCGCGAGCTCTCGATGGACCCTTCGTCGATTCCCCTGGTCAAGTCAGTCGTTCGCGGATTGCGAATCGCCGAGGCGGAGGCTCTGGCGGCCGAGGCGCTGACGCTGGAGAGCGAGGTCCAGGTCGGGGAGCTGGTCGGGCGGCGGATGACAGAGCGGCTCCCCCCCGAGGTCGCGGCCTTGGCGGCTCTCTGACAGCCTCATGACCGAAACGTGACCGGGCCCTGACGGCGGAACCGGCATATTGAAAGCGTGTCCGCTACCAACGCTGATTGGTCTGTGACCCCCGCCCTCGAACCGTCGGACGCGCAAGCGGCGCCTCCCGCGCCAGTAACCTGGCGCAGCTATTTTCGCGTCACGACGGTTTCCTTCTCGATGGTGCATGTCGCGGCCGTCGTGGGGGCCATCTGGTTTTGGTCCTGGGGGGGGCTGGCGCTGGCGCTCGGCTCCTACTTCGTCCGGATGGTGGTGGTGACCGCCGCCTACCATCGGTATTTTTCCCACAAGGCGTTCAAGACCTCGCGGGCCTTTCAGTTCATCCTGGCAGTCCTGGCTCAGACGGCCGGGATGAAGGGGGTGATCTGGTGGGCCAGCCATCACCGGTGGCACCACAAGTACTCGGACACGCCGAAGGACGTTCACTCCGTCCGCCAGCGTGGTTTTTGGTATTCGCACGTCGGCTGGGTGCTGAGCAGCAACTGGAATGAGACCGATCCAGCCCAGGTGAAGGATCTGACGCGCTTCCCCGAGCTCCGCTTCCTCGACCGCGAGAACATGGCGATCGTCCCGATGGTGCTGTTCGCGCTGCTCTTGCTGGTGTTCGGCGGCGTGCACACGTTCGTCTGGGGCTTTTTGGTCTCCTCGGTGCTGGTGTGGCACGGCTCGTTCTCCATCAATTCTCTGGCGCACCTGATCGGGCGGCGCCGCTACGAGACCACCGACGACTCGCGCAACAGCTTCCTGCTGGCGCTCGCCACCACCGGCGAGGGGTGGCACAACAACCACCACCGCTACCCGAGCTCGGCCAGGCAGGGGTTTCGCTGGTGGGAGATCGACGTGACATACTACGTGCTGTGGGTGCTCGCGCGCCTCGGCATCATCTGGGACCTGCGACGACCGCCCCAAGGGGCGTAAGACACCGCTCGCCCACGACGGTCTTCCTTCACCGCGCCCGCATCACCTTCATGCTGGCGGCGCTGGTGCCGACCGTCCTCATGACGGCGATCGGCATCATCCTGGTTGCTTCGGGCGGGTCGAAGTCGCTGTCGATCGTCGGCGGGATCCTGGTCCTCGCCTTCTGCGCCACCGCTCTGGCGGGCTATACGATGGGGAGCATCTTCGTCACCCGGGGCGCGAACCTGGCCTCCATCCAGAACGAGTTCCTCTCCTCGGTCTCGCACGAGATCCGGACGCCGCTCACCTCGATCCTCCTCTTCATTGAAACGCTGCGGGCGGACCGGATCGAGTCTCCCGCCGAACGGCAGCGGTGCCTGACGATCGTGCACCAGGAGCTGACGCGCCTCGACGGGCTGGTCGGCAAGCTCATCGAGCTGTCCAAGATCGAGTCGCGCCCGACGGCGTTCGAGCGCCATCCGGTGCGGGTGGCCGACTTCGTGGGGGACGCGCTGACCACGTTCGAGGCCATGAAGATCGGCGGGGACGCCGAAGTGGCCGAAGTCCGCGCCGATCTCGATCCCGATCTCCTCGTCTACGGCGACCGGTCGGCGTTGGCGCAGGCGCTCGGCAACCTGCTCAGCAACGCCTGGAAGTACACCCGACCGGCCGACAAGAAGATCGAGGTGCGCGCCCGCGCCGACCGCGAGACGGTCTCCATCTCGGTCAGCGACAACGGCGTCGGGATCCCCCGGCTGGAGCAGGCGGCGATCTTCGAGAAGTTCGAGCGCGGCTCGGCGGCGGTCGCCGGTGGGGCGGCTGGGTCAGGCCTCGGGCTGGCCATCGTGCGGGCGGTCGTGGAGGCGCACCACGGGCGGGTGGAGGTTCGGTCACAGGTCGATCACGGCGCTCGATTCTGCATCGTGCTCCCTCGCTACCGGGCGGCCCTATGACCGAGGAGACGGCCGCCGGAGCCCTGGTCGCGATCGTCGAGGACGACGCCGCCATCGCCGAGGGGCTGGCCCTCAACCTCAAGCTCCTCAACTATCGGACCGAGACGATCGGCGACGGCGAAACCGCCGTCACCCGCATCGAGGAGATCCGACCTGATCTCGTGCTGCTCGACATCACCTTGCCGGTGCAGAGCGGTCTCTGGGTGCTCGAACAGCTGCGCGGGCGCGAGATCCAGGTGCCGATCATCGTGCTCTCGGCCCGGCAGGACGAGTTCGACAAGGTGGCCGCCCTCGGCCTCGGCGCGGACGACTACATCACGAAGCCGTTCGCGCTGGCCGAGCTGCTGGCCCGCGTGGCGGCGGTGCTGCGGCGGGCGCGTCTGAGCGACCCGGGACGGGCTCCGAACAACGGTTCCACCTCCGAGGTGCCGGCCACGCTGCAGCCCGACAAGATCCTGCGCTTCGGGGATGTCGTCGTCGATCTGGCCGAGCGCACCGTGAGCCGCGCCGGCTGCGCGGTGAAGCTCACGCACCTCGAGTTCGAGCTCCTCAGCTTTCTCTGCAGCAACAGCGGCCGCGTCCACTCGCGCGAGGAGCTCCTGCGACAGGTGTGGGGCTTTCAGCAGGGGCAGGCCCGGACCGTCGACAACTTCGTCGCGCAGCTTCGGGCCAAGCTGGAGCGCGATCCGGATCAGCCGCGCCACCTGCTGACGGTCAGGGGCAGCGGCTACCGGTTCTCGGCGGCCTGATCAGGGGCTGCCGGCGCGATCAGAGCTGTCGGGCGTGCCAGCGCACGGCGTGGGCGACGATGGTGTCGAGATCCGGATAGCGCGGCTTCCATCCCAGCTGCTCGCCAGCTTGCCGGGCATCCGCCACCAGCACCGGTGGATCCCCGGCCCGCCGTCCGACCTCGCGGACCGGCACCGCGCGCCCGGTCGCCTTCTCCACCGAGGCGATCACTTCTCGCACCGAGCTGCCGCGTCCGGTGCCGAGATTCAGGTGAAGGCTCGGCGTCCCCTTGCCGAGCGCGGCCAGGGCCAGGAGGTGCGCCTCTCCCAGATCGAGGACGTGAATGTAGTCCCGCACCGCGGTGCCGTCGGGCGTCGGGTAGTCGGTTCCGAAGATCGAGAGCGGATTGCCGCGACCGTGCGCCGCCGCGATGGCCAGCGGGATGAGGTGGGTCTCCGGATCGTGCTCCTCGCCGATGTCACCGTCGGGATCGGCGCCGGCGGCGTTGAAGTACCGCAGCGCCGCATAGCGAAGGCCGTGGGCCAGTCCGTACCAGCGCAACATCCGTTCGACCGCCAGCTTGGTCTCGCCGTACGCGTTGACCGGGTTCTGCGGGTGCGCTTCGGAGATCGGAACCTCGCGCGGCTCGCCATAGGTGGCGCAGGTCGAGGAGAACACCAGATCGCGCACGCCGACGGCGACCATCGCGTCGAGCAGGTTGATGGTCCCCGCGACGTTGTTGCGAAAGTACTTTCCCGGATCGCTCATCGACTCGCCCACGTAGGCGTAGGCTGCGAAGTGGATCACCGCCTCCACGGCGTGCTCGGAGAGCGCCCGGCGGATGGCGTCCGGATCGGCGAGATCGCCCTCCACGAACGGCCCCCACTTCACGGCGGCCCGGTGGCCGTAGACCAGGTTGTCGAAGACCACAGGACGGCGGCCGGACGCCGCCACCAGCTTGGCGGTGTGGCTGCCGATGTAACCGGCGCCCCCGACGATCAGGATGGACATGGCCTATCCGATCCCTTTTTTTCCGAACCGCCGCAAGATCTTTCGATCGTCATCCGCCGAAGGCCCGCTATCCGCTGAAGGCCATCTCGGTCGCCTTCTTCCAGGCGGGCCGCGCCCAGATCCGCTCCAGCCAGTCAATTGGTTTTCCGGAAGATGGTGATCGACGGCGGCGACACGTGCCCCGCCTGGAACATGAGCCAGCGCTGGACCGAGGCGCGCCCGGCCAGCGACGACGGAAGGAGGCGCGTCTCGGGGTGCTTCTCGGCGACGTACCAGTTGATGGCGTTCGACTCCCAGAGGCGGACCTCCCCGTCGACGAGCGCCGGCACCTTCCCCATCGGGTTCAGCGCCAGGTAAGGGGCCTGCCGATTTTCGCCGTGCGGCGTGCCGAGGGGGTGGGGCGTGTAGGGGACGCCTGCCTCGCAGAGCGCGAAGGCGCTCCGGGTGGAGTTGCCGGAGAGCCGTCCAAAGTAGAAGTCCATGGCCCGACTCTAGCGGACGTTTCTAGACCAGGCCCAACCGGGCGTAGGTGGCGTTGCGGTCGCCGCGGATCTCGCCGACCAGGGCGTCCAGCGCGGCCGTCGTCCGGGCGTTGACGGTGGCGAAGTTCGCGCGGGCGATTTCGCCCGAGAGATCGCGCCCACCGCGCGCGAGCCCGTCGATCAGGCTGGCGCGCACGAGCTGCAGCATGGGATCAGGCGTTCGGCGGATGAACGACACCAGGGCGCCCGCATTTGCGACGGCGACGGCGCCGGCGTCGAGGGGGGCGGTGCCGGTTCTGGCGGGCGCTGGGTTTCCCGGGTGAAACGCGGCCAGCAGGAACGGCGCCTCTTCTTGGGGCGCGCGGCGGGCCTGGTCGGCGCGCCGAACACGCTCGGCAAAGGCCCCCAGGCCGCCTCGGTCAGCGTCGCGTGCGGGAAGATCGCCAGGCCGATCGAGATCGCAGGCCTCGCGGCGATCTCGTCGATGAAGGCGAGCACGCCGCTGATTTCCGATGCTTGCGCGGCCGCGGGCTCGGCCAACACGCGACGGGCGACGCCGCCGTCACGCCAGGCTTGCGCGGCCCACGGGCAAAGCCCCCATCCGATCACCACCTCCTCGACGTAGCGGGCGTTGAGCCGCAGCGTTTCTGCGACGAGCGGCGACTCGGCGCTCACGCCGGCGCGGCCGCCTTGTCGCCCGATTCGACGAAGGCGCCCATGTGGCGGAACTTTGCGTAGCGATCCGCCCGCAGCGCCTCCGGCGACATGAGCAGGAGCTCGGCCAGGTGGCGCCGCAGCGTTTCGCCCAGGTTGCGCGCGGTCAGATCGTGGTCGCGGTGGGCGCCGCCCGGCGCCTCGGGGATGACCTCGTCGACGATCCCCAGCCGTTGCAGGTCGGTGGCCGTCATCTTCATCGCCGCCGCCGCGTCCGGCTTGCGGTTGTCGTCCCGCCAGAGGATCGACGCGCACCCTTCGGGCGAGATGACCGAGTAGGTCGCGTACTCCATCATCAAGATCCGATTCCCCACGCCGAGCGCCAGCGCGCCGCCGGAGCCCCCCTCGCCGATCACGGCGCAGACGATCGGCACCGGCAGACCGGCCATCACCTCCAGGTTCTTGGCGATCGCCTCGGCCTGGCCGCGCTCCTCGGCGTCGACGCCGGGATAGGCCCCCTGCGTGTCGATCAAACAGAGGATCGGGCGTCGCATCCGGGCCGCCAGATCCATCAGGCGCAGCGCCTTGCGGTACCCCTCCGGCTTCGGCTGACCGAAGTTGCGCTGCACCTTCTCCTTGGTGCTGCGCCCTTTCTGGTGGCCGAGCACCAGGACCGGCATCCCGTCGAACGTCCCGAAGCCGCCGACCACCGCGGGATCGTCGGCGAAGCGGCGGTCGCCGTGCAGCTCGACGAAGTCACCGACCAGACGCTCGATGTAGTCGAGGGTGTAAGGGCGCGCGGGGTGTCGTGACAGCTGGACCTTCTGCCAGGGCGTCAGCTCGGCGAAGATCTTCTGTTGCAGCTCACGTGCGCGCCGCTCCAGGAGCGCGATCTGGGGGCGCAGCTCCGAGGCGCCGCCGCTGACCCGGACCAACTCTTCGATCTTTCGTTCGAGCTCGACCACCGGGCGCTCGAAGTCGAGCGTCGGGGTGTCGTTCACGCGGATCTGGGCTGTTGCGGGTTCGGCCATCTGGTCTATTTATTCCTCTAATCGAGAAACGCACGCAAGAGGACCTGACCCTGCGTCGCGGCAGGGGGGGTCGGCTGGGGGACGCCACCGACCGGTGTTCCCGTGGCCCAGGTCCCCTGCGCGACGTCGGTCGCCGTCGCCGCGCCCAGAGCATAGAGGATTGTGGCCGGGAGATCGGCAGGCGTCGCCGGCTGGCCGGTGACGACGGCGGCGCGAACGCCGGGGCCGACCAAAATGAGGGGGACGTGACGTGACGACCCCGGGCCGTAGAAGTCGGATCCCGGATCGTCGATGGTGGTCGCCCCGCGGCTGGTGATGATCACCAGCGCTCCTGGCACGCCCTGCGCGGCGTCCGTGGCGGCGGCTGCCAGCGCCTGGAGCTCGCTTTGGGCCTGGCTGCTGTGGCGGTTGGCGGTGCGGGGGCCGCCGAGCGCCACCACCGCCAGCAGGCCACCGGGGTTGGCCGCCGCCAGCGCGCCGAGCTGGGCCCCCAGCTGGCCGGTCGCGGAAGCGTCGGCGGTCGTCGCCGGCGGATTGACGTGCAAGAGGTGAAAGTCGTCGGTGCCGATGAACGCCGTCGTCAGGCCGAGCGCCGCGGCGGCGTCTAACAGGCTTCCGCCGGCAAAGACGGTCGGGGCGCGCCAGGCGGCGGAGCCGTCGGGATCGGCCAGGTGATTCGCGGGCGGCGGCATGGCCAGGAGACCTTGGCCCGGCGGAAAGGTCACGGTGGGGTCGTCCTCGGCGGCGGCAACGAAGGGCGCCACCGGGTAGCCGCCGGCGAGCATCTGGTACTCGGTGACCGGCCAGTCGCGGCTCTCGGTCCAGCAGTCTTCGAACCGCGTCCCCGACGCCGCCAGCGCGCGGAAGCCGGCCGCCGCCGTGGCGGTGGCGTCGTCGGCGAAGAGCTCGTCGTCATAAAGCCCGGCGAAGTCGAGCACGATCACGTTGGTCACCTTCGCCGTCGGCGCGGGCGGCACCCCCTCGAATCCACTCCCGGTGAGCACCAGATCGCGCGCGCCATCGGGCGGGTCGGGGACGGCGATCGTCTCGCCGGGATCGCCGACCATCGCCGCCTGGATCGCGCCGCGCGCGGCGGTCCGCAGCGCGACCGATTTGCCGCCCAGCTTGCCGAGAGCGGCCAGCGCGGTCGGCGCCACCTCCGGGTGCAGCACCGGGTGGGGCAGCATGACGCCGCTCTTGAACGCCGGTCCGGCCATGATGAGCGGGACGTAGAGCTCGTCAGCGGAGAAGCCCCCGTGCCGGCCATACGGGTACTGCGTGTGCTGCTGGAACGGCCCGGGCGTCGTGTTGGTGGCGTCGACCTGGTTGAGCGTCCAGTCGTCCTGCGGGAAGACCACGATGTCGGCCTGGTTGGGGCTGGTGCCACGGAAGTCGTGGAAGCTCCGGGTGCCGAGCGCGCCGTCGGCGGTCAGCGTGCGTGTGGTGTCGAGCCCGGTGATGCCGCCCGACTGGATCAAGGCCAGCAGCTTGTGGGTGACGTCGGCCTGGGCGGTCGCGCCGGCGGCGGTTCCGGCGCCGGGGACCGTCGCATAGATCTGCGCGTCGCCGTCCTCATTGAGAAGCGCATAGCTGGAGGTGTCGAGCCCCATCGCGCTCCCCTGCGAGGTCACCAGCGCGGCCATCTGGCCGTCGGCGTTCGGGCCCCCCTGCGTGCCGAGCACGACCTGGTTGTGCGTGTCGACCTTGCCGTGGTCGAGCGTGAAGAGGATGTTGGTGCTGTCGAGCAGGTTCTTGTCGGTGAGCGCGGCGATGAGCTCGCCGAGTCCGCCGTCGTAGTCCTCGATGATCTGCGCGATCTGCGGCCCATCGGCGCCGTACATGCTGGTCGGATCGTCGTCCAGCGCCACGAAGTCCCAAACGAACATGAACGCCGGCATCGGGTTGTTGCGGACGTAGTCGGCGGCGTCGCGCAGCGTGAACTGGGTCTGCGTCTCGCCGCTTTCGGGCGGTCCGTCGTAGCTGTAGCCGTTGACGACATTCGAGGGGTAGCCGAGCGAATTGGTGAGGAGGTTCTTCGCGGTCGGCTCATCGACCGTCAGCGTCCCGAGCGGCGTCTCGAACATGGTCCCCAGGATCGACAGGTGGACGTCGTCGGCCCCCGCCTCGAACGGCGGCAGCTCGCCGACGTAGGCGGAGCGGCCGCCGGCCGCGTGGGTGGCGCTGTAGACGCTGTCACCCCGCACGCGCAGGGGATTGTCGTCCCACTCGGCGTAGTCGCCGACGTCGAGCTCGCCGCCCACCGAGACCGGCGACACGAACCCGTTGTTACGCCCCAGCCAGTCGTTCGCCGGCACGTCGTCGCCATCCGGGTACTGGCCGGTGAGCAACGACATGTTGTTCTGGTTGCTGTGCGTGGGGACGACGACGTGGGTGAAGGCCAGCGTCCCGCGCGCGATCAGCCCCTTGATGTTAGGGGCCGCGGCCATCCAGAGGCCGGCCAGGCCGTGGTCGTCGATGTCGATCTCGATCACGTGGGTGCTGGGGCCGGGGGCGCCGCTGCCACCGCAGCCGAGCGCCAGCGCGGCCAGAGCCAACGCCGCCACGCGCGCGGCTCGCCCCGTCCGCCACGTCGTCATGGGCGAACTTTAGCTGAAACCAGCTGCATTGTTCGAGGACAGTCAGATCCCCAGACCTCGAGGGTGCACGGTCACCGGGCGTCGGCCCCCAAGGTCATCGCCGAGCGGGCGAGGGCGTCAGCGAGTTGGCCAGTGAGCGGGCCGCCAGTCCCCCTTTGGATCGGTCGTTTGCCCCACTTCGATCAGGTGACCATCGGGATCGCGGATGTAGCAACGGATCTCGTACTGATGCTGCTTGGGCGGTGTCAGGAATTGAGCACCCCGGGCGCTCCAGTCGGCATACACGGCCTGAAGGTCCCTGACCCGAATATTCAGGAAGCTGCTGACGCGGTCGGGATCGCGCGGCGTCTCGAGGGTGACCGCCGGCTTGTCGTCGGTCGGGCCTCCGCCCCCGTTGATGATGATCCAGCTGTTCGCGAGCTCGACATAGGTCGGCTCTGGGGCGAAGACCACCCTGCCGCCCAGGACCTCGGTGTAGAAGCGCGCCGAGCGCTCGACGTCATCCGATACGATGAAGTGGGCCAACACAATTCCCTCGGGGCGTGGTGGGAGCTCGGCCATCTGTCACCTCACGAGTTGGGATTCATTCCGCCGCTGACGATAGAGTCTTCGATCGATCCTAAGTCTGGCACCGCGGGCAATAGAAGGTTGCGCGGCCGGCCTGGACGATGCGGACGATGACGCCCTTCGATTCCTTGCCGGGGCAGCGCTCTCCCGCGCGGGCATAGACCAGAAACGGGTTGGGGCCCGTCCCCTCCTCGACGTAGCCGATGTCGCCGCCGTCGCCGTCGGCGCCCGCCGTGGCGAAGGTCTTCAGCGTGAAGTCGATCGACTTGCGGATGGCGACGGCGAGCCGTTTCACCTCGGCCGGCGAGAGCGAGCGCGCCGGCCGCCGGGGGTCGATCCCGGCGCGGAACAACGATTCGCTGGCCTGGATGTTCCCCACGCCGGCCAGGAGCGTCTGGTCGAGCAGGGCGACCTTGATGGGCGCCTTGAGACGCGAGAGGCGCTCGGTGAAAGCCGGGACGTCGATCCCGTCGGTGAGAGGGTCTGGACCGAGCGCCGCGATCTCGGGAAGCGAGTCGAAGCGCGCGCCGGGAACCAGCCGGAAGCGCCCGAACATCCGGCGGTCGACGTAGCAGAGGCGCGCGCCACCGACGAGGTCGATCTCGACGCGCGTGGCGGGCGGCGCCGGATCCTTCCCCGTGCGCCGCAGCCACTTTCCGGTCATTCCGAGGTGCGACCAGACGCCGAGCGGGGCGCCACCCCGGCCGCGCGGTGCGAACGTCAGGAGAAGGTTCTTGCCGATCCGCCGCACGCCCTCGAAGCGCGCGCCGGCCAGGGCCTCGACGGCCTTCGGCGTCGCGGGCCGAAAGAGGCGCGCCGCCTTGGGGTCGGCCTCGACCCCGCGGATCGTTTTCTTTCCAGCCCAGCGCTGCAGGTTGCGGGCGGCGACCTCGACCTCGGGAAGCTCCGGCACGTCAGACCGCCCCGCGGATCCGGGCCGCGAATTCGTCCCGCTCCGCGTCGCTCGCGTAGGGGACGCGCGGCCAGAAGAAGCCGCGCAGGCCGTCCTTGCGCCGCCGGGGGACCACGTGCGTGTGCAGGTGCGCCACGCTTTGCGAGACCTTGTTGTTCATCGCCACGAAGGTTCCGTCCGCTTCCAGGCCAGCCTCGACGGCACGCGCCATCCGCTGGACCGCGGTAAAGTAGGGCCCGAGATCGCCGGCCGGCAGATCGGTCAGCGTCGTAACGTGGGTTCGCGGCACCACCAGGACGTGACCCTTGAAGACCGGCCGCGCATCGAGGAACGTCACCGCCGCGTCGTCGCTGGCGACGATGGCCGCCGGTCGCGTGCCATCGACGATCTCGCAGAAGGGGCAGCCAGCCACGCTCATCCGGTCGTCTCCTCTCCCTGATCCTGGACCGGGGCCGGGGATGGCGCTGCGCCGCTGGCGATCACTTCCAGGGCCGTCTCCACCGGCGGGACGGTCGAGAAACGCCCGCTGGCGGCCTCTTTCTTGAACCAGGTCCGCTGGCGGCGCGCGTAGGCGTGGGTGGCCCGCGCGGTCTCGCCGGCCGCCTCAGCCAGCGTCGTCGTTCCATCGAGCACGGCGCCGAGCTGCTTGTAGCCGAGCGCCTGCATCGGCTTCAACCCGGCGCCGTAGCCGGCGGCCCGCAGGGCGCGCACCTCGTCGAGAAATCCGGCTGCGAGCATCGCCTCGACGCGCGCCTCGATGCGCAGGCGCAGCTCCTCGAGGGCCGGGTCGAGCACCAGCGTCGTCGGCCGGAGATCGCGCGGGCGGGGCGCCTGACGGCGGAGCGTGGTGATGGCGATCCCCGTCTGTTCGTAGACCTCCAGCGCGCGGCTGGTGCGGACGAAGTCGCGCGGCGCGATCCCGGCGGCGGCCTCGGGGTCGACCTGCAGGAGCCGAAGCCGCAGCGGCTCGTTCCCCTCGCTGTCGTAGATCGCGCGGTGGCGGGCGCGCAGGGCCGGATCCGGTGGGGGGGCCTCGAAGAGGCCGGCGGTGAGCGCGCGATAGTAGAGGCCCGTCCCCCCGACGACGATCGGCAGCCGGCCGCGTCCCGCGATGCTCTTGCAGGCCGCGCGGGCCAGGGCCGCCCAGCGCGCCGCATGAAATGGCTCGTCGGGGTGGCAGAGATCGAGACCGTGGTGGGGGACGCGTCGGCGCTCTTCACGGGTCGGCTTGGCGGTGCCGATGTCCATCCCGAGGTAGACCTGCTGCGAGTCGCAGGCCACGATCTCGCCGTTCAGGCGTTCGGCCAGCGCCAGCGCCAGCGCGCTCTTGCCCGCCGCCGTCGGTCCGAGCAGGGCGACGATGCGAATCGCGTCAGGCATCGCTTCGGTATCAGACACGGCCGAAGCGCCTCTCGATCTCGTTGAGCGGCATTCGCAGCATCACCGGCCTGCCGTGCGGGCAGTGCGAACGGAGATCGACCTCATCGAGCTGCGCCAGCAGCGCCAGCGCCGCCGGCCTGCTGAGCGCGTCGCCCGCGCGGACCACGCTGTGACAGGCGACCGTCGCCAGCAGATGGTCGATCCGCTCGAGGTCGCCACCCGAAAGCGGCGTCCCCTCGGCGAGCTCCGCCAGCACCTCGCGCAGGAGCGGCTTGGGATCGGCGTCCTTCAGCGGCTCGGGGAGCGCGTGCAACATCACCACGCCCGGCGCGTGCGGTGTCACCTCGAAGCCGAGCGCCTCCAGGACGTCGTGGGTGGCCGCGGCCGCCGCCGTCTCGCCGACCTCGATCGGAATCGGGAACAGGAGGCGCTGGCGCGGGATCTGCCGGCGATCGTGCGCCGCCTTCAACCGCCCGTAGACGACCCGCTCGTGCGCCGCATGCTGGTCGATCAAGACGAGCGCGTCGTTCGCCTCGCACACCAGATACGTCCGGTGGATCTGCCCGACGTAGTTCAGCGCGCCGAAGAATTGCGGCGCAGCGGCTGGCAACGGCAACGCGTCGGTCGCGTCGCGGGCCCGCAACGGCAGCGAGAAGGTGCTCTGTGCGGGCCGCTCGAACACCAGGGCCGCCGGGGGGGCTTCGACCGCCCGTCCGATGGAATCTCGCGACGCCCGGTAATTGGGCGGTTCCGTGAAGGTGCGGAGCGAGCCGTCGCCTGCTCGCAACCAGGGTGCGCGGGCGATCGCCGCGCCGACGACGTGGCGCACCGCCGCGTAGACCTCCTGCGCGCGCGCGAAGCGGACCTCCATCTTCTGGGGGTGGACGTTGACGTCGACCTCGCGTCCCGGCAGATCGAGAAACAGCGCCGCCAGCGGGTAGCGACCCTTCTCGAGGAGTGGCCCGTACCCGAGCGCCAGCGCGTGCAAGAGCGAGCGGTCGCGGACGAACCGGCCGCCGACGAACAGGAAGGTCGAGCGCGCCGTGGCCGACACCTCCTCGGGCCCGGCGAGGAACGCCCGCACCTGGTTCCCCCCCTCGTCGCCGGCCGCCTCGTGGAGCGCGCTGGCCCCGCGTCGGGCCAGCGCGGCCCGCACCCGCTCTGCGAGATCGCGGTGGACCGGCAGATCGAGCGCCACCCGCCCGCCGACCCGCAAGCGCAGATGCACCGACGGGTGCGCGAGGCCGAGCCGCAGCATCGCCTCCGACACGTTCGCGGTTTCGGTCGCCTCGGCCTTGAGGAACTTTCCCCGCGCCGGCGTG
>Ga0210388_10001440_pt1 | contig 18702 bp, 12 predicted proteins | sample IncBWC19OmetaG_FD_155485 | JGI IMG/M metagenome (GOLD analysis project Ga0210388, IMG submission 155485) | Forest soil microbial communities from Barre Woods Harvard Forest LTER site, Petersham, Massachusetts, United States - Inc-BW-C-19-O ... | reverse complement strand
CGACCTGAGGGGGGCATTCGACGGACGACCGGCGCTCAGCGCGGTGGCCGGCCTATGTGAGCGCCGGACTCGCGTTTTCACACGGACTCGTCAGCAAGGGGACAGTACGCTACCATCTTGTAGATGAAACTCCAGAATCGGGTGGCGCTAGTCACTGGCGCGGGTACCGGCATTGGCCGTGCGATCGCCGAGCTATTCGCGCGTGAAGGCGCCAAAGTGGCCGTGAATTACAGCAAGTCGCGCGAGGCCGCTGAAGAAGTTGTGGCGGGCATCCGCGGGGCGCGGGGCACCGCGATCGCCATCGGCGCTGATGTTTCCGATGCTTCCGAAGTGCAGGCGATGGTGGATGGGGTGAACCGGGAGTTTGGCCAGCTCGACGTTCTGGTGAACAATGCCGGCTGGAGCACCCGCATCCCGCACGATCAACTGGATAATCTCACGGACGAAATCTGGGATCGTACATTTGACACCAATCTGCGCGGAGCATTTTACGCCATCCGATCCGCGGTCCCCTCGCTTCGCAAGCAACCGGGCGCGTCCGTAGTAAATGTGGCATCGGTGGCGGGCATAACCGGGATGGGAAGCTCCATCGCCTACGCGGCTTCGAAAGGCGCGATGATCACCATGACTAAGTCACTGGCGCGAGCTCTGGCGCCCGAAATCCGGGTGAACGCAATCGCGCCGGGCTTCGTTCGCACGCGCTTCGCCAACTGGCCGGCCGCGGCATTCGACCAGGGCGAGGCAGTGACTCCTCTCAAGCGTCTGGCCACAGTGGAAGAGATCGCGGCCCTGGCGCTGTACTTCGCGGCAGACGCGGGGTCGACCACGGGCGAGACCATTGTGGTGGACGGCGGCTTAACGGAGCTGGGGACGGTCCAGATGCACACCGCGAAATAATTCTTAGCCGCAGATGAACGCGGATGCACGCTGATGAGATATTTTATCGGCGTTTATCAGCGTTCATCTGCGGCTAAAGAATCAGCGCTCGATGTCCATTCGATGTGCGCGCGGCCCCAGGTTCGGACGGCCTGGATGATCGGTCGCACGGATTCTCCGTGGCTTGAAATGCAGTATTCCACCCGCGGAGGAACCTCGGCGTAGACCGTTCGCGAGATCAATCCTTCTTGTTCCAGATGGCGCAGTGTGGCGGCCAGCACCTTGTGGGAGATGTCGGGCATCAGGCGGCGCAGTTCGTTGAAGCGGCGCGTGCCGGAATCCAGCCAGAAGAGGCAAATCAAACTCCACTTGCCGCCAACAGCGTTTAGAGCGGCCGTCATGGGGCACTCGGTGGGTAGGGCGCGCTGCAGACTGGTTTCCATACGGTAACCAGATTACCGTAAAGTGCGTTCTTGTTTTTTCGCGCGAGCCGCGCCAGCATGATGCAGGAACCGTCCATGATCAAGATCGCCTGGTTGTCTTTCGTGTTGTTTGTTGGAGCGGTGGACTTGGGGGCCCAGTCGGCGATGCTGAATGTGCCGCGGGTGAGCCAGCATGCGCGCATCACGCAACGCATCGGCATCACCGATATCACCATTGACTACAGCCGTCCGATGCTCCGCGGACGAAAAATATTCGGCAAGGTTGAGGCCTATGGTCAGGTGTGGCGGGCGGGGGCCAATGAGAACACCGTAATCGAATTCAGCGACCCGGTCACGATAGAGGGCCAACCGCTGGCGAAGGGCCTGTATGGGCTGCACATGATTCCAGGCGAAATCTCGTGGGTAATAATTTTTTCGAAGAACCACACCTCGTGGGGCAGCTTCACTTATGACCAGGCCGAGGATGCGCTGCGTGTGACCGTGAAACCGCAAGCTATCCAAAAAGAGGAAACGCTTCGCTATGATTTTGACGACGCGAAGGCAAATTCCGCCGTGATCACGATGCGCTGGGAAGACGTTGCGGTGCCGTTCAAGATAGAAGTCAACACTCCAGAAATCGTCAAACAGAGCCTCGAAAGGCAACTGCGCGGTCGCGTTCAGTTTGAATGGCAACCCTGGGTGGAAGCAGCCAATTACCTGCTGGACAATAAACTCAGTGCCGAAGAGGCCGTGAAATACGCGGACCATGCCATAGCGAATGAAGATCGCTTTGAGTGCGAAATTACAAAAGCGTGGGCGCTCAAGACTCTCGGCCGCAAGGATGAAGCGCAGGCCGCATACGGCAAGGCCTTGGCCATGGGCAGCCAGCCGCAAATCCATTCCTTCGCGCGCGGTCTGCAAGGACAAGGACGCCAGGACGAAGCAATGGAGCTTTTCGAAGACAATATCAAGAAAGATCCAAATAGCTGGGTGGGACACAATGAAGCCGCGCGTATCGCGGTCGCGAAAGGCGACTACGATACCGCCGTCAAGGAAATGAAGCTGGCGTTCCCACTGGCTCCAGAGCCGCTCAAGAGTCAGGTCAGCGACCTTGTCGATCGTCTGCAGCGGAGAGTGGACATCAATAAGTAAGTCATTAGGCCGCGGATGAACGCTGATGCACGCTGATAAGACAAAACTGTTTTATCCGCGTTTATCGGCGTTCATTCGCGGCTTAATGAATTGAGCCCGCGGGCTGCGATAGCATAAATACTCTATGCGGAAATCCAGCCTGCCCCTTCTTGCGCTTATCTTTGCGTTCCATGCCACGCCCGCGGGGAAGTTTGCGCTTACCATCGACAACATCATGCGGGGGCCGGGCTTGTTTGGCTATGAGCCGGCACAGGTGCGTTGGTCGGGCGATGGCGAGCGGATTTATTTTCAGTGGAAACAGGCCAGTGATCCGCAGATCAAAGACCTGGACACTTACGTGGTGGGACGCGATGGCTCCGGCCTCAAGAAATTATCCGAAGCCGAGGCAAAGTTGGCGCCGCCTGCCGCTGGCTCGACAACATTGGATAAGAAACGGACGGTTTATTCGCGCGATGGCGACCTGTTCCTTTACGACTCCAGCAGCGGACAGACTCAGCAGCTCACCAAAACGGAGGACATCGAAACCAGTCCGCACTTCACGCGCGACGAGAAGCGGATAGCCTTTACGCGCGGAAACAATCTTTATGTGATGACGCTGGATGGCGGGTTTCTGGTGGAGATGACCGACATTCGAACTGGAGCCTCACCTGCCGGCGAACCAGGTCCGGGGCCAGGCGGCCGGCAAGGACGTGGCGCCGCCAACCGCGCTGACGAGGAGAAGAAGGGCACCGACAGCCAGGAGTTCGTGAAGAAAGAGGAGAAGGATCTGCTGGAGGTGGTTCGCGAACAGGCTGCCAAGAAAGAGGAGGACGAAGCCAGGAAGAAGCGCGAGAATCCTCGAAAGCCTTTCAACTTGCAAGGACAGCAAACCATCACCGCGCTGGCGCTCACACCCGATGAGAAATACGTGATCGCGAGCGTGATGGAACCGGGGACGGGCACGAAGAACACCATTGTTCCAAATTTTGTTACCGAATCCGGATATACCGAAGACATCCAATCGCGCAACAAAGTGGGTGACAATCAGAACCGCGTGCGCCTGGCCATTTTGAACGTCGAAACTGGCGAGGTGAAGTGGGTGGATCACGGGCAGAAGCTCGAGTCCGCGCCGGAAAAGGATCGAGATGTCCAATTGGCGCAGCCGGTCTGGTCCGAAGACGGAGCCAAGGCCGCGCTGCTGGCTCGAGCAGCCGACAATAAAGACCGTTGGATTCTGGCGCTGGATGAGACCACCGGCAAAACACGCGTGATCGAGCACGATCATGACGACGCCTGGGTGGATGGGCCGGGCGGCTTCACGCTGGGCTGGATGAAATCGGAACGCGATGTTTATTTCCAATCCGAGCGGACCGGGTACTCGCATCTGTACACAGTTTCGTTCGATGGCGGCGAGCCGAAGGCGCTCACTTCTGGCAACTGGGAAGTTGACACGGCGATTCTTTCTAAAGACAAGAGCCGGTTTTTCCTTACCACCAGCGAGGGTGATGCGGGCGAACACCAGATTTACGAAATGAGCGCGGATGGCGGCACGCGGACGCGGCTCACGGGCTTACCGGGCGGTCACACCTGCGTTCCTTCCCCGGACGATCGCTGGTTCGCCGATCTTTATTCCTATACGAACAAGCCGCCGGAGGTGTATGTGCAGGAAGCCCGCGCAGGCGCGGAGGCCAAGAAACTCACTTCGTCGCCGGCGCCGGAATTTTGGGAATATCCATGGCTGGACGCGCCGATCGTGACTTTTCCAGCGCGGGACGGCGCCACGTTGCGGGCGCGCTTTTATAAGCCTGCGAACTTTCGCAAAGGTGGTCCCGCAGTAATCTTTGTGCATGGCGCCGGGTATTTGCAGAACGTGCATCGCTGGTGGTCGTCCTACTCCCACGAGTACATGTTCCATCACATTCTGATGGAGCGGGGATACGTTGTCATCGATGTGGATTACCGTGGATCGGCCGGCTACGGCCGCGATTGGCGTACCGGCATTTACCGGCACATGGGCGGCAAGGATTTGGACGACCAAGTGGACGCCGCGCATTGGTTGGTAGCGCAGCAAGGCGTGGATCCCAAGCGGATCGGGATTTACGGCGGCAGTTACGGTGGCTTCATTACTCTAATGGCCATGTTCACGCAGCCGGATGTTTTTGCGGCGGGCGCGGCGCTTCGCCCAGTGACGGACTGGGCGCATTACAATCATCAGTACACTGCAAACATCCTGAACCTGCCTCAGAAGGATACCGAAGCCTATAAGCAGTCGTCTCCGATCTATTTCGCGCAGGGATTGAAAGGCGCGCTGCTGATCTGCCATGGCATGGTGGATACCAATGTCCACTTTCAAGACACCGTCCGGTTAGTGGAGCGGTTGATTGAATTGCGCAAGGAAAACTGGAATCTTGCCGTCTACCCGGTTGAAAATCATGGATTTGTAGAACCAGTCAGTTGGGCGGACGAGTACAAACGCATTCTGGACCTGTTTGAGAAGAACCTGAAAGGCCATGCTTGAATGGCTCCAAAGAACTAACCGAATTGTCAAACTGTGTAACGCGATTCGATTGACAAGCGTATAAAAAGAGAGCAGGATACAAACAGGAGTTACCCCATGCGCGCTTCAGTCGCTGGTCTGGCGATGGCTATATTTGCCGTAGGTTCGGCCCACGCCCAATACATGATTTCGGCACATTCGGGAGTGGTTCAATACGTTGAAGGCACGGCTTATCTCAACGACCAACAGATACAACCAAGATCCGGCGAATTTCCCAACATCAAGGAAAATCAAGTATTCCGAACATCGGAAGGCATGGCTGAGGTGTTGCTGAATCCTGGCGTTTTCCTTCGTATGGGCGAAAACAGTTCCATCAAGATGGTGTCCAACAAGCTGGCTGACACCCGCGTGGAAGTGCTGAGCGGGTCCGCCATGGTGGAATGCGACGACATAGCGAAGGACAACGCCATCACGCTTCTTGCCAAGGGAAACGAGATGATGCTGGTGAAGCATGGCCTCTATCGTATGGATGCCGATCAGGGGTTGTTCAAGGTATACGACGGCGAAGCGACGGTAAAGAACGATTCCGGTCAGGTTACGCTCCATAAAGGCAAACAAACCCTGCTCACTGGCGCGCTGATGGCGGAGAACTTCGATCCCAAAGCCGACGACGATTTGTATCGTTGGAGTGACCGGCGGTCCGGCTATCTGGCCAAGGCCAATGTGTCCTCTGCCAACACCATCGTCAGCGGAGGATCCGGTTATGGTGGTTCGGGCTACGCGGGCCTGGGCGCTGGATTGGGATATCCGGGATTGGGATATGCGGGCTTGGGGGCTGGAGGTTTAGGCTACGGCGGCTTCCCGGGAGATTGTCTCGGTGGATCTTTAGGTTTCGGCGCGTACAGCCCGTGGCAGTTTAACCCGATGTTCGGCATGTACACATATGTCCCTTGTGGCGGGGCTTTCTACAGCCCATTCGGCTACGGCTTCTATAGTCCATACACGGTTTACCAGGCTCCCGTTTACGGCGGAGGCGGTGGTGGTGGTGGTACCACCAGGGGCACAGGTATTTCGCGAACTGGAACGGGTACCGGAAAGCATGAGGCCTTCATGCCGACGCGGAGCAGCGCAGTGGCGTCCCGTGGTTCGTCCACGACTGGTGGCTACTCCGGCGGCGGCTTGGCACGCGGCGGTTCGGCACTGAGTACTTCATCCAGCAGCGTCAGCGTCAGCAGTGCGGGACACTCGGGCGGCGGCTCATCCGGCGGACACGGGCGTTAAATCTCAGCTCACTTTTCGGCGTGTGGGGCAGGTTGCTAACCTGCGCGCCGATTGGCAATCGGCGCAAGCTACGCGGGTTAGCAACCCGCGCGCAGGATGGAATCCTGCCCGGCCCTACTTCAGATTCTTTTCGAAGAAATCGGTGGTTTTTTCCAGCAGCTGCCTGCGCACCGGTCCGCCGACGCCGTGGCTCTTTTGCGGATAAACCACCATGTCGAAAAGCTTGCCCGCGTGCTCAAACGCGTCGGCCATCTGCATGGTGTTTTGGAACAGCACGTTGTCATCCTCGATGTTGTGCACCATCAGAAGCTTGGCTTGAAGCTTCGAGGCGTATTCCACCGCTGAACTCGCCTTGTAGCCTTCCTGGTTCTCTTCCGGTAAGCCCAGATAGCGTTCTGTGTAGATGGTGTCGTAGTTGTGCCAATTCGTAACCGGTGCGCCGGCGATGCCGGCCCGGAACACCTCCGGAGCGTTGAGCAACGAGTAGAGCGTCATGTACCCGCCGTAGCTCCAGCCGTACATGCCAACGCGTTTCGGATCCACATAACCCTGCGCGATCAGATATTGAATCCCTTCCAGTTGGTCGGCGAGCTCAACCTTGCCCATTCGATGATAGATGGGCGTTTCAAATGCGTGGCCGCGCCCCGTTGAGCCGCGATTGTCCACCTGCCAGATCACGAATCCGCGAGCGGCGAGAACCTGGTCCCAGTTCGCGCCACTCCAGGCATTGTGGACGCTTTGAGCGCCAGGACCACCATAAACCATCACGATGGCTGGATATTTTTCGCCCGCATGGAAATTGGCAGGTTTGATTAATCGCGCGTAGAGCAGTGTTCCGTCGGAGCTTTTGAAGTTCACGATTTCCGTCGGCAGCAGCTCATACTCGTCGGTCAATTTGTGATTTGCTTCGCGATACACGGCCCATTCTGCGCCGGTGGAGTCGTGCAAAGTTTTGCGCGACGGTTCCGTCAGACTGGAAAATGTATCCATGTAATATGCCGTGGTGGGGCTCATGGAAATGGAATGCGTTCCCGCGCCCTGGCTGATCCGTGTGCGATCTTTGCCATTCAGCTTAATGGAATAAAGTTGCCGCTCGAGCGGACTTGTTTCCGAAGAAACAAAGTAGAGGGTTTGACGCGATTCGTTAAGGCCAGCGACACTTTCCACTTCCCATTGGCCTTCGGTAAGCCGCTTGTGCTGCTTGCCGTCCAGTCCGTAAACGTAAAGGTGCTTGAAGCCATCGCGCTCGCTGCCCCAGATGAATTGCCCGTCCGGGAGAAAACGGAACAGGTCGTTCATGTTGATCCAGTGGGGATCGGACTCATGCAGAATAGACCGCGCGCCGCCGGTGCCGGAATCGGCCAGCATGAGATCCAACTGGTTCTGTTCGCGATTCATTCGCTGAACGATGAGCTTGGTAGAATCCGGCGTCCAGTGCACTCTGGCGATAAGAAAACCGCGCGCTTCGCCGAGATCCATCCAGCGTGTATTTCCGCCTTTGGAAGCCACCACGCCGACATGCACGTCGGCGTTAGGAGTTCCGGCCTGCGGATAATGCTCCGGTTCCATCACGGCGCGCAACGGGAGCAGGGAAATCTGCGGGTAAACCATTTCCCGCCCGGTGTCGAATTGCAGGTAGGCGATGTGCTTGGAATCGGGCGCCCACCAGTAGGCGGTACTCAAGTCCAGTTCTTCGGGATACACCCAGTCCAGCTCCGCGTTCAGCAGCGTAGGAGAACCATCGTCGGTGAGCCGGGTGACGTTGTGCGACGCGATTTCCAGCGTGTAGAGATCGTGGCCGCGCCGGAAGGCCACCTGTGTGGCGTCGGGCGACAATTTCGGATCACGCTCAGGTTCCGCAGTGGCCGTAAGCTGGTCCCACTTGGAACTTTCAACGTGGAAAAGAAACAGGTCGCCGCCCGCGCTGATCAGTAGTTCTTTGCCGGAATCCGACCATTCGAAGCTGCTCTCGCTGACGCGCCGGTTCTGCCAGTCGAAGCGCGCAGCCTCGGGGATCGGCACCGCGGCTTTTTCCAGCGGCTCCAGCGAAAGCAGTTCCTTCTCGCTCTTGGCGGCGACATCGTACAGCATGATCTGCTTGCCTTTGAGATACGCGAAGTGGGTGCCGTCGGGAGCCCAGACGGGATTACTACCAAGAGAAACCCGGCCACCCGGGGTTTCCATCAGCGTATCGATGGTGATGGGCTTTTTCTCCGCGCACAGTGTGAGGGCGCAAATGACGAGGACGCAAAACGGTCGGAAAAGCATTTGTAGTGATTGTACTTTAGCGGCCGATTGCGAGGGGCTGCTGAAAACCAAGTCACCGACGCCGTTGAAGACGCCGGGACCGTTCGGTTGGCAGGTGAAAGCGCCTGCCCGCAGAGCAGCATAGCCGCAACCAAAACCGGGCCGACGGGGGCGTCGGCCCCGGACCAGGGGGTCCGCCCCACAAATCGTCGCAGGCTGCGAAGATTTTCAGGTCTGGTAGTACAGGGAGCCGACGTGGGGCAGGCGCTTTGCTTTCGCCTGCCAACCCCAACTTTCCGCACCGCGTCTTCATGACCTTTGGAGCGCCGCAGGCCCATGGAGCCGGTGACTTGGGTTTTTCAGACGCAAACAGCGCGGGTTAGAAACCTGCACGCAGGATGATATCCTGCCCCATTGCCGAATTCGGGACAGCGTACCTATAAACGGCGGTGGCGGGTGTCTTAAATGACAGTTGAAAGGAGTTGCTGTGTTCTACCGCTTCGGCCAACTGACGGGCGCCCAACTCGTGCCGATCGCGGTAGAAATCGGCGGGCGTCAGCAACAAATAGCTGAGCTGATACTGGCGAGCGAAATCCGGAATAGAGCGCAGGAGTTTCTCGACGCCCGCGTCGTCGTCGTGATAGTAGAGCGTGGGAGGGATGGGCAGATTGCAGGACTTGCGTCCGGTGTAGAGATACAACAGCGGATCATCGTATGCGAACACGTTGGCTTCCGGCCGCGCGTTCTGCGCGATCCACTGGTAGGCGGGCCGGCGGGATTCGAATGCGGTGCGGTAGCTATCGAACAGATCCGGCAGAAAGTGGAGCAGACCAAAGCAGGTGTTGAAGGCGACAAAGAGCGCGAATGTGGCGACGATACCCGCTCCTGCGAAAGCCGCAACGCGTTCGGATGCAACCGGCTTCTTCCATGCCATGCCCAGCGCCCGGCAAACATTGGCAAGCTCAGTCCAAAGGCCGGCCAACAAGAGCGGATACAGCGGAAAAACAAAGCGTTGATCCGGTACGTAATGCCAGACCAGCAGAATGACCGAGAGACCAAGAGCCGCTAATGGATATTGCAGCTGGTGTGATTTTTTCACTAGGCGAACTGAGCCGGCGATCGCGGCCACGGCCACCACGCGCTCGAACGGCTTGGCACCATACGGGACATCAAAAGTGAGCAGCCGGCCGATCCCAAGCAGGAAGCCATCCAGGTTGTGCCAGACCACTAGCGGCAGGTCGCGCAAAGGGACGTTGTAAATCTGGAAGCCGAGGTAATTGGTGTAGTAGAGCGTCACCAGATCCCAGGAGTGCGACAAGTGCTTCGCGACCCACCATTGCCAGCCAACTACGCCAGGCAGCATCGCGCCAAAGAACAGCGCGGCCTTCGAGAATTGTTTTCGCCACAGGAAATAACCTGGGGCGGTCAGCAAAAGAGGTCCGGCTGACGACTTGGTGAGGTACGCCAAGGCTCCGCACAGACCGGCCAGCAGCGGCATCCAGCGAGGAGCATCGGGAGATAGCGAGCGTTCAGCCAACAAAACGCTGGCCAGGAATAACGAGGTGAACAGCAGCTCGGGCATGAGCGAAAAGCTGAAGATCGCAGCGATCGGACTTAATCCGGAAACCAGCACCAGAATGCACTGCTCGCGCCAACCAAATCCCCATTGTCTAAGGAGGAGCCAGACTGTACCCAGATAGATGGGGAGCAGCAGCCAGGCAAACAGCGTAGCGAGCGGCAGGTTGGAAGGGAACTCCGGATGGATTTTCCAGATCGCGGCCAGAAGCGCGGGATAGAGTGGCGGATACTTGGTTTGATAGGGCTGGCCCGGCAGACTTGCGATTCGATACTCATGCCCTTCCGCCAAACTCTTGGCAGAGACCCAATATATGCTGTCGTCGTGATAGAAACCGAGGTGCGGCATGGCCCGGAGGGTCCAAGCCAGGTACGCTGAGGGACCCAGGGCGAGAACGAACACACCGAGAGCTGTCAACCTTCTCAGCATCCAACCTGAATTTAACAGCGGGGGCGCTCAAGACCAATCGGGGATTCACCCGATTACCCACTAGGGGAAAGACCTGCTCCTATTGGGCAGTGGGTCAGTTTGGCTTGTGGGCAGGATGCCATCCTGTGCGGGTTGCTAACCCGCGTCTTTTGCGCCGATTGGCAATCGGCGCGCAGGTTAGCAACCTGCCCCACATGCCGAAACTGACCCACTACCTCCTACTGCGCCGGGTTGCGCTTGACGATGGAGTGGCAGGTGCGCTCTCCCGGTCGAATTGCGGTGGTTATTTTTCTCGCGGTAGCGACATTGTTAGTGGCCGTGCACCGAAATCGGGTGGTCGCGACCAACGATGAAGGCATTCTCCTGGACGCAGCCCAGCGCGTGGCATCCGGACAGCGTCCCTACGTGGATTTCTGGGCTTACATGAGTCCTGGCAGCTACTGGCTGCAGGGTGCGGTATTTCGCTTTTTCGGAGTTTCGCTCTTAACCGGCCGGCTGATTGTCATTCTTGATTTTTCTTTGCAATGCTCGCTGGTTTTCTGGCTGGCGACGCGCGTAGCGTCGCTGGGTACTGCCTTTGTTGTTACGTTCGCTTATCTGGGATTCCAGATCGCGGATCCAACCCTGCTCACGGCTCAACATAGATGGGACAGCTCCACCTTCGCACTGGTAGGAGTGGCCATCGCGTGCGGCGCAAGATCCAAAATAGGTTGGATGGCCAGCGGCGCGGTGCTCGCGGCCGCCGCCTGGTGCACTCCGACTGTGGGCCTGGTGCTGCTGATGGTGGCACTTTGGCTGCTCTTCCAACCCGATCAGCGGCTGGCGCTGGTTCCGCTACTGGCTGGTGCGGCTCTGGTATTTGCGGGCGGTACGACGTGGCTGGCTGAAAAGGGATGCCTCGTTCCGTTGATCCAGCAGATGCTGTGGCTGCGGCAGAACTATATCGTGAACGCGATGCCCTACGGAGCGATCATCGGAGGTTACGGCGCGCTGTTTCACGGCCTGAGCGGTGCCTTGGATTTGTTGATTCGCGTTCTGTTGGTGGGCTGCGTGGCGCTTCCCGCCATCTTGCCTCCATTGGCGCTGCTGGGATGGGCCATCCTGCTTTGGAAGAAACGGGTGCCCGATCGGCAGCGGTCCATCATCGTTCTTCTATTGCTGGCCATGGGAGCCATCGTTCTGGCGTTATCACCCCGGCCAGATGTCATGCATCTAGCGTTTGTCTCGGCGTTGCCTTACCTGTTGGCCGGCGCTGCCTTGAGCAGATTGATTCCGGTGCGCGCGCGCGTTCCGCTGGCGGTGTTCGCGGTGCTGATGTCGGCCATTTTTGCATCGAATTCTTTCAACACGCTTCGAACGACGTCCCGCGTAGCGTCGCCCGTTGGCAACCTACGGGTGGATAACGCGCAGCGATCCGGGCTGCAGCATCTGCTGGCTACGGTGCGGCCCGGCGAACCCTTGTTCGTTTATCCCTACATGCCGATGCATTATTTTTTGACGCAGGCGCACAATCCGACGGATTTTTCGTTCTTCAGTCCCGGTATGGCCACCAAGCGCGAGGCGTTAGCGGCCCTGACGGAATTGCAGGCCCGGCCGCCGGAGTGGGTGTTGTTCATGAAGATCTCGCGTGAAGAGTATCTGCGGGTGGTGCCTTCCGGAGCATCCGCCGAATGGAGATATGAAGAACTTGAGAACTGGATCGAGCACAACTATTCACCAGTGGAAAACTCGCGCGTAGTGGTGTACGGGTACGAACTCCGGCGGAGGGCTAACCCGTCCACAAGTGCTCGATATTGATATACCGCTATTCTTTAGAGGATGAAACTCACCTTCTGGGGCGCGGCCAAAACCGTTACCGGCTCCATGCATCAACTCACGGTGGATGGCAAGTGCTATCTCCTGGATTGCGGACAGTATCAGGGACGCCGCAAAGAGGCCGAGGAACGCAATAAGAACTTTCCGTTTCCCTGCCGCGAGATTGCCGCGGTAATGCTTTCGCACGCGCACATCGATCACAGCGGCAATCTGCCACTGCTGGTGAAGAACGGATTCCACGGCCCCATCTTTACCAGCCCCGGCACCGCCGATTTGTGCCGCCCGATGTTGGCTGATTCCGCATCCATCCAGGAAAGGGACGCTGCGTTTCTCAATAAACGCTATTTGCGCCGCGAATCCCTTAACCTTCCATCGCAGCCCGGCGATCACCTGGTTGAACCGCTCTACACGGTGGAAAATGCCGAGGCCACATTCCCGCTGTTCCATCCTGTCCCGCTGCACACGCCCACGCCCGTTGCCGCAGGCATCAATTACCAATCCTTCGAGGCCGGGCACATCCTGGGGTCCACTTGCATGCTGCTCGATTTGGAATCCCAAGGGCGGAAAACGCGCCTGGGTTTCACCGGCGATCTCGGCCGCGCGGGTCTGCCCATCATCCGCAATCCGGAGACGCTTCCGGCGGCGGATTACCTGATCATGGAGAGCACCTATGGCGACCGCGTCCATGAACCCATTCAATCCGTGGGGAAAAAACTGGCCGACATCGTGAACCGCACCTACCATCGCGGCGGAAAAATAATCGTGCCGGCCTTCGCGGTGGGCCGAACGCAGCAGTTGGTGCTAATACTTCATCAGTTGATCAATGCCGGCCAGATCCCCAGCTTTCCGATCTTCGTCGATAGCCCGCTGGCGGTGAACGTCACCGAAGTGTTCCGCAAGCATCCGGAACTGTTCAATCAGGAAGCCGGGAAGTTTGTGGCCAATCACGAAGATCCGTTTGGGTTCGGCCGCCTGACCTACATCAGGGATGTGGAGCAATCCAAAGCGCTCAACGACCTGCGCGGTCCGTTCATGGTTATCTCGGCGTCAGGTATGTGCGAGGCCGGCCGGATACTGCATCATCTGAAAAACGGCATCGGCGAGCGTCGAAATACCGTGCTGATCACCGGTTATCAGGCGGAGAATACGCTGGGAAGAAAAATCGAAGAGCGGCATCCGGAGGTACCCATCTTCGGCGAGCCCATGCGGCTGAGAGCCGAGGTGCAGACCCTCGATGCATTGAGCGGCCATGCCGATCGCGAAGAGATGCTTACCTGGTTGAAGCCCATTGCCGGCGGCTTGAAGAAAGTGTTTCTGGTGCATGGCGAACCGGACCAGCAAATAGCGTTTGCCGCAGCCATTCGGGAACGATACGGCCTGGAAGTGATAATTCCGGATCGAGGCGCTAGTTTTGAGCTGTGACCTTGTTTATTAGCCGAGATCTTCTTTGTTTGCAACATTTGACGTGATTCCTCGCGTGGGAAGCGCAGTTTTCATGAGAGGATTCGAATTGCTCTCCTACTAATTTCAACGTAAACAGTCCAATTTTTCGTCGCGAGCGATCCTGTCGCAAGCGATCATGGAGTCGCGTTTGTGGGGCAGGATGTCATCCTGCGCGCGGGTTGCCAACCCGCGCCGTTTGCGCCGATTGGCAACCGGCGCGCAGGTTGGCAACCTGCCCCACAGAGCAGCATAGCCGCAACCAAAGCTGGGCCGACGAGGGCGTCGGCTGCGGACCAGGGGGTCCGCCCCACAAATCGTCGCAGGCTGCAAAGATTGTCAGTCTAGTAGTACACGGAGTGGTAATGGGATCTCGGGAACATAGCATCGTCATCGTAGAAGATGAAGGATTGATTGCCGTCGACTTGCAGGGTCGTCTGGAGCGCGCGGGCTATCGCGTACCGGCTGTCGCTGGGACCGCGAGCGAGGCCTTGGAAGTGATACGCGCTAAGTCTCCGGATCTGATTCTGATGGATATTCGCCTGCAGGGAAACGCCGACGGCATTCAAGTGGCCGAGCAGGTGCGGCGCGACTTCGACATCCCCGTGGTCTATCTGACCGCCTACGAGGATTCGAAGACTCTGGAGCGGGCCAGCCAGACTCACGCGTTTGGTTATATCAAGAAGCCCATCGATTCAGCCAGCCTGCAGGGCTCCATCGAGATCGCCATTTCCAAACATCGCCACGAACGGCTGCTGCGCGAGCAAAGAGATTGGTTCAGTGCAAACTTTGCGGCCATGCCGGATGCCGTCCTGGTGGCCGATGGCGCCGCGCGAATTTCCTATATAAACCCAGTGGCCGAGGAATTGTTCGGATGCAAAGTGGAAGAAGCCCTGGGCCAGTCTCTCCTGGGCCAATATCTCTATGATGTGCTCCGGATAAAGTACCGAAACGGAGATCCGGTGGAAGATCTCGTTCCGGTGGCAATGCTGCAGGCGGCTCCGGTGGCGTTCCCTCATGATATCTATCTGGAGGGCGCGCGCGGCAGACGCTATGACATTGAAGGGACCTTCGCCCCACGCTGGCGCGAAGGTAGGGCGGATGGGGTGGTGGTTACTTTTAAAGACGTAACCCTGCGCCGGTTTGAGGAACAGCAGGCCAGACACGACAATAAGCACGATGCACTGGCGCGGCTGGCGGATGGGGTGGCAGGCTATCTCGGCCTGGAACTCAGCGCGGTGGCCGAGGAGAGCCTGCACCTGCTCAGCGCATTGCCGGCACATAGCAAACTTCGTCCCTCCGCCCAAAACATCAAGATTGCCGCTCAGGACGCCCTCGATGTAACCGGCCGGCTGCGAGCCTTTGGCGAGGAGCGTGAAATTAAGCCGCAAATGATCCAGGTGAACGAAGTCCTGTCTGAATTGGAGAAAACCTGGCGCCCGGCCTTGCCAGGTCTCCAGGTGCAGTTAGATCCGACCCCGCGTCCGGTGCATGCGGACCTACGCGAATTGGTCCGGGTTCTCGAAGTGTTGTTGCAGCACGCACGTCATTGGATGGCCTCGGGTGGTCCAATCGCGGTGGACGCTTCGGGAGCTGAATTAGAAGGTCTCCACGAGTGGGTGCGCGTTCGAGTGTCGTACCGGACCGCGGGCGAGGATGCCGAGCGCCTGGATCGTGCGTTTGATCCATCCTGGGACGGAAATTGGGATGGTCTACCGTTTACTTACGGCATCGCCAAGCGAATGGGAGGGCTGCTGAAAGCGCACATGGAACCGGATAAAACCGTTGTATTTTCCGTTTACTTGCCCTCCGTCGAGGCGCTGGGCGCGGGAGCCTCCATGGACGGCCGTGAAGACCCGGTGCTGCTGGTAATCGAGCGGAATTCTGAAGTGCGGCGCTTATTGCACGCTTACTTTGATCAGCATGGGTACCACGTCCTTGAAGCGGCCAACTGTGAGGAGGCACTCTTAATGTCCCAGGGGAGCGAACGCGCCATTCGACTAGTTATAGCCAATCCCGCCGCGGACGATAAATTCGGCCCGGAACTGTCCGCTCGCTTGTTGGAGATGAACCCGGCGGCTTCCGTTCGCTTTATCGAGGACTACCGCGAGGAAGAGGAAACGGGCTGGCACTATGTCACCAAGTGGGACCTGCTGGAGTGGGCCAATCAGGAGTTGGGAATCGCGTCCCGGTTAGCCGCGGCGAAGTGACTTTTGGTAACGGCCGAAAACAAATCTATGCCAGGCTCACGACCTAAGGTGCTGATCGTGGAAGACGAAGCCATTGTCGCGTGCGATCTGGAGCGGCGGCTCCGCAAGGCGGGCTATGCGGTCTCGGCGATTGCGGCCACCGGTGAGCTGGCGCTGCGGAGTATAGAAGAAACGTTCCCCGACCTGGTGCTGATGGATATCCATCTCCAAGGGCCCTCCGATGGCATCGTGTTGGCTTCGCAAGTGCGTGACCGCTTCCATCTTCCGGTAATCTTCTTGACGGCGTTCGCCGATAAAGCAACGCTGGAGCGAGCCAAAGCGACGGGACCTTACGGCTATCTGGTAAAGCCGGTCACTCATATCAACCTGGCCAGCACCATCGACGTAGTGCTGCACAAGCATCGGGCAGAACAAGAATTGAGGAATCGCGAGGCGTGGCTGGCCACCGTGCTGCACTCCTTGCCGGATGCGGTGGTGGTAACCGATGCTTCCGGCAATATTCAATTCTTGAATCCGCACTCCGAGCGCCTGACCGGTTGGGCGCACGGGGAAGCGATCGGCCGGCAGCTGTGGGAGGTGGTTCGGCTGACGGATTTCGCCGACCGGGATCCGGTGCAAGGCCTGAGTGCGGCAGTAGGGGCTGGGGTGGCATGCGAGCTGCCGCGGGACTCGCGGCTGATTCCTCGCGAAGGCCGGGCCATCTCTGTGGAGGGACATCTCGCCATTAGCCGCGTGGATGGTCAGCCATCAGGGACAGTGCTGACCTTCCGGGATGTGACGGAGCGAAATCAAGAAGAGATACAGATTCGGCAGGAACAGAAGATGCTGGTGGCCGGCCGCCTGGCAAATGGCATCGCTCGCGATTTTAACCGCCTGCTGACGGTGATGATCCGTTACAGCCAGGAATTGCTCGAGGAAATGGCTGAAGGCGATACCCCATGGCGGCGAGTCAAAGCAATTCATCGGGCGGCGAGTAGCGCGGCGGCGCTCAGCGATCAAGTACTGGGATTGTGCCGCAAGCTGCCCGCAGAGGTCGCGGTGATGGACTTGAACTCACTAGTGACCGGGTTCCTGCCGGACTTGCGGCGGATGGCCGGTCCTTCGATCACAGTGGAAACCCGGCTGGATCCCGAGCTGGGCGAGATTCGAGCCAACCAGGGTCAAATGCAGCAGGTGCTCGGCAACCTGGTGCTTAACGCCCGCGATGCGCTGCCGCGCGGCGGCCAAGTCTCCATTCAAACCGGAAATGTTGAGGTGCCCGGGTCGCATCCTTTCGTGCGCCTGGCGGTGGAGGACAACGGCGCCGGAATGGACAGCGAGACTGCGGAGCATTTGTTCGAACCGTTTTTCACCAACAAGAGGCGAGGGGCCGGGAAAGGTCTGGGACTGGCGGTGGTGCATGCCATGGTGAGTGCCGCCGATGGGCTGATCAACGTGGATAGCAATCCAGGCGCGGGTTCGCTTTTCGAGATCTTTCTCCCGCGCGTGATCGACGCGCGTGACCGAGCCGCGACCGCCAGGGAGCGTGGAAAACCCGATTGGCACGCGAAAGCGCCGGCCAGTCTGAAGTGATGGTGGGGCGGCCCCCCTGGGCCGACGCCCACGCCGGCTGGTTGGGCCAGGGGCGGGTCCAGGGAGACCCGCGCAGACCTGGGGGTCTGCCCCACAGAGCAGCATGGCCGCAACCAGGGCTGGGCCGACGTGGGCGTAGGCCGCGGACCAGGGGGTCCGCCCCACAAATCGTCGCAGGCTGCGAAGATTTTCAGGTCTAGTAGTACAGAGCAGCATGGCCGCAACCAGGGCTGGGATGGATAGTAGTACAAAGCTGAGTTAAAGGACCGAATAATATGTCAAAAGACGCCGTCGAACTTTTGCTGGTGGAAGATAACTCAAGCGACGAAGAGCTCACCCTGCATGTGTTGAAAAAATACAACCTCGCCAACCGGATTATGGTGGTGCGGGATGGGGCGGAGGCTTTGGAGTTTCTATTCGACAACGGCAGGCACGAAGTCCCCAAACTCATTCTGCTGGATTTGAAATTGCCGAAACTCAACGGGCTGGAGGTGCTGCGCCAAATCAAGGCCGAAGCACATACCAGAATGATTCCCGTAGTGGTGCTCACTTCGTCGCGTGAGGACAAGGATTTGGTGGCGTGTTACGAACTCGGCGTGAACAGCTACATTGTGAAGCCGGTGGACTTCGCGCAGTTCACCGAGTGCATCCGCCAGCTAGGACTATATTGGCTGTTGGTGAACGAGCCGGCCCGCGCGTACAACCAGCAGCGAGCCTGACGGCGGAAGGAAACTCGCATGTTCACGCTGGCCGCATGGTTTCAGAGAGCTACCCCTTCTGTGCGCTACGCCTGCGCTATGGCGCTGGCGCTAGCGGCGCCGGCCACACGCCTTCCTCTCCAACAGCTGCATTTCACCCCGGTGGTCCCGTATGCGCCGTTCATGGTCATTAGCGCCACCGTGCTGGGACTCGGGCCAGGTCTTTTCACCACCGTTTTGTGCCTGCTTGAGACCATCTACTTCGCCGTCCAGCCGGTCAGCTCCTTGAGCGCGATTGCCGCTGAGAATTGGGAGCGGGTTGTGGTAGTCGGGTTCACCGGCGTTTTCGCCAGCGTCATGGCGGAGCGGCTCAAACAATCCAGCGGGCAACTAAAGCAAGCCTACGGCAAGACGAAATCCATCCTGGACAGCGTCCTGGATGGATTCATCGCATTTGATGTCGAATGGCGTTACACCTACGTCAACCCGGCTGCCGTGGCCATGATGG
>Ga0210388_10001439_pt1 | contig 18705 bp, 11 predicted proteins | sample IncBWC19OmetaG_FD_155485 | JGI IMG/M metagenome (GOLD analysis project Ga0210388, IMG submission 155485) | Forest soil microbial communities from Barre Woods Harvard Forest LTER site, Petersham, Massachusetts, United States - Inc-BW-C-19-O ... | reverse complement strand
CGAGGGGGCCGAAATCCTTGGCCTGCCCCTGGTCAATCGCAACGCATACTCCGAAATTTCCCTTACGCCGGGCGTAATGGCCAATAACAACAGCCCCACCTCGAATCCCACCGGCTCCCCCAATTTTACCGTTGGGCTACCGTCCGCGGATGTCCAGATCAACGGCTCCATTGACGGCGGCAATCCCGAGGTCGCCTTTTACCTGGATGGCGGCAACAACATAACCGGGATGCGCAACTACGGAAACCCGGCGCCCAACCCAGACGCACTCGAAGAGTTTCGCGTAGAGACCAGCGCGTTCGGGGCCCAATATGGCCAGTTCTCCGCCGCCGTCATTACGGTTATCACAAAGTCGGGAACAAATAAATTTCATGGCTCATTGTTCGAGTTCAACCGCAACACCGACTTCAACGCCTATCCGTGGACCGCAGGACAGGGCGCTCCGGCAGTCAAATTGCCTTACCATCGCAACCAATTTGGCGGTACCGTCGGTGGCCCCATCATTCACGACAAGGCCTTCTTCTTTTTCAGCTATGGCGGTCTGCGCCAGGTGGCCGGACAACAGCTCAATGGCGCCATCGTGCCCACGGCTGCCGAGCGCCTGGGCGACTTTACCGGAGACACCTTCAAGGTCAACGCGCCGGGCACTAAGACGCAGGTGAAGGGAACAAACAGTAGCCCAAATTGCCAGGTTGCCACACTGAACTGCATCCCCCAGGCCCTCCTGGATACGACCATTGCAAACTTCGACAACGTAAGCAACTCATTTGGCACTTCCGTCCCGCTGCCCAACGGCGCTCTCAAGCCCGCGACCGGAGGCGGGGCCTACACTGGCGTCTACAACACTCCGATAACGTCAAACGAATACCTGGGCAAGTATGACCAGGTATTCGGCGCCAAGGACCATGCGACGGCGACCTTCTTCTTCGTCAGGAACGTGCAAGGCGCATTCGGAGGCGGCACCAGCGGCAGCCAGGTCCCGTGGACCATCAATCAGTCCGCTGCGAATCAGTGGAATATCAACATCAGCGATGTTCACACCTTCAGCCCCACCACGGCGAATCAGTTCTGGCTTACGTTCACGCGGGCAGCGGGCGGACGCGTCAACCTGCCAGGGAGCGGCCCGTCGACGCAAACCCTCGCCACATACGGCTCGAACTTCCTCATCCAGGGACCGAACGCACTGCCCAATTTCTCCCCATCGGGGGCCTTTAACGCGACCACGACGAACGCGGGTCCGTTCACGGGCTCTAACAACTATGAGTTACGAGACATGGTCAGCCTGGTCAAGGGTAGACACACCCTTTCCCTCGGCGGTGAGTTCGCTCTCGACAAGACTATGTTCTGGGCCGATCTGTTGAACTTTGGAACCATCAGTTTTGCGACCTCCGCACCCACGTCCACGAGCAATGTGTTTTCGGACTGGGTCACCGGCCAGGCCTCCTCGTTCGAACAGGACACGCCTTATACAACGCTGATCAGTTATTGGCATACTGCGGTGTTCGCGCAGGACGATTACCGGATCACACCCCGGTTCACAGCAAACCTTGGAATCCGTTGGGACATCGATACGGTTCCCGTCGAGTCGCTGAACAGGACGGCATCGTTCGTTCCCGGCGTGCAATCCACCGTGACACCGGCCGCGCCGAAGGGCATGTTGTTCCCGGGGGACCCGGGCATCGGTCGCGGCATAATCACCACAAAATTCCATCATATTGCGCCGCGTGTCGGTTTTGCATGGGACCCATATGGGGACGGCAAAACCGCATTTCGCGGCGCCGCGGGCGTCTTCTACGGCACCACCAGCGGCAACGAGTGGAACCAACCCGGCAACGGCGCACCGTTCGCCATACGTCAGACCTTCGGTCCTCTTAATTCAATCACCAATATCTACTCGACCCCGGGTGATTTCCCCTCCACGGAGCCTGGCGGCGGCATCTTCCCGTACGTCTATTCGCCAAGCGCGCCGAAGTTCTTCCCCACGGCCGCCGTCGAGAGCATCGACAAGAACGCGCAATATCCTTACATCTACCAGTTCAACACGTCCGTGCAGCGACAATTGCCCGCCCAGGTAACTTTGACGGTGGCGTATGTAGGTACGCTCTCGCATAACGTGCCCACCATGATCGACGGCAACTACGCTCCTTATTCAACTGCTTTCGGTAAGCCCAGCACTTCAGCGCAAAGCGTCGCCAACCGGCGCCAGTTCGATCCCTGTGTCGGGCCTTGTCCAAGCGGTCCGGCCGGCATCAACACCGGCACCATGGGGCAGAACATCTATCTGATCACAAATCAGCACGCCAATTACAACGCCCTTCAAGTCTCGGCGAGGAAGCAGTTGTCGCATGGCTTCACTATCAGCGGTTTCTATGTCTGGAGCCGCGCGCTACAAAGCTCAAACGAGTCGGCGATTGGACAGATGACCGCGCAGAATTTTGGTTACTTAGGCAATCCCTTCACCCTCAGCAATAATAGTTTGGGCGCCGTCGGCGGCGGCCTCGCGGAGGAAAGGGGCCCGATGGATGCTAACCGGACCAACAACGCGGCGATCTCCGCCATATGGAACATCGACTACTTCCACGGATCGAGCATGTTCCTGAAACAAGTATTAAACGGCTGGCAGATCGCGCCGGTCCTCTATATGACCAGCGGCCAGCCGTTAAATATGACCACAGGGTCCAACCAGAACTTTGACAGTTCGAACGCGAACCGCCCCAACGCGGTTCCTGGCGTTAACCCAAAGCTCAATCACGGCTGCCGGATTTGCACCACTGGGAGTGAGTTGACGGCGTGGTTCAACACCGCTGCCTTCGCCGCGAACTGCCAGGCCAACGCTAATACTGGCATCTGCACGACTACGACCGGCATCGGTCCTGGTGGCGCCGATGGTAATGTGACGCGCGACTCCATACTCGGACCCGGGTTCCGCGACATGGATCTCGGAATCTTCCGCACCTTTTCCTTCGAGCATGGAATAGCGTTCCAGTTCCGTGCCGAAGGCACTAATGCCTTGAACTGGGTGAGCGTCGGCAATCCGACAACGTCCCTCTCGTCGGGCAACGACGGCAAGATCACCGGGGCACAGGGCACCCAACGTGTCATCCAGCTGGGAGGTCGGCTGACGTTCTAGATCGAACCCGCGCAGACTCAACGTCCTACCCGCTCCATGAAGCGGTCGGTGTGCTGCATCGACCGCCTCTCCTCTAGTCGGTGAGATTCATGATCTAGGGCTGTCTTAACTAAAGTTAACGTCCTAGAGGCTGTCTTAGATTGTTATTCTGTTCGCCGGTCACTGCCCGTATGGGGTGACCGGTATCTAACATGATGAAGTTAGTGCAATCCATCCCGGGTTAGCACCAAGAATCAGGATGAGCATGGAAGGTGTTTCAAGACGAAGATTTATTACAGGAGCAGGACTGACGGTTGCGGCCTGTGCGACACCTCCACTCTTTGGTATGGCTGCGGCATCGCAGTCGTCATTCAAAATCGCCGTTATCTCCGATGAAATCTCACAGGATTTTGATCACGCATGCTCTGTCATCGCGAACGACTTCGGCCTGCAATGGGTCGAACTCCGCGAGATGTGGGGCAAGAACCTCCAAGCCTCTTCGGACGCCGAAATTGCTGAGGCGCAGAAGATTTTGGCAAAGTACAACCTGCAGGTGACGGACATTGCAAGCCCGTTGTTCAAGGTGGACTGGCCCGGCGCCCCCAAGTCTCAGTACAGCTCCAAAGAGGACATGCATGGAGCTGCAGAGGTCGCCTACAAGCATCAGGACGAAGTCATCGAGCGGAGCATCTCGCTGGCAAAGCGGTTCAAGACGAACAAGATTCGTTGCTTCGACTTCTGGCGGCTCGAGAACGTGGCCCCTTATCGCGCGGCCATCGACGAAAAGCTTCGCGCTACCGCCGAGATCGTCGGCAAGCAGGGCCTTCTTCTCGTGATTGAAAATGAGTTCGCCTGCAATACCGCGACCGGCCGCGAAGCTGCCAAAGTTCTTGCCGCCATTCAAACCCCGAACTTTGCCCTGAACTGGGACCCCGGGAACGCCGTGATGCGCGGCGAGATGGACGCCTTCCCCGGAGGCTGGGACAGCTTGCCCAAGAACCGGATCCACCATTGCCACTGTAAGAACGCCGTCAAGGACGCCGCGGGGAAGATCGTATGGTCGCCGGTCGACAAAGGGTATATCGATTGGACCGCACAGTTCCGCGCTCTCAAAACGGCAGGCTACCACGATGCCGTCAGCCTGGAGACGCATTGGCGAGGAGCAGGTACGCCGGAGGCCTCCACCCGCATCAGTTGGGCAGGAATGAAGCAATGCCTGATCGATTCAGGTACGTTTTAGCATGATGAGTTAAGTTTTGTTAAGTTGAGCGGCGGAATGATCCAAACGCGAACGCGTCCATTACTGTGTATAAGGAACCCCTCAGCCAAAGATCTATATTGTGGCATTCACTGTTTCGAAGGAGAAAAAATGGTTACCAGACGTGAGTTTCTCGACACGCTTGCAGTAGGAGCAGCGGGTTTGGCCATCGGATCGACGGCCAAGAGCTACGGTCAGATTATGGGCTCGAATGATCGACTTAATTTTGCGGTGATCGGCCTCAATGGGCGCGCCTACGCCCATCTTTCCGCGCTCAAGGCGAACAAGAGCACTGCACGAATCGCCTATGTGTGCGATGTGGACACCAACATCCTCAAAAAGTTCGCCGCTGCCACGGAGAAAGAGATGGGTGAGGCGCCCGCGACCGACCAGGATTTTCGTCATATTCTCCAGAAGAAGGACGTCGATGCCATCACGATCGCCACTCCCGACCACTGGCACACTCCGATGGCCATCCTGGGGCTGCAGGCGGGAAAGAACGTCTATGTAGAGAAGCCCTGCAGCCACAACCCTGCAGAAGGCGCGCTCCTGGTGCAGGCCCAGCAGAAGTATCAGAAGCTTGTGCAGATGGGGACCCAGCAGCGCTCGTCCCCGCACACCATTGAGATTGTCGACAAGATCCATAGCGGTGTCATCGGCAGGGCTTACTTTGCCAAAGCCTGGTATAGCAACGTCAGAAAATCGATAGGGACTGGGAAGGAAGTTCCCGTACCGGCGCAGCTCGATTGGGACCTGTGGCAGGGCCCTGCGCCCCGCGTTGCGTACAAAGACAATGTGCAGCCGTATAACTGGCACTGGTTCAAGACCTGGGGTACTGGCGAAACGCTCAACAATGGCACGCATGAGGTCGACGTCTGTCGATGGGCGCTTGGCGTGGACTTTCCTCACCGTATTACTTCTACCGGAGGCAGATATCAGTTTAAGGACGACTGGCAGTTCTACGACACGCTGATGACCAGCTTCGACTACGACGACAAGATGATCTCGTGGGAGGGTAAGTGCTGCAATGGGATGAAGTACTACAACCGTGACCGCGGTTCGACGATCATGGGGACCACCGGCAGCGTGCTGGTCGATCGTGACGGATATGAGATCTACGATCTTAAAGGCAACAAGACGAGCGAATTCAAGACCGGCAAGGCGACCTCGTCGTCTGACCTCACGGGCCGCGACTCCATGACGGACCTGCACTTTGCAAACTTTATCGCTGGAATTCAAAAGGGAACAAAACTCAACGCTCCAATCGCTGTAGGAAACGTCGCCGTCACCATGCTTCAGCTCTCCAACGTTGCCTGGGAGGTCAACCGGGAGCTGCAGCTGGACACCACTGACGGGAAGGTCCAGGACGATGCGCACGCCATGAAGTACTGGGGCCGCGAGTATGAAAAGGGATGGGCGCCGCATCTATAGGGCGCTCGGCCACCGAAACCATCAACGAATCGATCGATACAAAACAACTCTTAAGAACACGCGAGCAAAGGCCTGCCATGAAAAACGTTTTTTCACGTCGTAACTTCGTCCAGTCCGGTGCACTCATCGCGGCAGCGAGCGTCACCTCGCGCACTGTCCCGCTATTGGCACAGCCGTCACCTGCGACTGGTAAGCCGTCGCCCATTCGTCTGGGTCTGGCCAGCTACACCTTCCGCAACTTCACGCGCGCGCAGTTGATCGCTTACATGAAGCAGCTCAATGTAAATGAGCTGAATGTCAAGGACGTCAAGGACCATCTTCCAACGGAACCGACGGAGGAGGCGAAAGCGTTAGCGGACTATGCCGCGGCCGGCATCAAACTCCACGCTGCCGGAACCATCTACTTCCCCAAGGACGAAGATGACGACATCCGCAGCAAGTTCGAATACTGCAAGCGAGCGGGGATCTCCGTGATTGTCGCCGGCGACCCCGCACCTACGACCCTTCCTCGCATCGAGAAGTTCGTGAAGGAGTATGACATTCGCCTGGCGATTCACAACCATGGGCCGGAGGACAAGTTGTGGCATTCTCCACTCGATGTGCTGAGTGCAGTGAAGAACATGGACCCACGCATGGGATGTTGCATCGATGTCGGGCACACCGTGCGCGCGGGCACTGATGTGGTGAAGGCAATCCACGAAGTGGGGCCGCGGTTATTCGACGTCCATATCAAAGACCTGACGAACTTCACGAGCAAAGAGAGCCAGGTCACCGTCGGAGACGGTATCATGCCGGTTCGCGCGATCTTTGAGGCGCTTATCGCAATTAAGTACAAGGGCTTCGTCGATTTGGAATACGAGGTCCACGCCGACGATCCGATGCCCGGCGCCATCGGCAGCTTCTCTTACATGCGCGGTGTTCTTGCAGGCATGGGGTATATGAGCCAGGCTTGAGGGATCGTGGCGGTTTTACTTCAAAGCGGTCTCCGACTCAGGTGGCGGGGTCGCCTGGGTCGTCTGAAGGAGACGGTAACCGGCCCGGGTACGAATGTGATACTTCTGCAGGTTCTTGCCCACGAGCTTCACCGAGATCGCTCGCCACCCTCGGTTGGGATTCGGCGCCGGGTAGTAGCTGATCGCATAGAGGTGCGCCAGATCGTCGCGGATTGATGCAAACGCCTGTTTTTCATCCTGCCAGTCCTTCGCGAAATAGGCTTTACCGCCCGTGGCCTTGCTCATGCGTTCAAAGACAGCGGTCGAAACCGGTTCTGACTCGGCCTGCTGCGTACTGATCATGTAAATGATCGTTCCAGTCGATTGGGCCAATTCGGCCACGTCCTCCGGCGGCACCAGGCTGGCGTTGTCGGGCCCGTTGGAGAAGACCACGATGGCCTTGCGTCCCGTTAACTGGGCGGCGTCCTTCACTGTCAGTAAAAGGCCGTTATAGAGTGCCGCGTCGTCTCCTGCGACCGTATTGCGCACGCCCCTTAGGACCTGGGAGCGGTCAGGCGTAAGTGTGGTGACCTTGGAGAGATCGCGGCTGTAGGAATACAGAGCCAATTTGCTTACGCCTTCAAGTGAGCGAATGAAATCGGCGATAGCGTCCTGCGCGAAGACAAATCCCCGGTACATGTAGTTGCTGGTGTCGAAGAGGATGAAGACATTGGCCCCGGCAAATTGCGCTGTCCCGCCGGTTGCTGAGTCGGCCGAGGGCATATCGAAGACTTGTGCAGAGGACTTGCCGTCGGAACCAACGTCGATCACTCTGCGGGTCGGTCCGTTGCCTTCTTCAAAGGTAGCGGTCTTTTCCGTGATCTTGTCCTCGGTAATCATGAAATCTTCGGGGCCAAGGCCGCTGACGTAGTTTCCCTTGTTGTCTGTTACGGCCACGTTCAGCTGCACTAGAACGACACTCACGCGAATGCGCGACGCGTCATCCTGGGCCGCCGCTCCCGCTCCACCGCCGGAGAAGGGAATTGCAAGTAAGCAGAGAAGTAAAAAATATTTCTTCATCATGGCTCTCCTATTGCGTGTTTGAGTCTCTGACTGTCTGTTCCTGACGCAGCGCGGTCGTAGTCGCTGCGGGCAAGGAGGCGATCTTGCCCTGCCGCAATTCCTCTCCCGTCTCTCGCATCGCACGCACCATAGCTGGCCAGTCCTCGAGGTCCGTGGCAAAGATCTTTGCGGTCATGTGGCGTGTCAGTTCGGGAACAAGGCGGTTCAGCATCACCGGTGAGTAGCCCATCTCATCCGCCAAGCGGGCCCAATACAAATTGCTGGATTCCCACGACTCGCCGAACAGGCGGCTCGAATAGCCTCCGAAGAAGGGGAAGGGTTTTACATTCAGCAGCTCGCGGCCGTAGGTCCGTGCGAGTGTTGGGTGCGGGACACCGAAATCTTTCGATATGCGCTCGCCACTGACGTCTGCCGGATGCTGACGTGCGAGGTCCTCCAATTGCTGTCCTGCCGGCCCAGAAGCCGCGGCCTCTCCGGGATATTTTTTGCGAAACTCTTCGCACAAATAGAAGGTATCCGCGGGCATCATTCGAGAGACTGTCGCCTGCAGGTCTTCTTCGTGCAACAGGGCCTGCTCGGTCCGTTCCAGGCGCTGCGGTGTCATGCGATCGGAGAGAATGCCGATCACCTCGGCCCGTAGCTTGGGGTCCTTTACGGACGCAGTCAGGAGCTCTTCTCCTGAGCGCTGATAGAGAGCGACAGCATGAAGTTCGTTCGGTCCTACGTTCCACCAGCGCGGAAGCGTCGCGCTGACCAACAGGTCAGGCACCAACTCTTTCCAGATCAGGGCCTGTACATTTTCGGGGGCGATAAAATCCTGCTCTGTCGATGCCAGCGCGTATGACAAGTCAGTCAAGGAACCCATCAGATAAGCGCCGCCACCAGCCGGCGTTCCCACCCCTAACAACATGGGGGTCTGCCAGAACTGTTCGGTGCCGACGACCGATATTTCCGTGAAGTCGTGCGAGCGGACGAAGAGCGGATTGTTATGGAGGATCTGAGCCCCGGGTGGCTCATAGTAGGCGTAGTTCAGACCGACCAGGGTGTCCCGAAGAAAGGGCGCGAGCTGGCCTCTGGCCGCTTCCAATTGCGCATGGGTGCCAGGCGTCTTGATCACCTTCGTCAAGTCCGTCTGCACCTGCAACTCCGCGTGGTGGGTTGTGTAGACTCGCGGCGCCCAGTCGATCTTCTCGCTCGCGGTAAAGATCGGACGGGGCATCTCGAATTCCCTGAGCTCTCCTGCAAGCGAGAGCATTCCATCGCCCCCCGGTTTCCCCTGTGCCATTGCATTCAAGCCGTCGCTGAGCGCGAACAGCGTATCGAGTGAGACCAGGTGCTGGTCTTCGAGCACGGCACGAATTCTCCGGGACAATTCCTGATGCACTCGTTGGCCGTCGGGGCTCTGCTGCGGGGGACCCGCAAGCAGATCGATGATCTCACCCGGCGAACCGTTCGCCTGACCACCCGCGGCCACCAGCAGCTCGCCCAGCGAAGTGCGTGTCGAATCGAACAGCTGCGTCGAGGAAGTGATTTTGGTAAATGGGTCAATCATCTTCTGCCATGATGCATTCAGTTCTGAGGTGGGAATCTCTCCCTGGCGGGCAAGGATCTGCCAGAGTCCGATATTGGCCTGAAGCGCCCCTAGCGTGTTTCCACGCAGCGATTCATTTGAAATCTTGTCGATCGATTCCGCGGTGCTGACAAAATGAGTCACGGACTCGTCGCTCAAGTCGGGGAACTCAGAGAAGACCAAATACCAGTTATTGAACTGCGAAAACTTGCTGGCCAGCAAGCTAACGGTTTCAGGTGACAGGCGTTTGCCGGGAGGCCGTCCACTGTCGATTTCACATGTCGTGAGATAGATCTGCAGAGGGCCGCTATCGGTCACGACACGAGAGAAGGCGACCATTGCATCGAGCAACTGCTCCGGATGCTCCAAGCCGTGACCGTGTTTGTTCCACTCATGGATCGTCTTCGAATCGGTCTTCTGGCGCACGATCTGCTTCCAAACCTCTAAATCTCCCGGTACATGCGGTTCGCCGTTAGCCTCCCACTCGACGCGGGTGAACAGGACAAGGAGATCGGGACCTTGTCGAAACACACCTCTCGTTGCTGGGGGCTCGAGGTCGGTGCCGCGAAGGTCGTCGTAGAAGCGCTTCAGGCGCCCGCCTTCGGTGAGGTGCTCCCGCTGCGATTCGCTGACACGCGACAGGACATCGAAATACGCAGCCATCCATCCATTGTCTTTGGCAAGCAACCGGGGAACGAATTCGCCTGGGTTGTCAGGGCTCGCTCCTACCAGGTCTTTCCAGGAGGCTTGGGTCCATGCACCTCCGGGAACGGTTACGCGTCCGGAGCGAATACTAATCTGGCTTCCGTAAAAATCGAGAGTAGCGGCATAGGGAAGCAACCTTCTTAGCCCTGGAGAGCGCAGCAAAGCCAGCCTCGTCTCGCTGTCGTTCTTGGTGAGTGCCCAATAAAGACGGGCCACGGCCGGGTCGGCAATAAGCAGATCCACCAAATTGGAGTAGCTCTTCTTCGGACCACCGCCCAACGTAGTCCAATCGCTCTCTCCAAACAGTACAGGGACATGGGAGGGGGCGTATGGATAGTTGAATGGGACGCCTTTCTGCAGCGCCTCTTCGAGGTCTGTGAGAGGAAAGCCCGAGTCGATCGTAAGAAAGGCCTTCTCCGGATTTGCGGTGTCTAGAAAGAAATTCTTCTGACCGCAGCCCTCGCGTAACCGGTATCCGAGTATCTGGATCAACGTACCCGCGTCGTCGCAGTTCGTGACATGGATCGTATTGCTATCCCCTGCCAGGATCTGAAGCTCTCTCGCCTGTTCGACGTAGCGGCCCAGCAAGACCAGGAACTCTGTTTGAACGTTCCTCTGATAGCCCTGCATGAACACGTTTCGGGCGAGCAACGGCAACACATCGGCCGGAGAGACTTTTTGGCTGATTGCGGCCATGCGCATAAAAGACCGCAGCGGTCCGGGGATGGTGACAGTCGCCACGTCCGGGGACGCAGGTGTTCCGGCTCCAGCGGATTCGTCTCCTGGTTGATTTGAGGCCGCCTGAACGGCTTTGCCGGAGTAAACGGAGGAAGAAACGCAGAAGCACAAAAAAGCCGCGGCAATAATCACGACCGAACGAAGAAGGCGCTTCATCATCGGACACCTCTTGAGAAATCTCGAACTTCTCGACCGCCCCATATCAAGGTGTGAAAAGGTCGGATCGAACGCGGGAGGGAGCTAAACCAGGGACTGCAAATCCGGCACGGCCGTAACTTAAGCCACGCTTCTTTTATTTTTTTACCGGTCCTTACTTTCGTCGGGCGATTTCAGAGCTTCAAATCAAGAAGACATATCGGCAGCTATTTAACTGAACGAAAGTACTCTACTCCCGTTCCGCGCCGATTTACTAGATAGGAGACTATAAAATTACAAAAATCTGAAAACTTTCCCCGCCTTTTGTGCCACATTTACAGGGACCCCCCAAAATTGCCCAAGCGAAGCAGCGCTCCCCGCGGAGTCGATCGCTGCAATCAGGACATACTTATGCTTTATGAGATGTTTAGCGTGGTGGATCCCAACTCCGGCAAGCGTCATAGCCCTGGGAATGCCGCTGGCGCCGCGAACCACTTAGCCCACCACCATCGCCGCTACGCAGATCGACCTATTTCAAGTTTGAACGGGGGGACGTTCTCCACCCTGAAGGACGCCGTGCCCGAAACGTCCCTGCTTTGGTGCGAATTAGAGTGCTGATAAGGAAGCGGCCTCGTCGGGGTATAGTGCGGCGTATTTGGTGATGCCGACCATTGTGAAGACCTTGGTAAAGTGAGGGGTAAGACCGCAGATGGCGATAGTCTGGCCCGACTTGCTGGCCTCCATCAGCACCTGGATGACAAGTGCGATACCGGAGGAATTCAGGTATTCGACGCCTTTGAAGTCAAGCAGAATGTGCTTGTTGGAATCCTTGTCGAGCGCCTGGTACGTGCCCACGATCGCGTCTTTGGAGGCCGAGGAGATGTCTCCATCAAAGCGAATGCAGGTGATCTGTTGGCCGCTTGCGCCCGTGAGTTGCAGTTGCGAAACCTTGTTAGGCGTTTGCACCTTATTCACTCTCCTTGTTCATCCTGATAACCAGCCTTACGAAGCTTTGCTCGTCGGTTCCAGTCCCTGACACCCATTCGGCCTCGTCCACAAGGGCCTGGATGAGAAACATTCCCATTCCGCGCGCTTCTTCTTCCCCACTCATCTTGCGGTCGATGTCCGGAGTAGGCGCCGGCGTGTCCATACCCGAGCCGTTGTCCATCACCTTGACTTCAAGTTCATCGGCCTTCATTGAAAGTACAACACTGACCGGGATGGAGGCATTCATCTGATTGCCGTGCTCCATCGCGTTGATACAGGCCTCGGCGACGGCGGTCTTGAGGTCCTCGATGCGGTCTGCACTGAAGCCCATGAGCTTAGCCATACCCGCGGCGGTGCTCATGGCAACTTTTTCGAAGCCGAGACGCGATGGAAGCTGTACCTCGACCTTGCTGCCGCTGTGCACATTCATAGGGACGCTTTCTCCTTGGACCTGCCGCCTAAACGGCAAAGTGCGATTGCACTCATATCATCCTGCTGCGGAGCACCCCCTGTGAAGGTATCAAGAGTGGTCCACAAGCTTGCCAGGGTGTCTTCAGCAGGACGCTCACCGTCCGAGATATGAAGCGCATCCAGTGCCTGGAAGGCCTCCATCAGCCGGTCCTGGCCAAACTCCTCCTCGCCCTGGAAGACCTCCGTCAGCCCATCCGTGTAGAGCAGCAGGCGTGCCCCGGGTTCAATGGGAATACGCTCGATCGAATAACGGGAGCCCGGAAGCATGCCGAGGGGCGTTCCGCTCGCTTCGACCAGCCGGGTGGGGGCGTCTCCGGACGACACCAGAAACGCAGGATTGTGCCCCGCATTGACGATCTCCATCTCCGCGGACGCTGGGTCGAGCCTTACGAAGATTGCGGTTACGTAGCGGCGGCGTGCCTCGGCACCCTCCTCCCAGTGTTGCTGCGACAACCGTCCCGCAAGCTCCCGCAGGGTGAGAGACTGGCGGGCCAGGGCGCGGAAGGCCGAGCGGAAGGCCGTGCAAACAAGAGCGGACGCCAGCCCTTTACCTGCAACATCGGCGACCACCATCAGATGAGAACCATCCGGCTCCGTAACCACATCAAGGTAGTCTCCACCCACGGAATAACAGGCCCGCGAACGTGCCGCGACCGAGTATCCGGGGATAGAAGGCATGGCCTGGGGCAAAAGACTCTGCTGAATGGCGCGCGCCGCATCAAGGTCCTGGGCCAGACGCGCGTACTCCAGGTGGCGCTTATGGTTGATTGCGTTCTCGAGCGCGACAGCAGTCTGCAGGACGAGTCCTTCCAGGAAATCGCGTTCATAGAGGCTAAGCGGCCGCCCTTCCGGGGTTGCGACTACCAGTTCTGACAGGACCTCGCCGCCACGGGAGAGCAGTTCGAACCTCGGGCAGCCATCGCATGGCCCAGCCACTGCCACTGCCGGAACGTTGCCATAGGCCACGTCTTGCTGGGTGAAGAGGGCCCCCTCCAGCTCAAGCTCCCGAACGGCAATAACGGCCGATTGGTGAAGCACATCAGTGAGTTCGATGGTCGAATGGACTGCCCGGGAGGCCTCCAGCAACGCCTGGAGGCGCACGACCTGCTCGGCGAGGGGAAGGTTGCTCTGGTCGAGCGCGTCGGACTGTTCAATCGGGGCCATGAAATCGAGTGACTCCGAGTCTACCGTGTACTTGCTATTAAAGGCACGTTCAAATCATTTTGTACCTCAATTAACAGGAGATCGAAACCAGGTCGGCGACTTTCAGCCTGGCGACTCGATTTTGGCCTGAGAGGCCCTTATCGATCTTTCTGAAGCACACCGGTACTTCCGTTTTATGTGCAATATTCTGCGTATTCACTGTAAGGCTTTGAAGAGAACCTTGGAGTTTGCTGCCTTTTCTTTGGCCCACGACGTGCAAAGAGGGTTAACAAGGCTCAGACGATATTTGTTTCACGTGTGCCCGGCTTAATCCCTGCCGAACCCATTTGTGATGAATCATCGCACACAGCGCCATCTTTGGAGGAATACAGAATGAAACACCTTCTTCGCGTTCTATTTATCCTGGCTCTGTTCTGCGGCGTCACTAGTCCCGCCCGGGCAGCCCACTTGCAGGTCCTTGATCCGTCAAATACCTGTAGCCTAGACCCTTCTCTATGTACCATCGGGATTCCCGGCGCGCCGTTTCAGGTCGTCTTCGATTCAATGACATGCGGTCTCGACAATCTGCCTACTGACCCAACAACAGATGGCTGCGTTGAGATAGTCAATGATACCTTCGACACCTTCACGAGCCTTTTCCTGGAGTTCAATGCTCCCAGTGGTGTGACCTTCGATTGCCCGACAACGGATTCTGCGAGTGTCTTCGGCAGTTGCATTCAAGGCTCGTCAGGAGGTCTTGACACTTTCTCTTTCACCGGCGGATCGGGGCTTCCTGGGGGGAAAGAGATGTTCATCTTTGAGGAAGGCGTGGAACCTGGCTTACTTACAGACGGATCGGGAGTGGTGGGTATAGCAACTCCAGAACCAGACTCGCTCCTCCTGCTCTCAACCGGCGCGATGATGATGACGGCTGGCCTGTTCCTGAGAAGGCAGCGCCGCCTCGCTACCTTCCGTAAGCGGTAGCTTTCCGCGGTCAGTTCCAAAAACGGGAAAAGCTCACACCCTCGGGTGTGGGCTTCTCTTTTGACGGTTGCCCCGCTGCTGGAGCACCTCCGTCCAATTCTTGGTGGTAACCGACCCGGCCGCCTGCAACGCACACGGGGTATCCGCGAATGCGCAAAGAGTGGTTCCGCTCGTGTACTCTCTAGTCTTCGTATAATCTCCGTCGCGAGAGTGACTATATGCTTCGCGTTCGCCTGCTTTTCCTCCTGTTGTTGCCGCTGTCAGCCTACGCTGCCGCTCCGGTCGACCAGCCTCAAACTGACACCGCTGGTTCGGCAGACGGTGCCGTCCACGTCAGGCTTGGCGAATCGACGATTGAACTCGCTGGCCCGTGGAAGTTTCACATCGGCGATGACCCAGCCTGGGCGCAGCCGGACTTCGACGATTCCAGTTGGGAAGATGTGGATTTGTCCCCGGGCAGCGGCGGACTGGCCCGGGGTTGGACCGCCCGAGGACATGCTGGCTACTCCGGTTATGCCTGGTACAGGCTTCCGATCGATGTCCTGGGTGCGGACCGCTCTCTCGCCATCAAGATGCCGGAAGACTTCGACGACGCCTATCAGGTCTTTGTGAATGGCCAGCGCATCGGTGAGTTCGGAAGGTTCACCCCGCATGGTGTTACCGCTTACAGCGCTCTCCCCAGTGCGTTCCGCCTGCCCAAAGGCGTTCGCGACGGCAAAGCGACTATCGCCATCCGTATGTGGATGGACAGTGCCACGCCCTTCAACAGCCCGGATGCAGGCGGCCTTCATGAACCCCCGCTGTTGGGCTACGCCTCGGTCATCGGGTCGCTGGTGCGCCTGGATTGGGACGACAACGCTCACCTTGTCGGCAGCGGCTTCCTGGAAGGGCTGATCCTCATCATGGCGTTGATCATGGCCCTTACTCTCTTCTGGCTTGACAACAAGGAGAAATCCTATCTCTGGCTGGCCCTGGTCTGCGAAGTGACCATATTAAGCAACGCCGTCGTTCTGCTCGACAACTTCACCACATGGGTCGGACTAAGCGCGAGTGTCATTTTCATCGATGTCATCGCGACTCCTGTGCGAATCGGCTTGTGGGTACTCTTCTGGGGGTATTGGTTCCGTCTGGAGCGCATCGGTACCCTGCATCGCGCGGTTTGGTCTCTCGTTGTCCTTCTGGCCATCGGTACTGCAATGCTTCGGCCGCCCCTCTACGGAGCGCATGTGCCGGTGCACGCGGCAGTCTTCCTGAACCCCTTTTTGTTGATCTTGAAGCTGGGCCTGGGAATTCTGATATTTCTGGTCGCTTACCGGGGCTTTAGGAGGAATAAAGAGGAAGGAGTCATGGCCGCTGTCGCCGTCATTCTTACCTTCATCATGGCGAACTATAGCCATGAGCTACACCTTGTCCACATTATTCCAACGACCTTTCACATTCTCGGTTTTGCCATCAATATTGGCTCCATATCCACGATGTTGTCTTTGCTCCTCATCACGGTGATGTTGCTGCGCCGATTCATCGCCGCACAGCGCGCGAAAGAGCAATGGAAGATGGAGATCGCCCAGGCCAGACATATTCAGCAGGTCCTGATTCCAAATGAGCTGCCGCAGCTCAACGATCTGCATGTCGAGAGCCAGTATCGCCCGGCCCGCGAGGTCGGCGGCGATTTCTTTCAGATCGTGCCAAACGACAAGGACGGCACCTCGCTCATCGCGTTCGGCGATGTCACAGGCAAAGGGCTGCAAGCTGGAATGCTTGTCGCGCTCATTATTGGCGCCATCCGCTCCTCCGCAGAGCACGACAACAATCCGCGGCGCATTCTCGAAGTGCTGAACGACCAGCTCGTCGAACGCGATTCCGCCAGTGCGACCTGCATGGTCCTCCGTTTCTCACAGAACGGGGTCGTTGAACTTGCCAATGCCGGCCAACTTCCTCCCTATCTCAACGGCATCGAGATGCAGATCGAAGGTGCGCTCCCGCTGGGGATCATCTCAGGGATCGACTTTCCTGTCAGTTCATTCAAGCTTGAACCTGGAGACTCTCTCCTCATGATGTCCGACGGCGTGGCCGAAGCACAGAACGCGGAGGGAGAGCTCTTCGGCTTCGGCCGTATCGAACAGATGCTTCGCGACTCGACCACCACCGCAGAGATCGCCACCGCCGCGCAGAAGTTCGGCCAGACCGACGATATCCTCGTGCTGCGCGTGCAGCGCAGCGCGGCGCACGCGGTGCCGCAAATGCAACCGCAAGAGGTGTTTTCGTAAGGGACGGAAGTTTGCGGAGGTGCGACAGGTTCTGCAATCGCAAACTCGAACTAAATTTCAATCAGCGCGTTTGTCGGGGAATGCTGCCTCGGCGGTGAGGTTCTCCGCTTCGAGCGAATTAGTAATACTCCTGCCGGTCATTGCCCCATCGCGTCACAATTCGGCCCATATTCAATCAGCAATGGCCAGTCGATCGTATCGGATGTCTTGCAATCCACGATGATATGAAGATGGTAAAGTCTCGTAAGTTGCTTTAGCATCAACGCTGTCCCCGGTGGGCCGTGTGCTGCGATCTATATCAAAGGAATGCCATGACCGCGATGTCTCCTGAAGAACTTGGAAAGAGAATAGGAGCGGGCCTGCTCTCGTTCCCTGTCACACATTTCACCGAGGCCTTCGCCTTCGATGAGGGCCCCTACCGAGAGCATCTTGACTGGCTGCTGCAGTACAAGCCTGCTGGCCTGTTTGCCGCAGGCGGAACCGGAGAGTTCTTCTCGCTCACCCTGCAGGAATTTTCGACGGTCGTCTCGGTCGCTGTGCAACAGACAAACCATCGCGTGCCAGTCGTGGCTGGTTGCGGATACGGCACCGCAATAGCGAAGCAGTTCGCGCAAGCCGCAGAAACAGCCGGCGCAGACGGGCTTCTGCTGTTGCCCCCTTACCTTATCAACGCCGAGCCCGCCGGCATCGTCGCCCACGTTGAGGCGGTATGTGCATCCACAAATCTGGGAGTCATCTTCTACAACCGCGACAATTGCATCATCAATGAAGTGACGCTCGAGCACCTGTGCGCACGCTGCCCAAATCTTGTCGGCTTCAAGGACGGAGTTGGGGACATTGAACTGATGACCCGCATCTACGCGCGAATGGGCGACCGCCTCACCTACATCGGGGGCCTGCCCACGGCCGAGACCTTCGCGCTGCCCTACCTAGAGATGGGCGTCACTACTTACTCGTCGGCGATCTTCAACTTTCTTCCCCAGTTTGCTCAGGACTTCTACGCCGCGGTGCGGAGACGGGATCACCATGAGGTGTTCAAACAACTGCGCGATTTCGTCCTGCCCTACATCGACATTCGCAACCGCCGTAAGGGCTACGCCGTGTCGATCGTCAAGGCTGGCATGCGCGCGATTGGCAGGCCGGCAGGCCCGGTCCGCACCCCGCTCACGGATCTCGATCATAGCGAGATGAGCGCTTTGAGCAAACTGATAGCGGACCGCTCGTGACCAAGCCTGAAAGCTCGATTCTCATCGACAAGCCCACCCACATACGCTATCTCATCGTCACCATGCTGTTCATCGCCAGCTGCTTCAGCTACGGCGACAGGGTCGCGCTCTCTATCGCAGGCGCGGCGATGCAGAAAGAGCTCGCGCTGGATCCAGTCAAACTCGGCTTTCTGCTCTCCGGCTTCAGTTGGGCCTACGTACTCGGCCAGTTGCCCTCCGGAGGATTGTTGGATCGCTTCGGCTCAAAGCGCGTCTACGGCATCAGCATTATTTCCTGGACAGTCTGCGCATTTCTCATCGGATTCACTGGCTATCTCGCCACCGCATGGGTTTTCAGCGCGATCTTCATTCTTCGCCTTCTCTCAGGTCTGGCGCAGGCGCCGGTCTTTCCTGGAAACGGGCGCATCGTCGCCGCATGGTTTCCCACAGCAGAGCGCGGTGGTGCCTCAGCAATCTTTAACGCCTCTCAGTATTTCGCTCTGGTCGTCTTTGCTCCACTCTTCGGATGGCTCACCCACACCTACGGCTGGCGAAGCTGCTTCTGGTTCATGGGCCTGTTCGGCTTCGCGCTCGCATTCGCATGGTCGAAGACGGTGTACAACGTGAAGGACCATCCACTGATCTCCGAGACAGAGGTCGAATTTATCGAGCGAGGCGGCGGCCTGG
>Ga0210388_10001437_pt1 | contig 18715 bp, 13 predicted proteins | sample IncBWC19OmetaG_FD_155485 | JGI IMG/M metagenome (GOLD analysis project Ga0210388, IMG submission 155485) | Forest soil microbial communities from Barre Woods Harvard Forest LTER site, Petersham, Massachusetts, United States - Inc-BW-C-19-O ... | reverse complement strand
GCCCCCAACGCAACTGAAAATCCCAAAGCCTGCGCGATTCCCGCGGAAACCAGGCAAATCGCAATGGCGAATAGCAAAAACAGTTCATGGTCCTTCGTGCGCGCTGCTGCGCGAAGAATTCTCGGCACTACCGTCATGGCCAGAAATACCAGCGGGATCAGCAGCAGAGTGGCTTTGCCCAGGGTCCAGGCAGCTCGCGCAACGCGCCCCTCACCGGGTCCGCTGAAAATCGGAATGATAACGGTCATAAAAACCACGGCTATATCTTCCACCAGCGTGATTCCAATCATTACTTGGCCGTAAGTTTTCCCCATGGCATCGTGGTCGGCCAGCATTCTCGCCAACACCATGGTGCTGGCCACGGATATTGTAGCGCCCACGACCAAGCCCTGAATCACGCTCCAACCCATCAGCTTCGCGGTCCCCAGCGCCAGCCCGATGGATAGCAGGATGCCCAGCGTTCCGCCTCCGAGGGCGATCCATTTCACACGCATCAGGTCCGGAATCGAGAATTCCACGCCAATCGAAAACATCAGCAACACGACGCCAACTTCCGCGAATACTTCAAATGTGTGCAGATCGGAAAGATGAGGCCCGGGCGTAAACGGACTTATGATGATCCCACCCACCACGAAACCCAGAATCAAGGGCAGCTTCAGCCGCCAAGCGATCAAACCGCCCACGACGGCTGCAAGAAAAATGTAGGTTAAATCGCGAAAAAGTATTGGGTTCGCTTCCACAGCGCAATACTACCTCAACAATTCCGCGCGCAATCCATCGAATACGAGAAATTTTAGGATATTTGCCTCCCATTGTGCCCCGCAGCAGATTGAGAACATACAGTTGACTCCCCTCACCGCAGCGTCCGCGCGGATGCGATAGAATGGAGAAACATGGAACGGTTCTATCGCGCAACCATGAGAATCACCGGCGGAACGCTCTTCGGCCGCCTCGCGTTCACGTTTTTATTGTTGTGCTCGATTGCTCTGGGTGCCGGCGTAGGACTGCTTTTCGTTTACACCAGCGACCTGCCCGAGATTCACGCTCTGGAGGACTACCGCCCGAACGTCGTTACCGAACTGTATGCCGATGACGGCCAGTCCATCGGCACCTTCGCCCTGCAGCGCCGCATTCTGCTCACTTACTCGCAAATTCCAAAAGTCCTAAAAGACGCGGTCCTAACAACCGAAGACCAGCATTTTGACGAACACTGGGGCGTGGACATCCCGCGCGTTCTGGAAGCGGCCTATCGCGACATCTCCAGCCGCCGCATGGCTGAAGGCGCCAGCACGCTGACCATGCAGCTCGGCGGCGGCCTTTTTCTTAACCGCTCCGACCGCAGCTTGCGCCGGAAAATTCAGGAAACCATTCTGGCTATCCAGATCGAGCGCCATTACACCAAAGATCAAATTTTCAGCATGTATTCCAATCAGATTTATCTGGGAGGCGGCAATTATGGTTTCGAAGCTGCCTCCGAATATTATTTCAACCGCCCGGTGGGACAACTAACGCTTTCCGAAGCCGCCACGCTCGCGGCAATCATCCGCGGGCCGATTTACTCGCCGGTCAACCATCCTGAGCGCGCCCTCGCGCGACGCAATCTTGTTCTCTCGCTCATGGCTCGCGACCACAAAATCACCACGGCGCAAGCTACGGCCGCCACGAAAGAGCCGCTCGGCTTGCACATTTTCACGGGACGCAACGACCTCGCCCCTTACTTCGTCGAAGACGTTCGCGAATATCTCGAACACACCTACGGCACCGCAGCCGTCCACGAACAAGGATTGCGCGTTTACACTTCGCTTAACGCCGCAATGCAGAAAGCCGCCGACCAGGCCGTACGCGACGGCCTGCATTCCTACGATCGCCGTCACGGCTGGCGCGGAAACTTGCCGAATATTTTGAAAAATAGTCTGGGCTCACTCGACAAATATCAAAACGAAGAGTGGCGCGGTTCGCTGCAGAAAGGAGATTACGTCACCGGCTTAGTCACCGCCGTTCAACCGACCTTTGCCACCATAAAGATCGGCCAGTATCACTCCATGCTTACACCCGCTGACTTTTCATGGACCGGCCGCAAGTCCCCCGGGCAATTGCTGACGACGGGCGATCTCGTCTGCGTTTCCGTAAAAGAGGTTTCAGGCAATACCGTACGCGTGCAGCTTGAACAACGGCCCGCTGCTCAAGGCGCCTTGCTTGCCATCGACAATCCCACTGGCGAAATCAAAGCCATGGTTGGCGGCTACAGTTTCGACGAGTCGAAATTCAATCGCGCCACGCAAGCTTTGCGACAGACCGGCAGCTCGTTCAAAGTTTATGTTTACGCCGACGCGCTCGAGCAGGGCATCTCGCCCTTCGACACCGTCGTTGACGAGCCCGTCACCTTCCGCTCCGGCGGCCAAAATTATTCTCCGCACAATTACGACAACAAATTCGAAGGCCGCATTACGTATCGGCGCGCACTCGCCGATTCGCGCAACGTGCCGGCCGTACGCTTGCTCGACCATATTGGCGTGCAAAGTGTGATCGAGCTCGCGCGCAAATTCGGAATCACCAGCCCACTGCCGCCTTATCTTCCGCTCGCGCTCGGCGCTTCCGATCTCACACTGATGGAGCACACGTCTGCCTTCACCGTTTTCCCCGACGATGGCATTCACATCGAGCCGCATTACATTCGCCGCGTCACTTCTTACGACGGCGCCGTTCTGGAAGAGCCGCGCCCGAAAGTTACTGACGTGATTCCACCCGAGGTCGCACGCACTATGGTCGCTATGCTCGAAGAAGTGGTGCAGTTTGGCACCGGCGTGCGCGCCAAAGATTTGGGCAGACCCTCGGCGGGAAAAACTGGGACCACAAACGATTTCACCGACGCCTGGTACATCGGTTTTACTCCGCAACTCACCGCCGGAGTTTGGGTCGGCAATGACGACAAGCGCATTTCGCTCGGCAAGAAAGAAACTGGCGCTCGCGCCGCTCTACCCATCTGGCTGGAGTTCATGCAGCAAGCCGTGCAAGGAACGCCGATCGAGGAATTTCCAAACGTTGTGCCGCTGGAAAAGCTTGCTACGGGCAAACAAATCCAAGTAGATGTCGCCGACACCGCTCCGCCGGCTGACGCCGCCGAGCAAGGCCTAACCGAAACACGCGCCGCAGCTCCGCCGCCGAAGCCGCAAAAGCCCGCGTCCCCGATCACTTCCACCTCGCCGACGCCAGTTCCGCGAGCGCCGCAACCGATCCAGGCCGGCATCTCCAATTCGCCACACAATTAACAAAAGGTTTATCCTTTCTTACTTGATGAAAACATTCTAAGCGACCGTCCGAATGCGTTAGTCTTGGTGTCTAGTTTTAAGCCCGTAAAGGAGCAGTGAAGCAATGACTGCGAGCAAGAATATAGGGATCTTGACCGGAGGCGGCGACGTCCCAGGCCTGAATTCGGTCATCAAGTCCGTGGTGTACGGCGCGAGCGAAATAGGGCGAAACGTGATTGGCGTGCGAAAAGGTTGGCAAGGCTTGACGCACATGAACCCTGCGGAGAAAGCTGACGCCGACACTTTGTACCACCGGCACCTGACGCGTGAAAATACGCGGACTATCGACCGCACCGGCGGCACAATCCTGCATACTTCCCGCACTAATCCGAGCCGCGTCGCAAACGCCAAGGTTCCCAAACATATTTCGAGCGAACGATTGAAAAAGCTTCCTTTCGACGGCAAGAACTATGATTTCACATCGATTGTCGTGGAGAATTTGGAGCGGCTGGGAATAGGCTGCTTGATCGCTATTGGAGGGGACGACACGCTCGGCTTCGCGACACTGCTTTCGCGCGCCGGATTTCCGGTGATCGGCGTTCCCAAGACGATGGATAACGACGTTCACGGCACCGAGTATTGCATCGGATTCTCCACTGCCATCACGCGCGCGAAAGAAGCGATCACGCGGCAGCGAACGACCTTGGGTTCTCATGAGCGCATTGGGATTTTCCGCATCTTCGGGCGCGACGCCGGTTTTACTGCTCTGTACACGGCTTATGTAACGGCGGCTCGATGTCTGATTCCTGAATACCCATTTGATCTCGCCCGCGTCACCGCGCTTTTGATGGAAGATAAGAAAAATAACCCGAGCAACTATTCTCTGGTTGTCGTATCCGAAGGCGCGGTGTGGAAAGAAGGCCAAGTGGATGAGCTGGGTGAGGCGGACGCTTACGGCCATCGCAAAAAGGCGGACATCGGCCACGCTCTGGCTGAAGAATTACAGCGGCGAACAGGTGAAGAAACCATGGCCAGCGATTTAACGTATGACTTGCGCAGCGGAGAGCCCGACGCCATCGACAAGATCGTGGCAATAACGTTTGCGAACATCGCATTGGATTTGATTCGCGACGGCGTGACTGGCCGGATGGTCGGAATCCAAAACGGCTGTTATGCCCACACGTCGCTGCCGGATTCTTCATCAGGGTCGCGCAAGGTTGATGTGCCTTCGCTCTATAACACCGATCGATATAGACCGAAGTACACCCATAAGCTAGGCGCGCCGCTGCTCTTCAGCCACGTTTGAGTGTGGCGAGTTCAGGCGCAGCTATCGCGAACCCTGAGCGCGCATTTCCCTTGTTTCTGCGAGTAGCACTTAATACTCGCCGATTTTAGTACGCCCGCAGATGCTCGGGCTACGTGTCTGGTGCCGTCGCATAAGTCCCAAAATGGGACGCATAACTTTTACGGTTCCTGCTGATTTGTGCGCTAAGAGTAAACATCAAAAGTCAAAACTGTGCCGTTTTGAACAGTTCCTCCGGAGCAGCTCTACTACCGTACTCGCTGGGGAACCTTCAATTCTTGGGGGCCAGGAGCGGTGGGACGATCCATTCGATCTGGCCGGGCATTTGATGACTGTAACCTCTCGAGATCACACCAAGGAGCTTGTGCTTGCTCCGATCCTGCACGGACTGGCAAACAGGAGGCGGATCCTGCGCATCTTATTCGTTCAGGTTGCCGTCGCGGATGTAGAGCCATGCGTGCGGGAACTCAGGAGGGTACACTGCAAAGTCAGTGCAGATGTTGTTTTTAATTCGGAGCAGTTCGTTAAACATCTGAACTCGAAATGCTACGACGTCGTCCTAGCCAAGTACCCCGCGCGCAATGGACATGGTCCACCGATATTGGAAGTCTTGCAACCGATGGAAAGGCATATTCCCGTTATTTTTTTGGTCGACACAATGAAACCGGAGACCGCAGCCAAGCTTATTACGCAAGGCGCTGCCGATTGTATTGATACAGATCACCTTGGCCATCTGCCTATAGCGATTCGCCGAGCACTCAGCGAGAACAATCTGCGCGAAGAGCGCGATCAATCCGAAAAAAAGCTGCGCCATTCGGAGGCGCGTTATCGCGCTCTAGTTGGAAACCTAACCTACGGGATGTGCCGCTGCGACGAAAAAGGCAAATTTCTGGATGTGAATCAAGCGCTGATCACCATGCTCGGCTATTCTTCTCGAAAGGATCTCCTAGCGGCGACCCACGCCCGAGACATTCTGTGCGACTCATACAAAAGGGAACAGTTGCTAGGCCAGCCCGGGAACGAAAATGGTGGAGGTTCTATTGAAGTTGACTGGAGACGAAAGGATGGCACGCCTCTGAAGGTTCGGCTCAGCGGACGCGGAGTAACCACCGACTGCGAGAAAGACAGTTACGAGATCATCGTTGAAGACGTTACCCAACAGCGCAAGCTGGAGGATAGCCTGCGGCAGCAAGCCACCAAAGATCCACTCACCGGCCTTGCTAACTATCGCCATCTGGTGGAGGTTATCGACACCGAGATCAAGCGGTCCGAACGCACCGCACGTGAATTTGCACTTTTATTCCTCGACCTGGATGGACTCAAGAAGATAAATGACGCCCACGGCCACTTAGTTGGCAGCCAGGCGCTCTGCCGGCTCGCCGATGTATTGTGCAACTCCAGCCGGGATATGGATACGGCAGCGCGCTTTGGCGGGGACGAATTTGCGCTGGTGCTGCCTGAGACCGGCGAGGTACCGGCAAAATTGGTTGCCGGACGAATCTGCGCCAACCTTGCGCATGATGGCAGAAAGCCAAAGCTTTCCGTGAGTATTGGTGTAGCTATTTATCCTAAAGATGGCGAAAGAATCGATACGCTTATGGGCGCAGCGGACGTCGCTGTATATGCCATGAAAGCCAGAGCACATGCTCCCGGAACCCACATTCAAAGGGCAGTTAGTAAGCCAAGCTATCAACCTGCCGCCGGCGGTGGCAGGAAACGTTCGACCGCACGAGCTGCCAACGGTTAACCAGGCAAGGAAATCAAGACACCGCAAAACCGAATCGTTACTCGTGTGTTCGCTCACCGCCGCTCTGGGGCGTGATCCAGACAAGATCAAAGCGGGATGTTGCCGTGTTTTTTACGCGGATTGGTGTCGCGTTTGTTTGCTAGGGAGCGGAGCGCAGTGATTAACTTGGCGCGGGTTTGCGCGGGCTCGATGATGGCGTCGATGTAGCCGCGCTCGGCGGCCACATAAGGATTCGCAAAGCGGTCGCGGAAGTCGTCGATTTTCTCCTGCCGAATTTTCTCGCGATCTGCTTCGGCAGCGCGGTCGATTTCGCGTTTGTAAACGATATTCACCGCGCCTTCCGGACCCATCACGGCGATTTCCGCTGTGGGCCACGCATAGTTAATGTCCGTGCGAATATGTTTGGAAGCCATCACGCAGTAGGCGCCGCCATAGGCCTTGCGCGTGATGACGGTGATCTTCGGCACCGTGGCTTCCGCAAACGCGAAAAGCAATTTTGCTCCGTGCTTGATAATCCCGCCGAATTCCTGCTGCGTACCCGGAAGAAATCCTGGGACGTCCTCGAACGTGATCAGCGGAATATTGAAGGCATCGCAGAATCGAACGAACCGCGCCGCTTTTACCGATGCGCTGATATCGAGTACGCCGGCAAGAAATGCCGGTTGATTTGCGACGATGCCCACGGTATTTCCGTCGAGCCGGGCGAAACCGACGACAATATTTTTGGCGAAGTGTTCGTGAACCTCGAAAAATTCGGAATCGTCGGCAATGGCGTGAATAACGTCCTTGATGTCGTAGGGCTTCTGCGGATCTTCGGGAACGAGCGCGTTCAGCGCTGGATGCGCGCGGTTCCAGGGATCGCTCGACGCGCGGCGAGGAGGATCATCCAGATTATTCGAGGGCAGGTAGCTGAAGAGTTCGCGGATCATCGCGAGGCATTCGGCATCGTCGCGTGAAACAAAATGCGCCACGCCGCTTTTTTCGTTGTGCGTCATCGCGCCGCCAAGCTCCTGCTTGGTCACTTCCTCGTGCGTTACAGTCTTGATGACGTCGGGACCAGTGACGAACATGTACGAAGTGTCGCGAGTCATAAAAATAAAATCGGTAATGGCTGGAGAATAGACCGCACCGCCCGCACACGGTCCCATGATCGCGCTGATCTGCGGGATTACACCGCTGGCCAACGTATTGCGAAGGAAAATTTCGGCATATCCCGCCAGAGACTTCACGCCTTCTTGAATCCGCGCGCCGCCGGAATCGTTCAAGCCAATTACTGGCGCGCCGGCACGCATCGCCAGATCCATAATTTTTATGATTTTTGAGGCGTTGGCTTCGGACAATGAACCGCCGAAAATCGTGAAGTCCTGCGCGAAGACGTACACCAAGCGGCCGTCGATACGGCCGTAGCCGGTGATAAAACCATCACCCGGTGGACGCTGCGTTTCCATGCCGAAATCATGAGATTGATGGCGAACGAATTTGTCGAGCTCTTCGAACGAGCCTTCGTCGAGCAATAAATCGACGCGTTCGCGCGCGCTCAGCTTGCCTTGTTGGTGCTCGCGTTCGCGTCGCTCTGCTCCGCCGCCGGCTTCGGCTTCAGCGTTGAGCTTACGCAGCTCTTCCAACCGGTCGCGATTTTTTCCGTCCGTGTTTTTTGTGCTCATAATTACGGCGTCAGGCTAACACACTGCGTAGAAATTTTCCGAGCGGGAAACTTTCTGGATGAAACGAACCTGCAAATTAATCGGCGCGGCGATCAGATCGTTGAACTATGACGGCTGTTCGGCTCCGGCTCTGTGATGGCGCGACTCAGATGCGAGGCCCACAGGCGAGCCGTCCCTTTTCGTGACGGGAAAATCTTGTTTCTTCGACGCGGTAGTGATGGTGACTACGCTCACCAGAATTAGAAGCGTTCCCAGTACCGTGCGCGGACCAATAGGTTCTTTGCCGATGAAATATCCCACGGCGACGGCAACTACCGGATTGACGTAGGCGTACGTCCCGACTTTTGTGGGAGATTCATAGTGCAGCAGCCAGATGTAAGCGGTGAATCCAACGATGGACCCGGCGATGATTAGATAAATCAGCGACCACCACGCAGTCGACGAGACCGCTTGCGCATGAAATCCCGAAAATTCATGGGTCAGAGCGGCGAGGGCGAATAGCTGAATTCCGCCCGTCAACATTTGTGCGGCTGCGCTCATCGGTTTTGAGGCTGGAAGCGGAAGCCGGCGTGTAAGAATCGTCGCCACAGACCAGGTAAAAGACGCGAACAACAGAGCGAGAGCGGCGGCGCGGTTGACCGGTGCTTCTCCTAGGGAGAAAGAATGATTCATCAGCACAGCCACACCGCAAAGGCCGACCCCAAGCGCAACGGCGAGACGAACAGTGAGCCGTTGCGTGCGCAGAAAGATGACTTCCAGCAAGCTGATAAATACAGGAATGGTCGCAAGCACCACGGCGGCGATGCCTGACGGAATGCGCTGCTCGGCCCAAAATAAGCAACCGTAATCCAGAAGAAAAATTAATGTGCCGAGGAAGCTCGCCGCCAGCCATTCGCGGCGGCTCGGTGACGGAGTGCCATTCAGCCGCAACCAGCCGTACAAGAACAATCCCGCCACGCTGAAGCGCATGGCTGCCAGCAAGAATGGTGGGACCTCACGCACACCTACGCGAATGGCCAGGAACGTCGAGCCCCATACAAAATAAATGATGGCGAAGGCTAGAAGAATTTTCCAGGTTGGCGGACGACTGATGGGCAACTCGATTCTCCCGTTCGCAATCTAGAAGACAGCCGTTCAGATTCAGGATTTTGTTCTTCCGACCTTGAATAGGACACGTTTAGGACGGTAGGCACAACAGCCAAATTGGATATTCGATCGTGCAAGCTAAAACAGGAATGCAATGTGTACCTAAGAGAAGCCGACATTTCAAACTGAAGCCTCCGTTCGTTGATAATTCCCGCGATCGGGAGTAATATTTTCTGCCAAGAGTTATAGGGTCCGCGGAAAAGAAAAATCCCGGCAGCGAGACCGCCGACTCAGCACACGTAGGATCGACCCTCGAGCGAATCGGCAATGGAGATTCCGATGAAAAAGAGAGTGACGAAAATTACCTGGACGATCCTGGGTCTGGCGTTTGCAGTTCTTTTCCCGATCGCCACCCATGCACAGGCAGAAACCGCGCCGGACGCATACAAGGCCGACAATATGGCGCGGATCGAGGCTCTATCCGCGAAGACGGAGTTCGAAGGACATTTCTCATTGCCCTATAAAGTGCAGTGCCACATGCACAAATTGCAGCCTGGCGATTACACGGTGGTGGTCAAGACACTCGAAGACGGCATGAAATTGGTGATGTTCCGGCGCGAAGGAAGCGAGGTCGTGGTGGAATCTAAACCTATTCCGCCAACCGCGGCTCCCGACCAGGGACACAGTGCCGTTTTGGTAAGGCACGGACAGGGGCCAGGAAACTATACGCTCGAAGCGATTTACGTGGAGAATCTGAAACTGGTTCTAGTGCTCGACGAGAGCGGACATACGCAAATGCTCGACAAAATTTTTGCGGGCGTGAAGCGCGTTCCGATTTCGTGACCTGTCCTTTGCTGTGGGTCTAACTCGCGGGTGCCTGCGCGCCGTGGCGAGTCTCTTACAATTTCCGCGTGTCGTGTCGCTTCGATCCTATCGGCCTCGAAACGCTTCGTCGAACACGGCGAAATCACTTCTACACCGAAACCCTGAGCAAAGTCATTGCGCGAGGCAAGCGTCCGCGGCGATCGCAACGCTTTGCGGCACTGGTAATGCCGGGAGATGGTACTTAGCCAAAAGCGCGTTTGCGGGAGCAAAGCCCTGACCGGCCAGCTCCCGCCATGCAGCGATACTCTTATTCAAGTTGGAGCACGTTTCGTCCAAAGCCGATTCGGCTGTTTGCGAGGGAGCTGCATCGCCGCTTTGAATCATGAAAGAAATGCGGGCGAGATCGCGGTGTGCAGGGCCGATTCCAGGCGCGCTGAACGTGCCTTCCTGAATCAGGGTGACTTTCTTCTGCAGGTCCTTCAGAGCGTCGGCGAGGTCTTGTCCTTCCGGGACTTGGGCTGGCGCGGCCGCCGCGTCTTTCGCCTGCGCGTTCTGTTGCGGTTCAGCGGCTACGTCTTTTGCGCGGGGATTTTGCGCCTTGTCCGGCTGCGGACGCTGCTTCATGAAATCAGCCAAACTCTTTTGACGAGCAGCGATTGCTTCGATTACGGGCGCGACGGCAAGATATGCCTCACGACTTGCGGCAAGGCCCGCGTCTATTCTGTTCCCGGCGTCCAATTGCTTTTGCAGGTCGGCTTGCGAAACGTGCACGCGGGGATCGAGAGTTATGGTGAACGGCTGTTTCATCAGTACACCATTGGCGATAAGCACGGCTTCGTATGTCCCGGGAACGGCTATAGGGCCAAGCGTTTGCTCGCGCGGAGTGTCTTCGGGAATCGCGTGATCGGAAAGGGTGTACTCGATGTAGTCAAGAATGTTCCCGTAATAGCTAAAGGGCAGCGTTTTAGGCAAATCGTAGTGCAGATCCCAGACAAACCGGTTGTGTCCCACGTTTTTCGAAAGCGCGGGCATCGGCCCAAACCAGTATTCAGGGACGTTCTTTGGAGTTGAATCAGGAGTAGGAGTAAGACTCGTAAATCTGCGTACTAATTTCCCCTGCGCATCGTGAATTTCCAGAGTGAGGACTCCACTGGGAACCGATTTCAGGTAGTAATCGAAAATAGCGCCGTCCGGAGGATTTTTTCCCGCAGGCGTTTCCGGCGGCAGCGGTGTTTCTTGGTCGTTGTCCCATCGAACGCGAATGGTCGTGGATGGACGCATGAGATATGCATTCGCTCCAGCTATTTCCGCACTGGCTTGGCGCAGCGGCGAGAGGTCGTCGAGAATCCAGAGGGCGCGGCCGTAGGTGGCGGCGACAAGATCGTTGCCGTGCACGGCCAGATCACGCACGTCGGTCGCCGGGAAATTTAACTGCAAGGATTGCCAGTGATCGCCATCGTCGAAAGAAACGTACAGGGCGTTCTCTGTCCCGGCGTACAACAATCCTTTGCGCACGGGATCTTCGCGGACAACGCGAGCGAGCCAGGTTTCCGCAAGGCCCTTGGTAATTTGTTGCCAGGACTTGCCGGCGTCGTGAGTGCGATAGATGTAAGGATGTTTGTCTTTAGCCGCCTGGCTCACGACGTAGGCCGTCTCCGCATCGTAGTGCGAGGGCTCCATGGCGATGATCGCGCTTTCGGCCGGCAAGCTCGCGGGCGTGACGTTTTGCCATGTCGTGCTGCCGTCACGCGTCACTTGAATTAGGCCGTTGCTGCTACCAACCCAAATTACCGCAGCTTGCACAGGTGAAGGCGACATCGACATGATCGCGGCGCGGCGGCCGGGCCGTTGAAGCTCGAATTCCTTATCGGACTCGTCGCCATCAAATGCATTCATCTCTTCGGCGTCCTTCTCGGCCCTGAGTGAAATATTCTGGTCAGTCTCGGGTGTATGACCCGAAGCGCCAGCCGACGATTTATCGCTACTTGGCGGAGCATCCGGGCGAACCGTTAGGTCGGGACTGATCGTTTGCCAACTGTTGCCTTCGTCCGTGGTTTTCATGACAAACTGCGTACCCAAGTAGAGTGTTTTCGGATCCTCCGGCGAAAAAACCAGGGGAGGCATTTGCGTAGTCCGAAATTTTCCATTGCGCACAAAAACATGGGTTATCTGACCGGTGGTTTTGTCGAAGCGCACAACGCTGCCGTACCATCCGCCGGAATAAATGATATTCGGATTAGTCGGATCCGGCGCGATGTAGCAAAATTCGAAGCCGCCGCTGGAAAACCAATCGCGGAAGCTAATCTCGCCGTAATCGCTGCGATTCGGAACCACCGCGGTGCCACTATCCTGCTGCGGCGCGTAAGAGTAGTAGGGAAACTGGTTGTCCGTGATCACGTGGTAAAACTGACCGGTGGGCTGGTTGAACCAACTGCTCCACGTTTTGCCCTCGTCCACGCTCACGGTGGCTCCTTGATCGACGCCAAGGATCATGCGCCGGGAATTTTGCGGATCGATCCATAGGACGTGATAATCGTCGCCGCCCGGCGCACCTTTATAAGCGGTGAATTTCTGGCCGCCGTCCGTGGAGCGATAGACGGTGGTCTGCATCACGTAAACGATGTCTGCATTATTCGGATCCACGAAAACGCGACTGAAATAAAGATTGCCTGTCACACGCGAGTCAGTCGTAATTTTGCGCCAGGTTTGGCCACCATCGTCGGAGCGGAATAGCCCGGGATCAGCAATGGCGAACACGCGCTGGCCGTGAGTGCCGGGTGCCACTGCGAGTCCGATGCGGCCCAGTGGTTCATCCGGGAGACCGGTGGTGGGAACCTCCGTCCAAGTGCTGCCTTCGTCCTCCGATTTGTAAATCCACGAATCCAGTTTCCGGACGTCAGGCGGGCCACTGAAGAAATCGAACGGCTTCCAAAGTGCCGTGAAAAGCATGCGCGGATTGTTGGGATCGGCAACTGTGTCAGCGGCGCCGGCGAAATCATCGCGATACAGAGTTTTCGTCCAGTTCTTCCCGCCATCGGTGCTTTTGAAAATACCCCGCCAGGGACTGGCCGCCGCCACGCCGAGAATAGGATGGCCCAGCGCGCCTACCACCAAAATGTTGGGATCGCGTGGATCGACGATGATCGAATTGATGTAATGCACGTCGGACAAGCCGATGTTCGTCCATGTTGCGCCGGCATCGATGGATTTATACATCCCGTTGCCATCGGTTTGCTCGCCCGTTCCGACATACACAATATTCGGATTTGATGGCGCGATTGCTACCGCGCCAATCGAAGCTACGTGCTGATCGTCAAAGATCGGCTTCCAAACGCGGCCAGCACTGATGGTTTTCCAAACACCGCCGCCGGGGGTGCCCATGTAATAGACCGCGGGATCTCCAGGGATTCCGGCGACAGCAGAGACGCGACCCGCGCGGTAGGGTCCGATCAAACGCCAGCGCATCGCGGAGTAGAGGCTCGGATCGACTGTCGATGAAGATTGCTGTTGGGCTCGCAGGGACATGCCCATGGCGGCGAAAATGACGAAAGCAGCAGCAAGATAGCGTTGGACGCGTCTCAAATTGTCCTCCAGGCGAACGAAGAGTGTATCACTGCGCGCCCACACAATTAATCACGCGCGATGAGTTGTCGATAGTGCAGGCCGTTCGGTTCAAGGCTTCTCAGTGCAAGCCGGACCAATCATCTGCGAGCAGGATGGAGTTGCTGGGATTTGACGGATCATACTTCACGCTAGCCGTTTGGCCCACAGCGACGCGCGTAAGAAGCAAGCGCTCTTCGAGACCGGTTACATCCTGGGCCGTTTCGTAAGTGACGCCGGAGATGGAATACGTGTAGTAAAGAAGCTTCTGAGTGCCGTTCGCCCCGACGCCTACGGATGGCGGCTTGGTTTTAGCGTCAATGACTGCCGGCCGTTCCGGATGAGGATTGCGGACGTGGTCGACAACCTCCAGAACTTGGCCTTCCACGATGCGTCCTACGCGATTCAGAAACGCGCGGCGCTGGCGCTCGATTTCGCCAGGATCTTCCGGCTTGCGGCGCATCCAGAAAATAATTCCTATGAGCGCTAGTGCTGCGAGAGCCGCCAGAGGAAGCCAGTTGTGCCAATCTCTCAGAAGTTCTTTCAAGACTCGCCTTGCGCGCGCAGCAGCACTTTCAAGAGCAGATCCGGCTCAATTTTCCCGATCGTCATCCGGCCCGATAACAAAATTTCGCAACGTGCCGACGCCGCTCACGCTGACTTCCACCACGTCGCCCGCAACCAATGAACCCACGCCGGAAGGTGTGCCGGTGGCGATTACGTCTCCAGGTTCGAGCGTCATCACCTGCGTGATGAAGCGGATTATAACATCAAGCGAAAATATCATTTCCGAGGTATGTCCAAACTGTTTCCTGGTTCCATTAACAAAGGTCTCTAGGCCGGCGGCAGCTAAATCGAGGGATGTTTCGATGACCGGCCCGAGCGGACAGAAGGTGTCGAAGCCCTTGCCGCGCGTGAACTGGCCATCACGTCTTTGCAGATCGCGAGCGGTGACATCGTTAAGACACGTGTACCCAAGAATGTAAGCGGAAACATTTTCGTCGTGCGAGAGATGCCTAAATCGGCGGCCGATAATCGCAGCGAGTTCGCCTTCATAATCCACACGCTCCGAAATACGCGGAAGGACGATCGGCTCATCGGGTCCAATCAGTGACGACGGCGGTTTGAAAAAAATCAGAGGCTCTCTAGGAACATCGTTGCCCAACTCCTTGGCATGCTCCGGATAATTTCGGCCAATGCAAACGATTTTGCTCGGCGTGCAAGGAGGAAGAAGTTTCACCGAATTCAGCGGCCAGGATCGCCCCGCTAGTTCGCGATCGCCCCAAAATTCACCGCGGATCTCGCTAACCTCGTTGCCTTCAATGATTCCATTGCGAATTTCAGGATGAATTTGATGCGCAGAGCGATGCACTTCGTCGGCAGAGAAGCTGGGCGTTTGAAAGCGGCAGAGTTTCATCGGTGATGCGGAGTCGGATAGGGCTGGCGGCGTCGCGATTCGATAGCGTGATGCCGGGCGTGGAGCGCCATCGCGACGACCCAGGAAGCTACCGCGAAAACTCCGTAGACAACCGCGCCTTCGATCAACGCTTGAAACGGCGTGCGCAACACCTCGAATAGATTGTGGAAGAACATGCCGGCGATGTAATAGGCCACCACGAACATGCCCCAAGCGATCATCGCCGAGGAAAACATTTGTATCGGGCGGCTGTAAAAACGCACGATCGGAATCAGCATGAAAATCACGAACAGTCCGCAAAAGGCGGCGTTTCGTTCCAGCGCGTGGTTATCGAGCCAGGCCATTCGGTTCGCGGCCACCAAAGCTCCAAACATCACGATCACGAGCAGCGCACCGGTGTAGAGTCCAGTGGCCAAAGCAGGGCGAGGCGGCTTATCGTTTTTCGCACCGATGATTTGATCGATCGGTGAATTTTCAGTCATGGCTTTGGCTGCCCTTCTACCGGAATGCTGCCGGAAGCGGGCGCGCTGGCAAGGCTTTCATTTCCGGCACGGTCCACCGCGGTTGCAGTATAGACATATTGGCGGCCAGGGACCGCATTCATATCTCTAAATGCGGGCGTAAGCAACAACTCTGAATTCAAACGTCTTCCTGGAACGCCATCTTGTTCACTTCGATAGACGTTGTAACCCGCTATGTCGGTTTCAGGGCTGATAGCCCAAGAGAGGTCGAGGTACGCGGAATTTTCATTTTGGGCCGGCACAAGGACGACGGTGACGTTCTGCGGCGCGGCCGGCGGAAAAACGTCGCGGGGAGTTACAACGGCGAGATTCGAATCGGCCGATTCGAGCGCTACATCGGAATATTGTGCCACGCCGCGCACGGAATAAATGTAGGTCTTGCCAAATTCAACTTGCATGTCTTGAAATTTGGGCTCGTTCGATTCGCCAATTCGTGCAAGAGGGCTTTCCAACTTGGTAGCTCCACCAGCAGATCCAGATGCCGTTGCCGGTGCCGCGGGTTGTAGGTCCGGCGCGGCTGTCGCGCGATAAATGCGATAGGAGATCATTGGCGGCGCCGAGCCCACTATCGTTTTTTGTGGCGGGCCCCAAGTGAGGACGATGCCAGTGCGCGTGACTTCTGTTTTGAGATCGGTAATAGAGTCGGACGCGGGATAAATTTGCAAGCCGGCACGATTCGAGTCTGCCGATTCTTTTTTTACCGATGCTCGCGTGCGCACGGAGTAGGAAGCAAACCAGCCCACATGCGGTGCCAGATCATTGGAGCTCAGAGGACTCACGACGCGAATATGATCTTTCTCGGAATAATTGGTAACCAAAGCTGGTGGAATCGTGAGCACTAAAAATAAGGGTTCATGGGTGACGGATGGCGCCGTGGCGGCGGGGTCGAAACCGCGATAAATCTCAATTGCTGGTTTTTTTTTCAGAGGGTGATGTTCCACGGTATCTTTTGGCAGCGTGAACGTGAGGATCACATCGTTCCCTTGCTGCTGCGCTGCCAGATCTGTTATCGCGGTGGGAACTTGGGGTTTGCGCTCGATCGGTTCGCCGGGAGCAGCGCAACTGACGAGCCAAATTAAAGAACTAAGGAGGCAAAATGAAAGTGCTAAGCGGAAAACGGAGAGCGGGCGAGTTTCGGAGGCGGGGCTAGGAGCCAGTTCCCCTTTTTCGTGGTCCATTTTTACTTTCTATAGAATGTAGCGGCTCAGATCCTGATCCTTCACGATGTTCGCAAGCTGTTTCTGCACGTAAGCGGCGTCAATTTTCACCGTCTTCTTTTTCATCTCGGGAGCTTCGAACGAGATTTCCTCGAGAACTTTTTCCAAAATAGTGTGCAGTCTGCGCGCGCCGATGTTTTCGGTCTGCTCGTTTACTTTGGCCGCGAAACGAGCCATAGTTGCAATCGCATCGTCGGTGAAGGAAAGTTTCAGTCCTTCGGTATCGAGCAAGGCGATGTATTGCTTGATGAGCGCATTCTTGGGTTCGGTAAGAATGCGCACGAAATCGCCCTCGGTGAGCGAACTGAGCTCCACTCGAATCGGAAAGCGGCCCTGCAACTCGGGAATTAAATCCGACGGCTTGGTGGTGTGGAACGCGCCTGCGGCGATGAAGAGGATGTGGTCTGTGCGGACCATGCCGTAGCGCGTGTTTACCGTGGTTCCTTCCACGATGGGCAGAATGTCTCGCTGAACGCCTTCGCGCGAAACATCCGGGCCGTGGCCCGATTCGCGACCGGCGATTTTATCGATTTCGTCGACGAAGAGAATCCCCATCTGCTCCACGCGATCGACGGCCAGGCGCGTAACCTGGTCCATGTCGATCAGGCGATTTTCCTCTTCCTGGATCAAATAATCGAAGGCCTCGGACACCGTCATCTTGCGCTTCTTTTTCTGCTGGCCGAAGAAACCCGAGAGCATATCCTTAACGTTGATGTCCATTTCCTCCACGCCTTGATTGGTGACGATTTCGAAGGCGGGCATGGCGCGCTCGCGTACTTCCACTTCCACCATGCGCTGATCGAGCTTCCCTTCGCGAAGCTGGGCGCGGAGTTTGTCGCGAGTCCGTTGCAATTGCTCGCGACGCTGAGCTTCGCCGTTGGCACTAGCGTCCGGAGCCGACGCAGGCGAAGGAGGTAGCAGCAAATCCAGCAGACGCTCCTCTGCGGATTGCTCCGCTCGTTCGGCTACTTCGTCGAGCTTTTCTTCGCGCACCATGTCGATCGCGGTTTCCACCAGGTCGCGAACCATGGATTCCACATCGCGGCCCACATACCCTACTTCGGTGTACTTCGAGGCTTCCACTTTTACGAAGGGGCAGCCAGCCAGGCGCGCGAGGCGCCGTGCAATTTCCGTCTTTCCAACGCCGGTAGGCCCAATCATCAAAATATTCTTCGGGAGGATTTCTTCCGCGAGTTCGGGCGTGAGTTTCTGCCGGCGGACGCGATTGCGCAACGCGATGGCCACCGCTTTTTTCGCAAGATTCTGCCCAACGATGTATTTGTCCAGCTCGATAACGATTTCCCGAGGCGTGAGCTCGTCAAACGAGGGATGCGGCTCGGGCTCGGCTGCCTGCGATTCACCTGCCAAGTAGATCACCATGTCTTTCTCCGACTTTCCGGTCATAGTTCTTCGATGCTGAAATTCGCGTTAGTGAAAATGCAAATTTCGCTGGCGATGCGCATGGCTTCCTGCGAGATGTCTTTCGCTCCGAGCTTGGTGAACTTGGAAAGCGCGCGCGCCGCCGCAAGCGCGTAAGAACCGCCCGAGCCGATGGCGCAAATGCCGTCGTCCGGCTCAATCACGTCTCCGCTGCCAGAAAGTAAGAATGTGGATTTTGCATCCGCAACGATCAAGAGCGCTTCCAGGTGGCGCAGAGAACGGTCCGTGCGCCAATCCTTAGATAACTCGACGGCCGCGCGAGGCAAGTTACCATGAAATTCCTGCAGTTTATTTTCGAAGCGTGAGAATAATGATAGCGCGTCGGCCGTGCTTCCGGCAAAACCGGCGATGATCTTGTCATTGTAAAGACGCCGCGTCTTCTTGGCGTTGTGCTTAATCACACCTTCGCCAAGCGTCACTTGGCCGTCGGCGGTAAGCACCACCTTATTGTCCTTCCGCACACACAGCACCGTTGTGCCGTGCATCGGTTCACTTTTTCGCTTCATAGGCATCCGATAATTATACATTGCGCGCCGCGGAAACGCTCACCGTGGCGATTCTCGGGGGTCGTTATGGAATTCCCGGAAGAAGCCTTCAGGTCGCGGAATGAACTCGAGGAGCAGCGGAACTAATTTTCAGCATCTTTG
>Ga0210388_10001436_pt1 | contig 18717 bp, 14 predicted proteins | sample IncBWC19OmetaG_FD_155485 | JGI IMG/M metagenome (GOLD analysis project Ga0210388, IMG submission 155485) | Forest soil microbial communities from Barre Woods Harvard Forest LTER site, Petersham, Massachusetts, United States - Inc-BW-C-19-O ... | reverse complement strand
TCCTCTTGGCTCATCGCAATCCGTTCCATCCAGCCAGCCTGAGGCTGTCAAGAGGAACTTTCTACTTTGCCCAAATAGGAACTTCTCACTTTGCCGCGACACGCCCGACGGCAACGGGTGGCGTGGCTCGGGCATCGCTTGATACAATGTGTTGGTCGCGGTCGACACCGTAAACCATCTGATCGCGACGGCTAAATTGGGGGGCCGCTTTGGCAAGCAGGACTTCGTCTATTTGGCTGACCAGGACGTCTATCGCTGCCCAGCCGGGCAGGCGCTAGCCGGGCAAAATGGCTGAAGCCCCGATCCCCGACCAAGTCTACCGATGCCCACAGGACTTAGCGGTCACTCCCGTGACGTTACGGCGAGTGCTGCTGGTAGGGTCGTGCCTGCTGATGGAGTGGCCGGACTTCATCAAGACTGCCACGCCGGGCTGCCCCTGCGACTATCTCGTCTTTAACAACACCGCGCAAATCCCGTCCAGCCCGCCGATGCCCGCCGATGCATACGATTTTCAACTGGTGCAGATTCCTCTGCGCTCGGTGCTGCCGGACGGGCCTTTTTTTCGGATGTCTTACGAGGACGCCGATGGCTACGAGAAGCTGTTCGAGATGGCAAAAGGGCGCCTCTCCCAATTTCTTCAAGCCGCCATGCGATGGAATTTAGAGTACGGGATTTTGACTTTCGTTTTCAATTTTCAGCTGCCCCAGCAGAATCCCATGGGGCGACTTCTACCGCGATACGATCTGCGAAATTTTGTATATTTCACGGAAGAGCTCAATAAGCATTTAGATACGGAAACCAGGAAGTTTAACAATGCTTATATCTTTGATCATGATCAGGTCGTGGCAACCTATGGCAGGAAGTATTTTCAAGACGATAGCATCTGGCAATCCAATCATAGCGCGGCGATTATAGATTTAGATTTTCTTTATGACCAGGAACGGGTGGAGGGCGCCTACAGCGCCTCGACGCATTTGCAGTCGAGGGTCCCGGAGTATATCCGATACGAGTGGGAAGAAATCTTGGCGATGTACAGAACCATACGCCAGATAGACAGGGTGAAGCTGGTCATTGTCGATATAGACGATACCCTCTGGCGCGGTGTCGCCGCGGAGCAGAGCGAGAGCGAGCTAGGCTCCGAGGCTCTTGAAGGCTGGCCGCTTGGCTTCGCGGAGGCGCTTGGCCACCTCAAGCGGCGGGGAGTGGTTCTGGCGATTGCCAGTAAGAACGACGAGGGCCGCGTTGCTGAGACCCTAAGTCGCAGTTACGGCAGGCGACTGTGCTTGGACGATTTCGCGGCGCGGAAGATAAATTGGCAGCCGAAAGCGGACAGCATCGAGCAGATACTGCACGAGACCAAGCTTCTCCCGAGAAACGCCGTCTTCATCGACGACAACCCCAGCGAGCGGGCCGCGGTGAAAGCCGCGTTTCCGGAGATACGAGTGTTCGGTCCAAACCCGCTGCTGTGGCGCCGCATCCTTCTATGGTCGGCCGAGACACAAGTTTCTTCCATCCCCTCGGAGTCTGCAGCGCGAACAGAAACGGCGCCTGCTCAGGCCGCGGGCCAGAACCGCGATGTCTTCAAGCAGGGCCTGGCGTCGATCGCCAAAGCCCGGGCCCTGGACCGCGAGCGGCAGAGGCAGGGCCAGCAGATGTCCCGCCAGGATTTCCTTGCCTCACTGTCGCTGGCAGTCAATCTCATCGAGATCACTGACATAGACGATCCCGGTTTTCCGAAGCTGCTACAGCTGATAAACAGGACAAACCAGTTCAACACCACCGGCAAGCGCTGGACGAAACAGGAGTGCATGTCCGCCGCTGGGACGGGCACCCGGTTCATCACTTTTGATGTCGAAGACCGGTTCACCGCATACGGAACAGTGGGAGTGGTAATCGTTTGCGAGTCCCACATTGTTCAGCTTGTGATGAGCTGCCGCGTTGTAGGAATGGAGGTTGAGATTGCGGCGCTGTCGGAAATTCTGCGGGCCATCCAGGAAGGTGGTTTTGGGAGCGCTCGTGCCAGCTTGGAGGAAACCGAACTGAACCTCCTGTGCAGGGACCTCTATGAACGATGCGGGTTCAATGGAGGAGGAGATGAGTGGATCCGACCGGTGATGCCTCTTCTTGAAAAACCGAGCCACATCCGAATTACCGGTGGCCTGAAGCCCTGCTCGGCAGCTACCCAGCGCCTAGACCAACCGCACGCATAAACTGCTTCGACCCCCGAGGGCAGCCTGGTTCTTGTTACACGTCCTGGAGCCCTATGGGCCCCAGGACGTGCTGGATCATTTGATCGATTCGGGTCGTATCTGGACAGCCTTTGTCGTCCCGCCCGAGATCTGTTTGAGATCCTCCTCGGTCAGTTCGATATCGGGCCGTTTTCCCTCGTCATGACTTTCTTCGCCGCCTTTTTTCTTTAGGCCGATACTGAGTTTTTCCGCCATCGTTTCCTCCTTAAGTCGAGATGTCGAAAGTCTACTGCGGGAATCAATGGTATCATGATGGCGGGCGGTTGTCCAGGGGCATGGGTGCGAATGTGGCATGGATGCGAATGGAAGTGATTGCGGCTATAGTAATGACCGCCAAGGCCTTGCCGTATGGCCTGGGGGTAGCGATCATCACGGGCCACCGCGCGCTTTTGCTGGCGAGGGCACTTCCACATTGCTAGCCGAGGAGCGGCGTACCCCGGCAACCGCCATGCGTCCGCTGGTATTTCTTGGTCCTAGCCTGAAGCGGGCCGAGGCTGAATCATTGATAGCAGCGGAGTTTCGTCCCCCGGCGCTACGCGGCGACATTTATCGTGGGCTCCTCGACGGATACACAACGATCGTGTTGATCGACGGCGAGTTTCACGGCCACCCGTCGGTTTGGCAGCGCGAGATCGTCGACGCTCTGATCGACGGAGCAGTGGTGCATGGCGCTTCCAGCATGGGCGCTTTGCGCGCTGCGGAATTGCACAGCCTCGGCATGGCCGGCTACGGGCGGATCTTCGCGTGGTACCGCGACGGAGTTATCGAGGGTGACGACGAAGTGGCCCTTATGTACGGCCCGGCCGAACTGAATTATCCGGCGTTGTCGGAGCCGCTGGTGAACATCCGTGCCACGCTGGCGGCGGCTGTGCCTGAAATCATGAGCGCGGAGGAGCAAGCTATGCTCCTCGAATCGGTCAGGCGCTTGTACTTTCCCAACCGTTCCTTCGCGGCGATCCTGAACGCCAGTCCCGCTACGGAGTGGCCGGCGGTGCGTCGGGACGCCCTTTCGAGGTTTCTGGTCGAGCGGCGTATCGACCAAAAGCGTCTCGATGCCATTGCTGCCCTGACCACCATCGCGTCCGGCGCGGCGGAGGAGCCGCGAGTACGTCCAACCCCCGCACCGCGGCCGCATTGGTATCCACGGGAACGACTTATTGCCGAAGGTTTTGCTCCTCGCCTGGCGGCACTCGAGCCGGCCGCGATCGCCCGACGTGCCGGCATCGCCGACGATCAGCTACAAGTTATAAAACAGGCTCTGTCGACACTCTTCTATGTCGGCGAATGGGCACGGTCTCGAGGAATGGTGGCTACGGTTGACGATCTCGCCCTGGAACGCTCCAGGTTTCCGGCCGCCGCCGGACCGTCTTGCCGCGTCGAGGCCGCAATCACAGAACGGGCTCTGGCCACGGCGGCAGTGCGTGCCGTTGCCGCAGCGCGCGACATCGATAGTGATTTGGCTCGACGCAGCATCATTCTCGAATGGGCCAGCGAAAATGGTATCGAACGCCCCGGCCTCTGTGGTGAGAACCTGGTGGATTGGCTGCTCGAAATGACCCCGGCGTACTTCGGCTATCTCTGGCATTTTTCGGTGGCGCTGATCGAGGCTCTGGAGCTTGATGGATGCGCCGGCCGGCTGCGATCGGAGCCGCTATCGTGACTCCGAGCCTGCCCGTTGTCAGCTACGCCGATGGCACTCATCGCGTGGTGGCGCCGCTGGATACTTTGGCGCGGATCAAGCCAATGCTCGCTGAGATGGGCATCACTCGCGCGGCGAACATTACCGATCTCGACCGGCTCGGGATCCCGACCTGGTGCGCAATCCGGCCCATCTGCAAGCACGTCCAGGTCTCCAATGGCAAGGGCATCACGCACGCGGCCGCCAAGGTTGGCGCCTTAATGGAAGCCATCGAACATTGGCATGCTGAAACCCCGCTGGGAGAATTTCGGCGCGCGAGCATGGCCGAGTTGGAACGCGAGTGCCAACCTTTTCTGGCGCCAACCGCCTTGCCCGATTTTTCAACGGAGGTGCCCCATTATCTGACGCCGCAGCGGGTGATCGACTGGATCCGCGGCGAGCGGGTGGCGCCACCAATGCCGCCAACGCCGGTGTGGCTACCAGTCTGCGCCGCGTATGTGGTCGAGCCGATGCTGGCAGACTACTCGACCAACGGGCTCGCCTCCGGCAACCACCCGGTGGAGGCCACCTTGCATGCTCTCTACGAGATCATCGAGCGCGATGCCATGGCCGGTCTGCTCCACGGTGGGTTGACTCTGCCCCGCGGCGAATCGCGGGTGGTGGATCTCGACACTTTACCAGCCGGGCCGCTGGCTGCGCTGCGAGACCGGCTTGTCGGAGCTGGGATCGCCATGACCCTGGTGCGCGTCTCAAGTTCCGTGCCGGTAAGTACGTTTTGGGCGGCGTTTGTTGATCCTGCCAGCCCGGCTGCTTGCACTTCCGTCAATATCGGCCATGGCACGCATCTCAATCCAACTGTGGCGGCAATCCGCGCCATTACCGAAGCGGCCCAAGCGCGCCTGACGTTCATCCACGGCGCGCGCGAGGATCTGACTCCCGAGGCCTACGAATTCAGTGACGTCCACAAGCGTCTCCGCTCCTTCTTCGAGGCCCAGCGGGGCGATCTCGCTTGGAGCGCCATCGTCGATCGTTCGAGCGGAGATCTGGCGCAGGATCTGCGGACTGTCTTGGGCGACCTGCGAACTGCCGGCCACGGGGATGTCTACCGGATCGATCTAACCAATCCCCGTTTCGGAATTCCCGTCGTTAAGATGTTTGTGCCCGGCATGGTTCACCGGCCGATGCACTACTGAATTGGTGCCCGATTTGAAATCCCGATAGCGGCGGCGAGCTGCTCAAATAGGCCGGCGGGATCAAAGTCCGGACCAGAGCCAGAATGATGGCTCGATGCGTCGTTCTTTCTCAACGTAGGACGGCCGCGTTGAAATCTTTAACATCAATGGTGTAGCCTAATGGTGCTTTCTTGGCAGGCCTCTGGAGACGGTGCAATGTCTACCAAGCCACCCTTCCGGGACTGTAGAAAGCTCAGGAAAAGCTAGACTGGGGTGCATGGCACTAAAAGGCTATTTCGCGAACGGGGACGAATTGGCGGCGGAGCTGTTACGGGTTCCAGGTCTTGGTCTGCCCCGTGGCCTTATCCGCAGTAATTGTTCCCGCGGCTGTGGCGCAACGAAACCAGCGCGCTATTCTAAAACACGTTTCTTCAGGACTCTGCAAGACCAGGCACTGAAGCAGGCTATCAAACGGGGAAGTTGTGTCAATGCGTTCTAAAGAGAACACAGAGGCCACCGCAGCGAGCGGGGTTCCCGAAAATTCCGCCAAAGCTATCGACCTCGGGGGCACCGTGCGGGACGCGACGCCCAGTTGCACGCTGCAGCGCGTTCTTCCAATATTGAACACTGTCGGCATCACCCGCGTGGCCAATATAACCGGCCTTGATCAGGTTGGCGTTCCAACATGGATGATCGTTCGGCCGCTCGCCCGCTCCCTCACGGTGTCGCAAGGGAAAGCGGCCACGCATGAATTGGCAAAACTTTCCGGCATCATGGAAAGCATCGAAATGTATCACGCGGAGCATGTCACGCCTCCGGGAGAGTGGGCGCCGTTGTCGCAGTTCGCCAAGATGGACGACTACGTAGATCCCGCATTGTTAGCCGTGCGCTCTGACGCAACTCTTGACTTCGAGAGCGAGATCTACTGGGTTCAGGGCCACGACATCGTTTCCGGCCGGCCAAAGTGGATCCCTCATGAGCTCTTTGATGCTGATTGCACCAAGAGGAGCAAGAACCCAATCTTTTGTCAGTCGTCGAACGGGTTGTCTTCAGGTAATAGTGTTGAGGAAAGCATTCTGCACGGTTTGTGCGAAGTTATCGAACGCGACCAGGTTTCATTTTGGCTCGAAACAGCTCAATATACTAAACGGATCGCGAATACACTCGTTTCCCTCGATTCAGTAGACCACCCAATCTGCCTTTCATTAATCAATAAATGCCGAGAGGCAGGCCTCGACGTTCTTATCTGGTACGCCACCACGAACATAGACATACCGGTATTTACCTGCACGGTAGCCGATCGAGCCGGACGTACATTTTATCCGATACGTACCAGCGGGCACGGTTGCCATCCCCTCAAATCTGTTGCGTTGAGCCGCGCAATCACGGAAGCTCTTCAAAGCCGGCTGACGCATATTGCGGGCACGCGAGATGATATGTTTTGGGACGATTATCTGCAAGGAGAGTTCTTATGTGGTTTAGAAGCGAACAAATCATGGCTCAACAAGCTTCTGTTGAGCGAGGGTGCGATTGACTATCGAACCCTGCCTGACGTAGAAACATACACAACAATCTGCGATTTGCTGGAGCACGTAAAAAACAGGTTGATTGCGGCCCACTGTGACACCATTATTTTCGTCGATCTTTTTCAGGAGTCGTTTGGGATACCCGTGACTTATGTCTGCGTGCCGAAGTTGGAGCAAAAGATCGTAGGACCAATGTATGTGCCCGGCACGCGAATGTTGGAACATTTGAAAAGGCTTGAGCAGTGTTGAAGACCTGTCTTTTCATCGGGCCCACCAGATTGAGCTCGGCACTGCCTGGTCTGGTTGACCGGTATCCGCCTGCCTGCTTGGGCTCCGTGTTTAGAGCGGTTGAGAGCGGGTATCGCCAGATCGGGATTGTAGATGCGTATTTTGGCAATGTTGCCTCAATTTGGCACAAGGAAATACTATTTGCGCTTTCCCGCGGCGCGGTCGTATGGGGGGCCGCGAGTACCGGGGCGTTACGCGCTGCCGAGCTCGCGCGCTATGGAATGCTGGGTTGTGGGGTTGTGTTTCGGCTCTTTCGAAGGGGGATTTTAGAAGATGACGATGAGGTTTGCGTCATGCACGCACCGCGAGAGTTCCGATACGAACCGTTGTCTTTCGCTATGGTGAATATACGATACACACTGAGGGCGTTACGAAGACGAGGCGCTTTTGACCGCAAGGAAGAGCAGATATTATGCGATGAACTAAAATCGCTGCATTTTAGTAGTCGTGATGCAATAAACTTGCACACCATTGCGATAGCTAGGTTTGGAGAAGCACGAGGGAAAACAATTGCCGATGAGTTTATGCTCAATTATTGTGACGTTAAGGCACGGGATGCGGCGCGCCTGGTGCATGTTATGGCCGGCCTTGAATCAACCGATCCGCCCTTGAGAGACTGGGAGTTTCCGAGAACAGAATACTGGGTGAAACAATTCGAGGAGCAGCTCTCGCAGGTTCCTCCTTTGGGATACGATGCCGGCGATTTGCCAGGCGGTCACCCCAGCCAACACGCGGTTCGTGCCAACCAAGACGAGCGCCAGAGTGGCTCTGAAGCTTCACCGTACACGCCCTATGTTCATCCGCCATCAGACGGCGGTGATTAATTTGATCCGAGTAATAGCCACGCATCTGTCATGTTTTTCACACTTGACTCGCAGTGGTTTGCGGCTGGACCATTCATCGCTGCGCTTCGCGCAATAGCGGCATTGGGCCAGCCGGCGCATGGGAAGCCGAATTAGAGGTAGTGAAGAAATAGAGGCTGTGCTGACGGTCCGTGCGTCGGTTACTCGCATCGGCGGCCACACGGCTAGAGGCCTGCTGTCGCTATTGGGCGCGGTCGGTGAGGGGCATGGCCAGGAGGGCATCCATCGTTTCGTTAGGTGCGGTCGTGACCAACCCGAGAGTTGCTTCACCCACTTTCAGGGAGTAAGCTCCTAGACATGCGGGTGTTGCTCCTCTGCGCATTGGTAAGCTGCCTCACCGCGCAGTCATACTCTCAACAAGACCCGAAAACGCTGCTCCTTGAAGTCCGCAAGAAGCAAATGTTGACCCTGGACCGTCTGCCCAGGTATATGTGTACGGAAACAGTCGACCGGTCTATGTTCGAACCGCAAGTGAAAGTCGCCAGACGTTCCTGCGACGACATAACGAGCCTCAGGATGAGGAAGGACTGGGTCATTCGTAAGTACGAGTCCGACCGGTTACGTTTGGACGTAGCGATCTCAGGTAACACTGAAATGTATACCTGGGCCGGCCAGGATCGTTTCCAGAATCAGAAACTCAGCAAGTTGGTTCTGGGTGGAGTTACGGCAACCGGCGAATTCAAGGCTTTCCTCGAATCCATCTTTGGAACCAGCGAGGCACTCTTTGCTTACACGGGGGAACTTAGCGTCGGTGGCCGCTCACTCGTTGAGTTCAGCTTCAGCGTGCCGCTTGAACAGAGTAGTTATCGTATTTCGAAACAGCGCCAAAGTGCCGTGGTGGCTTATGACGGCACATTCCTGATTGACCCGAAGACATTCGATCTGGTGCGCTTGACGGTCCACGCCATTCAAATTCCCGAGGAGCTGGGATGCGACATCACCACCACGGTCGACTATCGAAGCCTGCGGATCAATAATTCGGAGTTTTTCCTTCCGAGTGACGTCGATCTGCGCGTCGTCGAGGCGGATGGCGCCGAGGCGGAGAACCGCACCGTATTTACAGGGTGCCACGAGTTCCTTGGTGAGTCGACACTGCGCTTCGACGACGCTCCAGCCCAGCCGGTAACCAATCAGCAAGCCTCTTTCAAGATTTTGCCGCTGCCGCCGGGACAACAATTCAGGTTCGCTCTTACGCGGGCCATCGATCCCGCCACTGCGGCCGCGGGCGATCAGGTCAACGCCACGCTAACCAGCCCTATCAAAGACAAGCGTGGCCGTGTTCTGGTGCCTAAGGGCGCGGCGGTCACCGGAAGAATCGTCCAGATTATGTGGCGGTACGGGTTACAATCCGAATCGTTAACTCTAGCCCTTAAGCTGGAAACTGTGGAAGCCGGTGGTGTTCCCCGCGCTTTCGACACCCGCATGGAATCCACGGTCAAAACGCATACCAACAGCATCGATTTTTCAGCGGTGCGCCGGACCCTGGGATCGTTTGATCAAATGCTTGCCCAGGAGGACCCTGCTGTCGGCTTCCTCGAATTCCCGAATGTGACCCGCGATTACGTGATCGATCGCGGTCTGGAAATACAAGCGATGACGGCTGACCCACGATGATTCCAGCCCAGTCGCGCTTGGCAATTGTGGTGGCTCTTGCTGGTGGCCTTGCCTGGGGACAAGCCGCCTCGCCCCCTGAAAAGCTGTTCATTAATTGTGACGGTCCGGAGTTGCTGCGTCTCATTCCCGATCTGGCAGGTATGAATTTCGATGCCAGCCAGGATGGCCTGGACGCGTTGCTCAAATCCACCGGCGAAAATCTCGGCGCCATGCTCAGCAAACTGGTGGACCTCTCCGCCGCCGAACAGATCCACGAGATTCGGATCGAAGCCGGCATGGGCGAGGCTGGCCGGCGAGAGAATTTCCGCTACTCGATCAAGCTGACGGAGGGGCAGCAGGAGCAGTTTAATGAGTTGCGGCTGGATCCAGCCGGTATCTCTGCGGCCCGGCCTCCGGATGGTGAGTTTCTGGCGATTGGGCACTTTTATAAATTGGTGCGGTATCTGCTGCCCCAGTATCGGGCAGAGTCGAGTTTCCGGTACCTAGGACGCTCCACAACCGGCGGGCGGGATTTGCTGATCGTAGTATTTGCGCAGCATCCCGACAGTAGCGGGCTCCGAAGCCACATCGGGCTTCGCGAAGGACGCGCCGCGCTGTTGCAGGGCGTGGCTTGGATCGAAGCCGCAACTCATCGCGTGGTGCGGCTTCGCGCCGATCTCCAGGGACGCATCGAGGGCTTTCCGTTCGAAAGATTGAGCACCGATATCTCTTTTGTCCCGGTAACATTTGTCCGGGTACCCCCCGGTCGCCCCGGAACAGTCTTGTGGCTTCCCGCCGCGGTAACAGTTCACGCGCGTTATGCCGGTGGCGAGCTACACAGCGTACATCGCTATTCGGATTATCGTTTCGATGCCCCCGGCGAGAATGCCGCCGGCGTTCCTTCAGTGCCTGCCCCCGCTGACGACGACGCCTGGGAACTGGTGGACCGTGGCATTTCGCTGGCGCGCGAAAACAAGCCTTCCGAAGCCATCGCCCCCTTGCGGGAGGCACTGCGGCTTAACCCAGGAATGGCGGCGGCACACTATTATCTGGCGGCTGCGTTGCGCGATACCAACAACGCCGCGGGTGCGGAAGCAGAACTGCGCGAAGCCCTGAAGCAGGCGCCCGATTATCCGATTGTCCACAACGCCCTGGGTGTCCTGCTATTGAACCGTGGAGATATGCCAGCGGCTGTGGCCGAGCTACGATCCGCTTCGCAGTTGCAGCCGAAGGACGCCATCGTTCATTACAATTTGGCGCAGGCGCTCGAAAAGACCGGCGATCAAAAGGCCGCGCTCGAAGAATACCGCACCGCCTCGGCACTTGCGCCTGACAATGTCAACTTCAAAGCCCGTTACCAGCAGTTGGAGCGGCCAGAGAGCGGGACAACAATTAATGTTGAAGTACGCCAGGTGCTGGTACCCGTTGTTGTCACCGATAAGGCAGGGCATTATGCCACGGGACTCACCCAGGCGGACTTCCGTTTGTTCGAAGATGGCATCGAACAGAAGATCTCCAGTTTCAGTGTTGAGAATGCCGGAGTTCCCAGTGCGGCGCCGGTCCCGGAGGCTTTCTCACAACCGTCGGGCGAATCTCCGGCAGCCGCTGCTCCGCCGAGCGCGGCTCCGGTCCGCCGGACCTATCTCATCTGCATAGACGTGTTGCACTCCGACTTTGCGAACTTTGTGTCTATCCGCGAATCCCTGTTGAAGCTGTTTCGCGCCGAACCGGCGGGTGACGCGCAGTATGTGGTCATTTCTATGGGAAGCGCGATGAAGGTTGTGCAGGACGTAACCTCCGATCCCGCAGTGGTGTTGCATGTTCTCGACAGCCCCGATTTTCAAAAGTGGTTTTCCGGCAGCCGCAGAAACTCCGTGCAGGGCGACCTGCGGGCGTTCCGGCGTGAGCTCGACGAGGTGCGGGCGGCATGCGATGCGTTCCAGCCGGGCTGCGAATCACGAAAGCGCGGCCTGCCATCGCAAGCCGACCGGATCGCGAGTCAGGATCGTATAGATAACCTAACCTTCCTGGATCAGTTTCGGGCGTTGATTGAACAATTGCGACGCGGCACGGGCCGGCGGACCATCGTTCTTTTCTCAGACGGCTTCCAACTTGTGCCGGGCAAACAAGCTTACGAATTATTAGGAACCTATTTTCCGGAACTTCTGGGCGTCAGCCTCCGCACGGTGGATCGCATGCCGGAGCTGGAACCGGTGCTGCATCTGGCCGCGGCCGGCAATATCCCCGTCTACACCATCGACTCGCGCGGCCTTTATACCTCTCCGTACTTTGACGTATCGAATGGAAGCCCTGTCCCACGGCTGGCGGGTGCCGTGCAGAGTATCATGGATCGCAATGCCAGCGAAGCGGGTGACGCGCTCTCGGAGATCGCGGCGGTGAGCGGCGGCATCTTCTTTCACAACAGCAACGATATCTTCGCCGGCCTGCAGCGCGCCTTCGCCGACGGCCGCCAATATTATATGCTCGCGTACGTCCCCAGCAATTCGAGTTCGGATGGCAAGTTCCGCGCCATCTCCGTGCGGGTGCGGGATGCCAAATTGGTGGTGAATGCCAAGCGTGGTTATTGGGCCACCAGTCGCTCGAATTAAATCGATTATTACAGCTCACTCAGGACGGTTTCGACCAGATCTCCCAATTGCCGCGTGGTGAACCGATTGCCCTCCAGATTGGCCGCCGATTTTTCTTCGCGGTCAATTACTGTGGTGCGCGCGAAAAAGTCAACGCCAAACAGCCCGCACCGGCATTGCGGTAGGCGGTTGTCATGATCGGGAACACCATCTCTCATTGCCGCATCGTACCGGCTCAGCGTGGCCCCGAAGCAGCGTCCCTCGCTGTCGGTGACGCGGTTCGATGGCGCCAGTGCGCGAGCCGGAAGTCTTTTGAGCGATTGCACGCCGCTGTTTGGTTTACGATGTTCAACCGCTTCAACTTCTGGCGACGGAAAATTGGCAGGTTGGGGCGCTTTTTATGTGCCCGACAAAACCCCTTAAGTCGTTGGCAGCTTTGCCCTATTCGCCACGACGCGCTTTCCGGTATTGCACGACAACATTACGGGTGGGCTTTGGTCCAATCGATTTCGATGGGCGCCGCGCGCGGGATATTGCGCAGAGGATATTGCGCAGAGGAATGTATTCGCAGGCCGGCGGCCTGCGCTGTCCGCGCGTGAGAAATTAGGGCAGCGGGTCTGTAAAGATCGGCCATGAGATAACGCCGCTGCCCTTATCCTTTGAATAGCGGTGATGTACGAATTTTTTTCAGCTTTGGCGCGGGTTCGGCTGGCAGCCCATCGAACGATGGCGCTCCTCTGTGGATTATTGGCCGCTATCGCTTCCCTCGGGTTTGGCCAGCAGTATCCATTTCTCCCCGTTCCCGCGTCACCCAAGAATGTAAAGGTTCTTTTTCAGGATTCGCGCGGACGCTTGTGGCTGGGGGGTGACCAGCTCGCCTGCTTCGATGGAACTCGCATGTTTTTTCTCTCGGAATACGGTTTCCCCGCCGTTTCGAGCTACTCGATTACGGAGGACTCAGCCGGCGTCATCTGGATAGGAGCGGAAACTGGGGTATATCGATTCGCGGCGGGCCGCGTGGAAGAAATCAGTAAAGGAGTTGCAGTCAGCATAGTGGCAGCATCGCCCGACGTCGTCGTCGCCGCCATGGGTCCGCTCGGCAAAGGCATTCCGAGCGACGCGATGCTGGCGAGAATTGAACGAACCGGAGACCAGTGGAAAACAGAAACAATCATGCGGCTCGATTCGCCAGGCCCGTTGACGCTCGATCACCAGGGCGTGTTGCTTTATCCGTGGCTCGCGAACGGATGGAATGAGCTGCGTTTGGAGGACGTCGTTCAGTGGCGTCCGGGCAAACAACTGCAAGTTTCTCGTCGCAGAGCTGCCGACGCCCCCGCAGCGGGCGAAATGAAGGCTCTCCGCGACAGATTTGGATGCGTCTGGATGGGCTCGGAAAACGGCGATACCTACAACTGCGGTGAGAACAATTGGCCTGCCGCACCATACGAAGGAGCGAGCGTCAGAGCCGGGCTTCAGGAAAACCCTGATGCTTCGATGATGTTAGCAGGTTACAACATGCTTGCTGTGGGACGTCCCGGCGCGTTTCGCGTAGCCACCCCGGCGAACGGACTACCGCAGCTCTTCACCGCAATTCAGGCTACGGACGGCACAATCTGGATCGGCGGAGCGCAAGGGCTCTACCGTTTCGCGTCACCCTTCCGAATCGAGTATTGGACGGCGCGCGAAGGCGTCGACAACCCCTGGTCCGTGCAAAGGAGTGGTGCCGATGTCTACGCCGGCCTGAATCGCAAAGTTGCTGTTTTAAGCAAAGACCGCCAGCGATGGGAGCCAATTGCATCCTTTCACAACATTGGCCAGGTTATGAACGTGTTGCCATCGGACGACGGGACTCTGACGGTGGCGCTGAATCCTGGAGGCGCGGCGGTAATACGCCGCGATGGAAAAATTCTCGCCCGCAATGGAAACCTCTACTATGGGCTCCGCCTGGCCAAAGTCTCGAACGAAGAAATGTGGATGGGGGGCGTGGTACTCACACGGATCGAGCGCTCCGGTGACCATTTGAACTTCGCCGAAACGTATCGCCCGCACAACGAAATGACCGGAAATGTACTCGACATTCAATACGAAAAGGACACTCGTAAGCTATTCGCCTGCTATGTCGGCGGACTGCTGGAACGAAACAGCGACCGAAGCTGGCGCGAGATCACCACCAAGGATGGTTTGCTGGTGGATGCTTGCTGGTCACTGGCCGCGCTTCCCAACGGCGATATTTGGTATGGATACTACAACACGGCGGCCTTTGCGCTTCTACGCCCAACAACTGCAGGCCGCTTCGCCGTCCGCCAGTTTCGAGCTAGCGATGAAGTCCGCGATCCGGAGAGCTTTACCTTCGACATCGACCAGCGCGGATGGCTATGGCGCGGCGGGACCCGTGGAGTGTCGGTAGCGTCCCCAGCCGAAGCCGAAGCCGCGAAGTGGTTGTTTCTCGATCAGTCCGATGGCTTGCCGGGCGTGGGCGCGAATACGGGCAGCTTCTTTTCCGACTCAGACGGTTCAATTTGGCTCGGGATCGACATCTCGATTTTTCATTACTTGCCACCCGCCGACCTGATCGCGCCAGGCTTCGCTCCGAAGGTCTTCCTTTCCTCGCTCTCTTGGGACGGCGCCGCGCCCCGGATAGCTGAGGCAATCGCCCACCTGCCACAGCGTTCCAAGGTGGTGGCGCACATTGGATCATTGCAGTTCGAGCGCCGCAACGCACTGCGGCTCCGTTATCGGATACTGCCGGAACATTCATCCTGGCGCGAATCGAGCAGCCTCGATCTCCCACTGGGTAGCCTTCGCGCGGGCAAGCATACCTTGGAAGTACAGGCGAGAGTGTTCACGGGGCCTTGGTCTGGGACGCTCAGCCAGTCTTTGATTGTTGTGCCGCCGCTTTGGCTTTCGTGGCCTTTGCTGCTACTGTATGCGCTGGCAGCGATCACACTCATGTGTGCCGGATACCTGTTGCACCGGAAGCATAGAGCTGAGCAGGCGGAGCTTCTGCCGGACCTCGCCGCATGGCGCGTGGAAGCGCTGCTGCCGGAAGTTCACGAACTTGCGGGAATCCTGCTGGACGGACGCTTTGAAGCCGGCGAGCTTTTGGCGCGCGGAGGTTTTGCCAATGTGATGGCCGGATACGATCACCAACGGAAGCAGCGCTGCGCCGTTAAGGTTTTCCGCAATGAAGTGAAGGATAAGGATTGGGTTCAGCGGCGCTTCGATCAGGAAGTGGCCGCCCTGCGGAAGGTGCATCACCCGAACGTGGTTTCGATTTACGCTCACGGAAGCACGCCCTCCGGCGCACCGTATCTGGTGATGGAATTTATCGAAGGCAAGAACCTGCGCGAGATTCTGGAAAAAGGAGCACTGTCGCCAACCCGGGCCGCAAGGTTCCTGCGGCAAATTGCGAGTGCACTGGACGCCATTCACAGCCTCGGTATTTACCACCGGGACGTGAAACCGGAGAACGTAATCGTTCGCGACGAAGGTTCGGCGGAGGAGGAATTGGTTCTGATTGATTTTTCCATCGCCATCGTGAAGGAGGCGAACGAAGCGCTACACGGCCTCTCGCGCGCCGCCGGAACGTTCGCCTATATGGCGCCCGAGCAGGCCATCGGTTACGCCGAACCTTCCAGCGACATTTACAGCCTGGCGAAGCTGGTCATTGAGATGCTCACGGGACGCAGCCTCTCCGATCTTCTTCCCGATGCCGCCATCGATCTGCCGGACCGGGTGCGCGAGTTATTGCCGGGCTTGGGAACCAATCTATCGCAAGATTCCATCCACATGCTGGCCAAAGCGCTGGAGTTCGATCCTGCCCGAAGACCGCACCTGGCGGAAGCTTTTGCGCATCCGATCGTCCATGATTTGGATTCAGATGCCCGGGCCGCGAGAGATTGAGCGGTTACTCCTGGCTTTGGCATGAAGCATCCTCTTGAGCCACTTCAAGCCCCTTTCCCATCGGGAGCGCACCTGTTTCAGCGTAAGCTGTGTTTCCAGGGCGATTTCTTCGAGCGTAAAACCGCTGAAATAGTGCATGTCTACCATGCGGGCGGCGTCGGGGTCTTTTGCTTCCAGCCGGTCCATTAATATTCCCATCTCAACAATCTGCGCGGCGTCTTGCACGGAGGGTCCAAGGAAGGCGCCCATTTCGTCGAGCGAAAGCGCCGCTACTCCGCCCCCTCGCCTGGCGGCGAGTCTCTTGCGGGCGATCTCCACAAGTATCCGGCGCATGGCCAAGCTTGCCAAGGCATAGAAGTGCCCGCGGTCATGGATTTCCCATCCGCCTTTCCCCAGATTGCTGACCCAAAGTTCGCTAATCAGTTCTGTTTTGGTGAGCGGCGCGATATAGCGCTCGCGATTGAGCGTCCGGACAGCGATTTCGCGGAGTTTCGGCAGGATCTCGCGCAGTAAGACGTCGGCGACCGCCGTATCACCGCGCATGAACGACTGCAGCCGCTCGGTTAATGAAGCGTCAGCGGCCATTGACCAAGTCCTTTGTCAATATCGCAAAACAACCAGGACCAGTCAATCGAGGCAATCCGGACGAATATTTGTTGGGCGTGAAATCCCCGGTTTCGCGCAGAAAGAAGAGACTGCTACGCCAGAGGATTTAAACCGAAATGGAGGAGAACATAGTCCCGATGAACGGCAACTTCTTTCAGCTGGTTCTTTGTCTCACAGTAGCTCTTTTGACCGCGCTACAAACTGCATATGCTCAGCAAGTTAATATTGACGGCAAAACCAATCTAATTCAAAATGGCGGCGCCGAAGCGGGGCCCGCGGGAACCGATCTTAAGACCGCCATCACTAACATCCCGAATTGGGTTATTACAGGAAGCCCCACCGTCCTCTCCTATGGCCTTGCCGGCTACGTGCTGCTGAGCGATCCAGCGCCGCCGGACCACGGGTTCCAATACTTCGCGAGCACCGTGGATCGGACCTCCACGCTGACGCAGACCATCGATGTGTCGTCGGCCGCAACGACCATAGCGAACGGGAATATAAAGTACACAGTTTCCGCCTATCTAGGCAGCGTGGTGAACAATGGCGACGGCGTCCCAGTGGAAGTGGAAGTGGATTTCAAAAATACCAACGGCCAAATCCTCAGCAGCGCCGCCCCACTGGGTCCCTATGCGGGATTGAACCGGCCTGGCATGTCGCTGCAACAGCAGATCGGGTTGGTGCCCGCGCAAACGGCAATGATCACGGTGACGCTGACCATCACCAACGTACTCGGCGCCGCCGACAGTTTGTCGTTGGTGCTAGGCCCGCTGGGGACCACGCCGGTGCTCGGCACAAATCTCGTGGTCAACGGCGGAGCCGAGGCTGGCCCCAACGCTCCGGACGCTTCAACCGCTCTCTATGTTCCTGGTTGGTCGACCAGCAACGGTACATCGGTTTGTCCATACGGTGGGACGGGATGGATTCAGCTCTCCGACCCAGGCCCGGCGGACCGAGGCGTGAGCCTCTTCTGCACCAACGAGGACGGCTCCACTATGTATCAGGACATCGACGTTTCTCCCTCTGCAACTCTGATCGATTCCGGTCAGGTCATGTATCAGGTTTCCGCCTGGCTGGGCGGCTTGGGAGGAGCGACAGGCACTACCGTGACCTATCTTTTCTTTGATTGGAACAGCAAGCAGTTGGCGGCAACCGCGGAATTGGGGCCGGTCAGGGCCGGAGGCCGCGGCCTGTTCGAAACCTCCCATCAGGATGTCCTGCCACCCGGCACACGGCGCGTCCGTCTCTTGGTGACGTTCCCGGCGTACTTTTGGATGGCTGACAATATCGAATTCACGCTTATTGCGCCGAGCGGACCGCCGGTCATTAATGCCGGCGGAATCATCAGCGCCAGTGCGTTCGGAGGCTCTCCGGCCATCGCGCCAGGAACATTGATCGAGATTTACGGGTCAAATCTTTCTTCGAAGACAGAGGGCTGGGGCTCATCTTTTATGAATGGCGTCGCCCCCGTATCGCTCGATGGGGTCACCGTTTCAGTCGGCGGAACACCGGCGTTCATTAACTATGTAAGTCCGGGCCAAGTGAATGCGCTCACCGCGTCCGACACGCCTATCAGTTCTGGCTTCGTGGACATTACGCTAATGAATAGCAGCGGCACGAGTGATCCGCTCGCCATCTATGTGAACGCAACCCAGCCGGGCTTGCTTGCGCCCCCCACGCCGACCTACCTGATCGCAGGCAAACAGTATGTTGCCGCCACGCTTCCCGACACCACCGTCGCGGGTGTGCCTTCCCATCCGGCCGTGCCCGGCGATATCCTGACCATCTACGGCATCGGCTTCGGGCCGGTATCGGACAACGTTTCCGCGGGTACCATCCCCACGCAAGGAGACCAACTAAGCACGCCCTTGCAATTTTTCTTTGGCAGCACACTGGCGACCCTAACCTATAGCGGACTGGCGCCGGGCCTCGCCGGGTTATATCAATTCGATGTGGTGGTGCCGGACGTTGCGCCAAACAATGCGATGCCCATTTCGATCAATCTTGGCAGCGTGATCGGGAGCCAGAAACTCTATATCGCGGTGGGAAAGTAGCCCTTGATGCTGGGGCGTCGGGTTGGAGCAAGGCTTAGACACAACATCGTTTCAAATCGTCCGCGCCGTAAGGAACAGCTTCAAGCAGCCACACAAGCTACCGATAATGAAAAGGATTCTATCGGGAGTGAGTTCCGCGTGAGCACTGCCGATAGAATTCATTGAACTGAGCCGGTACGAGTCTACTGGTTTTGCAAAGTGTTTTGCCGCCGATCCGGACGCTGAGGGTGCCCGAAAGG
>Ga0210388_10001435_pt1 | contig 18722 bp, 13 predicted proteins | sample IncBWC19OmetaG_FD_155485 | JGI IMG/M metagenome (GOLD analysis project Ga0210388, IMG submission 155485) | Forest soil microbial communities from Barre Woods Harvard Forest LTER site, Petersham, Massachusetts, United States - Inc-BW-C-19-O ... | reverse complement strand
TGGACTTCATCGACGAGGCGCGAGTCCTCTTTCGCGTGGCGGCCTGCGGCCCGTCGGGCGACGTGCCCGCGCGCTTCGACGCTGCGGCCGTGGACCGTCACTGCGCCGAGCTGGGACACGCGTACGACGACTACAAGAAGAGCTGGGTGGACGTGGCGAAGCCCTTCCTGGCGGCGCTGCGTCCGGCGAACCTCCCGGGCGCGGTCGTGTACCCCTTCGGCGGGGGCGACATGGTGACGGCGCTGGCCACGTTCCCGGACGCAACCGAGATCACCACCATCTCGCTGGAGCCCGCGGGCGACATCCGTCCCATGGACAAGCTGGCTCCCGAGCGGCTGACCCACGAGCTGGCTGTCCACCGCGCGCACCTCGAGCGCCTCTTCGCGAAGGCGCACTCGCGCACCGACAACCTGGAGAAGGAATCCCAGACGGACCTGCCGGGCGAGATCGTCTTCGACCTCGCCGCGCTGGTGGTCCATGGCGGGGAGCCCGTGAGCTTGCGCTACTTCAAGCTCGGTCCCGACGGCGCGCCCGTCTATCTGACCCAGGCCGACGTGGACGCCCAGGCGCACCACCCGGCCGCAACGCGAGAGCTCTTTCAGAACGCCGAGCTGCGGTTCCGCGAGGGGAAGGACGGCCCGGTCCGCGTCCTGCGCCACATGGCGTTCAACCTCGACGACGCGCACCTCAAGGCCGACCCGTCGCTCCTGGCGCACCTCAGCGCCAAGGGCAAGGTGGCCGCGATGACGAAAGCGGCGAGCCACCTCCTCTGGAACGACCACTTCTCGTCGATCCGCGGCTGGCTCATCGACCACACCGACTGGATGATCTCGGACTCGACCGGGATTCCTCCCCGCTATGCGCAGCCCGCCGGCTACGTGCAGGACACCTACGGCACGTTCGACGGCCCGGCTCTCTTCGGCCTTTACGACAAGCGCGACGCCGAGGATCTGAAGCACCTTTTCAAGTCGGAGCCCGCGCGCGAGCTCGCATTCCGCTACGGCTACCCGGACCAGGCAGGCCACGCCCACCTGCTGGTGACGCGGCGGACCGGCGTCGGGATCGCGCTGGACGCCCAAGCGGGCCAGGGCGCACAAGCACAAGCCCCAGGCAACGTCGCGGACGGCAACACGAAAACGGGCCTGGCGCCCGCGCCGTCCGCCGCGTCAGCGGCCAGTCACTGAGCGGCGTTCCGAGCAGGCGAACGGCAGGCGAACGGCAGCCGAGGCGCGGTCAGACGGCGCCCCGACGAAAAAGTCGGGACGCCCCTTGCGCTCCGACCGCCCGTGCCCCAGAGCACGCGCAAGGTGCAAGCGCCGACCACGCGTAGACCCTTTTCCCGCTGATGTTCAGGGGTTGCGCCCGCTTGGCGGGGTTCAAATCGCTACCGAAAGCCCCTGGCCAAAACGCCCACCATGGTTAATGTATGGCCTCCGGCGGGAAGGGCCGGTACAGGCCGTCTGTTGTCCACCTTCGAGAGCGACCCTACTCCATCGCTCGGCATCCCAACCCCGTAAGCGCCCCGTGAACGTACCTAGCACTGCCCTCGCACCCGCGCGAACCGCTCGTCGAGAGGCCATCCATCAGGAACCGCTCGAGCTCAACACCTTCGCGGATACAGCCGCCGCGAATGATGCCGCTCCTGCGTCCATCGCCCCTCCGGCTGCGCCAAAGACTCCGCGAAGGCGGGTCCTGACGCATGAAGAGGAGGTCGACCTCTCGCAGCGAATCGAGGCGGGCGAGCGCGACGCGCTCCACGCCTTCCTCGGCACGGTCCACGCGGCCGTGACGCTGCGCGCCCTTGCGGGCGAGCTGCGCGACGGGCGGGTCACGCCTTCCCAGCTCGTCAGGAACGCCGAGGAGGACGCGGACACGCAGGCCGGCGTCGAGCGGCTCGCGCGCATGCTCGAGCGTGCCGCGGCGGGCGCGTCGACCAAGGCCGTACGCGACGAGGCGACGCGCGAGCGCCGCAAGCGCCGGCGCACGCGCATGGCGATGGAGCTCTCCACCCAGCGCTTCGAGCGCGCGGTCTTCGATCGCCTGTCGCGCGCCCTCCGTACGCGCGGGGCCGACGAGCGCACTCGGCGCACCTTCGCGCGCGGCCGCCGCGACGCGGAGCGCGCCGTGCACGAGTTCGTGGGCGCCAACTTCGGCCTGGTCGTGACCTACGCTCGACGCTTCGTCGGGCAGGGTCTCGACATGCACGACCTCGTGCAGGAGGGCCAGCTCGGCCTGATCCGCGCCGTCGAGAAGTTCGACTGGCGCCGCGGGCACCGCTTCTCGACCTACGCGGCCTGGTGGGTGCGCCAGGCGATGGCGCGGGCGCTGGCCGACCAGAGCAAGACCATCCGCGTGCCGGTTCACTTGCTCGAGAGCCGTCACAAGCTTGAGCGTGTCCGCAGGTCGATGGCCCAGCAGGGCTTCCGCGATCCCACCGACGAAGAGCTGGCTCGCGAGAGCGGGCTGCCGATCGACAAGGTCCGCGCCATTCGAGGGCTCGTCCGCGAGCCGCTCCGGCTCGATGCCCCTCTCGGTGACGCGGGAGACGGCGGGCAGCTCGGAGACCGGGTGGCGGACCTTCGCTCTCCGGCGCCCGACGAGCAGCTCGCGCAGGGACGCATGCAGGTGCAGACGCGCGCGCTCCTCGACCACCTGTCGCCGCGAGAGCAGCAGCTGCTCAAGCTGCGGTTCGGGATGGATGGCGGGCCCGGGCAGACGCTCGAAGAGGTCGGCAAGTCGTTCAATCTGTCGCGCGAGCGCGTGCGCCAGATCGAGGCGGCCGCCCTCAAGAAGCTGCGCGCCATCTCCGAAGAGCGCGAGCTCGGTTCGTACATCGGTCGATAGGCCAGGCTGATCTGCGGCGCGTCTCGAAGACGCGCCGCGGTCAGAGTCCCTTCGCCAGCCCTCCTCGCTTCGCCAGCCGAAAGTGCTTCGCGAACGTGGCCGGCGTGCTGCCGTCCGGGCTGAGGATCGAGAGCGTCCCTTCGACGACGAGCGTTGCGGGGGCCGCGTCGAGCGGGACGAGCTCCTCGAGAGCGAAGCTCTTCGTCTTGGTCATCGTCCGATCGTGCACATGGAACACTTCGGCGATGGAGACGGGGAGCTCGACGTCGTCCAGCGACTTCACGACGCCTTCCGGGCTTCGCACGACGAGGCTTCGAAGGACGACGGCCGTCACCGGCGTATCCGTCGGCAGCTCATGAAATAGCTGCAGCGTGTAGGGGGCTCCCCAGGTCGATACCGTGAAGAGGCCCGCGTAGGTCCGCCGCTGCTCCGTGTTCTGCAGCAGGACCGTGGGGTCCCCGCCCGCCGCTTGCCCGTCGTCAGGCACGTACTCCGCGTCGGTTCGATACCCGAGCCCGGCGGAGCGACCGATCCGGAGTAGCACGAGGACGGTGAAGATCGTGAGGATGACCCTGCGAGCCGGCGCAAGCCAGCGCGGGCGCAGTCGGGAGTCCCGATCGGGTGGACCTTGCATCGTTCGCCGGCCGTCCGGGTCGCATTGAACGACCCGCCGGCACCCGGCGCAACCCCCCCGCGCCGATGCGCCGCCTCAGAACGCGTAGGAGAGCGCGATGCGGCCGAGGACGTCCGGCGAGCGCGTCGTCAGGCCGATCGATGGGCCCCCCACGAGCGTGAGCCGGTCGCCCACGAGCTGCAGCGACGCGATGGGCCCGAGGAAGTGGCGCGCGCCGCCTTCGGCCCCGGGGGTGAACGACTCTTCGAGATCCTGCCCGACGTACTCGAGACCCGCGCGAAACCCGCCCACGATGCGGTAGCTCGCGCCGGCCTGCACCATGATGTCGAGCGGGTCGCGGCCCTCCGAGAACACGTGCTCGCCGTGGACGGTGCCGGCGAGGCGGAGGCGCGCGATGTCCCCCGAGATGGCCGCCTGGATCCAGGCCCCGTTGTCGCCCTTCGGAGACCCGCTGCGGAACTTCCCCGTGTCGTCGTCGTAGACGGGACCTTGCCAGGCCTCGCGGAGGTAGCCGCCGCTCACGACCAGATGAAGGTCCCGCAGCTCCGGCGGAAGGACGTCGAATCGCAGCCCGGCGATGGCCCCCACGCCGAGGCCGGGCGAGTCGTCCGAGCCGCCAAGGGCCACCTGCGCCACCGCCTGCAGCGAGAGGCGGCGCAAGAGACCGAGCTCGCCGCCGGCCGTCAGCATGCCGCCCGGCGTCGCCGTGTTCCCCGCGAACGAGTTGTACGTGTTGCACGGCGCGCTGCAGCCGGGGAAGGGGTCGACGATACGCGACGGGCTGTTGCCCACGCTCGTGTACGAGACGCTCGTCGTGGCGACGAGCACCATCGGCGCGGCGACGCGCGCGTCGTCCGTGTAGAGCCACGTTCGATCGATCTCGCGCTCCGACGCGTGGTCGAGCGTGGAGGGCTTGTCGGAACTCCCCGATTCGTCGGCCGCCGCGGACTTCGCCGCGGGGGTGAGGGCCATCACGGCGGCCACGCTCGCCGCGACTCTTGCGAACTCCATGGTTGCAGTGCTCATGGTGCCACCTCGAACGGAGTGAATCCTAGCGCTTGGAGCGAGCGCGGCGCACCGAACACTTGGAGCGCGGGTGGCGCGGCGGGGGCAGACGAGTTTCGAAGTCCGCTCGCGCGCCCCAGGGCTCGGGACGTTTTGTCTCTCTGGACTCGGCGATCGTTGGAGGTCAAGCTTCCGCCACGACTTGCCGCTGGAGGCGTCGCTATGGGGAGAGGGCGAACCACCGTCGTGGCGGCGTTTCTGCTGCTCGCCGCCTGCACCGGCGTGATCGGCGACGCCGCTCCGGGCGTCGACGCCGCCGCGCCAGTCGCGTCCGCCGCAACCGCATCGTCGGTCCCCATCCGCCGTCTCCGGCGTCTCAGCAATCGCGAATACAACAACGTGGTCCGCGATCTCCTCGGCGATACCACGCAGCCCGCGAATCTGTTCATTCCCGACTCGTATTCGAACGGATACGACAACGGCTCGGCGGGCCTTGCGGTGCAGTCCGATCAGGTAGCCAGCTACCAGGCCGCGGGCGAGGCGCTCGCCGCCGCGGCGGTCTCGAACAACATGAATCTGCTGCTCGGCGGGTGTGACGTGACCCGGCAAGGTCAGGCCGCCTGTCTGGAGTCGATGCTGGCGACGTTCGCGCCGCGCGCCTACCGGCGTCCTCTCACGACGACCGAGGCAGCGCGCCTGCGCGACGCTTTCCAGGTGGGCGCGCAGACCACCGGCGGCTTCGACGCCGGCGTGCAGACGGTCCTCGAGGTGATCCTGCAGTCACCGCAGTTCCTCTATCGCGAGGAGCTCGGCCCACCGGTCACCGTCAGCGGCTCCGTGCCCGCGGCCGGGACGGACGTGCGCATGACGGACTACGAGGTGGCCTCCGAGCTCTCGTTCTTGCTCACGGGATCCATTCCCGACGCGCCGCTCTGGTCCGCGGTCCAGCGCGGGCAGTTTCACCAGCTGGCGGACTACCGGCGCGAGGCCACTCGATTGCTCGCGACCCCGGGCGCGCGAGACGCCATGCGCGCTTTCCTTCACGAGTGGATGGCCACCGACCGGCTGGTCTCCCTCACCAAGGACGCCACGTTCTATCCGAGCTTCAGCCCGGCGATGGCGGCTTCCATGCACGCCGAGCTCGACGCTTTCTTCGACGACATCCTGTGGAGCGGGTCGGGTTCGCTGCAAGAGCTCTTCACGTCGAATCGCTCCTTCGCCGATCCGACTCTGGCGACGCTCTACGGCGTGAAGGCGGTCGGCTCGGGCCTGCAGCCGGTCACGCTCGACCCGGTGCTCCGGCGGGGGATTCTCAGCCGCGCCGGATACCTCGCCGTGCACTCGGATGTCGACAGCTCCGGGCCGATCGCGCGCGGCGTCTTCGCGCTGCAGTCGATCCTGTGCACGCCGCCGCCGCCCCCGCCAGCGAACGTGCCGCCGGCGACTCCCGCGAACGATCCCACGGTGCAGAAGCTCACCACTCGCCAGCGCTTCGGAGAGCACGTCGCGAGCTCGTTCTGCGCCACGTGCCACACCGCGATCGACGGGGTCGGCTTCGGCTTCGAGGAGTTCGACGGCATCGGCGCTTACCGAACTTCGGAGAACGGCCTGCCCGTCGACAGCAGCGGCACGATCCTCGGCACAGGGGAGATATCGACGGCCCTTACAAGGGCCTCCGAGCTGGCTCCGAAGGTCGCCGCGAGCCGGCACCTGGCCGGTTGCTACCTCCGGCAGGCCTACCGCTACGCCATGGGCGACATCGAGCCGGCCGGGGGCGGGGTGCTCGACGCTCTCGAGGCGTCGTTCTCGCCTGACACGCGTATCACCGACGCCTTGCTGAGCATGGTGTCGACTTCGATGTTCGTGACCCGCGTCTCCGAGACGCCGAGCCCGTAACGGTCGAGGAGTCGCCCGATGCCCGCCATGTCCTTCAGCCGCCGGCGCGTCCTGCAGATGCTCGCCGCGATCCCGGCGACCGCCGCCTTCGCGCGGCAGCTCCACGCCGATCCCGCGGCGCCCGCGCCGCTGCGGCTCGTCCTCTTGATGCAGAACAACGGCACGCAGCAGGCGAACTTCTGGCCGGACGCGAGCTTGAGCTCGCCGATCCTCGATTCTCTCTTCAAAGATCCGACGACGAAGCTGGACAATGGACTCAAGGCCAAGACCAACATCGTCAAGGGGGTATACGTCCCCCCGGACGCCAACGGGACGGACGCCAATCAGCACGACATGGGATTCGCGCGCATGTTCACGGGCGCAAAGCTCGCCTCGCAGGGCGGCCAGCCGTGGGGGGGCGCAACCTCGGTCGATCAGATCCTGGCGCAAGCCTGGAGCGTCGATTCCCTCACCCTGGCGGTCCTCGCGTCGCAGACGGAGCCTGCACCCAAGCCCGGCTTCGATCACCGCGAGTCGTTTTGCTACCTGGGCCCGGCGACACTGAAGCACCCGAGGACGGATCCGCTCAGCGTCTACGAATACCTCTTTCCTTCGGCCAGCGGCCCCGCGGTGACGCCCGACCAGGTGAAGCTGCGGCAGAGCGTCCTCGACGCGGTGGCCGGGAACCTGACGGAGGTCTCCGCGCGGCTCGGTCCCTCGGAGAAGACCAAGCTCGACTACCGCCTGACGGCGATACGCGACGTCGAGCGCCGCCTCACGGCGTCGGCGTGCTCGCCGCAACCCGCCGCGCCACCGAACTACCTGGCGATGAATCCGAACGCAGAGGTCAACGTCGACACGTACATCACGCAGCTCGTCGACAACATGATCGACCTGGCGGTGACCTCGCTCCGGTGCGGCTTCACGCGCATCGCCACCCTGCAGTTCGGGTATGGCGGGGGCAAGTGGCGCTTCGCCTGGGAGGGCATCAACATGAACTGCCACGACGACGTCGCCCATCACGACACGTCGGACGCGGGCAGCAGCGCGGTGAACACGAACCGCGTGGTCCTGATGAACCAGTACTACGCGAGCTGCGTGGCCAAGCTCGCGACGGCGCTCGACGCCGTGCCCGAGGGCGGCGGCACGATGCTCGACAACACCCTCGTCGTGTGGGCGAACGAGCAAGGACGGGGCGACCACAATCAGGAGAACGTGCCCATCGTCCTCATCGGCCGCGCGGGAGGCGCGATAGCGAAGGGAGGGCGGGTCATCGATGCCGGGCGCCAGCCCTTCAACCGGCTCGGGTGCACGATCTTGAACGCCCTGGGCCAGAAGACCGCCGGGTTCGGTGACCTGCCCGACTGCGGGAGCTTTCAGGGCCTCCTTTGAGAGGCCGAGCCGCTCCCGGGGGCTCCGCCGACTTCCCGCAGTAGGGCTCGGTCAGATCCCCGCGGTGAAGGTCGGCAGGGAGGCGAATCGCGCGAGGTGATGCTCCTCGTCGCCGAACAGCGTATTGAGGACGTGCATCCGCTTGAAGTAGAGCCCGACGTCGTGCTCGTCGGTGACGCCGATGCCCCCGTGGAGCTGGATCGACTGCTGGGTGACGAAGCGCCCGCTGACCGCGAGCTGCGCCTTCGCCGCCGAGATTGCCGACTTTCGCTCCGTCTCGTCGGGGTCGTCGACCTTGATGCTGGCCATCATCGACGCCGACCGGGCGAGCTCGGTCTCGATGAACATGTCGACGCAGCGGTGCTGCAGCGCCTGGAACGTCCCGATCCGCACGCCGAACTGCTCGCGTGTGCACAGGTAGTCGCGCGTCATGGCGAGCACCGTCTGCATGATGCCCACCCCCTCGGCGCAGGCTGCCGCGGCTCCCAGATCGAGCGCTCGCTCCAGCGCGGGCCCGGCGCCGCCCTCCCCGCCGAGCATCCGGTCCGCCTCGACCACGGCGCCGTCGAACGCGAGCACCGCCGCGTGATGCCCGTCCATCGTCTTGACGGGGCGCACGGTCACTCCGCGCGTCTTGGCGTCGACCACGAAGGCCGACACGCCCTCGCGGTCTCCGGATGACCCGGACGTGCGCGCGGAGACGACGACGGCGTCCGCCGCGTGCCCGTTGAGGACGAAGACCTTCTCGCCGCTCAGCCGGTAGCCGCCGCCCGACTTCTCGGCGCGCGTGGCGATGCGCAGCGGGTCGAACCGGCTCTCTCGCTCCGCGTAGGCGAGCGCGTAGGTCGCGTCGCCGGCGACGAGGGGCTCGAGCCAGCGCTTCTTCTGGGCCTCGCTCCCGGCCGCGAGGATCATCCCGCCCGCGAGGACCACGGAGGCGATGTAGGGCTCGGGCACCAGCGTCGTCCCCAGCTTCTCGATGACGAGTGCCGCGTCGGCGAACGTGCCTCCGAAGCCGCCGAAGGATTCGGGCACGAGGATGCCGAGCCACCCGAGGTCGCCCATCTGCTTCCAAGTCTGCTTCGAGTAGCCCACCGGGTCTTGCCTCATCGCGCGGAGGCGCGTGACCGGCGATTCCTTGCGAACGAACGCGGCCGCGGTGTCGACGAGGAGCTTCTGGTCCTGCGAAAGATCGAAGTTCATGGTTGGCTCTCCGCCCCCTATCGGGAGGGCAGTCCGAGGATCAGCTTGGCGATGACGTTCTTCTGGATCTCGTTGGACCCGCCGTAGATGGTCGTGGCGCGCGTGTAGTTGAACGCCGAGGCGACCCACTGCTCGTTCGCAGGCACGACGCCGGCCTCGTTGAACCACGCCAGCGAGTCGTGGCCGATGATCTCCATCGCGAGCTCGAAGCACTGCTGGAGGATCTCCGAGCCGCGGATCTTCAGGATCGACGCCTCGGGGCCGGGCGCGTGGCCGAGCTGCGCGCTCGACAGCGCGCGGTAGTTGGCCATCTGCAGCGACCGCAGCTTGACCTCCATGCGCGCGAGCTTCGCCCGGAAGCCGGGGTCTTCGATGAGGGGCTTGCCGCTGGACATCGTCTGCGTCGCGAGGCGCTTGAGCCGCCGCAGCGTGCGCGTCGACTGGCCGACGGCGGCGATGAGCGTGCGCTCGTGTCCGAGGAGCGCCTTGGCGATCGTCCAGCCCCCATTGAGCGGTCCGACGAGGTTCTCCCTGGGGACGACCGCGTTCTCGAAGAAGGTCTCGGAGAAGGCCGGCGTCCCGCCGGTCGTCAAGAACGGCTTCGCGGTGACGCCCGGGGTCTTCATGTCGACCAGGATGAAGCCGATGCCCTCCTGCTTCTTCGCGCCCGGATCGGTGCGCGCGAGGCAGAAGATCCAGTCGGCGTACTGGGCATACGTCGTCCACGTCTTCTGGCCGTTCATGACGAAGTTGCCCTTGCCGTCGTCCTCGGCCCGGAGCTTGAGAGAGGCGAGATCGCTGCCGGCGTTGGGCTCCGAGTAGCCCTGACACCAGACCTCTTCGCCGGCGAGGATCTTCGGCAGGAAGCGCTTCTTCTGGGCGTCGCTCCCGAACTGCATGAGGAGCGGTCCGACCATCACGAGGCCGAACGGGCTGAGCGACGGCGTGCCCGCGAGCTCGAGCTCTTCGCTCAGGATGAAGCGCGACGTCGCGTCGAGCCCGGGTCCTCCGTACTCCACCGGCCAGTGCGGGCCAGCCCAGCCCTTGCGGGCGAGGATCTTGTGCCACTGCATCACTTCGCGATGCTCGAAGTTGCCGTCCACCTCCGCCTTCTCGCGGAGCTCGGGGGGCAGGGCCGACTTGATCCAGTCGCGGACCTCGTTTCGAAACGCGATCTGCTCTTTCGTGAACGACATGTCCATCGGGCAGGGCTCCTCCGGCGGGGGAGATGAATGTAGACGAGACGCAGCCAGAAATCGTGTGCCGGGAAGAAACCGAAAGCTCGGCCGAAAGCTCGACCGGGCGCGGACGCGACTGTTACCGTGGACGTGTTCTAGGCGCGGCGTCGCGCGCACAGAGTTCGGGGGCCATGAAGAAGAGTCCTGGTTTCTGGTTTCCTCTCCTGGGGCTTCTGGGCGCCCCGCTGGCGGCCACCGGTGCCGTCGGTGGTTGCAGCAGCAGCAGCTCGCAGCCCGCGGTGCTCAGCGCCGCTGGCGAGTCGTGCACCCGGACCGCGGACTGCGGCAGCGGTCTCGTCTGCGTCGAGGATACTTGCGTCGTCAAGGGGGCGCCCCCTCCGGGGTTCGCGGAGGGAGGAGCGATCTTCCCGCTGGAGGCAGGCGTCGGGGCGGCTGCACCCGCGGGCCACGAGGAGGGTGGAGTCCCCGAAGCCGCCCCGTCACCTCGCGTCAGCGACCTCGGCGAGTCGTGCCTGAACACGAGCGACTGCGGCGCGGGACTCGTCTGCGTCCCGAGTGCCTCCGGAGCCGGAGGGACCTGCGATCTGGCCTCGTACGGTCTGCAGGCGACGGGCAAGACCTGCAGCGGCGAGTGCGTCACGGGGGCAGACTGCTGCGAGCTCCCGGTGGGCATCACGCTCACGGCGGGCGCCGTGAAGACCTGCCAGGACATCGTCACCCTGGTGCTCGGCGGCAACACGAACCAGTGCGGGCCGGACGCTTCCGCTCCGTCACCGGACGTCGGCGTCGCTTGCTTCCTCTACGCGACGTACTGCGCGCCTTGTGCGACCAGCGGCGTCTGGAGCTGCAACGCCAGCCAGTGCGTCTACGGCGGGGCCTGCCAGAACAACGGGGTCGTGTACGGCGGCTGCCCCTCGCAGACGAGGACGGGTCGTCCGCTCTCGCCGTTCTGCGACACCACTGCGAACAAGTGCCAGTCGACGGGGGGGCTCGGCGTCTGCGACGTGGCTTCCGACTGCAATGGCAAGGGCACGACCGACGGGGCCGGGACCTGCCGGGGTGGCGACTGCACCTGCTACGAGGGCGCCTGCTACCTGAGCTGCGCGTCCACGCTCGACTGCGCCCAGGGGTACACCTGCGACGCGACGACGACGCTGTGCACGAAGAGCGGGACCTGCTCCTCGGACGCCCAGTGCGCGTCGCAGACCGGCACGCTGAATGCGAAGTGCGTGAGCGGAGCGTGCAAGCTGTCGTGCACGTCGGATCGCGACTGCGGCGGCTCGGGCCTGGTGCAGGGCGCGGGCGATGCCGGCGCCTTCGTGGGCCAGGTGTGCGGCACCGACGGCTTCTGCGAACCTCTCGGCTGCGCCACGAACGCCGACTGCCAGGAGGCGAACCACAACATGAACCCCGGCGGCAGCAAGGTGAACTACTTCTGCGTCACCCCGCCGGCGCCGATCGCGACGCCCACGCCGGCGTCGGCGATCACGAACTGACCGTCGTGGCGGAGCTCGTCTGGGAAGGCAAGTACGAGCGCGGCGTCCGCGTCCTCCCCGCGCGCGCACCGGTCGTTCTCCACACCGACGAAGTCCACGAAGGAGACGGCGCCGGAGGTCCGTGGAAGAACCGGCTGGTCCTCGGCGACCAGGCGGACGTGCTCCCGACGCTGGCGAGCGATCTCGCGGGTCAGGTGTCTCTCGTCTACGTCGACCCGCCGTTCGAGACCGGAGGCGAGTTCGACTTCCAGGCTTCCGTCCACGGCTCGCCGGCTCGCGGCTCACGCCTTCGGGGCGACGACTTGCCTCGCCTCGCCGTGCCCGCCTATCGAGACTCGCGCGGTCTGGACGCGTGGCTCGCGTGGTTCGACGGCGCCATGCGCGCGGCCTTCGACCTGCTCGCCGTCGGGGGCAGCCTCTACGTGCATCTCGACGCGCACGTCGCGCACTACGCGAAGGTCGTCCTCGACGAGGTCTTCGGGCCGGGCGCCTTCCAGCGCGAGATCGTCTGGCGCATCGGCTGGGTAAGCGGGTTCAAGTCGCGCGCGCGAGGCTGGATCCGAAACCACGACACGCTGCTCTTCTACGCGAAGGGGGGACGGCCAGCGACGTTCCACAAGGAGTACATCCCGTACCCTCCCGGGTACGTCCGCCGCGACGGCAAGCCGCCGCGCGGGCGCGGCTATCCCATCGAGGACGTGTGGAACGGGAGCGACGTCGATCGCATGGATAGCATCCAGATCATGTCCTTCTCCGGAGAGAAGGTCGGTTATCCGACGCAGAAGAACGAGAGCCTCGTCTCGCGCGTCGTGCGCGCTTCGTCGAGCCCCGGCGATCTGGTGCTCGACTTCTGCGTAGGGTCGGGCACGACGGCCGTCGTCGCCGAGAAGCTCGGTCGCCGGTGGATCGCCTGCGACGCTTCGTCCATCGCCGTTCACGCGACGCGCAAGCGGCTGATGCGGCTCCCGCAGGTGAGGCCGCTCGTGGTCCAGCGCGCCGGCGAGCGGGAGCCCGGATCGTCGGACGGCGCCCGGCACGGGGATGCTTGCGAGCCCCCGCGCGGCGGGCCGCGAAAGCTCAGCGCCCGCGTGGCGGTCGCCGGACGGAGGGCAACCATCGAGCTCGCGTCGTTCGCGCTCCCGCCGCGGGCGGTGCCGCCGTCGACGCGGGCGGGCGTCGCTCACTGGTCGCAGTGGATCGACGGGTGGTGCATCGACTGGGACCACCGCGGCGGGGCCATGGTCACGCTGGCCACCGGTTCGCGCGTCTGGCGATCGCGGGCGCAGGCCGGCCTGCCGCTCTCGGCGACGCACGCCTACGACGGCCCGGGCCGCTACGTGGCCCTCGTGAAAGCCTTCGACGTGCTGGGCGGGGAGGCGGTGAAGCGGCTAGAAGTCGAAGTCGCATGAACCGCGATCCGTCCCGCCAGCGCCAGGGCAAGCCAGGGCAAGGGAGCCCCCTGCGCCGCGCGCGTCTCCTCCTCACGCTGGTCGCGGCGCCGATCGTCGTCGCGACGGGCTGTACGAAGGCTCCGCTCCTCACGCCGATCCCGCCGGTGACGTCGGCCACCCCGGGGCCGTCGGCCCTGCCCCCGCTCCCACCCGACGCCGCCTCCGGGGGAGAGGCCGCGCCCGGGAGCGCCTATTCGGGCCACGGGGTCGAGACCATCGAGCCCGAGGTGCTCGCGAAGTTCCGCCCGGTCCCCCTGGCTCCGGAGGTTTCGCGCCGCATCCAGTCGCTCATGGATGTGCGCGCGCCCGGGATCGGCGCGCTCAGCCCCGACGGCAAGGCGCTCTTCTTCTCCTGGAGCATCACCGGGATCGGGCAGGTCTGGCGGATCGACGGACCTCGCCATTTCCCCCAGCAGGTGACCGGAGGAGAGGACAGCACCACGCTCGCGGCGATCGCGCCCGACGGGCGTTACCTCGTCATCCAGCGCGACCGCAAGGGGGAGGAGAACCCGGGCCTCTACCTGCAGCCGACCGGCGGTGGCCCGCTCGAGACGATCCAGCACGTGCACGGCGTGCAGACGCACTTCGAGGGCGTCTCGAGCGATTCGCGGTACGTGTACTTTACGGCGAACGACCGCAAGCCCGACGCGTACGTCGTCTACCGCTGGGACGTGCTGAAGAAGGAGCGCCAGGTCGTCTTCGACGGGAGCGTCGCGTCTTCGGGCGCGCCGCCGGCGACGGGTGCACCGGGCCCGGGGGGGCTGTGGCACGTCTCGGATCTCAAGGACGACGGGCGCCTCCTGCTCCGCAAGGAGACCGGCTCGGTGACGGCCGAGTACTACGAGTGGGACCCGGGCAAGAGCGCGCTGACGCCGCTGTTCGGTCAGGGCGAGACCGAGGAATACGACGCGCGCTACGGCGCACACGAGGGCGAGCTCGTGGTCCTCACGAACAAGCTCGGCGAGTTCCGGCGCCTCTACGGCTGGAAGGCGGGGAAGCTCACCCCGCTCGGCGAAGACATCAAGTTCGACGTCGACGGCTTCTCCGTCGACCGCAAGCGGACGCGCATCCTTTACACCGTCAACGAAGGCGGCTTCACGCGCCTTCACGCGCTCGACGCGAAGACCCTCCGTCCTCTGGGGGTCCCGGTACCGGAAGCGGACCACGTCTACCCGGGGGAGACCACGCCCGACGGGCGCTACACGACGATCGGCGTCGACGACGGCCGGCACCCGCTCCGAGGGCTGGTGCTCGACTGGAGCACGGGCAAGGTCGAGCCGTGGCACGCGCCGAGCACTCCGGAGATCGACACGACGAGCTTCGCGCGCGTCGAGCTCGAGTCGTATCCCGCCCGCGACGGGACGAAGATCCCGGTCCTGGTGCGGCGGCCGGAACCCAGCCGGTGCGGGGCGCAGGCTCCGTGCCCGGTCGTCGTGAGCTTCCACGGCGGTCCCGAGTCGCAAGCACGGCCGGGTTTCAGCGTCGGCGCGCAGATGTTCGTCGACGCGGGCTTCGTCTACGTCGAGCCGAACGTGCGCGGCAGCGACGGATACGGAAAGACGTGGCTACATGCCGACGATGGGCCAAAGCGCCTCGATGTCATCACGGACATCGAGGACGCGGCGCGCTGGGCGCGGTCGCGCTTCGCCACGGGGGGCAAGGAAGCAAAACAGCAACCGAAAGTAGGTATCTTCGGCGGCAGCTACGGCGGCTACTCCGTCTTGATGGGGATGACGATGTTCGCCGGAGCGTACGACGCGGGCGTCGACGTCGTGGGCATCAGCGACCTCCGGACGTTCCTGCGCAACACCGCGCCCTACCGCCGGATCCTGCGCATCAGCGAGTACGGAGACCCCGACCGCGACGCGGACGCGCTCGCGAAGCTCTCGCCGATGACGTACGTCGACCGTACGAAGGCGCCGCTGCTCATCATGCAGGGGGCGAGCGACCCGCGGGTCCCGGCGGGGGAGGCCATCCAGATCCACGATGCGCTCGAGCGCCGCGGCGTGGCCTGCAGCCTGATGATCTTCCCCGACGAGGGACACGGCGCGCAGAAGCGCGAGAACCGGGTGCTCATGCTGGGCGGGGCGATCGCGTTCTTCGAGAAGCACCTCGGAGCGCCGTAGGCGCGTCGCTCGAGCTCGGCGCCCGCGCGCAGATCCCTTCGCTGCGAGTGGGCGGAACGCGTCCTGCAGCGACGGCGTCCATGAGCGCATTCGTCACGCTGGGTGAGCTCTTGCGGCGCCGGCATCGCGGACTGCAGACGCGCATGGCGGCCCTGGAGTTCGATCGACGCGCCCGTCGCGCCCGGGTGGTGCAGCTCGCGGAGGAGCTCGTGGCCCATGCCACGGTCGAGCAGCTGGTGCTCTATCCCTATGCCGAAGAGCTGCTCGGCGTGCGCGACCTGTCCCTCGAGATCGAGCGCTCTCTCGACGCGCTGCTCGCCGTCATCGGCGGCCTCGAGGACGAGGCGGCCTTCGCGATCTCCATGGCCCGGCTCTCCGCCGCCTTCGAGCGCCACGTGGACGGCGACGAGATGGGCCTGCTCCCGATGGTCGAAGCGCTCGGCGCACCCGACCAGATCGTGCGCATGGAGCAGACCATCGAGGAGTTCGAGCGCGCCCTGTCGTCGGTGCGGACCGACGAGCCCTGGTTTCTGCCCGACCCCGTAGGCGAAGTCGTCGCCCGCGGCGGCTGGAAGAACTGAGGGCAGGGTTCGCGGTTACAAATCTCCTGGAGCGAGCGCCGGGCATCCCGGGCAGTTGCTGCCGACGCACTGCTGAAAGTTGACGTACTCGGTCACGCTGCCCGTCGGCGCCGCGGCTTCGCACGTGAGGAGGCACGACTGGTCGTTCTGGAGGCACGACGTCGTGACGCACGTCGCGATCTGGAGGCAGGCCGGATCGTTCGGGCAGCTCGTGGAGCCCGTGCAGCAGTTGGTCTCGGCGCAGGTCGCACAAGACGACGCCGCGGCGCTGAAGATCTGGGCCGCGCCGGGGCAGCTTCCCGCGTCGGTCGCGGTCCCCGTCTGGACAGGCGGAGTCCCCGCGTCGATCGGGCGTGACGAGCCGCCGCCGCCGGCGGTGCTCGGCGTGCCGCACGGCACCCCGTCGGTCGACTTGCACGCTCCGATCGACGGAGGAAGGGGGCTGCTGGACGACGAGCACGCGAAGAGCGTCGCGACCCCCGCGGCGATCCCCGCCGCTCTCAGTCGAAGGCGCGCGCGTCGCCTCCGCGCTGGCGGTGGGGTGGCGGCCGAGCCAGCGGAGGCGGCGGAGGCAGCCGTCCTCACGGATGAGTTGTTCCAAGCCATGGCGGTTGTTTTTCTTGGGCCGCAGGCACGTGGGCTGTCAAGCGTGGCTGGCGGTAGATGTGCGGGTTTCCTGCGGCGGACGCGGGCAGTCGCCCCACCGGCGCGCACACTTCCCGAGCGATCCAGGCCTAGCAGCTTGCTTGCCCTTGAGGGCCCCCCGCCCGATAGGCTCTAACTAGAGTGTGGCCCTCCTTGCTCTCGGTTCCATTTTGCCCCGATTGACCTCGGACCCAGTGAAGGGACCTCCGTCGCCTCGTTCGCTGCGCGGGGCCGCTTTTGCGGCTGCCGCGGCCGCGCTGGTCACCGCGGGGTGCATGGCGGGCGGACCCGGGCAGGCCGTCTCCGCGCCATCGAGCGACACGGGACTGGTCGGCAATCCGGCCCCCGACTTCAGCGTCGCGCCCGTCGCGGGCGCGCGCGGCGAGCTCTCGCTGAAGCAGCTGCACGGGAAGGTCGTGCTCGTCGATTTCTGGGGCACGTTCTGCACCCCCTGCAAGAGCTCCTTTCCCAAGCTCCAGGCCCTCAACGCGAAGTACGCCGGCTCCGGCCTCCAGATCGTCGGCATCAGCGAAGACGAAGCCGAGGACAAGGCGAAGATCCCCGCGTTCGCCAGCACCTACGGCGCCAAGTTCGCCATCGGCTGGGACGAGGACCGCTCGATCTCGCAGCGGTACCAGCCGGAGACGATGCCGTCGTCCTTTCTCATCGACAGGAAGGGGATCGTGAGGTTCGCGCACGTCGGCTATCGCGCCGGCGACGAGGTGCTGATCGAAAAGGAGATCCAGGACCTTCTGGCCCGGTAGGCCGGCAAGGTCGCGACGCGACTCGACGGACGCGGGGGACGGAAAGCACAGGGGGCCAGAGGAAGGGCGGCGCAGCGAAATGGGAATCAAGGGCAGTTCACGGTCTCTGCGGCGGGCGCTCGGCTGCGTGCTCGTCGGCGTGGCGCTCGCGAGCACCGCCGCCGGGGTCTCGAGGGCCGAGGATCCGAGCACGACGATGCGCGATCTCGCCGAGGCCAGTGACTTTCGCGTTCGCGTCAGCGCGGCTCTCGTCCTCGGCCACACCCGGCCGGAGGGCGCGCGCGAGGCGCTCGAAGCGGCCCTCGCTGACGGACATCCCGCGGTGCGGGTGGCGGCGGCGCGCGCGCTGGGGATTCTCGGGGACCCCGCCGCCGTCAGCGCCCTCCAGCGCCGCCTCGGACAGGACTCGTCGTCGAGCGTGACGGCGCAGCTGCGGGTCGCCATCGCGGAGCTGCGGAGGGTCGGATCCGACTCGCCGAGCGACGACGCCCGGCACCTCTCGCCGGGCGTGCGCTACGTCGTCGACCTCGGTTCGATGCGTAACCACAGCAGCATCGGAGGCTCGCGGGGCGAGGAGCTCACCCAGGTGCTCGCCGCCGCCGCGAGGTCCCGCGCGCAGTCGATGCGGGGCGGCGTGTTCGTCGACGACGACGATTCGCTCCGCCAGCAGGCGAGCGCGCGGCACATGCCGGTCATCACGCTCGACGGCAACGTGACTCAGGTCACCGAGTCGCGCGTCGGCGGGGGCGTGCAGGTGCAGGTGCGCGTCGAGTTCGCGGTCCGCCGCGGCCAGACGCTCAAGGGCACGGTCTCCGGCGCGGCGACGACCTTCGGTCCGGGCTCCGAGATCACCGACCAGGGACGGCGAAAGCTCGAGGAGGACGCCGTCCAGGCCGCCGTCCAGAGCGCCCTGCGCGGCGCGGAGGATGGGCTGCTCGTCGCCGCGCGCTGAATCGCCGCGCCCCGGGGTCAGCCCGGGCAATCCTGTCGTGCTATAGCCGCGGGTTCAATGGCCCGTACTTCCGCCGAGGTCCGCCGCGCGTTCCTCGACTTCTTCGAAGCCCGTGGGCACAAGCTCGTCCAGAGCTCGTCGCTCGTCCCGCAAAACGACCCGACGCTGATGTTCGTCAACGCGGGCATGGTGCAGTTCAAGGACGTCTTCGTCGGCAAGGAGACGCGCCCGTACACGCGCGCCACGTCGAGCCAGAAGGTCATCCGCATCTCGGGCAAGCACAACGACCTCGAGAACGTCGGGGTCACGGCGCGCCATCACACGTTCTTCGAGATGCTGGGGAACTTCTCGTTCGGCGATTACTTCAAGGAGGAAGCGATCGCTTATGCGTGGGAGCTCCTGACGAAGGTCTACGGCCTCTCGGAGGAGCGCCTCCTCATCACGGTCTTCGGGGGCGCACCTGGCGTGCCCGCCGACGACGAGGCGCGCGCGATCTGGCGCAAGGTCACCGGTTTCCCCGACTCGCGCATCCTCGGCATCCCCGGCCTTCCCGGC
>Ga0210388_10001434_pt1 | contig 18734 bp, 14 predicted proteins | sample IncBWC19OmetaG_FD_155485 | JGI IMG/M metagenome (GOLD analysis project Ga0210388, IMG submission 155485) | Forest soil microbial communities from Barre Woods Harvard Forest LTER site, Petersham, Massachusetts, United States - Inc-BW-C-19-O ... | reverse complement strand
CCGCAGCACGTCTGGGATGCGAGGATTGAGGCCTTCGATGCAGATGCGGCCGCTCAGGCCAGCCTTTCGCGCCTGTTCCTTCAGGTCGTTTTCGAGCGGACCGCCGCCCACGATGAGGAGTTCGGCATCGGGTAGCTTGCTGCTGAGCTCGACGAATGCGTCGATCAGAATTGCGTGCGCCTTCACGGGCACCATGCGGCCCACTGCGCCAAAACGGATTCGCGGCGAAAGGCTCATCGGCGCGGCCGGTCTTTCCAGAAAATCTCCAAGTTCGATTCCGTTGATGATTACCGTTGATTTGCGGCTGGCCAGTCCACGTTTCTCCTCCAGATAACGCCGGGAATCTTCAGATACAAACACGACGCGATCGGTCAGGGGCATTACCGCCCGAAAATAACGTTCCTGGTAGGCGCCCCCTGACGATGGTGCCGGCCCATGGCGCGTGTTCACTACTCCGGGAACCCTGGCCATCCATGCCGCGACTGCGCCATAATGATGTACTGCCGGATTGTGCGTGTGCACCACGTCTGGCGCATCGCGCCGCAGTTGCCGGGTCAGCATGAACAGCAGCTTCAGCGAAAAGCCAGGCTTCTTGTGAAACTCGATCACCGGAATGCCTGCCGCGCGAGCCTCGTCCGCGAGCGGGCCGCCGGTGAACATGCAGTAAAGGGCCGGACTGTCGCCAGCCTTTTTCTGCGCGATTGCCAGATCGACGGCGATTCGTTCCAGTCCCCCGGTCTCCAGCGTTTCCACTAGTTGTACTATTCGCATAGGGGCTGAGCGCCGGCGATGGATTGTGTGGCCCGAGCGCTACCAAGCTGACATTGCGCGCGCGGTTGGAGTTCTCGGAACACGTCCGGATCATACCATTCGGCTGATATTCTGCGACAAGTCAAGGGGACCGGGTGCGAACAACTGAAGAGCTCCGCGAGCACTACGAGATCGAGAAGGAATTAGGCGATCGTCTCCGCGGTGCGCGCCGGGACGAACGCGCGGCGATGTATTCGCAGATTTATGACGAACTATTCCGCCGGGTACCGAAGCATCCCCAACTGACCGACCAGAATACCGCCAACCATGAGCGAAAAGTTCAGGGCCTGCTGCGACTGGTACGCCCGTATCTGACTCCAGAGACGGTCTTCATGGAGATGGGCGCCGGCGATTGTGCGTTGCCGCGCCTGCTGGCTCCTCTGGTTAGTAAAGCTTATGGACTCGAAGTATCGGAGGAGCTAACCGGCAAGCTAGCAACGTCCGATAGGTTCGAGGTGCTGATCAGCAAAAACTGCGACGTGCCGCTGCCCGACAATACGGTCGACCTGGCGTTCAGCTACCAGGTGATCGAGCACATCCATCCCGAGGATGTGGTCGAGCAGTTGAAACAAATCTATCGCGTGCTCAAGCCGGGCGGCTGCTATTACTGCATCACGCCTAATCGGCTGTACGGCCCAAGCGATATCTCCCGCGGCTTCGACCGTGAAGCCACCGGCCTGCACCTGAAGGAATATTCCAACACCGACCTGTTGAAGCTGTTTCGCGGCGTCGGATTCCGCGAGACCTGGATCGAGCGCAGGATCAAGGGACACCACGTTGCCGTCCCGGCGCTTGCGGTCCGCATGCTGGAAGGCGCATTCGAATGCCTGCCGTGGAGGCTGCGGACGCCATTGTCCCGTTCCTTTCTGGGAACGCGGCTTTTGTCGGTTTCGGTGATGGGCCGTAAGTAGCACGGATGCGCAGCCTCAAAGCCAGCCAAGGTGCATAGTTCAAATTTGCCGGCGAAACAATGGGCGGGCCGCAGCAGCCATTCCGATCAGCACATAGAGCGTCATCACGTATGTCGACGAAAGAAAGCAACCTGTTCCGAGGAAAGTGAATAAAGCAATTCGAACTCCATTGGCACTTCTCGCGAGTTCGGGATTCTGAGCCAGGCATCTGTCATTTTTTGCAATCCGGTTCAGGTCCCAGAGCGAGAAGACGATGACGCCGAGCCAAAGGAGGCCGCCAAACATCCCCAGCTCCGCCAGGCAAAGCAGGAGTGAATTATGTGCGGTGAGAGACGGGTTGTGCACACGAAACATCTGGAAGCCCACGCCAAACACTGGCGACGATCGAAACATACCGATTCCGGATTGCCACACACCGATGCGGCCCGCGGTCGCGGGGTCGCTATGCGAGATAGAACGCGGGCCCCCTGCCCCGGCCCAAAACAGGAGGCAAAGCAAACTACCAGACAGCACAAACGAAATTATTTTGCCGAATCTTTTCTCCAACAGGAAAAAAACAAGGATGGCGAGTCCGATAAGGCCGCCTCTGGAATGGGTGACCAAAATACCGTACAGCAGATAAGCCGCCGGCAGCATCACGAGCGCCAGGTTACGCCGCCACCGCCCAGGAGCCCAGGCAAGCGTGAGCAAACTCGCCGCTACCAGCAGATACTGCGCCAGGGCATTGGGATCTTCGAGGATTCCAACGGATTGCAGACGGGGGAACTCGCCAATTACATCTCCCTGGGCGTTATAGATGTGCTGGCGAAGAATAAAGGGGCTGTAGATGCCATTCAGATACCAACCTACAAGAGATTGCGAGAGCAAATAGATCGCCGATAGAACCACGGCAAAAGCCAGCATGCGCATCTTCCGGAGAGTATCTACGGCTGCAAACACAAGGTAGAACACGACGCCTGAAACGAGAAACTCTCGCAAACCCCGCAGTGCATCGCGAGCTTGACCATTTGCCACCAATGAGACCGGCACGGCAACCGTCAAGCCCAGCATTAAATAGAGCTGCGGAGATAGCCACAATAAGCGATGGGATAGAAACTGCGACAGGCAGGCCAGCGTAGCAGCGGCAGCCAACCATACCATGATGCTGTATTGCGCCGGATGCGGAAAAAGAACGGCGGGTGAAAGATGGGCCAGCACCACATAAGCAGTGGTGAGGACGAATGCCGCTGCCGACACGAAAGACCGCACTTTTCCGGCGCTCAAGGCCGCCGAGTCTTCCTCCGGCTTTGACTCTTCCGGCTTTGACCCCAACGAGCTGCGATGCTCCGATGCGGTTCTTTTCTGTTTCCCCGCAAAGATTGCCTTTTTTCGCTGCGATAAGAACGAAAAGGACGATTTCCTGATTCCAGACGGAAGATGCGCGTATGCCAAGTGCGTGATCGCCAGCGCCAGAGCGCCTGTGAACCCTCCATATCCTGCGCGATGACGAAACACGATCTTCAGGGCGGACAGCGCGTTCCTGCGCTGCTGCTGAAAGGACCCGCCGCTGCTCCAGAGCGTGTACCGCGTGAACAATTCCGGAAAATTGTAAAGCTTCCCGAGCCGGCCCAAGCGAAGCCAGATATCCCAATCCTGGTAGCCTGCCAGCGATTCGTCGTAGTACCCGATCGCTTCGCCAAGCGAACGCCGAAACATACTCGTCGAGTGGGTCATGGGATTCGCCAACAGCGCACGGGCCCGGATCTCGTCGTCCGGTTCGGGTTTCAGATACGACATCAGGACGTTTTCGTCGTCGTCGATCACGGTCATGCCGCCGCCGCAGCCGGCATAGTCGGGATGGCTATCGAGAAACGCTACCTGCTTCGCGAGCTTGTCGGCCGCCACCCAGTAATCGTCGTCATCGAGAATGGCAACGTACTGGCCGTGGGCTTGCGCCAGGCCGTAATTGCAAGCGTTTGCGATGTTGCCGCCGCTGTCTCGATGGAAGTAGCGAATACGCGGGTCGCGCTGCACCCACTGCTCCATCAATGCCGCCGTTTGCTGGTCCTGCCCATCATGGACAACGATCAGTTCCCAGTCCTCAAGGGTCTGCCCGATGACACTTTGAATGGCGCGGTCCAGGAATTGCGGCCGGTTGCGGGTCAACGTCAAGACGCTGACCTGCGGGCAGTCCACACAGCGATCCGAATCAGCGGGGCTGGAATTAGAGCTGTTACTCAAAGGCAATCCGGGCACCAACCGAGGGTAACAAAATTTGCCGTGAAGTCCATTCCTGCAGGAATCTCAGGATGGTGCACCCGCCACTTTAAGCAGCCACGGACTGTCTTGCAAAAACTCCAGTGTGCGCACCACTGCCTGCTGAATGGACAGGGTTGGGCGCCACCCCAGGGATCGAATCCGATTGCAATCGAGGAGGATAAACGGGCTATCGCCGACCCAGCCGCGCTTGCCTCCGGAATAAGTCAGACGGGGCCGTACGCCCAGGTGCTCGCAGATCCATCCGATGGAATCGTTCACTTCGCACGTCTGGTCGGCGCCAAGGTTAAAAATGTTCACCTTGGCCGAGGCTTGCTGGGTAGCGGTGAGAATCGCTTCGATGCAATCGCCTACGTACAGATAGGATTTTCGCTGGTGACCGTCGCCGAGGATGTTCAGAACGTCGGGGTGTTCCACGAGCTGGCGGTAGAAATCGATGACGTGTCCATGCGAATAACGAGGCCCCAGCAGCGAGACGAATCGGAAGATCCAGGCCTGCATGCCGAAGCCCTCCGCATAGGCTGCGATTAATCCTTCGGCAGCGAGTTTGGAGGCGCCGTAAAGGGACGTCTGGATCGGAAAGGGGCATTCTTCAGGGGTAGGGAAGACTTCAGGTTCGCCATAAATGGAACCGGTGGAAGAGAAGGCGATGCGGCGGACATTGTTGGCGCGCATGGCCTCCAAAACGTTCCACGTGCCAATGGTGTTCTGTTCCAGATCCTTGCGCGGATGGTGAGTGCCAAAGCGGACGTCGGCATTGGACGCGAGGTGATAGACGAAGTCCGCGCCGGCCATGGCCGCTGAGAGCGCTTCGCGATCGAGCAGATCGGCGCGGTGCAGACGGAAACGGGGGTTCTCTAGGGCGCGCGCCAGGAACTCCGAGTGCCCGGTGGAGAAGTTGTCGAACCCGACCACGTCGTGCCCGAGGGCCAGAAGCCGGTCAGTGAGGTTGCTGCCGACGAAGCCGGCGGCGCCTGTGATAAATGAAGTCAGTGGCTGGATCTCCTCTCGATTGGTTGAACTTTTTGCTCTCACACCCAACATTTGGGATGCCTTGAGAGTACATCAGGCGCTTGCAGATTTTGCGTTAGCATGATCGTGCAAGCCCATAAACACCGATGCGATCACCGAAAATTGACGCGACTCCGGGGTCACGCTATGGTGAATGCTGTGCGTCCACCCGGCCAGGGCGCCGCTTGAGGGGGTTCGGTGGATTCGGAGCAACCTGTCGTACCGCCAGGCCCAAGTCTCAAGCGCCGGATCGCCCAAAACTCAATTTGGTATGGCATCGAAGTGGCAATCGGTATCCTCGCCACGCTCGCTACTACCATCGTAATCGCCAGGGTCATTGGACCGGCCCGGCTGGGATATTTCAATTACATCTACTGGCTGTCGAACACGGCCGGAGGGCTCGCGTCCCTGGGCATCCCAGCTACCACAGGGAAGTACATGGCGGAGTATCTGGCTGGCGGCGAGAAGGGCGTTGCGCGCGCGATTTTCTTCTTCACCCTCCGTGTGCAAAGCGCCGTCGCGCTGGTGATGACGGCCATCGGCCTGATCCTCATTTTTGAATTCGTCGATCCGGCCTACCGGCACGCCGCGATGCTCCTGGTTGGGGCGATGCTGCCTCAGATGCTGGCGTTTATCCCCTCGATGGCGAATATGGGGGCCGAGAAGGTTGCGGCCAATACCCGTGGGGCCTTCGCCGGCACGGTGGCTTATGTGCTGCTGGTGGCTTTGAGCCTTCACCTGGGATGGGACCTGCTCGGGATCGCCTTCGCAGTGTTTTTGAGCCGCTTGGTGGAACTGGCGGCAAAGCTGATTCCGGTACTCGGTTGGGTCCGCGAAGTGCCGGCGGGGGAACTTCCGGCCGGGGTGAAGAAGCGCATGGTTTCGTTTTCGGGCCAGAACATGATCCTCTTGATCCTGAATGTCGTGGTCTGGGACAGGTCCGACATGGTTTTCCTGCGCATCCTGCAGAGCGATACACGTCAACTGGCCTTCTTTTCGGTGGCATTCAGCATTATCGAAAAGCTGTTTCTGGTTCCGCAAACCTTTGCCGCAGCGGTAGGAGTGAGTCAGTTTTACGAATTTGGCCGCGACCGGCAACGGCTGCTCCGAATGACGACCACAGCGGCGAAGTATGTGTGCCTTTGCGGCCTTCCGATCTTGAGCGGAGCGGCGGCGATCAGCGCACCGCTCATCGGCACGTTGTACGGCCCCAGCTACCTCCCTATGATTCGGGTGTTTCAAATGATGGCCGTCTTCGCAATTCCCCGGCTGGTGATTCTGCCCGCCTATAACCTGCTGCTGGCCACCGACAACCAGAAGCCTCTGGTGATGTGGAACTGTGTCTGCGGTGCGGCGGATGTGCTTCTCGATTTGGGGCTGATCCCATTCTTCGGAGGCTTCGGAGCCGCGGCTGCCAATGGAATCGCTCAGACCTTGGCCGCAGTGGGAGTCTGGGTTATTGTCGGCCGCCGCTTCTCAATCCGTCTGGACACGGCTTTCTTGATAAGACTGACTGCGGTCTGCGGTGCGATGGCCGCCGTCGTGCTGGCGATCGTCTACGGACTGCACTCCTGGGTGGCGGTGGCGGCGGGAACCGGAGCCGGCATTGCGGTATTCGTGCTGGGCCTTCGTATCGCGTCGGTGCTTGCGGTCGAAGATCGGGAACGATTACTGACGCTCGAGCGGCGATTGCCGGCGAGGATTCAGTCTTGGTTTCGCGAGTTCGTGATGTTTATTGCGCCGCAGCAGCATGCCCGGCAAGTCATCGGCCCGGAATGAAGGCAGAGGAGCGAGAACACTGCGTTCATTAGAGCGGCTCACGCCTGCGCGACGAATCCGATTGAGGTGCTGGCGAGTTGATCCGGAGGATACCGCCGGAACTCGGGAGCGATCGCGAGCGCCGGTAGAACGGAAAGCAGCTCAGGGTTCGGTTTGCTCTTCGCCAACACTATCCGCAGGCCGCTTTGTTCCGCCAGATCGAGGAAGTCTCTGGGGCGCAAACGGTTCTGATAGAGCAGGCGGTTATTCCACTTCGACCATTGTTGCTCGGGATAAGTCAGGTAGTTGCAAGCAGTGATGCCGCGGTCGAAGTAGGCGTAGTGATCCCCGCAGTTGACGCTATGAATGGCGAGACCACCGCTGCGAAGAATCCGGCGGGTTTCGCGCATGATGCGGAGGATCGCATCGGCGGGAACGTGCTCCATAACGCTGTTCGAGAAAACCACGTCCACGCTCGAGTCCGGCAATCCGCTGTCGGCCGCGTCGTGAGGCGCGAGATATTCGATCCTCGCTGCGCGCAGCAGTTCCTCCAACGTCTTCGCATTGCGCAGCAACGCGTAGGCGGCCTCGACTTCGGCAAGCGGTCTGCTGCTCGCATCCGCGATTGCCGGCAGATGATGTTCCAGGCGGCCGAGCATTCGGAACGTCATCTTAGGGTTCAGATGCCGGGTAACGTCAAAGGTGCGGCAACTGCGCGCTCCGGCCAGCCAAAAGCAGATGGGTAAAGCCGGGTACCAGCCGGTTCCCACTTCGACGAAGTCAAGGTTCTCAGGTCTCACGCCCAACTCATGCATGTTCTCGACGAGCACAAGCCAGTCATCGACTACCTTGGCATCCACGTTCGCGTCAAAATCGCGAAGATTCCCAAGAGTAGTCTGAAGACAGTTGTTCATGGCGCCGCCGCCGGGCAGTCTACTCAACACGCCTTGGACCACGCCTTTGACACGCCAGTTCATTTGCGCGGGATCCTCAATTCGTAGTGCCGGCCAGACGAAGGGCGGGGTCTTTCACATCCGCTTTGGAAAAAGTCCGAAGCAGGCCCTCGCGTGTGCCTACTGCCGGCGTCCAACCCAGATTGTTGCGGGCCGCGGAGCCGTCGAATGGCGAAATGGGCGCGAGCGACTGAAGCTTATAGCGCGAAAGAGGCACGTTGCGGCGCAGCATTCGCCCGACCAACTCCATGCCCAGCGCGAGAGTGTAGAGCGCCAGCTTTGGCACGTAGGAAACTCGAGGGGCCGAACCGTACCTCTGGGCTGCTTCAATGTACTCACGCTGGGTAAGCGTGGCGGGGTCCACAAGTTGAAACAAGCGGCCGGACACATCCGGCTGGGTTGCCGCCAGGAGCAGCGCATCCACCACATCCTCGACATAAACCAGATTCAGAGGTAACCGGCCCGAGCCCATTACCAACCAGCGGCCAGTCAACCCAATGACACCCGATGGCGGCGTCTTCTCCGCGCCGGGGCCGAAGATCTGTCCTGGGCGAAGGATGACCGCTGGCAGATTCTGGTTCCGAATCGCATCAAGCACGAGGTTTTCGGCGATCAGCTTGGTTTGCGAATAGGCGCCTCTCAGCTCGGGGTGCGGCTCGACAGGAGAGGATTCCGTGATGGGAACGCCTTTGCGGTGGCCGGCCTGATCGAGCACACTCAACGAGCTGACGTATACCAGGCGCCCGATTCCATGGCGCAGGCAAGCCGCCACAACATTCTTCGTTCCCCAGACTGTGCCGCATTCAAAGGCCTCGACGACGCCGCGCATCCCGGCGCCGACGTGATACACCAATTCGACTCCTTCGACCGCGCGCTCGACGGCCTCTGGATCGCCCAGGTCTCCGCGGACGACATGCACTTGCGGATTTCCTTCAAGGCCGGGAACGGCACAGCGCGCCAGTATGCGAATCGATTCGCCATTGCTGAGCAGCCGTGCGACCAGGGCGCGCCCCAGAAATCCGCTCGCTCCCGTGACCAGCGTTCTCGCAGGTGGAGGTGGAGCCGATGCCTGCTCCAACATCGTTCGCTTGGCGGCGGAAGCAGCTCGAGTGGCGTGTTCGGCCCAGGCAACAATGCGCCGGCCTTCTTCCGCTGAAACCGGCGGCGCGAGTCCCTGGCGCAGCGCTTCGTAGAACTTCGTCACCGACACACCAACGCCCGGTGAAGGCTGCAGCCTTCCGGTCGCGAATCGCAGCCCGTTGCCGAAGGTCTTGAGAAACGTGGCCGCTGAGTTCGTCGTTGACGCAACAATCCGCTGGACCATCGTTGGTCCAAGCAGCCGCTTGCGCACGGTGCAGATTTGCAGATAGCAATCGACGTGCATGACGCCGCGGGTACCGTGGATGATGAGCTCGTTCTGGACCGGCTTCACGTTCCACGACAGATACATGTGGCCGATTCCCTGGGCGCACTGGACGAATCCATGCCATTCGTCGAAGGTGAGATAGGGATCCCTGCCAGTTGAAATGGGGCGTACATCCACATCCTGGATTGCGCCCAGAAACGTCTCCATCAGCGATAGCCCGTGGACACCGATATCGAGAAACGGATACGCGCCATCCCGGTAGTGAGCCGGCATCGCTCCGCCCGAGTAGGGAGGATAATCCGAACTTCGCAGAAAGTCGACGGCCAGAACGTCGCCGCATGCGCCTTGCTTCACCAGACGAAGCGCCTCCAGCACCACTGGGTCCATGCGCGCGGAGTGGCTGACCGAGAGGATGCGGCCAGTCTCCTTGGCGGCCTCCAGCATGCGGTCACATTCGTCCGCCGACGTAGCCAAAGGTTTCTCGACCAGAATGTGGCAACCCATTTTCAGGGCCTGCACAGCCAGCGCGCAGTGGGACGCGGGGGGCGTGAGGATATGGATTACGTCCAAACCCTCGTGCGCCATGTCGTCGAGACTCCGGTAGACGCCGGCAATTCCAGCTTCCTTCGCTGCTTTGGCGGCGCGGTCGAGGTTCGCATCGCACAGTGCGGCCACCTCCACGTAATCCAGCCTCTGCAGGGCGCGGAGATGATACTTGCTGACGTAACCCGTCCCGACCAGTCCCACGCGGAGCTTTTTCGTACTTGTGTTACTCATCGATCATTCCAACCTATGCATGAGACGTGGTCAGTTCAAGGGGGTTGGTGACCGCGGCAACGGGATCCTCGAGGCGCCGGATGGCATCGATTGCCCGATACATTTCCCAGCAGGATACATAGAAGAAGGGCCACTGCCGGTGTCCGCATTCGGCCTGAACTGCCTCGAAGAGCGCATTGAGTCCACCCGGCAGCAGAGCCGATGAATTTCGTTCCTGCGTACCATGGGTGAACAGCTTGATGAAAATGTCTCTGCCCACCCTGGGCGCCAAGGCCAGCCACCGCTCGACCCGATACCGCGACGGCAGATCGTAGCCGGCGATTTCGCCCGTTTCCATCCGTGGTACGAGCCGCTCGGCCCACCGGATTCCCAGCGGGCCGGGGATCATGAGCAGGGCTTGGCTGTCCGCCGAGCCGCCCACTTCGAGGCGCTCCCCCCGATCGTACGATTTGGGCCTGTCAGGATTATCGACGGCCCAGTAAATCTCGTTGACCGTCCGCGCCTGCGCAGGCGAGTTACCGCAGGGCATTGTGAAGTCGGCATAGCAACCCAAGTCCTGGAGCAGGGTAATCTCGTTATTCAGGCCGCACCAGCGTCCGTCAGGCAGGGAATTATCCAGCGCCCAGTTGCCGTGAATGAAGCCGAACCGTATCTGGCCCTGTTGTTCGCGGAGAAGCCCGTGCTTGTGAAATAAGGTGTCCCGGAAACCGCTCATCCGGTCGACAAAATCCTGTTCGCCTTCGCCGTCGTGGTGGATGTGGATCTCCACGTCCCCAATTCCCGCGCGCGTAATTTCCGCAAGAGCGTCGATCAGATGCGGACGGTACTGTTCCTGGGGATAGAGGAAGGTGTACCTGGGATGCCGCCCGGCGGAATCGTGGTATCGCTCGGCTATCGTGGGCCACTGCTGGCTCCAGAGCGCGACTCGTTCCGCTGCTGTTTCCTCACCGGCGCCACCCACGAATGGTTCGTAATGATCCGCAATGGCGAGCCACACCCGCATCGGGCCGGTGGCTGGGGAGGTCCATCGCGCAATCCTGTCCCGCAAATACCCTGGCAGCCAAAGCTCAGCGTGGCGAGGAAGCTTCACTCGACGCCTCGCATGCCGCCAATCAGAACCTCACGCTCGGCCAGACCAGTGAGCGTGAGGCCGGATTTGCCGGCATCGTCGAAATACATATGGACTGTTTCGCGCGAGTATTCCACGAGATCTTTGCCAATGAGGCCTAGCTTCTGGATAAGGTCCGGAGTCGCGGTTATGATGTCGCAACCGATCGAGTCTGCCTGGATCACGTTGAGCAATTCGCGGGGGCTGGCCCAGATCAATTCCATCCCTGGATGCTGGTGCACGAGTTCCGCGGCCGCTTTCATCACGGGAACCGGATCGCGGCCCGTGTCCGCAATACGGCCGGCAAACACGGAAACATACGAAGGAGCGCCGCCCGCCAGGGCGTTCACGCCAGCATGCATCTGGTCGAGCGTGAGAAGGCAGGTGACGTTGACCTGGAGGCCTTCAAGGCTCAATTCGCGGGCGATATCGAGCGCACTCTCTCCTTTGGTGTTGGTGAAAGGGATCTTGACGTAAACGTTTGCGCCCCATGCAGCGATTTGCAACGCCTGCCGATACATCTCGTCCAGGTCGTCGGCCAAAACCCCGAAAGAGATAGGCCGGTCGCCGATCGAACTCAGGATATCGCGGGCGAAGGCCTCGAAATCGCGAATTCCCGCTTTGCGCATGAGAGTGGGATTGGTGGTGAACCCCCGGATGCAAGGGTTTTGGTAGAGCTCCAGCATGGCGGACTTATCCGCGCCATCCGCAAACAGTTTGACTTTTAAGTCCGAAAACGAACCTGGCATGAACTCCTACTTATCCGGGGCCTTCATTTTAGCATCAGATTAGATTATCCGATCAGTCTACACCCGACTTGCCAAGCCCTGCTGCCCGGCCCTCAATCTCTGCCGTCTCCAACCGGTCCTGGACAGACAATCGCCGAGAGGATGTCGATAGAGCCACTAGGGAAGCTCTGATTGGGTTCGAGGGTCGCGCCCGCCTTCCCTCAGGGGCTAAAGCCCGTGTTCATCTTGTTGCACTTGCGGCACGGCTGAAGCCATGCCCTTTCAAAGCTTCGACTTGTTCAGAGGTTCCCTAGTCAAGATGTCTCCAAACAGTCTTTAATCGAACTTGTCTGGCGCGGACTTTCGATGACTCAGGCTTGCCCCGTTAGGATTCATGTAGAGAACTGCCTACAATAGTTCAGGCAAAGCGTGAGTCGATGAAGTTTATCCATTTCGGCAATGACTGGTTTGCAGAGAATCGAACCAGCAGCCACCACATCGCGAAGAGAATTGGAGCCAGATTCCCAATGCTCTATGTCGAGGTGCCAGGGCTAAAAAGACCTGGGGCGAGCATGCGCGATCTGCGGAAGATACTGGAAAAGCTCCGCATGACTTTCCAATCGCCGCAATTAGTGGCGCCCCACTTCTGGCGAATGACTCTGCCGCAAATGCCGTTGAGGCGCTTTGCGTTCATCCGGCGCGGTAATCGAATGCTTTCCCGTTTTCTCATTCGCCGGGCAATTCGAAACCTCGACTTCAACGATGCGATTGCATGGTTTCATGTTCCGCATCCCGGATTTCTAGCGAGGCAGCTAGGCGAGAAGCTCACCGTCTTCTATTGTGTTGACGATTACTCAAGGCTTCCGGGGGTAGATGAAATTGCCGTTCAAGAGATGGACGACACGCTCACAGCAGCCGCGAACATCGTCTTTGCCTGTAACAGAAGACTGATGGAGACTCACCTTCAACATAATGCCAATGTCCACCTCTCAACCCACGGAGTGGATGCCGAGATGTTCGCGCTTTCCACTTCGCCGGAAACAGAGATTCCCGAAGGGGCGAGCAAGCTACGGCGACCGGTTATCGGCTTTTGGGGAGTACTTGATCCGCGAGTGGATATTTCGATTCTGGAACATTTAGCCGTGGTACGTCCGAACTGGACAATCCTGCTCATCGGGCGCGCGGCGGTGGATGTGTCGGCATTAAGCCGCCTCGCCAATGTCGTGCTTGTTGGAACAAAGCCATATACCGAACTACCCCGATGGGCAAAAGCGATCGACGTCTGCATCCTGCCCTACGCGCAATCTGCCTGGGCAGAGCGATCCAGCCCATTGAAGCTGCAAGAGTACCTTGCTGCCGGAAAGCCGATTGTAGCTACCCCCTTTCCTGAGGCCCAGATGTTCGGAACACTTGTGCAGGTCGCAGCGGATGGACCAGGATTTGTCAGCGCGATTGAGGAAGCGCTCGCAACGGACACTCCCGAGCGGGCATCTCTGCGCCAAAAAGCTGTTCAATCAAATACCTGGGATGCAGTTGTAGAAAGCGTATTGGAGAAGATCTACGCTGAACTGCGCGCTCGTTGTGTAATGCAACTTTAGTGCAATCCAGATGCGGCTAATTAGCATGGAATACTCTTCATTGGATTTCAAGCAACCACCGGATCGGGTAAAATGCCTAGAATAATCTCAAGTAATTTGGCGCAAACGCGTCAAGACGCATTTAACAGGGACGGAGTTGACAATTTGAGGCTGGAGGAACCTCTCGTCGCGACTTTTCGGCAGCGATCTAATCAGGGCATCAGGGGTCTTTTCACCTCTCGCGATCGCGTCTACGTTCTTGGTTCCGGCCCGCAGGCGCGGACTGTGGTCGAATTACTGCGCACCCGCGGCGGCGCCGGTATGGAGCTTGTGGGCTGGAAAGAGGGCGAAGGGAACGAAGGTCAGCGCAGCGATTTCGCCGCGGATCTTCGCTCGTACAGCACCTCGCCTGCCGGCATTGACCGCGTCATCGTGGCTATGGAAGACCGTCGTGGAACGGTGCCTATTCCCGAACTTCTCGACCTTCGATTTCGCGGCGTTATAGTCGAAAGCGCAAGTTCGGTTTTGGAGAGACTTACGGGAAGACTGGCCCTTGGCGAGATGAATCCAAGCGCTTTCATCTTCTCCGATACGTTCAAGGTGCATCGTTCTCAACAGGTTATCCGGCGCATGATATCGGTTCCTGCCGCTCTCGCCGGGCTATTGCTTTGCCTGCCGTTTATTCCGTTTATTATGCTGGCAATTCGACTTTCTTCGGCGGGCCCAGTGTTTTTCAGTCAGACGCGGGTTGGCCTGCGCGGACATCTATTTACCGCATTCAAGTTCAGAACTATGCGGGACGGTGCTGAAGAAGATGGAGCGGCCTGGGCGATCGAGAACGATCCGCGTGTCACACCCCTGGGCCGTTTCATGCGCGCAACTCGCTTGGACGAGATTCCCCAACTCTGGAATGTACTGCGCGGAGATATGGGATTTATCGGTCCCCGGCCAGAGCGTCCCGAGTTTGTGCAGTGGCTCAGCAAAGATATCCCATACTACGATCTGCGTCACATGATCAGGCCTGGAATCACGGGTTGGGCTCAAGTGCGCTATGGATACAGCGCAACTCTGGAAGAGAGCAAGATGAAGCTGGAGTATGACCTCTACTACCTCAAACACCTCTCTCTTGGGTTGGACCTGCTTATTCTGGTTGAGACGTTCAAGACGGTCATTCTGCGAAGGGGTGCGCGTTGACAGGCAGACGCCAAGACACACGGCGGTCACTCCGTGATCGGAGCCTCCACGGAATGCGATGCGCTCAGCATGACGGCAGATTGGCCGAGAATGAACGCGATAACGATGTATTGAAGATAGAAAGATTGCCTGAGAGGGATGGCATAGTCCGAATTCTCCATCTGTTGCAAAAGGAAATACATGAACAACAGCATGGTGCATCGTAACGAGTCAGAAGTTACGCCGTTCTGTGGAACGCTTGCGAAGGAGCGACTTTTCACCAAGCGCCGCCCGCAAGCAGCAGTCATAACCAAGATGGTTGCGTAAATGAGGAAAGCCAACCAACCCGCATCTCCCAGAACTTCCATGTAGCCGTTATCGATAAATGCAAACGGGGATTGTTCCCAGCGCTCTCCCTTCGCAAATTGTCCGATGCGGGTGCTACGAATTCCGGCTACGTAGCCCATTCCCTGTGGATGTCGAACCGAGTAATTCAATAACGCCGACCACTGTTCGAACCTACCGCTTCCGTGAAGAACCTCCCTTGGTTCCTGATCATGACTAAACGTTGCCCAAACGCGGTGCGAGCCCAATACTGCGATGACCAAACCGGTGAACAGAATGGAAGCCACGGCGACCGAGACTACTGTCCTCACAAAGTGCTTCCTGGTTCTTGCCCATGCGATGCCGAGGACGATCAGGACGAGTAACAGCGAGATCTCAGCGCCTCTCCATTGGCTAGCTGCGAGCGCGATGGCGCCGGCGAGGAAGAAAAATGCAGATAGAATCTTCGATCCAAGGGAATGCAGGAAACTATACGCCGAGATGATGGCGATGACTGGACAGACGGAATTGACCTGGCAAATTCCGCCTCCCAGCAGCCGAAATCCGTAGTGGGTGTTCATAATGCCGAGCTGCGGATTGAAGGGAAGGACCAGCAGCAAAAGAAAAAGCGATGCGAGGCAGATGAACCTTAGTCCAAAAACAAAGTGCATCCAGTCTGGGGGATCTTGGTAGACATCGACGAGAAACTCAACGACACAAATTAAGGTAAGAAGATACATGAATGCGTACTCGATGGTTAAGGTACGTCCCGACGAGTACACCGAAGAGATCGCAAAGAGCACCCCCAGAAAGAATGCGAGGCTCAGGACGGTTCGTGATGAACGTGGAATCAAAAGTGAGGGAGCAGAAGCCAGCCGATACACCGCACGGGCAGCGACCACGAAGAGCAATGCAACTCGAAAGAGAATCCAGAAATCGTAATGAGGCTGAGTCGGATCGTAATTGCCGTGAAGGTCTGCTGGAACCATTGCGTACGGCGGCCCAGATGCTAGAAGCAGGATTGGGTACCTAAGCAGCAGTTTCAAATATGAGGATTTCCGCGCGGGCCGGGACACGGCAGACTCGGCTTCTCCGCTCCCAATGGATTGCATGGATTGTGCCATTTGGCGGCATTTCCTCCGCGAAGAGCCCACTCAAGCCTCACCAACACTTGCCAGACTCACATTCGTAGGCCGAATGCAATCTCAACGGTTCTACCACAAATCGTTGTTCACGCATTCCGCACGTCTTTTGTGTTCGGGGAACGATCAGTATAGCGCAATGGCGGCTTTGGGACATGCTGGCCAGAATTGTTCATGACTTACTGGCGGAGACGAGCGAATTGAAGATCTCGAGCAACTCGGCAGCGACGACATTCCAACTTCGGCTCCAATGAGCCGAGATCGCCTTTGCGTCCCAAGTACCTTCAAGTGCCGATGCCAGCGCGTCAGCCAAAGCGGCTGAATCACGAGGCGGCACGAGCAGACCACTGTCCATGCCGAGTATCTCGGGGATGCCGCCAACATTGGTCGCGACGACAGGCCGGCCGCAGGCGAGCGCCTCAATTACAACGTTCGGGCAACCCTCCATATAACTAGGCAGCGTGACCAGATCCGCCGCGGCCATCCAGACGGCGACTTCGTCGAAGGAACAAGCGTGCATGACATGGATGTAGGCAGCAGCATTGCGGGTTTGGATGTCGCGCTCGATGACAGGCCGGTCAGGACCTTCGCCCACCAGATAGACGCGCAGGCCGGGATGCGCTTGGCGTAGGGAGGTAGCCGCGTCGACGAGTTCACGAAGACCCTTATTTACATCCAGACGCCCGATATAAACGACTGCCTTAGCGTCGGGTTCGATCCGCAATTTGAGCCTTGCTTCCGCACGGCTACCGACATGAAATACGGAAAAGTCGCAACCGTTGACGATGGAGCGGCTCCGCAATGCGTTTGCGCCCATGGATAAAGCTTTTTTGCGAAGGTCCTCGCTGACTGTTAACACGAAATCAGATTCGCGCAGAACGGTTCGCGTATGCATTGCGGAGATGGGATCACCGATGTTGTTGATATCAGTTCCAATACTCATCATGGCGACAGGAACTCCGAGAGCTTGGCCGATTTTGAGTGCGGCATAACCGTCAGGGTAAGCAAAGAAGCTGAAGATCAGATCGGGCTCAAATCCGCGGACAACAGGGAGCAGAATGCGGGCGGCCATCCAACCGTTCAGTGGCCGGGAGAGCAGAGGCAGTGCGGGGACGTCATGGTAGCTGGCGTTCACATCCGCCGTTTTGAATGCCGGATCGAGACTGCTATAAATGCGTCGACGGGGCTTGAGCATGCGCGGGTATACAGAGTTGGGATAGAAAACATGCAAGTCCGTTTCGCGCGCAAGCAGGCGCAGAGTCTGATAGGCAGAACGGCCCTGCCAAGGCTCGGCCGAACTGGGAAAATATCGCGTGACGACGGCAATTCTCAGCATCATTCCAACCAACTATTCATCCCGCGAGTTTATCCAATCCACGGCGTCCCTGAGCGAGGAAACACTGACCGACGGCTCCGTCGCGGGGCCTTGCTCCCGGTAATGGTAGTCGATGAACACGGTCTTGCAACCGGCGGCATTTCCCGCATCGATATCCTTCCAGCGATCGCCGATCAGGAAACTCCTCAACAAGTCGACTCCGTACTTTCGCTGAGCTTCAATCAGCAAGCCGGGCCGTGGCTTGCGACACTGGCAATTGTCCGCTTCGTCGTGAAGACACACCAGTACATCGTCCACGGGCAACGCCGCCAGTAGTCTCCGATGCATCTCTTCGATTGCCGCAATCGACTGCAGGCCACGCGCGACATCCGGTTGGTTGGTGACCACGATAAGCACAAAACCTCTGCGCTTCAACTCTTCCAGACACGCAATTGCATCGGGCAAAATTTCAAATTCATCCACGGTCCTGGGGGTAGCTGGCTTACCGTCGGAGACGAGTGCCCGATTGAGGACGCCGTCCCGGTCCAGAAAGACTGCCCGCGTTCCTCGTTCAATCACCGCACGAACTCCCACTTGGTTTGCGCCTGCTTGAGCGCGGGGTGGGAGACGAACAAGTGCCAGACGATTGCCTGGAAAACCTCAGCGTGCGGCGTTCCGTGAGCGGCGTTCACCGTCGGAATTAGCACACAGACATCTGCCACCTTAGCGGTAAAGCCTCCATCCCTGCCGACGATTCCGACAATACTGGCGCCAATGCGCTGCGCGTATTCCAGAGCCTTGACCAGGTTGGGGCTTACGTTCTTCTCCAGGTCGCCGCCACCGACGGAGAATACCAGGAGCGTGTCTTCTGCCCGCAGGCGGCTACATGCCAGCCAAGCTTCGAAAACCGTGGCCCAACCCTCGTCATTCGTACGGGCAGTAAGCTCCGCAACGTTGTCAGTAGGGGCGTACGCTTCAATGTCCGCGATCTTCCGAAAATCGTTCACGGCGTGCGACGCGTTTGCAGCGCTTCCTCCGACTCCGAGAATGAACAGCCTTCCACCGCGAAGCCTGGTGTTCGCAAGCAGGTCAACCGCGCGCTCAATCTCGACTGCATCGAGACTCTCGGCGATCTTTCGCACTTCCTCAAGATATTCCCGGACGAACGTCAAACCGCTGTTCCCGGCGTCCGCGGGCTCAGATACGCCTGAAGCGCTCGAATCCCTTGCCATGATCCCACCTCGTAAAATCGTTCTTTGACTTCCAACCCCGCCAGCGCGCGCTGTCCAATCAGTTCCTGAAATATATCCACGAGATCCGCGGCCCCTTCGCCACCGGCAGAAAACACGGAAGCGTGGAAGGCGCTGAGACCGTAGTCTACATACTCCATAGCCGCCGTCGGCGTCATCTTGTCATACGCAGCAATCTGCCCGCCGACAAGCTCAACGTTGCTGATTCCCCATTCGTTGCGATTTCGAAATACGGTCATCAGCCCGGGCTGGCCAGATCCAATGAAAGCCTGTTC
>Ga0210388_10001433_pt1 | contig 18737 bp, 24 predicted proteins | sample IncBWC19OmetaG_FD_155485 | JGI IMG/M metagenome (GOLD analysis project Ga0210388, IMG submission 155485) | Forest soil microbial communities from Barre Woods Harvard Forest LTER site, Petersham, Massachusetts, United States - Inc-BW-C-19-O ... | reverse complement strand
GGCAATGCCGGATTCTCTTTTCTGGCGGACGGTCAAGCAGCGGCCGCGAGACGCGAGTGCGAACCGCACCTTGACGACACTGCGCGCGCTTGTCTCGCGGCGGCGGAGCATGCTCTCGGGCATGACGAACGCTCGCAGACCATCCTCGCCGACCTCATCGCGAATCACCCGCGGCGTGCCTGTTATTTCATCGCCAAGGCGTATGGGTTTTCCGGCAACTCCGCGTTCGCATTCGAGTGGTTGGATCGGGCCTTCAGTTCGCAAGCGAAACTATTGACCGATGTGAAATCCGAACCCGCCTTTCGCGCATGGCATGGCGATCCGCGATACCTCGCGCTTCTGCGCAAGATGAAATTGCCGGAGTGATGGTCACTGCCACCCGACCGACCCGACGTGACGTTCGCGGCCGGGACTTTGGATTCGAAATGGCAAACGAGGGCAATTGCCTACGCGAGCATAGCGTAGTAAATTCACAGAAAAGAAGCCTAAGCCATTGATTAGACTGGCTCCCCGGGACGGAACCGAAATCAAGCAGAAAACATCGGTAATTTAAGGGAATTCTGATTTCGGTCGCGCACCGATACCCCCAAAAACACCCCCTTCAAAAGGTGGCTGCTGCCGGACGTTGTCGGATGGCGGTCCGGGGCGCGCCGGATTGCTCCACGCCGTCGACTAATGAGCAAGAGCCCTTGTTCCTGAACTTTCGAGCGATGCTGCGTCAATCTGCACCAGCCAGTATCGTCAATACCATCGTATAGATGTTTTATCGCCGCGGCCGTGGCCTAATTCCACAAGAGTACGGGCATCAGCTAAAGAATCGGTGCTTCTTACCAAGGAGTCCGCTCCATGAGTCAAGTCGTCGCACGACCTGCCTGGCGCCGGCGGGGACAACAGACCCGCTCAGCGATCGAAGTTCTATGAGCACCAGTGCACTATTCTTGTCCCGACTGCAATTCTTCTGGGTAATTGGCTGGCATATTCTTTTGCCTGCGTTTACCGTGGGAATGGCTTCCTTTATCGCATTGTTAGAGATTTGCTGGTTCACGACCAGTCGAGAGATCTATCGGAACATCTCAGATTTCTGGATAAAGATTTTTGCGATAGCGTTTGGCATGGGAGTCGTGACGGGCATTGTCATGCCGTTCCAGTTCGGCACGAACTGGAGCCGCTACGCAGACGCAACCTCGAACGTCCTGTCGCCGCTCTTCGCCTACGAAGGATTGATGGCGTTCTTTCTGGAGGCGGCGTTCCTGGGAGTCCTCCTGTTTGGACGTCGGCTCGTGCCCGCATGGGCGTATACGATGTCGGCGCTCATGGTGGCAGCCGGCACGCTGTTTTCATCGTTTTGGATTCTAGCTGCCAATAGCTGGATGCAGACTCCGAGAGGCTATACGGTTATCGACGGGCGCTTTTTCCCGACCAACTGGCTCGAGGTCATCTTCAATCCCTCGTTTCCCTATCGGCTGGCCCATACAGTGGTCGCTTTTTTCGTGACAACCGGGTTCGTGGTCCTAGGTGTAGGGGCCTATCACGTGCGCCGCAGGAGTCCGGGCGAGGAGGGGCGAGTCATGTTCTCGATGGCTCTCGGCCTTCTCACGGTGCTAGTGCCGCTTCAAATGTTCCTCGGAGATCAGCACGGCCTCAATACGCTGAAGTATCAGCCCGCGAAACTTGCCGCCATTGAGGCTCACTGGAATCGGCAAAGCCATGCGCCGCTGACGCTCTTTGCAATTCCGGATTCGCGGACAGAAAGCAATCGTTTCGCGGTCGAGATCCCAGAAATCGGCAGCCTCATTCTGACCCACGACCGGCAGGGTGTAGTGCCGGGTCTCAAGGACACACCGCGCGAGGATCGACCGCCGGTTGCCGTGCCATTTTTTGCATTTCGGATCATGGTCGGCATCGGCCTGCTGATGCTCGCGATCCTTGCGGTCGGTTGGTGGCTGCGCGCGCGGGGCAGGCTATTTAGCTCCGGCTGGTTTTTGCGTGCATGCGAATTAGCGTCGGTGCTCGGGTTTTTGGCGGTGCTCGCGGGTTGGACGACCACCGAAGTGGGACGGCAACCCTGGACGGTATTCGGTTTGCTGCGTACCCGTGATTCGGTGTCCCCATCCCTTACTGGAGCTGACGTCGCTTTGTCGCTGCTTGGCTATAGCGCAGCCTACTTCATTGTCTACACCGTTGGGTTTCGCCGTGTGCTGCGCCTTGTGCGGTGTGGACCGGGTGCGGCAACACCGGCATCGCACTCACCGATCGGCCGGGAAAGCGCGACGATCAAGCTGCTGCGTCAGTCGGCGGGTCCCGATGGGGCAAGAGAGAGTTGACCATGTATACCGCAATTCCGGACCTTGTTCCGATCTGGACCATCATCCTCGCACTCGGGATTTTTCTTTATGTTCTTCTGGATGGATTCGATCTGGGTGTCGGGCTGCTGTTTGGATTTGCGCGGGACTCCCTGTCGCGTAGGCTCATCATCAATTCAATCGCCCCGATCTGGGACGGCAATGAGACCTGGCTGGTGCTCAGCAGCATGGGATTGCTCGCCGCCTTCCCGCTGGTCTTCGCGATTCTGATCCCGGCGCTCTATTTTCCGATACTGCTTATGCTGCTTGGTCTCGTGTTCCGCGGAGCGGCATTCGAGTTACGCCAGCGCGACGATGAAAAGCAGCGTTTCTGGGATCACGCCTTCTTCGGAGGCTCCGCGCTGGCGGCCTTTAGCCAAGGAGTCGTTATCGGCGCCTTCATCCAGGGCTTTCAAGTCGATGGCCGGCGATTCTCCGGAAGCTCATTCGACTGCTTCACGCTCTTTACGCTAATGACCGGCGCGGCGTTGCTGTTCGGTTACGGGTTACTGGGCGCAGGTTGGCTAATCCTAAAAACCGAAAACGAGTTGCAGGTATGGGCGCGCCGCCAAGCAAGTAAGTGTTTGTTGGGAGTGATACTCGCGTTCTTGGTAGTGAGTATTTGGACGCCGCTCCAGAATGCGGACGTCGCGCGCCGCTGGTTCTCCTGGCCGAACATCCTATATCTTGCGCCTGTTCCCGCGTGCACCGTGCTGTTGGCAATCGCAGAGCTGCGCGCCATTCGCAATTCGTCCTCGCGAGGAGCCGCATTCCTCTTGGCAATAGGCTTGTTTGTCATTGCGTATGTGGGCGTCGGTATTAGTTTTTGGCCGATGGTGATTCCGCATCACTACACATTGTGGCAAGCGGCCGCTGGACCCAGCACGCAGGTCTTCTTGCTGGTGGGGTTGGCATTCCTGCTGCCGATCATTTTGATGTATACGGCTTGGTCCTATTGGGTGTTTCGCGGCAAGGTGCGGGCGGATATCGGCTACTGACTGGGGCAATACGCACGTGCCTGCCGTCGCCAACGCCGATGGATCGGGAATCGCGCAATCGGCCAGCAGTGCGTAATGATGGTCCATGCTCAGCGTGTTTTATTTTCCATCGCGCCGGTTCACCAATACCATCGTGCAATACCGCGAGCGGGGATCCTTGTGGTTCGATAGCAATCGGATTCACCAATTAGCGAGACTAAAGATGAAAACCCTATCTATTGTGATTGCTGTGCTAAGCATGGCTGTGGCACCGCTGGCGCTTGCCAGCGTAAAGAATGTAGTTCTCGTGCACGGCGCGTTCGCCGATGGCTCTGGCTGGAGGCCGGTCGCGAGCATTCTGGAGCGCGACGGCTACACTGTATACGTCGTTCAGGAGCCGTTGACGTCATGGGATGCTGACCTTGCGGCCACGCGCACCGTGTTGGATCGCGCGGGTCCGTGTGTACTGGTGGGCCATAGCTGGGCTGGAATGATCATCACTGAAGTGGGTGACCGGCCGTCGGTCCGCAGTCTGGTGTACGTGGCTGCGTTTGAGCCGGACGTCGGCGAGACTGCCGGCGGGTTGCAGGGGAAGAATCCGCCTGCTGGTGGACAGAGCGTGGTTCCCGCCGGCGGTGGATTCGTTTACGTGAAACCCGAGGCGTTTGCCAGGGATTTTGCCGGCGGTCTACCGAAGGCCACGGCGCATTTCATGGCGATCTCACAGGTGCCGATCGCTGCTGCTTCCTTTGACGCCAAGTTGACAGTTGCGGCGTGGTCGAAAAAGCCAAGCTTCGCGGTGATTCCACAGAAGGATCGCCAGATCAATCCCGAGCTTGAACGATTCATGGCCAGCAGAGCGAAGTCCGAGACGCTCGAGCTCCCCGGAAGCCACCCAATATTTCTTGTGCACCCCAAGGAAGTCGCGGCGGTCATCGAGAAAGCGGCCCAGGCCGCGGAATGACGAGCCGCAAGACAACTTGCTGTCGCTAACCCACATCCGCCCAACCCGCGGCGGTGCCGAGCTGGATATTTCCGAATCCAGTTGTTAGCCACGGGACCAGGAAAATAGAGTCAGCAGCGCGGTCCGCTTTGGGCGATCGCACGCGCGGATTCACCCTAGGAGATCGAAAATGGACCGCAAACAAGTGACAAAAAAATCGAAGCCCAATGTTCTTGCGAAGACCCAGATGACCGGTAAGTTGCAGGGTGAGGGGAACTACGAGGCGGCACGCCGATACGACAGCGCCGTGCGCAAGTTCGTGCGGCGTACAGACATTGAGCGTGCTGCGCGCGCGGCAGCGCCGCGGAACAATCGCGAGGCGAAGGAGATGGCTGCGGCCGAGGCCATCGGCCGCCAGGGCGAACCGCAGCAGGCGGAGTGGTTTCTCGCTGACATAGAAACCATTCGCCGCCAGGCACGCGCACAACTCAAAGCAGGCGCGGTCACCGACAATTACCGAGGGGATGTGAAGATCGCGGTCGAGCTCTTGAACCATGCCGTGGCGACGGAAATCGTCTGTGTGCTTCGTTACAAGTACCACGCCGTGGTCGCGACCGGCATCTCGAGCGATGCGGTAAAGGCGGAATTTTCCCAGCACGCCAAGGAAGAGGAAGAGCACCTGGACATGCTGTGTGAACGCATCAACCAGCTGGGTGGCAAGCCCAACATGAACCCCGAAGGGTTGCTGTCGCGTGCCGCATCCCAGTACGTGGAAGGCAAGAACCTCATCGACATGATAAAAGAGAATCTCGTCGCCGAACGTGTCGCCATTGAGACCTATCGCGAGATGGTTCGCTATTTTAGCGACAAGGACCCCACGACCCGAACGATGCTGGAACGCATTCTGTCGCAGGAGGAGGAGCACGCGAACGACATGCACGATCTGCTCGTCCAGCACGAAGGTCGGCCGATTTTAAGCAACTGAGGTTAGTTAACCCCTCCCACCAGTTCGATGCGCCGGTAATTACCGACGGGGCGACAGCGCGGCAGGAAACCGTTGCGATACACATAGGCGGATTCTTGAGTGATGCTGATCAATGGCCACAGGACCTGTGCTCACGGCTTCGTCCATTCACAGAAACTCACCTTTCTTCAGCTGACCGATGGGCGTATCGATGGGGCGGAGTCTTTCGCGCCCGAAAAAGAGCGGAGTCGGCTAGCTAAGTCGCCGGCGCGCCGTGCGCTCAAGAGCGCAGACTTCGCGCGGCTGGCCCGCAATTCACAGAATTCCGTCTGCGATAAACGGAACGGCGATAGTCATTCCAATCCGGCTTGCTTGTTCCACCCGTGGAAACGCGAGAAGTCTCCGGCATTCCATGCCTCGCGGAGTCCGGGAGTACTTAGATCCCAGTCTGGGCGGATCTCGCTCGTCGCCGCACGCAGGTCATGCCAAAGATCAACGACCGATGGACGTCCCCAGAACCAGTAGCCGTTATAAATGCTGTGGATCACGAGACCTGGCTTGAGTACCAGCGTGTACGGGATCATCGGGTCATGCTCCTGGTCGGTGTACTCTTGGATGGCGAGATCCTTCTGGATCATTCGTCCGGGGTCGGAGAGGAAAGTCCATTCGGCACCGACTGACGCGCGGAATTCCTGGAGCGTGTGGTGGTCATCGGTGGCGATCGTCACAACCTGAGTGTATGACACTGCGATCTTCGGATAGAACGAGGCTAGTTCGAGATGCTGCTGGTGCTCCTTTGGGCAGTAATGACCGCGCGCGAGCGTAAGGATCAGCGGATCGTCGCCCTGAAGCTCGCTGAGCCTGCACAAATCACCCTTGTGATTCGGCAACTCATAGTCGGGAAAAACACCTCCCGGTACGATGTCTGAACGCATCGTTGGACTCCTCTGATAGAAGACTTTGGTTCATTCACGCCGCAGTTTGCCCGGTTACTCTCGGCTCGTAGTAGACCATGAGCGCAGACACGGATCGATTGGACCATGGTATCGGCGACGCTTGAGGTCGGTCGCCGTGCTGCCAATCGCCGACGCTCCGTAAGACGCTCGCGATCGAGCTGCTCCCGTTGACTGGAACCCAGCCCACCAGCGCAAGCCGAACGCTTGCGTCCTCGATACGAAAGTGTCGTCAATACCATCGTGCAATCGCTTGGCTATCACTTCTTTGGTCTGATTAATGGGCGCTAGATTTGTTCTGTTCATGGAGGGCGCCGTGATTGCCATACCGTTAATGCCCGAGCCGCATTGGCCGTGCACATTCGCCCGATTGCTCCGTCGATGCCGTAAAGGAGCAGCGGTGCCATGATAGGAAGCAGGCTTGGAAAGTGGCTGCCCTTACTCTTTGCCGTGACGACGGCGGTTGATGGTTGGCTGACGTTAGGTTCATTGGCTCAGTCGACAGTCATAGCTGCCGCAGTGCTTAGGCGACTCAGAGGCAAAGTGGCGACGGCCGCCAGCACAACGAACGATCTTGTGTAGAGCCACCATGTCGCCGGACTCAGCGAGCTGCTTCAGCCGCGCTGCGCGATCTTTGGGATGGGCGGCGATTCGAAGAGATCGCCAATACCTTCGTTCTATTGCCCAGTTCTTTGAGTGGTGTTCCGATCTCAGCGACTGAAAATTGGATCCACGAATGACACAGGAGAATGAATATGAATCAATCGCCATTCCGCCAAAACCTGGCGCAAGGGCGGCGGTCGCCGCTCATCACGCCGACAGATCTGAGGTCAAACGCCTCGACGGATATTGCGGGTGGCATGAATGCCATTCTTGCGGATGTCTTCGCGCTTTACCTGAAGACAAAAAACTTCCATTGGCACATGAGCGGACCACATTTCCGCGACTACCATTTGCTCCTCGACGAGCAGTCCGATGCGCTTTATGCGATGACTGATCCAATTGCGGAGCGCATCAAAAAGACTGGTGGTTCGACGCTTCGCTCGATCGGACACATCACCCGAATTCAGCGAGTAAAGGACAACGATGCGGAATACGTCGACCCTCTCGATATGTTAGCGGAACTGCGCGAAGACAATCAGGAACTGGCTGCGCGTCTGCGCGAGGTGCACGACATGGTGGATGAGCACCGCGACATTGCCACTGCGAGTCTGATTGAGGGTTGGATAGATGAGACCGAGCGACGAACCTGGTTTCTGTTCGAGTCGAGCCGCAACGTCGATTAGCCGCGCGAGTTAACGTGGCTGGCGAAAGCTTGATCGGAACAGAGCCACCAGGTATTAAGACATACGGCAATACTTGGACGGCGCTGCTGGTCGCTGGCGAGGGTAGTCGCCTGCATGCCCTAACAAAGTCCGAATTGGGCGTTGCGGTTCCGAAACAATTCTGCTCGCTGCGGGTTGGCAATTCGTCGCTGCGTGAAACGCTCGAGCGGGCGCACAACATCTCCTCACGTGAGAATACCTGTGTCGTTGTCGCTCGCCAGGTACGAGCACAGGTGGCTCGAGGTCGCGTGAAGCTACCAATGCTGGGTTTCGAGTGATTGGAGCGGGAAAGCACCTAAGCCTCGCTGACACACCTCTCCCAACTGTCGCCGTCAGCATGAGGCACGCGATGCCCACAGCTGCTACCCTGCAGGTCGCACGCCGCCGAACCGTTCTTGGCAGGTAGGTTCCTAGACTAGCACGAGCTTGCGGGCATCATCCCGTGAAGGCCGAGGCTGCTGCCTTCGCGATCTCTATGTCTTGTTCCACACTGCCTCCGCTTGCTCCGACAGCGCCGATCACGGTGCCATCGCGTTTTACGGGAATGCCTCCGCCAAAGATCACGACCTTCGAGTCATTAGTCGTGTTGATCCCGAAGCCCTGCTGCCCACTTTGTGCCAAATGCGCGAGATCATCGGTCGACATGTCAAATGCCCGCGCGGTCCAGGCCTTGTTGATTGCAATATCCACACTGCCGAGCCATGCACCGTCCATCCGTACATGCGCTACGAGGCCGCCTCCGGCGTCAGCAACAGCGATGTTATACGGGACCCCGATTTCAATCGCTCTGCGTTCACCCGCTGCAATGATCCGCCGCGCGTCGGCAAGATCCAGAGATAAGGCTGGTCTACTCATTTGAATCTCCTGGTTTGGTTTTTGCGGGTTCATATAAGCACAGGAGTGATTGCGGTTCGATTGAACGATAGTATTGGCCGGACCGATTTGGTGGCGAGCCGGTGCTCGGCGGTGAAACGAATCGGTGCAGTCTGTCGTTATGCGTCGGCCGGACTGATACTAATGTGCAATGGCGACATCGGCGCGTCGGCCTAATATCCCCCACTGCAAAGATTGGTAGTTACAGGAGACACCGATGAACGCGACAATGAAGACAACGCAAGCGACGAAGGCAACGCAAATACGAGTCAGCAAGGTTTCGCCGACCCGGTGGCGGGTTACATTCGACAATCCGCCGTTGAATCTGATGGGTCCTGAATTCGTTGTGGAATTTGCCGAGATCGTGACCGCTATTGAGAACGACGAGCAGCTCAGGGTCGTGGTCTTCGATAGCGCGGTGGAAGGTTTCTTTCTGAATCATAGCGATTTCACGGTCGAACTCGAGGAACTTACCAGCCTGCCGCAAGGACCTACCGGACTGGAGGCATGGCCCGACATACTGGTGCGGATTACCCGCGCGCCCGTCGTATCAATCGCCAAGATTCGGGGACGGGCGACAGGTAACGGCAGTGAGCTCCTTTTGGCGTGTGACATGACGTTCGTCAGTCGGGAAAAAGCACTTCTGTCGCAGTGGGAGGTCGGCGTCGGGATGGTCGCTGGCGGCGGGCCTATGGCGCGTCTGCCGCGGCTGATAGGTAGGTCGCGTGCTTTAGAGGTGCTCATGGGATCCGACGACATCCGCGGCGATCTCGCCGAAGCGTATGGCTACGTAAATAGGTCACTACCAGACGCTGAACTCGATGCGTTTGTCGACGCCCTTGCGTCGCGCATAAGTTCATTCGACAAATGGGCGATCTCCAACACGAAGCGCTTAGTCAATGCCGCGAGCTTACCGGCGGACGTCGAAATGGCTGCCGGCTGGGATGCTTGCATCGCCTCCGTTGCACGTCCGACAACGCAGGCCAGGATCAAAGCCTTCATGGATCTCGGATTTCATAAGCCGGGAGATGTAGAGAACCGCATCGGTCACTACCTGGAGAAACTGTACCGTTGAGTTCCCAGAGAAAAAGCCAGAGACCGGGAAGTAGAGGAGGCCTGATTGGTACGGCGAGGGATCAACACTCCGATCGATCAGGCACCACTCGCCCAGGCTGTGGGCCTTGGGGTTCTTTGGCTTCGGTTCGAATGAGCGTAAAGGCAAACAATCCTGCCATCACTGCGGACGCCGCGCCCACAAACGCCGCCGCGTAAAAGGCCGCGGTAAAGGCGTTCGAGGAATCTTGTTTCACCAGCACCAAGCCCAGCAGCGCAGTTGCGACCAATCCGGCAATACGTGCAACCGCGTTATTAAAACCCGACGCAATCCCGACGTGATCCGCATCCACTGACGCCATCACCGAGGTGGTGAGCGGGGAAACGGAGACACCCATGCCCACTGCCACCAAGAATGTGGGTGGGAATATATCGAGCCAATAGTCCACCGCATTTGCGCCTATGCGCCCGTAAAGGGCAAGCCCGATACCCACGAGCAGGGATCCGCAGGACAAGGGTATGCGACCACCGATACGGGCGGCGACTCGACCCATCAGCCTTGAGCCGATCCCAATTAAGACCGGTACCGGCAGCAGCGCGGTGCCCGCCGCGACGGCCGACCAGTGATGCAATTGTATGAGCAGGAATGGCAGCAAGACGAACAGGCCGCCTAGACTTGCATAAAGAAAGAATGTCACCAGGGTGAGACCCACGAACGAGGACGAGGAAAACATCGCAAATGGCATGAGTGCGCGATCCGCCAAGCGCCTTTCCAGCCAAATAAAAATGCCAAGCAACACCAGCCCGCTGGCCAATGCGGTCCATATTGACACGCTTGAACCGCGGGAACCGGCGGCTTCCGTCAAAGACCACGTCAGGAGTGCCAGCGCGGCGGTTGCCAACGCCGCGCCCCAGACGTCGAGACGAGGTGCCTTAGCGCTTTCTTGCTGTTCGATGACAAATTTCCAGGCAAGCAATCCTGCGACCAGCGCCACAGGGATATTGATGATGAAGATGATGCGCCAGCCAATCATGTCGATGAGCCAGCCACCCACGATGGGACCGACGGCACCCCCTGCCGCGCCTACTGCCGCCCAGGTGCCGATCGCGCGACCCCGGTCCTCGCCGGAGAATGCGCCTCCTAGAATTGCAAGACTGTTGGGCATCAATAGCGCAGCGCCGATTCCCTGCACGCCTCGCCCAGCCAGCAGCCACGCAAACGTGGGGGCAGCAGCACAGAGAATTGAGGCTGCCGCAAACAGCAGCAATCCGATGAGAAATAATCGACGTCTTCCGAAGTGATCGCCCAGGCTGCCGCCCAGCAAGATTAGCGCCCCCAAAGGCAACAAGTAGGAATTAATGGCCCACGAAAGATGCGAGGGGTCTGCGTGAAGCCCTTCGGCCAAGGCAGGGAGCGCGACATTGACGACCGATCCATCAATGAAAGCCAAGCTTGATCCCAAAGTGCTTGCCGCCAAGGTCAAGCGAAGTTGGCTTCCTAGCATTGCATTTCGCCTAGCAGCCGATCATTCATCGTGATCACAAATGCGAGCGTGCAGTTCACGTCTTTGCGGCGCAACAGGCGCAGGTGTCTCAATGAGTCGCAGAGTTTCCGGGCCGCTCGGTGGCGGGTCTTCGGGTGCTGTATAAACCGGCTTATCGCTCAAGTCACTTAACCTCCCTGCAGGATCAGTTTGCAACGGATCGTCGCGAATGGTCAAAAGTCTAGATCTTGAGGGAGCTCTTCGGGAGCGCCAATCGACGGGATTCGGCGGCGCGACGCCGGTGCTTCTTCTTACCGACTGACGCCTAAGTATCAACCGATACCTTCGTGCAATTCATTTGTCTCTGCGACTCTGATGTGATCGGAGTACGCGGGTTTGATCCGATCCAATCGGCGTCTGGTTGACAACGTGATTTAGGAGTTTGACATGATTCGCAAAGCCACAGCCGTTTGGGTCGGCACCGGACGGGCCGGCTTCGGCGACCTATCTACGGATTCCGGCGTGCTTAACAGGACTCCGTACTCGTTCCGAACTCGCTTCGAAACCGAGAAGGGTACTAATCCTGAGGAGCTCATTGCTGCTGCGCACGCCGGCTGCTTCACCATGGCGCTTGCTTTTCAGTTACAAAGCGCGGGTTACACCCCGACCGAACTCAAAACCGAGGCCGCCGTGTCCCTTGAGCCGGAAGGTTCTGGCTTTCGCATCACCTGCTCGGCCCTGACGCTGCACGCCACAGTGCCGAATCTTACCCAAGCTACTTTTGACCAGTTGGCTAAGGACGCTGAGTTGAACTGTCCAGTGTCAAAGGTGCTAAAAGCCGAGATCACACTGGATGCTAAGTTGTTGTGAGCGCGAGCCCCGATCCAGAGCACTTTTTGAGGCCTATCAAGTAACGGAGTTTCAATGGCAATCGCGGCAACGACCTTTGCACCGCAGAATCTAGCGCCACTTCCCTGCGCGATAGATGCTTTGGAGCCGGTAATATCGGGCAGGACGCTGAGCTTTCACCACGATAAGCATCACCGGACATACGTTGAGACCTTGAACAAACTCATCGTGGGCACCGAGCTCGCCAATCTGCGTCTCGATCAAATCGTAACCGCGACGGTGGGACAGCCCGACCGCGTGAGCATCTTCAACAATGCGGCGCAGGCATGGAATCACGGTTTCTACTGGAATTGTCTCAAACCCAAAGGTGGTGATGAGCCTCCCTTAACCTTGAAGAAAAAAATGGAAGCGGCGTTTGGCAGCGTGAACGCGTGCAAGAAAGGGCTGGTCGATAGCGCTGTTACTCAATTCGGAAGCGGGTGGGCTTGGTTGGTCGCCGAGGGGAACATGCTCAAAGTCATGAAGACAGGAAACGCAAACGATCCGCTCGCGCAAGGCCTGACGCCGCTGCTGACGATCGATGTGTGGGAGCATGCCTACTACCTCGATTACCAGAACAAACGCGTGGATCATGTCAACGCAGTCATCGACAAGCTGGCGAACTGGGAGTTTGCGGCTGAGAACCTCGAGAAAGCGATGGGGCACTATCCATGAATAAACTCAACCTCATGCTTATCGCAAGTCCTTTGGAATTCGCGGCGATCTTTGGTGAGGTCACAAGCGATGTGGTAACGGAAGCTCGCGCGAGCACCGCGGGATTACCCCAATGCGCGTCGACGGTTGCAGTGGCGGGATCCGCGAACCGAGGTACACGCAAATCGCGAGGAGTATCAAATACGAGCCCTGAGGCCTCCATTCAGGCAGTGCGTTCAGGCCGTCAAGTTTAGTCGGGTGCCAAAGTACTCGATCATACCAGTCCGGAACACGCCCCCGGATCCGTCCAGCGAGAGTGAGTCTCTGCGCGGCCCATAGCTCACTTTCTTCGAGTCAGTCAGACGGCGAATGATGTTGCTAAGGGCGCTCGTGCAAAGTATCTCCAATACCATCGTGCAATGGAGAGGCATTCGATCTTCTGGTCTGATCTGCCCATGCAGTGCGCGACAAAAAAAATTGATTGGTTTGTGCCGTCACGCTTGAGCCTTAACGTTCGAGTTGAGGCGTTTATGGCCACTAGGAATCGAGGTGATTTATGCATTGGCTAGTGAGCGGTATAGCTCTCGTTTTGGCGAGTTTTTTACTGTTTGTCCTGACCTTGCAGGTGGCAAGCGATGTGCTTCGTGCGTTGCGAGAGCAGGTCCACGCGCATCCCACCGAGCGCGCGTCCGGTGCCATCGATACGCCGATCGACGACGTGGAGTAATCGTGAAAGTAACAACTTCTGCTTCGCAGGCGCGCTGTTGCATTGTCGTCGCCAACGACGAGCGCTCAGAACGATTGACCGACGGCTTGCATCAGTCGCCACTGAATTCCCAGCAAGCGGCCATCGTAAAAATGGGATTCCTTCGCCAGGCGTCACTTCGTGCGAGAAGGATAGTATCCCCCGCCAACGTACTGGTGAGCGCGCGGGAAGAGGACCGGAGCGTTTGGGTGGGTCCCTTATGGTTCACGCAGCCCACTAACCGCTTTATCTCAGACCGTGGTGTGCCAACGTCATTATCGACGGCGGCGGCTGTACTCTCCGTTGCTGTCCGCTCACCCTCCTGCCTCGTCACGATTCTGCCCAGTGACTTTTGGGTAGCCCGGGAGTCAGTGCTTTCGGACGGGATCGAAAAAGCCCTGACATCGCTGCAACAAATTCCCGGCACCGTTGCAACCTTAGGTATGAGCGACACTTATCCAGGATCCGACGAGGACTATCTTATCGTCGGGCCGGCAAGTTCCGAGATGGGAGCGGCGATTCAGGCAAAAGCCAATCGGCCGGGCCCTTCAGTAGCGAAGCAGCTGTCAAAGGAAGGTGCCCTGGTCGCATCGGGGATATTGCTTGGTCACGCTCAGGCGTTCGCTGCGCGCATTTATAAGTACTGGCCGCACCTGGCGCGAGAGTTGACTCGTACGGCGGGTTCGGACCGCTCCCCTGAGGCAGAACATCGACTGTCGGCCGATGCGTACCAGAGCATTTCACGCTCGGTCATAAGTTCGATGCGCTTGTCTCCTCCAACATTCCCGATGAGGGCCTTTCGTATTCAGGGCAGCGGTTGGTGTAGCCGCCAGCGCTTAAATGATTTGCGGTCGGCGCCGGCTTTTAATGTGCGCGCGGGCTCTTACGGCTGGTTCGCGGGCCGCAATACTTCAGAAATATAGGATTGCGGGCAACATCGTCGCGATATGGTCGGAACGGATGCGTCATTTTTCCTTGACAGGCAGAACTGATACCAAAGTTCAATGGATACCGCTTGAGCAGTAGCGCACGCTGTCTATGGGGTTTCACCTGATCTTGTTGGAGCGAGGAGGCCGTATGAGAGGGATCGCTTACTTGTTGGGCGCAGTGGTAGCCCTAACCGGGATGTTAGCCTACATGGCCCACGCAGCTGGAGACGCGGATGGAGAGGCGGCCCCGATCTTCGGAATCAAAATTCCTCCCGGATACCGCGACTGGAAGCTGATCTCCGTGGCCCACGAAGAAGGCAACAACAACGATCTTCGCGCTGTACTGGGCAACGATGTGGCGATAAAAGCCTATCGTGAGGGAAAGTTGCCGTTCCCGGACGGCACAATCATCGCCCGGCTGGCATGGAGTTACGTCCCGTCTGAGGAAAACAATAAAGCCTTTGGCCGTGCCCAATCTTTCGTTGCTGGGCCGCCCATCAACGTTCAGTTCGCGGTCAAGGACTCAATAAAATACGCGGCGACGGGCGGCTGGGGTTTCGCTCAGTTTAAAGACGGCAAACCTGACGGCACGGCGCTGCTCAAAACTTGCTTCCCTTGTCACCAGCCCGCCAAAGCTCAGGACCGTGTCTTCACCCATTACTCACCTTGATAAGCCGAATCGAATTCCAATTCGTAAGGCCAAGCTACGAGGCGTAGTGGATCATTGCGAAAGTAAGTAGGGGCGTCAATCTTGATGAGGGAGATGAGCGTGAAGAGTAAAAACGTGCTGAGGAGTGCAGGTATTGCGGTACTGATCGCCGTCTTGGGCGCAAGCGCTGCCATTTCCGCGCAGGACAAGTACACACTGAAAATGTCAGGTGGGCTGGCGTTTGCTGAGTTCAGGGACTTCGAAGACTGGCAGACTGTCGCTGTGAGTCAGGATCTTTGCCAACTTGGAGCCGTCAGGGAATTTCTTGCCTTCTCCGGTAGCGCCGGCTCGGTAGGCGTCGATCATCACGGAATTGGCGAGGATCACCTCTATCTTGTCACCAGACTGAGCCACACGGTAGTCGCGAACAGGGATTACGTGTTCACGGCATACGGGAAGAGGTGATGTAGCCGCCTATCAGCGTCTAGTGCGTCTACCACGCTACGCCAATCCTAAATGGGTCGGGCGATGCGAATATCGCGCATCGTCGCGGTGCCGCGGGGGAAGGGATATATACACACGGGAAACCCCAAGGAGTCTTCTATGGGCAGCGTAAACTCTCCAACCGACGATAACGACCGATCAAGCATCGATAGCGGCGGTGAGCATAAACCTCAGGACAATGCTAGTTCGGAGCAAAAGGCCACCGCGGCTGGCGCCGATTGCGGAACGGAGCGTAATCCCGGCTTGGAACTGCTCCTCGATGGGGAAGCAGAAGCCAAAGCAGATACCTTATACAGCGATGGCATCGACATCGAAGAGGATTACGACACGCCGGCTGGCACTCATGGTTCGTCAGGGACAATACCCTGAAGTCCAGTGTCCGCGGGAAGTGCGTTGCCCGAGAGGAGATTGAAATTTCGCCAGGGTCTCACCCCTAGAAATCTTCAATCGGAAAAGAGAACTGATCAGGAACCCCGCGCGGAGTCTCACGTTGTGCCGACCACGCAATCGAGGGCTAATCGCGGATCGTGCTCGCTGAACGGCGTAAACAAGCAATCAACGGCACCCGCTGCTCGACCGTACAGGCAGGGCGGAGATGGGCAGTGACGAAAACGCGGCGGCAGAGATCGACCTCGGCAATGCGAGGCGGCGGTCGTAGCGATTTGGTCAACCGTTACTGGTGCGAATACACGGGTCTTGGACCTGATGTGGCGCTCGATCTTGGGTGGAGGAGAGCAACCCATCGCGACGATCCGACCTCGCTTTTGGACTCCTACTAGGACGATAGCGTCCAATTCTCGGTATTTGCGGACAGTCACCCGTCACCTAGGCTTCTCGGGCTGTGCTAATTCCAAGCCTCCCAGCCATATTCACCAGGTCGACGAAGGTGGTCGCGTGCATCTTTTCCATGACCTTGCCTCGATGTGCCTTGACAGTGATCTCGCTGATGCCCAGCTCGAAGCCGACCTGCTTGTTCATTAGTCCCTTCACGACCAGATTCATGACCTCGCGCTCGCGCTTGCTCAGCAAGCCGAACCGGTCTTGTAATTGACGCTGGGCTCCTTCTCGCTTCAGATTGGCTTGGCTGCGAAGCACCGCTTCACGAATCGCTGCGATCAATATCTCGTCATCGAGCGGCTTGGTCAAAAATTCAGCCGCACCCGCTTTCATTGCCCGGACCGACGTCGGAACATCGCCGTAGCCCGTTATGAAAATAATCGGCGTCGAAGACTTCTCATCACTTATGCGCTGCTGAATATCGAGACCGCTGAGATCTGGAAGATTGACGTCTAGGATCAAGCAGCTCGGGACTACGGTTGGCAATCGCGCCAGAAACTCTTGTGCCGATTCGAACAGCGCAGGTTGCCACCCCTGGTTTTGAATCAAGAGTTCCAGGGATTCGCGAACAGAGATATCGTCATCAACAACAACGACGACTGTAGGTGTAGTCGGCGGCATTGCAAGCAACCTCGGAAGGCGAATGATTGTATCTATTAAATGCATGAGTCGTCTCCCTAGGCAAGGGGTTACCGCAAGTTTAACGCTCTATTCGACGCCTCAAGCAAAGCAGTCGCGCTAAACGGTTCCATAAGGCAGTCGACGACTCCTTCGTATCCGGCTGCGAGGTGAAGTCGGTTGTATTATCAACGAACGCAGATTGAAGAAAATCGCTTCCCCAGAGACCCTGAGCCTCGCGATAATCACAACTCGCTCGGCCTCTGTCTGACTGCCCAAAAGACATCCCATGCAGACGATTCTCCGGTGTGAAAGGAAGCAGGTCCATAGCACTTAAGTGTTGGTTTCGGAACAGGCAGCGCTTCGTGTGATTAAAGGATCGTCATTCTTCGAATTCGAGTGGCCGCCACCACAGTGCAGATCGTGGTAAGACTCAGGGAAGTACGGAGCATCGGGCGGCTGGGGCGATTCTAGAACAGAGGAAATTGCAGGCCCGGGAGCGCGAACGCTGCCAGAGCTTTCTTTGTTGCCGACGAGATCGGAGGATTTCGAAGTTGCTGCGGGCACGCATATCAATCCGGAGGATTAGGGCGATCGTCATAACGCAGGTAATGGGCTAATTCCTTAAGACGACCATTGACTCCTGAGGCGCCGACGAGACCGACCCTGTTACCAACACTAAAGAACAATAGCTTACCGCGCGCCGGATGCATTACCGTCCCACGGGGGGGCTCGGCCGTCGGGTATCATGGATGCTGCCCCGAACTTATCGGGATGTGGTGATCCCAGCCAATGACATCAGCGATTTTGGGCAAGGCTGAGCAGTCGGGGTGCATTGCATGAAGCACGTGATCATATGGGTGGCCGGGGTTCTCGTGTTTGCAAGTGCCGGTGCCCAGGAATTCAGTCCCACCCTTCAGCAATTAAATCACCGGGCTTTCACCCGATTGGAAGGCGCGCCCACCGAGGTGTACGCCCTTACTCAAACCGCGGATGGCATGCTCTGGCTGGGATCTCAAACAGGACTCACCCGCTTCGATGGCATGAAGTTCATCAACTATCCAGAGCAGTCAGATGATCCGCTGCCATCGATCAATGTCATTGCCTTGATGGGTTCGCCCGATGGCGGCTTGTGGATCGGCTTTCGGCTTGGAGGTGTCTGCTTGCTTCGGAACGGGCATGTGACCCCGTATGAAGCCTTAGACGAATTGCGGCTTGGGTCCGTATATCGCTTTGCCTATGACCGGGACGGCTCGCTCTTGGTCGCGACTGCCGGGGGCCTGGTGCGGCTGCGCGGAAAGATGCCACAGAAGATTGCGCCCGACGTGATTCAGTCAGCTGTTGATGTGATGTTGGATCACTCTGGCACGTTGTGGGTGGCGACGCTCCAGAATGTCGTTGCGCGAGCCAGAGGTGACACGCAGTTTCACGAAGTGGCCAAGCTCAAGCAGTTGTTGGGCGTGGCCTTCACCGGGGTGCTCGCGGAAGCTCTGGATGGGCACGTCTGGGCACTCGGCGCCGACGGTGTATTTACCCGACTGGACGCGTTCGCGCCTGAATCAACGTTACCAATGCGTGCAGACAAAGCGAACCCGGGTCGACTGCTCATCGACAGAGGCGGTAACTATTGGCTTCCTCGTAGCGATCAGTCGGTCATGCGGTGGCCTGCCGACAAGGTAGCAGCAGATACGCAATCCCAAGAGCGTGAGGTGCATGCCGAAGTCTTCTCTAAAGCCGACGGCTTGACAGGCTGGCCCCTGTCGATATTCGAGGATCGAGAAGACAACATTTGGATTGGCACTACCCTGGGCCTTGACCGGTTTAGCCCGAGCAAGGTCGTACGTGCGGCGCCCCGATGCATCAACGGATCCGGTTATGCGCTTGCCACGGGCGCCGCAGGGGAACTCTGGGCGACTTGCTATGATGCCTACGAAGTCGATAAAGGCTCGCTTTTACAGATTCAGAACGGAAAAATCATAGCCGATCGCTCGGTGGCCAG